>ERZ1106951.271-NODE-271-length-53290-cov-7.925312_pt1 | contig 53290 bp, 70 predicted proteins | sample MGYA00403676_ERZ1106951 | MGnify/ENA primary metagenome ERZ1106951 (study PRJEB35170, sample SAMEA104062398) | human gut metagenome | biome: human gut; feature: human-associated habitat; material: faeces | place: Denmark | collected 2012-04-23 ...
ACCGTGCTGTAAAAATCCATTGAGTGAGAATTATTGGAATCCTGCGGGATTTCAAGCCCCCTCCTTCATGTGGGGGTTGTTGACCAAGGGTCTGTATTACAGCCGCATCAATGTCTATGACTTTGACTGGTTTCCGGAATATGGTAGTTCTGCAAAAGAAAAGTTTGAAGCGCTTTATGAGCATCTTGGCAATCCGTCCGGATTGTACTGGAAGACAACCTCTTTTGGCGGTAAAGCGTTTGCATCTTTTGATGAATTGAAAGCCGCAACTTATGAGGATGTAGGGGAAGCTAAGGATTATTGGCTGGTTTGGGATTGCGATGGTTATACGCTTGCAGCAGAATGCTATGACCAGTTCGATGGCAAAGAAAATCATCAAGAAACATCCGTAACTACTATCTACGTCTTTCCAGATGCAGACGAGTCGTACATTTCCAACATCGATGCAAGCAGCATTGTTGATGGATATATTGGTTCGGGTTCAGCACCAATGTGTTTGAGCGGAATCAAGATTGATGGATAAAACGCACATGCAAAAAGTAAATACCCGAAAAATTGAACAAAAACCATAGAAAAATGTTGCACGTAAAAAGCGGAATTGAGGTGAACTTAATGCTCAGTGTGAGTCTACTTATTGTAGCAGCAGCTATCGTTTACATGGTCGAGGCGTACATCAATACTTATTATGCCATCGAGTACATGCACGGCACATCTCTGTTCTTTGTGCTGTTAGCAAAGTATTGTACTCCTGTTATATTTCTGCTCATGTGCGCCTATATCGCATATCGTAGAATTTCAAAAAATCGAGAAGCACAGAACAAATCAACGATAGAACAGCCAACAAACAAAGAGGAACTATATACGGAAAAAATCAAATCCTCCGTAATGACAAAAAGTGTCTTTTCTGAACAAGCAGACCAAATGCTATATCAAGTGCGACGCTTTGGGCAAAAAATGGCAGTAGCCTACAGCATGACACAAGATAGTAAAACATCTGGCGAGCAGGCGAAATGTTTGACATTGCTTGCCTCTGCAGAAAGAATATTTTATGACAGATTGGATGATGCCATTCGTTCCGCTTTGATGTTTGATGAAACGGAATATAACGCTTTCTGCCGTGGTTCCATTTCATTTGGAGATAAAGAGGAAGCTAAAAAGAAAAAAGAAATTTACGATGGTATCGTAAGCACAGTCAACAAAGTGGTTTACGATAACGAACGGCTCATCCTGCGTCTTGATTCTCTTGCGTATGCACTGAATCAGCGCTCGGCACAAAATCCGTGGGATACCGATGTTGTTCTTGCTATGACAAAGCTCGATACCGTCATCAGTAAAACGGAGGAAGATATTAAACAAGACGAAGAAATCAGCAAAGAAGCACTGAAACGGTACGACACATTGACTGGAGGCAATTAACATGTCAAAGAAAAGCATTTTCCCAATAGTCGCAACAATTGCTGTTGTTGGAGTGGTTCTGGTAGTTTTCTCACAAACGGTCTTACGAGACTCAAATGTAAGTACAAGTACGATGACAACAGAACAAGCGTATGCTGACCTGAGCAGCAAAATGAAGCGAATCGGAGTACAAGAAGTAACCGTCACACCACAGCAGTTGGATGTGTCCGAGTTTTTGGATGCAAAAGATGAACTGCCAGATATCGAGTCATCCTATCCGTTTGTAGTAGAAGGAACAGGAGATGTGAATATCGAAATTTTTTCTTCTGGTGAAAAGGCGGCAGAATCTGGCTCAGACTCATTTCTTACGGAAATGGCAAAGAAGTTTAATAATCAGCGCAATAAAACAACAGGCGATAAAACCATGAGTGTTTCTTTGCGTTCCATTCCTTCCGGTACAGCGGCTGAGTACATTTCCACAGGAAAATATCAGCCAGAATGTTATACCCCGTCCAACACACTTTTTGGCGAGCTTGTAAAAAATGAAGGCGTTGAATTGACGGTTGAAACACCGCGTCTCGCCGGAAATGTCGCTGGAATCCTCGTATCAAAGAACACGGCAGATATGTTGCGTACAGATTATAGCGAAGCATCTGTGAATTCTGTTTTGAACGCGACAATTGACGGAAAAATGATGATGGGTTACTCAAACCCATATACAAGTGCAACAGGTCTTAATTTCTTGCTTTCCGCATTGGCAAACAGCGGAAGTGACAACATTGTAGATACAACAGCAGTTGAGAGCTTTCAAAAGTTTCAAACAAACGTCCCGCTGGTTTCGTTCACAACCCAACAGATGGTTCAATCCGCAGACAAAGGTGTTGTCGATGGACTTGTAATGGAGTATCAGTCTTATCAGAATGACCCCACATTACAAAGAAACTACGAATTCATTCCATTTGGTGTACGCCACGATAATCCTTTGTACTCTGTAGGGAACATTTCTGCTGACAAGAAAGAAGTTATTACCGCATTCGTTTCTTTCTGCGAACAAAACAAAGCTGTTGCAACAAAAGACGGATTCAATGGCATGGATGATTACACCTATGTGGGAAAAGAGTTCGACGGAAATACCATCGCACAGGCTCAAAGCGTTTGGAAAGAAGAGAAGGACTCCGGTATTCCTATTGTTGCTGAGTTTGTTGTAGATACTTCCGGCTCTATGCGTGGGGAACCAATCAACGCATTAAAAACCGCGATGATTAACACAATTCAGTACATCAATGACGACAATTATATTGGCATTATCGGTTTCGATTCAGAAGTCCGCGAATATCTCCCAATCGATAAGTTTTCCTTGAATCAAAAGACACTTTACAAAGGTGCAGTAAATTCCCTCGATGCAAACGGAAACACCGCAATGTACAATGGTCTTTGTGTTGCTATGGACCGCATCTACCAGAAATCTCAAGAACTTGGTGGAAACTGCACGCCTATCATCTTTGTATTAACAGACGGTGACAGTAATACGGGTTGCCGATTCTCCGAAACCAAAGACATCATCGCGGGAATGAACATTCCTATCTATACAATCAGTTACAACTATGCCGCAGATAGTTTATCGGAGCTTGCTTCCATCAATGAGGCTGCATCCATCGTTGGCAACAGCGAAGACATTACATACAAGCTGCGCAACCTGTTTAATGCAGAAATGTAACTGAAATGCGCGGGTTTTCCCGCGCAGCTATCCAAAACGCAGTAGCCTCCACGTCGGCGGATAGCGGGCAACAGAAGACTCTGGCGAATAACTGCTAATCAATTCACTTTTTCAGAAAGGCAACAACAGTATGTTCAAAAACACGAAAGAAGCTTTCCTTAATTGCAATATAGATACACTTGCTCGTGAATTCAGCTTGCTTCATCAAAAGCAAGATAAAGACGACGGTAAAAGCGACTGCTTTCATTCTATAGAAACAGAGGTTCTAACTGCGATAAAACGCATAAAAAAGACTCAACCAATAGAATCGAATCGGCAAGACCTTCTCATTGTTTGCAAATCATTTGAAGATACCGGAGATGATGTTTTTTGTGTAGAAGCAAAAGATTTTGCTTTATGGAAAAAACGTCACTTGAAAAACCAGTCCATTTCCGAATACATCAGTGACGAAACGCTGACATTCATGGATAGAAACGATATTTTAGATGCTTGCATATCAATCAAAGTTCCACAGACATATGCCATTGAATTTTGTAAATGGGAAGAAATTCTTGGATGGAAATTAGCAGAAATCAGTATTGCAAGATACGGTCTTGAGCATTGCTTAGCCTGCGTCCTTTGGGAAATGACCTTTTTCGGTCTTAATCCAGAAGACATGGAAAGAGAAGCTGAAAGAATAAAACAAGAAACAGATGATGTCAAAAAGCGTCTCGAAAATGGAGAGGAGCCAAAAACTTTTCATAGTATTGATGAACTGGCGCGGGAAGTTCTTGGTGATGACTACGATGAAAATTGGTATCCAAAGGAAGAATACGAACGCGATATGCGCAATCTAGTCATTGCCAGCTATAAATCCACAATAGAATACGAGCAAATTCTCGAAGGTGAGACGCAAGTGTAATTCATTTTCGAAACCATTCACAATACGCATAAAAATAAAAACGAGTTACAGTTTTAGGTACTCAAAACTACATCTTAAAAATCGAAACACAAAAAGGAACGGAGGCTACTCATGGGCTGGTATCATGTGAATCGTATTGGCAAGGGTATTTGCCTTGGCGATGTGGATAAAATCCATTACAACGAAGACTTCATCGCAAAGCATACTCCTATCAAAGATGAAGCGCTGAAGCTGAAGCTACGTGACATCCGCGATGAGGAATTAGACGGCTATGAAACATGGCCTTTGTACAAGAAGTGGATGGTAATAACGCAAGATGCTTGGTCATTTCATCGAGAAGTTAATAACACAGGCTGCTGCGCAGATGAGTCATCGCAAATTTACTCAGACGCATTGCATTACATCTTCGAAAAAAGCTACGGATACCCTCTCAACAGTTTCTTTAGCACACATGACTATGACGGAAACGCAATGATTTTCTGTGATGTGCTTTGGCCTCCAAAAGAACACAATGAAACATTGGCAGCCATGACAGAAGAGAAATTGCAGACGCAGCTCCGTGAGTTCCTTGTTGAAATTACGGGTGATAGTAAGTATGCATCGTTTCCACTGCAGGTGTGCGAGGAGTATATCAAGGAGTAAATGGGTGTGAACATAGAACAAATGGAACAGAACGCAGCGTTAGAGCTGTTTAGGTATTTAAAAGAACATCTCATTCCATTAGCCAAAAATAAAAACGACAAGATTTTCGAGAGCGACGTTACCATCCAAATTACTCGGTCAATAAATAAAGACATTTGGAACTGTGAAGAAGAGGTAAAACAACTACTTAGCAAAACAGAGTCAAGAAGTGTAATGATAAGCTGCATAATAGACCATGTAATTATCAATTACAGCCAAAACGCACAGTCTCTCTACATTGGTTTTTTCATTGCAGATAAAATCGCATACGAATATGGAATCGAATATAAACTGGATACATTTATAAAAAGCGAAAAACGTATAAGGGGCTTTTCTTTCAGCAAAGAAGGCATTTTATATGGTCATTCTACACCACGTATTAAGCCAAAAGAATTCAAGCCATCGCTTTCTATGAATTTCGTTGCGAAAGGAACGAAGCACTGGCCATGTACAATGAAAGACTTGTTCTCCGTTCACACGTATAGCGGGCTATTCGAGAGTGTCGTGTACTTCATCATGCTTTTCTTTGGTGAGACGAATCCGCTCTGGAATGATTTGGCAAAGGACTATACCGAACAGTCTGCATACAGTGCTATACCTCTTTCTGTAATCAATGAGTCGCATTCCAGAAGAGAGCTCATTGCAAAATATTACGGAGAAGACAAAGCATTTAAGCGGAACAACAAGGAGCCTATTGGATATGGTATTTTCTTAGCACGAGTATCTCGCATAGTAAAACCAGAAGAATTACAAAAATTATTCGGATTTAACCCCGAATATATTTCCATTGGACGAGCTAAGAACGACTTAGTAAAACCTCTTGCACAATATATTTACGATACTCTTCCAAAAGATGAAAAAGCAAAAAATCCATTTATTTTAGATAGTATTGAAGATGCTATCACAATGAGCAATGATAAACGAAAACTCATTCCTGTCTCATTCACGTCCGTTAAGAAAATCAGAGAATGGCATGATAATATAATCCCGGTTGGCACATATGCAACAACCGAGAAAATGAAAATCAAAAAAGACTCTAAATTCAAAAATCTGAAACTGCCGGAAGATTGTGTCAGGTTGACAACAACAAGACAGATGGTTATGGAAGGAATTTTCCAGCACAATTGTGTTGCCACATATATCAGCAAAGTGAATGATGATAAATGCTCAATTTGGTCACAAAGAAAGCCGGATGGAACACGTAATACCATAGAAATTGGAATAAATAAAAACAAATACCGTATTGTTCAAATGTGCGCTTTTGCGAACCAAGCTCCTTTACAAGAAGACTATGATAAAGTACAAAAAGCCATCGATAAATGTAACGAAAAAACCAAAACTCAAAAGAGAGAAAAAACAACACCGTCTCTAGGGCGGTGAAAGCCATAAATTATTTTTAGCCAATAAGTAGGGAGTGTCAACCATGTGCTGTTTGAAAATCTATACGGATACGTTACTCGCCAACTGTCTTAATACTTGCAGAACGAAATCGTTCTCCGCAGACGATTTACAAAAAATCGTCCAAAAAATGGCAAATACCGAAAATCGATATATTTTCAGCGACACCAGCGAAGATGCGCTGCAGAAAACTGTGGTGAAGTATCCTCATATATTCCGTTTCATCCAAGAAGACAAAATCGCTCTGTGCGAAAAATGGAAGCAAGAAGGCAAGACGCTTCCTATGAATTATTTTAATTTTGGCTATGCCGCAGATACAATAAACTTGCTAACTGAAACTGCACAAAAGTTCTGCGAACAATAAAACCAAAACAAACGTAGGGAAATAAGGAGGTTTTTACCGTGAAAAAAGCATCTGTCTTTCTGCTTTGATTGCAATAGCACTCGCGCTCACATTAACTGGGTGCAGGCTTTGGGATATATTTAACACCATTACAGCAAACGATACAATCACATCTGAACAAGAGCTTTCCTTTGCTCAACAATATTTGGAAGACAATTACGACGGGATATTTGTCTACAAAGAAAAGTCTCAGTATGATGAAATTCCGGGATATCTTCCACACATTGGTGAGCCACAACTTACTACGACATATGAGTTTTCAGAATTGAATCGAAATGAAACATATCATGTTGCCATCAATATTAAGCATGTTCTAAAAAGTATTTCTATTTTGGATTCGGATGGTCATTACGACACCAATAGAAGTGTTTTTAATTTGGGAGTTAAAGTGTACAATAGATGAAAAGCAATTCTACAATCGAGAATTACCAAGATGATGTATGTGTTATTCCAGCGGAGATAAAATCAATGCAACCGGAAGATATCTTGGTACAAATCAAACGAATACAAGCAGCTAAATGTAGCACAAATAGTAGAAGTCATAAATCAACTATTACATTACCAATACATTTGGAGGTAAAAAGTCATGGTTGAAACAGACCAGATTCGAATTGATGAAATTCAGAGAAAACTACGTCATAGATATATGCTTTTAGTAGGTCTTAATATCATTGCATATCTTACCGTCATCGCGTTTTGCATAGTAGGATGCAATAAAATTGGAGGCTATTCCGGAAACAGCTATGCATTTGATGAATACTGGTTGTATGGTGGACTTGCCGGTTTACCGGGAATTTTTGGTCTTCTTGCTTTTGCTGTTTGCATCCCATCAACAGATACCAAGAAGATGTCAAAGAAAACACGGAAAAATATAAAAGCGGCGCAAGTTGCCAATGCAGCCTTACAAGCCTCCGTTGATAACGTAACAGGTGCTGCAAACAGTGTATCAGGAGCAATGGGTGGCACAGATGGATTTTTCCTTGGTCCTCGTGCTAGATTTATCACTCCACTTTTTATTTTTGGTGCGTTGTTCTTAATGTTAGGATACCCTCCAGACCGTATCCACCATGATATTCCAGAGCAGGAAGAATGGCTCCTCTTTATACTTTTGGTTCTTGCTGAAATTTTTGCAATAGCTGCTGCAATGGCGTGTAGAGTTTACAATCGTTTTAAATATTATCATACAACCGATAAAAAAGAAGCAGATGCAGAAGACAAACGAATTACTGCACTACAAAACGAACGATATAGAATAGAATGCGAAAAAGCGAGAGAATTGAAAAAACATAAACAAGCATACAAGAAAAACATAGAAGGAAATGAAATTCTTTCAGAGGCAACGGAAATCGATATTACAAAAAGTAAAAAGGAGAATAAAACATGAGTACAGAATTGGTAGCAATCGAACGCATTAACATCAAGAAAGACAATGGCGATGCGGACGCGCTTCGCAGTTGCCTTGCCAACTATCTGCAGCAGTTTCTGGACTCTGCAAGCATTGAGTCCATGACACTGCACGAACTGACCATCAAGATTGACGGAGAATCTGTTCTGGATGTCTCCGACAAGACTGGCGGCGTGGGTCTTTCCTGTCTGGATAAGGATTGGCAGCACACAGAAACTATTCATAAAGCCATCGAGCAAATCATTCTGGACGCGGATGTCGAAGTGTTCTTGTCCTATGATATGATTCACTACTTCAGCAATAAGAATTTTTACGGTTCGGCGTTCTGGATGGATACGCTGCAGGAATTCGGCTGTGAGGCAGTACGGTATCACGGCTTGGAATACTACGATGTGGAAAGCAATGTGGTGATGCTCTACTTTGACGGCAAACAACTATGCGACAACCCGGACTATGTACCGGAGGAAGAAGTCAAGGATATCGACGCATGGTTCTGCTACACCTTCGAGATGGAGCTGGATGCCGGGGATACCTTCACCGTCAAGCAGGTCGACAAGATGCAGGAAACAATTGCCTCGGTTCGTAGCGTCTTCGGCAGGGAAGATGGCGATGAGGTTGCCGATGTGGATGAAGATTGCATCACCATTTGCACCGGCGTCACGCTGAAACCTGAACAGATTCCGGAGTTCGTAAAGTTCCTGCAGACGATGAACGATATTGCGGAGGAGTCTGGCGGCACGCTTAAATACACCGCAGAGTTCACTCCAAACGATATGCAGGATTTTGCAGCTATGATTATTGATAGGGACGGGGATAAAATCATTCCGCGATTCTATCGGTACTAAAATCTCCACTTAACAATCATTGTTGGTAGTTGCACTCCATACGGAGTGCGTAAGAATTAAAGGCAGTTACTTACTCTTTTGGGTAGGCAACTGCCTTTTTTATAAAAAGTAAAAAAATGTAATCGCAACTACGTCAAAAATAAATTATGCCCGTATGAATCATACAGGCATAAAAAACTGTTTTTTGCGTCAAATGTGAAAGTGGGTATAGTAATAAAGTACAAAAGGAAACATCTATAAATTAAGAAAACCATCGGTAAAAGGGGAGCAATGTAAAAGTGCTTTGGCACAATGTAATTGCTTCCCCTTCTTTTGTATGACAGTCAGATTATCAGAAAGATAACTCAAGAAAAGAAAGGAAGTGAAGGGGCGATTCCTCCCATGACTAAAGTCACGGGTATCCTTGCCCAACTTAATGAAACTTTGCGAAATCTTTTCGTTAACCCGCTATGACCAAAAGATGTACATCTACGTCACGAACGCCTATGACCAGAACGTTAGTCTGGGTCGCGGAACACGGTATGACATCGTGTGCGATGAAGAAAACTGTGATGATATCCTTCCTCATATGCTTGACGAGGTAGATATGATTACAGTTACACCGGATGGTGGTCTGCAGGTTCTCGTCTGCGATGCAATGTACGAAAAGCCGCTTGAAGAGCAGTACGACGAAAGTTATGTAGCCAAGTGGGATAATCGTGACAAAAGCACACGACCATTTTTGTTTAGTTGCGAACTTGAAGATTTTAAAAATAAAAAAAGAGAAAAAATATGATATTTCCAAGTAAAAAAATCGCAGAAAACCTCCGGTAGCAGTTTCCAGCAGGTTGCCGTGTTCGGCTTGTTAAGATGGACGATGTTCAGGCACCGCCCATTGGAACTCTCGGCACAGTTTACGACGACGATGCTACCGGCTCATTACTGGTTAATTGGAACAATTTTAGCAGACCTTGATAAAAACGGAACGCAATTTTATGAATATGAGGTGTATTATGACACATATTGAAAAAGTAAAAAAACTCGCAGCAGAAAAGAAAATCACGGTTCTTGACTTGAACGAATTGCTTAGATTGGAAGTTGATAGACATCTGAGTGACGTAGAATTTTATGATAGCGGAACTGCTAATGTATATATTCCCATCACCTTTGATGTGGACTCTGCATTCGGTTTGGATGTTTGCGACACGACGAAAAGTCGCAAGCCTGATTATATCAATCTCTATATCAATTATAGCAAAAATGGCGATATGGAGCTGTTTATTGATTACTGCAACAATTCAACCGGCGATGGTGACATTAACGTTGCTGTTGAGCTAACTCCCGAACAGCACAAAGCCGTTAAAAAGCGGTTTGAGACGCAGTTCAAAAATGCTTATGGAATCAGCATTGCAGATGCCATCAAGCAGGAATGCAAACTGGAGGGTTGAAAGTCATGACGCAAAATGAAATGCTGAATATCATCAACTCTCCGGAATATGATTTTCTGCGAACAAATCCGCACCTTGGAGACAATATCATGTTCCTGACGCTTGGCGGTAGTCATGCTTACGGAACGAATATCGAAGGTTCGGATATTGACATCCGAGGTGTGACAGCAAATTCCCGACAAGACATTCTTGGTCTATCAAACTTTGAGCAGGTTCTGGATGAGCAGACAGACACAACAGTTTATGGTTTCAGAAAGCTCATCTCTTTGCTCATGAACTGCAACCCGAATGTCATTGAAATGTTGGGTGGAAAACCCGATAACTATGCAATGGTATCGCGAGCAGGGAAGACCTTGCTGGATAACAAGAAGCTATTCCTGAGTAAGAAGGCGATTTACAGCTTTGGCGGCTATGCAAATGACCAGCTTCGCCGATTGCAGCTTGGGCTTTTGCAGCAGACTGACAATCCTGCACTGAAAGAACAGTTTGCCCAGCGCAGTGTCCAGCGAGTTGTGAACAGTTTTAAGACATTGGGCAAAGATACTGATTTTGAGGTCTTTATCGGAAAGCCTGCTGGCAACACCGAAGAAGAACTCCTTGTCAATGTAAATCTCTCCAACTACCCTCTGCGCGAGCTGAAATCGCTTATCAAGGCATCCAACGCAGCGGTTGCTCAGTTTGATACAATGGGCAAGCGCAACAAGAAGAAAGACGAAAAGCACTTGAACAAGCACGCTATGCATCTGGTGCGGCTTTATCTTATGGCTTTCGATATCCTCGAAAAGGGAGAAATCAATACTTACCGCGATAAAGACCACAACCTTCTTATGAGTATCCGAAATGGTGCTTATATGAATACAGACGGCTCGTTTAAGCATGATTTCTTTGAAATGGTTGATGGTTATGAAAAGCGTTTGCAGTACGACTCAAAGAACACTGAATTGCCGGACAATCCGGATTTTGAGCAAGTCCAAGAACTCGTAATGACCATCAACGCGATGACGTTGGGTATAGCAGAGCAAGCTTATTACTCTCCCGTATGAGTTTGATTTGCCTGATGGCGTTGACCCCGATGATTTCGATGGCGTTGTCGATTACCTGTACAGTGAGACAGGATGTACAGCAACAGCGTACCGCTATAACCGCGACTCTAGTGTAGAGCCCAATGACCCATATTGGGATTTTAACTAACACAGCCGCTCACCGTTTGGTGGGCGGCTCTTTTTATTGCCGCAAAAGCGGATGCAGAATAATATTGTATATGCTATAATAAAGTCATCAAAGTGGTGCGAACCTCAAGTGAACATAAAATTGCTGGAAGCTTCGCACCAAAATTCAATGGCTGGAGGGTGGTTCCAATGCAGTAAGTAGGTGAGTGCTTTAATGTGTGAAGCACATAATTAGCAAAACTGTACATCCTACGTGCTACCAAGATACGCTTGAATTGTATAGTTTTGCTGTCGCACCCCGCACGGGGTGCATTAGATTGAAATGATTGAAATGATTGAAATAAACCCAATCAGCATATTGCACCACACATGGGGTGCAACATTCCCTCACATAATCGCCTTTTGATTATGTGGGGGAATTTTTTGTTGGTATAATACAAAAAATCACAAAAAGAGGAAAAAATATGAGCACCGAATTATCTACCTCAAAAAGATTCTGCAAAATCGCAACTTCAAAAAACCAATCAGCATCAAAGTCCATTGCATTCTTAGTTGCAGGAGTGCTTCTATTGCTTGCTATTGATGCAGCGTATAACATTGGATACGGCTTTGTATACGGCTTGGGACTGTTACTTACAGTTCTCACATTTACACTAACTTTAATCATTGACAATTTTTTCCTGCTTTTGGAAGCGGCATCGATAATTACAGGTTATGTTGCAGCAGGAGCTTGTGTAGTAGCATCCATAGCTTGTTTCAATATGGCAATTAGCAACGACAAGAAAAATAAATTGGAATCAGCAGATATCGAATACGACCAAAATTGCTTGGTATTTTACACCTCAAAGGACGAACGATACGTTTTGACAGAAATAAAAACCATCTATGCCAAAGGTGAAAAATATCACATTGATGGAAAAGCCGCAAAATATACAACTCAACTTGGCAAATCGCATACAGTACATCTCGATATTATCCCGGCGACTTATCAAAATTGTATTTATTTGTGCGATATTTTAAACAATATAACGCAAGGAACTAATCAAAACAAATGAATCAAAAATATCAACGGTCCGATACATATAGAACAGAATTCATTCGTAACTGGCCTCCACGGGCAGGGAAATATCGTTGTGTATATTGCGGGAGAAAGATATCAAAAAACGATATGGAAGTAGACCACGTTGTTCCGGTGAAAGCAGTAAGCCACAATCTTTTATATAGATTGATGGTTCCACCGGAAGGGGTAAATTCCTTATCAAACCTCGTTCCGGCTTGCCACAAATGTAATCGGAGAAAAGGAAGCAAATGTGGCTTTTGGCTGATTCGCGGCAAGTTCTGGCGTATTTGTTTACCGCTTTATACGATTCTGCGCATTGCACTTGTTATGGCAATCATTGGATGCTTATATTTTGTTTTCTTTGGTTACGATTCTGAATTTATAAAAACGCTAATTTCTCTGTTTGTGTAAACACCTTCTCCATTCCGACACACGTTGTAGGTATAGTAATCACATTGTTGTGATATTACAACAAAATCTACAGCAATGTGAGGAGAGTGCCATGAACAACGAGTTAAAATTACTACCGGTTGGAACAGTTGTACGCTTATCGGGATGGAAACGATATCTTATCATTATTGGGCATAAAACAAATGGTAAACCCCATTCCATGCCAAATGATTACCTTGGCGTTCTATACCCAGATGGAGCGACCAATATTGATGAATCGCTCTATTTTTCTCATGATATGATTGAAGAATTATTGGAAAGCAAATGAAAAAAGCTAAACTATACACAACTATTGCGAGCATTGTCTGTGCTGCAGCATTGTCTGGATGTATTATAAACATTGAACAGCCAAAAGATGTCTCGCCAATTATCGAATCGACCATTAAATTAACAGATGCGATAACGGTAGAAATTGCAAAAGAGCCTCCAAAAGAAGGGTACGAGCTTTACTACACCCCCTTTGATGACATAGATTTTTATCCGGGATTTGCTGGTAGTATAGCTTTACATACTCCAGAACTTCAACTGATTGAACATGATGAAGAAGCTGTTGCACCGGAAGCAGAACCAGAGCCAAAAACATCTGTATGGGGGGCTGTTACTCCTGCGGGTTATGGTACAAGTTATGGAACGATTTCCTGTTCGAAAATCGGTTTGTACTCTTCACTCATTTGGGGCGACGACCAAGGGTTACTTGATAGTCGAAAAGGAGTCTGTCAGTATACAGGCTCATACCAAGTTGGCTATGGTGGATGTCATTTGCTTTGCGCTCACAACAACGGCGCTTTTTCTCTTTTGCAATATGTGAGTATTGGAGACAAGTTCGTTGTTGATACAAATTATGGGCGGTATGTTTACCAAGTGGATTCTGCCCATGCAGGAACAGTAACTGCAGACGGGGGGACGGTTGTTGCGGATGACGGAACGGTTCTCGTAAATCTTGCAGATGGTATGGATAGGCTATATATGTATACATGTTATCCGTTTGGGTACTATCAATCGACACCACAGCGATATGTCGTGATGGCAACATTGGTTTCATAGTAATTGGAAATCACAGTATAGGTATAATAAATCTACGCAAATAAACACATAAATAAAGGAGAAAAACATGAAATTTGCAACTAAGGCACTTATCGGTCTTGGCATTCTTGCTGTGGGAGCACTTTATCTCAAAGCAAAATTTGACGATGCTGTTGACGCTTATCCTGATGAGGATTTTGAGTTCGACAAGTCTTTGGACGATAAGGATGACACCACTTACAATCCATTTGATGGCAGTGACGACTTCCTTAAGCACGATGACTTTGCCATACCTCGTTCTGAGCAGAAGACAGATACCGTTGCTGAAAAGCATGAGGACGAAAAGGTGGAAGTAAACAAAGAGGGAAAACCATCATTTGCTCCAAAGGCAGTCGTTCAGAAGGATTTAGAAACTGGCGAAGTAATTGATTTGTTTAACTCTGTCGCTGAAGCTGAGAGAAAAACTCATATCAGCCGTAAGAACATTTCAAAGGCTGCAAATGGCAAAGCAAAGAGTGCTGGCGGATTTGGATGGGAGTTCGTAACCATCAATCCATAACAACCATCGTACTAAAGCTGTATGTACAGCTTTGGATATATTTTTTGTACACATACATAAAGGAGGAATTTTTGTATGTATAGTTCTTCAGAAACTGCGGCACTTAATGCTGCGCTCGGCTTTCTCGGCACGTTCTGGCTGCTTTTGGTAGCATTCATTGTTCTCAACATCGTTGCGAACTGGAAAATCTTTACCAAAGCAGGTCAGGCAGGTTGGGCATCTATCATCCCGTTCTACAACAAGTACATTGAGTTCAAGATTTACTGGGGCAATGGTTGGCTCTTCTTGGTTCCCATTGTTTTGAGCTTGCTTGGATTCATCCCGGTGATTGGTACTGTACTTATTGTCATCTGTATCATCATCAATATCATGTCTCAGTACAAGAAGGCAGTTGCTTTCGGTCAAAGCGTTGGATTTACCATCGGTCTTATCCTGCTTAACCCAATCTTCAATATGATTCTGGCATTTGGTCAGTATAAGTATTTCGGCATTCCGCAGGATGGCTATTCCTACGACCAGATGAAGGTTAAGTACGACAACCACAAAGCAGAACAGCAGCAGCATCCAACCACTTATGCTCAGCCTGCTCCTGAGTACAACCCGAATCAGAGCATGAACTACCAGAATCCAAATGCGCAGCCAGTCGCTCCTCAGCAGGCTCCGGTTCAGCCACAAGCTCCGGCACAGCAGACATCCACTGTGAATATGCCTCAGCCTCCGATGCAGAACGACCAGAATCCTAACCAGTAAGAAATACACGTCATGAAAAGCGGGAGCACCCTTAATTTTTTGGGGTGCTCCCGCTTTTTGTAATTGCAGTTAAATGGCAGTAGGTATAATAACTCTACTACCAAGAAAAGGAGAAATTCGTAATGCGTATCCCTCAGCCAGATATAATTTCAACAAAATATTATACTCTCGTTTCTGGCGAATCGGGACATGGAAAAACGACTTGGTGCAAGCGAGAAATCGCCAAAATATTACGTTCCACAAAAGAACGTATCTTGGTCTTTGATGCAACGGGGGAATATGCTGACTTTGTAATCAACCATGACAGAGCTGTTCCGGGATGTGTACCTATGGAGATTCGTCAATACAAAAGCACAGGAGGCGAAGCCACTCTATACCATACAATATCTGTTGACGTAAAGCCAAATGAAGTCCCGCAGCTTGTTGTTTACGATGTGAGTCGGGTCCTTGCGATAAGTTGGAACATGGGGATTGAAACAATCACAGACATTCTTACAAGGTATCTTGTCGTCAATGAGCCAAATACGTTATGGCTTTTCCTTTGCCTCGAACCATATACCTACGCGAAGCCGGAAGGAAAAAGTTGGGGTGTTTTGGAACGTTTTATAAAAAAGAACCATAAATTTGTCGCTCCGGTATTCACGTCGCAAAAATTCGACGTTAATACTATAAATGAGCGACTACACGTCAAAAAGTCAAGCTTAAAAAAGTGAGGTAATACAATATGTGCAATCAAAATCCGCTGGATGTAGCTATCGAATATGGAGAACACCCTTATTTTTCAGAAAAACACATGAGTAAGCGTGAAAAGAAACGTGCTTTGCGAGCAAAGAAGGAAGCGCGAGCATACAATTTTTTCGAAAAGCATGTTGTTATGCGCTCCACACTTGAAACCATTGACCTGTTTTTTTCAGCCTTTATTGTGATTGCAACTATCGTGTTGTTTGTCACAATGCTCTTCAATTTAACGATATATGTAGACCATCCCGCCCTTGTTGTTTCACTTGTTGTCTTTTCAGCGCTATTCATTGGTCTGTTGATTCGTATGGATTTGCGCTTGTATGGTAACGAAAAGAGCAACCCACACGATTGATTAAAAAAAACAGAAACGGAGGCTTTTACTTTGAGTAAGACATATAAAGTAAATCTTCATATCACGGACACATGTAACTGTTCTTGCAGGCACTGTTTTGCACATTTCAGTGAATCTAAACCTCTTAGTGTTGATGATTGGAAACGTGTTGTCGATAACTGTATCTCAGAAACAAAAGTAACGGAATTCAACATCGCAGGAGGAGAGCCTTTGCTTTATCCGGCGTTAATTGATTTGGTTCAATATATCCGCGACAAAGGAATTGACGTTTCTATCATTACAAATGGCATTCTGATGACTACCGAATGGATAAAGAAGAATGCCTCTCTGTTCAAGACCATTGGTTTCTCAATCGATAGCTTTAGCGAGAACACAAACCGCGAACTTGGTCGAATGACTCAAAACGGACAACGGCTGACACGAGTAAAGTTTTATAGTCTTTGCTACGCAATCAGACGATACGCACCTGAAACAGCAATTAAAGTAAATACTGTCGTCAACAAACTGAATAAAGATGAGAACCTTGGTCAATGGATTCTTGATGACAAACAAGTTCGTATTTCACGTTGGAAAATCATGCGTATGAAGGTATTTGACAACGGTAAATTCTCGAACATCAACCTACAGGTATCCACAAACGATTACAATAGGTTCGTCCGTTGGAACAGTGGTATCGAAAGTGTACCACAGGTCACAAACAACGGAAACAGTCTCGTTATCCAGAGTACAGCAGATTGTTCTATTATTGTAGAACCAGAACTGCGGAAGTCTTACTTAATCGTTGATTCAACAGGGCATCTTCTCGACAACTCACACGGCGGAAATTATCTGCAGGTATGTGATTTAAAATCAAGTCCATTGCGCAAAGGTATCGACGCGCTGGAAGCTTCTCTCGCTTTTGATTATCAACGCTATGCCAGTCGCTATAGTTCTCCAGAGGTGAGGATTTATGCAAAACAAGCATAAGACTATATCGGTGCGCCGATACATCAGCACCTTTCTTATTGTAGCTTCTATTCTTGTAAGCATCCTTCATCTGTTCGTATTCGTAGAAAGTTTCTTGTACTTTGATATGGCAGATGAAGCTACTATCGTATGTATTGTGGCGGGTCTAAATCTTATCATATCATTCTTTGATGCTACAACCCTTATTGTACAAACACCCGCATCGGAAGTCCCAAAAAAGCTTCAAGGAATCCGCCTATTTTTTATCGTCCTGAACCGTTGCAAGATGTTAATCTGCCATGATGTTTCATCTCTAGTTGACATTTGCTTTCCTGCGGAACAAAGCAACCGAATAAAAAGTTTTGTTCCGCGCTTATTCTTGCTGCTTATAAGTCTGTTCTTTGCACACGAAAGTCGCTATCTTGTATACTGTGGTTTTTCATCTATATACACGTTTGCTGCAACAGTTGCTGTATGGTGTAGCGTTGTCTTAAATGCAATCGCTATCGCGCAAAAGTATCGCGCTCTCTATGTACCTCAAAACGGATGCAGCGATAAACAAGATATGCTATAATAAAATTAGTATAAGCACTATATTTGGGCATGTCATTTTGAGGTGTAAACTACATGAGGTCACAGAAAATACCAAATTCACCATACTTTATTGTCTACGATGACATTGGAAATTATTGTGTATCTTATGACTCAAACGGCAATCAGCGCATTCCCGAATCTGAAACCCAAGCATTCCTTGATGCAGTAGCCAACGGATTACTCTACATCGAGCAGGAGCGAAAGAACAGATACCAACGCATTGACGAAGCTGAGAAAGCGGCTTTTGCCAAGGGCGAAGCAGAAGGCAGAGAAGATAAGCTGCTCGCCACAGTAAAAACGTTGGAGGATGAGCGGGAACAGAACCAATATCACGGGTCCGGTGGTTTTCGAGATGGGGATGAAATTCTCCATGAATTAAACGAATGGTTGATGTGTCAATGACTATGATGGGAAGTATTCCGATTCCAAATACCAGATTTTATCTGACAAGCATCGACGGTAAGAAATGGTTCATAACAGAATATTACAGGACTGCACCGTTCAATCCTGCAAAAGAAACATATGACTTATACAAAGCGTTTGCAGAAGCATTCCAAGAAAACGAACGAGAAGAACGAGAATTTTCTGAAAAACTCAAAGAAGCAGTGAAAGAAGCCTACGGTAACGGCTTAAACGCGGGACGACACAGCCATCTGCAGGCTCCGTCAAGCCTAAGCGAAGGCAGACCGGGACGTGAACAATACGATGGTTTCTATGCTTGGTATGCTGCACATGGGCGATAAATACCCAACAAATTGAAAGGAGGAAAACAGGGCTATGCCACTTTATTCACGAGAAGATGCAGAAAAAGCCTGCATTGAAGCTATTGAACGTGCTCGCGCAGTTAATAATAATACTGCTGACAAACAGTACAAAATCAAAGTCGATGAATTCACCGTCTATGGCTCCCTCCTTTATGGTAACGACCCTTTCGTACATAACGTAAATGTCTTCATTCAATTCCATAATTCAACTGAAGATGCCGTTCCGGAAGACCAGTGGGAAGCGGTTAGCTATATTCGCGGTTACGACCCCAATGTAGAGGAGAAGGGAATTGTTCGTCTTCACTGGCAAAAGAAACAGGAATACTACGCACACTTGAACACAAACTTCGTTATTATTTCCAACGGAGAGTTCGATGAGGAAGCCTTTGAGTGGTTAAAAGAAGAGCTGGTCGGTATCCATGATATTGTCGCTGACAAACTTGCTCACCCTGAAAAGTATCCTGAAAAAATAACGCTTCAAAAGAAAGAGCCAAAAAAGAAAAAACGAAAGAGAAAAAAGAAGAAACTGACAAAGGCAGAGGCTCTACAGAAAAAGAAACTGAGACAAGCCAGAAAGTTGGCGAGGGCGTTAGCTGCACAGGAAGAACCACAACCAATTCCAGTACCAATTCCGGAGCAAAAGAAACCGGAACAAACTATCACACCTAAGCAGAAACAGAATATTCCGCAGCAAAAGAAAAACGCTGCGCAACAGAAGCCAGCCAACAAAAAGCCTCATCACAAGGGTGGTTCCAAAAATGCAAATGGTCACTCTCAAAACAACAAGAAACCTCGTGACCCAAACAAGCCAAGACGTTCACGCGGGTCACGAACACTTACTATGCGGTGGTAATGCTACCGCTTTTCATTCACCAAAATCAAAAAGGAGTTTATCATGGATTTTGTAACTATCGTTTGGATGCTTTGCTGTTATCTCGCATGGCCTTTAATCGAAATTCTTATCACAGGAGAACGGACGGTCCGCCATGTTGATAATGTAATGTCTATCGTTTTCCTGTTTGCGATGGCATGGAGCTACACAGTTGGAAAGGTCCGTGCTGAACGTAAGCAAGAAGAACAGGAAAAAGAGAAAAAGGCAAACATTTTGCAGCTCATGGATTCCAAAAAATCCAATACAAGTTCCAATCCAACTGACAACAAGTAATTTTCATCCACTCGCCAAGATAGAAGTTCTCGGCGAGTGTTTTTGGTGGGCAGCTCTTTTTATTGCCTTAAAGCGGATGCAGAGCAATACGGTATATGTTATAATAGAGTTATCAAATTAGTGCGAGCCTCAAGTAAACATAAAATCACCGGTAGCTTCGCACCAAAAAACCAATAGTTAGAAGGCGATTCCAATGCAGTAAGTAGGTGAGTGCTTTAATATGTAAAGCACATAATTGGAGAAACTGTACATCCTACGTGTTACTAAAGCGTATTTGGATTGTATAGTTTTTCTGTTGCACCCCGCACGGGGTGCGTTGATTGAAATAGGTGAGCATAAAATCACCGGGAACTTCGCACCAAAAATCAGTTGTTGGAGGGTGATTCCAATGCAGTAAGCGGGTGAGTGCTTTAATATGCAAAGCACATAATTAGCAAAACTGTACATCCTACATGTTACCAAAATACGCTTGAATTGTATAGTTTTGCTGTCGCACCCCGCACGGGGTGCATTAGATTGAAACGATTGAAACGATTGAAACGGTTCAGGTAGCAGCCTTAGTCGTCGCACCCCGCACGGGGTGCGTTGATTGAAATAAATAACGCCGTAAGCGGTATTAAAGGTGCAGGCAATGGTTGCACCCCGCACGGGGTGTGACAGATGTGGGTATAATATCTTAGCACAAGCAAAATTAAATTTTAACTGTTGAGATAACCTGCATCGAAAAGCAGTCTTTATGAGAAATCGTAAAGGCTGTTTTTTTGTTTGTGCGATGCAAACCGTTCCAAAAGACGGAAATTTATAACACAGCCCATAAATGGGCAGAAAGGAAGAATTTATGAAAATCCAAAAAACTGATACAGGCATCCTTATCATTCATTCTGCAAAGCAGCCGAATACTAAGGTAGAACTATCTTTGGATGAACTCGATGTGCTTTCGAAATTTCGCAAGAGGCTACAATACGAAAAGGACATCAAAGAATATCTCAACACTGCAGCAACGATTCCGGATTCTGCCGAGGTATCGGCTCCCATTGCCGCCAAGTATCTGCGCGATGCAGCCCTCTTTGAGCAGCTCGTGGACGAAACCAGACGAAATCAGGAAGAGAACCAGAACGATTTCCTCACTGCCGTCAGCGAAGCAGTTGCTTCTATCGAAAAGAGCCGCGACGTCAAAGAATGGCATGGTTTGACGAAGGAGACTGCGGAGCGTTTTGCCCGTGAATTCATGGCAGAACGGAATCCCGGTCATTGGTCTGGATTTGGTGAGGTTCCTGAAAGTGTCAGCCTTGACCCACTCAATTTCCCCATCAATGACATTTATCCAAAAGGCAACAAACCCGCCCTTCGTATGCAGCTTATCAGTGTGACCTATCCCAGCCTTCACAGAGTTTGCGAGTGTAGCATTATCGAGGATGGTGTTGACTTGTGGGCTCGCCGTACACTGGATTCCATGACAGCCGAAACTGTCGAGGATTTGGCTGAGACTGTTCTGTATGTGGCACGCATGTATGAGAGAAGCAAATGCTTTGAACGCGTTTATGTCAACCACACCCAAATGGAAAAGTCGGAATACGATACTCTTATCGGCAACATCAATGACCCAGACAGCATCGAAGATGGGTATAAAACCAGCAATATTGTATTAGCTGCAGACAACACCACGGTTTCCGTCCTTTGGGAAGGAAACAGCAAAGATGGTGTTTCTGGTATGGTAACGCTTACCGTGAACGGTAAGACGGTATACAAAACAAATCCCACCAAGATGTTCCGCAACCATTGGGTCATCCCCTATAACGGTGCTGAATACCATGTTCTTGTGAATGTACTTCCAGAGCAAATCACCTTGGAAGAAACTCTGTACATCAGTGAATCATCTTCCAAGGAAATCGAAAAGTACCTTCGCGGCGAGGAAGTACAAGGTTATGGCTCTACGCTGAGCGAGACTGCGAAATTTTCTGACGGGTATTCGATGGATATCCGTTGCTGCGGCGATGAGGATACTTCATGGACCGAGGCTATCCTGTACGACAATACCGGTGCGCAGGTCGCTATCACCGAAGCCTACGAGACCTTCATTGGTTATTGGGAGTTGGATGACGAGACCACCGGCAAGACATATCGTGTCAATGTTGTGACAGTTAAGTAAGGAGAATTTGAAAAGTGAAATATCATAACAATGAATATACCATTGTGACAGAACCACCTCTAGGGTATGAAATTTGGAACATTAAAGATGCTCCAAACGGATGTCTACCATTTTGCAGATTGAAAATGATGCAGCCTTTTGACGGAGCAAGGGAAATCGAACCAGACACTTTGAAGGCAATGAAGTGCGATGGCGCACAAGTGATTTTGGATGCTATCCGTTTCGGTCCACAGACTTCGGATGCAATGCAGAAATACATTGCGAAAAACGGGAAGAAAGAAAACGAAAAGTGGATTTGTGACAGGATGAGAAAGGCTATCCCTTTTATGAAAAAAATTGGTCTTTAAGAGAAGGAGGAAAAACTTTAGGTTGTCAACCGACCCAAAATAAGGAGCTGAGAAATATGGCAAATAGCGTATTTGATATCGACTGGATTCCAGATGCAAAAATTGATGTCAATACTCTCCCGTATGAGTTTGATTTGCCTGATAGCGTTGACCCAGATGATTTCGATGCCGTTGTCGATTACCTGTACAGTGAAACAGGATGTACAGCAACAGCGTACCGCGATAATCGCGACCCAAGTGTAGAGCCGAACGAAGCCAAATCAAACGAAACTGAATCAAACAACGCACAGCAAAGTGATATCATAAGCCAACAAGAGAAAGATGATTACTTTGCCCTTGGAAATCTCAATGACCCGTATTGGGATTTCAACTAACACAGCCGCTCACCGTTTGGTGGGCGGCTCTTTTTATTACCGCAAAAGCGGATGCAGAAAAACACAGTATATGTTATAATAAAGTTATCGAGTTAGTGCGAACCTTAAGCTGACATAAAAACGCTGGAAGCTTCGCACCAAAATTCAATGGCTGGAGGGTGGTTCCAATGCAGTAAGTAGGTAAGTGCTTTAATATGTGAAGCACATAATTAGCAAAACTGTACATCCTACGTGCTATCAAGACACACTTGGATTGTATAGTTTTGCTGTTGCACCCGCACGGGGTGCGTTGATTGAAATAAATATTGAGATACTTTTTTCATCTGTGCTACGTCTGTTGCACCCCGCACGGGGTGTAGCTGATGTAGGTATAATATCTTAGTACAAACGAAGCAAATCCATATATGTTAAGATAACCTGCATCAATTAGCAGTCTTTATGAGAAATCGTAAAGGCTGCTTTTTTGTTTGTACGATGCGAACCGTCTGAAAAGACGGAAATCATAATATTGCTCGCATATGGGCAAAAGGAGAAAATTATGAACACAAAAGACATGATTCGAATCTGCGAACACAACGGTTGGCGTGTCTACAAAAACGATTGCAGTGAACTCATCTTTGAGGCGGTGAACGATGTTGGGAGTTATTATCACTTCTACGTCCGCACCAATCACATTGTTGAGGATATCCACGACCAGTTGGCAAAAGCCAATGCCAGCATCAATAGTTATGCGGCACAATTGCACACATCTACGATGTGCCCGCTAAACGATTGTGAAATGGCTGCGCAGCACATTGCCAATAAGCTGTGCAAGTTGTATCAAATTCTGAGCGCTACCAAAAACTGAACTTTTTGGATTTTAGAAGGGTGATGTGATGATTAAGAAAAAGTATTATGATACATGCTGCCGTAACGGTTGGAAGGTTCGAAACCGTTGCGGCGGAAAGAAGCTAATGATTTCGCGTGCCAACGCTTTTGACAAGTTTATATACGTATATCACTTTGATGTCCGCGCCAAAGCATTCGTTACGGACATTGAAAAACAACTTGCAAAAGAAAGGAAAACTGCACCACATAAAGCGTGCAGATTTCACGCGATTACGGGCAGTCCATTACCGGAGTGTATGAATGCCACAAAAGCAATGGTTGTGTATCTTGCGGACCTGTGTGAAGAATTAAAAAAAGCTGAATCAGCATGAAGGGAGTAAAAAATGTATTTAATTCAGTATTCTGAAGCTGCCGAACGTCTTGGCTGGAATGTAAAAGATTGCACGGACGACAACAACAGCATAATCATCAGCCGAAATGGTGTCACTGGTCGTGTATACAACTTCAAATTGAACAAAGAGAATTTTATTGCGGATATGGAGCGGCTTGCCTCGCAGTTTAACGCAGACGCTTACGCAATGGAATACTACAGCACACACAAGAACTGGTCGGAGCGAAACATTCTCGGTGAAATCGTGAATGACTGCTACAAAATCCGTGATATGCTTTTCCCGTTGCTGGAAGCTATGTGGAAAGAGCAGAAAGAAGCAGACTCTTGGGTTTGTACAGACCCTGATACTTGCCAGTATCGTCATCAGGTCGGAACCACCTTGTATGAATTCTACGACATTGTAGATTTGCAAAATGGTGAATTTGAAGTGGTCCATGATACGGTTGACCCGACAAAAATGGACGAAAAAGAATTCGACGAACTGATGATTGCGTTCGATGGTATTGTAGAAAATGTACCAAAAGGTTCTTCTGGTTACTGGGCTCTCATTGCTGAAGCTCAATTTGAGAGTCTTTCCAGCTATGATGATGTGGAGGTTTTCCACTCGTTCAAAGCTGCAGAGGAGCACATCCGTGACACTATTGGCATCGAAAGTGACGATTCGCCGGATGCTATGTTTGATTCGATTCGGAGCGATGTTGAGAAGGGAACAGACGCTATCTATGGCAGAGACACTTCCAGCTCGGAAACTCGTCTTTCTGCGATTCGAAGAATGGATGCGTTCCATCTTGGAATTCTGTTGGAGGATATCCGTCGCGGAAATAATGTGTATCCGACAAATAATCTGATGTGGATTGAGTGGCTCAAAGGCGTACCAAAAGGTCATGTTATTGGAAAAAATTTCTAAAACGAGGTGATTTCAATTGATTTCTCGCACCATCATGTTCCGAGGTCAAATTCGGAAAAAAGGGGAAAAAGTAGCTTATGGTGGAATACCTTTGCCCGGTATATGGGTGACTGGTGGAATTTTTCCTCAAAACGGAACGGGTGACAAGGCCATCATATATTCCCAGAAGCCTGCCGTTGAAAAGTATGTTGTCTACGCAGACACTGTTGGACAATATACGGGAGTAAGCGATTCTTTTGGTCATCCGATTTATGAGGACGACATTATATTGTTCTATATTAACGGCGAAAGCACAGTATACTACAGTAAGGGAACTGTAAAGTATTCTGACTCTTTGGCGTCTTTTGTTGTATCGGTTTGCGAACCAGAGCAGCGTAACGAGCCTGTTATGTTGAAAGACTGCATTTGTGCGTCTGTAATCGGAAACACGCATGATGGAATTTTAGATGACGACGATGAAAAGATGCGGCAGTTTTACATTGAATGTTTGTTGTTAGCTTCGGACATCTCGAATCTCATTTTGCGCTACGCTCCAAACAACGATGCATTTAAAGCAGAAACGTTATCGCACATGGCCATTCGATTGGTTGATGCATCGTCTCGTTACGAGATAATTAACGGACTTAAAGAGTTCTGCGATGAATGGAAAGATTCGTCATGTCAAGAACCTTATCAGCGAGCACATGCGATTCTTAAACAGATGCAGATTGTGTATGACAATTTTAGTGAGAAGGAGTGAAAATTACGTGTTGAAAGATTATTTTAACGCACACCGTCAGTCGTGTCTCGAATCTGCTCGTCAATGTCTTATTGACAACGGTATCGAAACAGATGAAGTAGAAACTGTCTTGCAAGCACTTTGCTATATTCTGCTGAACGAAGAAATTCAGGAAAACGAACCGTCAAACGCAAAAGTGTTGCCTAAAACGTCTTCTGTAAACAACGATGGTTACGCATACTTAAATCGAGCCATTATCGTTGATGGTTGCGAAGCCATTGAGACCATCGCCGTTTCCAAGAAATGGCTCGCCGATTATATCAGCGATGACGATGACGCGCATGACATCCAATCGTTCATGGAAAACTACACAACGGAGGACACCGACCAAATCGTTGGTCAAGCAATTTTGGACAATACCATTGCCTTTACGCTTTGTGAGGACCGGAATCCCAAAATCGAACTCTACGGTGATAAGAACAAAAGCGCCGAAGTGGTTATCGATTACATCTCGCAGGTACTACAAGACAATGGGTACGAAAACGCATCCAAGTATATTGATGCAATGTTTGAGTTGTAATAGAATTTAAGAGGAGCGCTCGCTGTAACAAGCGGGCGTCCTTTTTTATAGCAAAACGAGTAATGTAAAAGTGTATTGGTGCGCAAAGTTGGTATATTGTAGTCGTTCCAAGTAATAAAGCGACTCACTTAGTCATCCCACAAGGGCGATTCAGAAAAAGTCATTTGAGAGGCTTATTGCCTTTTGTATGGCGCTGAACCGTTTGGGTGATTGAGTGAGTCGCTTCTTTATTTTTAAGAAGTGCGCCGTGTGATTCGGCGTTTATATAAATACCAGTTGGTGTTGCACTTATCAACTGGCAGCGATACAGTGATGTGTCGAATACATATGCTCCAGCAAATCGAAAGACCACCTAAACAGGTGGAATAAACAAACGCCGCTATGCATTAGCGGTATGAGTCAGAGAGGAGATTGTATCATGACTCAGAATTACTTCCGCCCGACCCACAATGTCAACATGAGTGAGCTCAGCGAACTTCTCGCCAGCAAAACCGAATACGGAGAATTCTATCTTGGAACGGTGTCCTACAAAGGTTACACCGGGGAAATTTTCCTCTCCAAGTGGGAAAACGCTCCTCGCTCTTTCTATTTGGAGAGCGACGTGGAATTCCTTAAAAGCGTCCACGCCTATTCGTTCGCTTCGCTCATGACTTTCGTGGCATCGAGAGTTGAGAGCCATCTTGACAACATGTCTCGGTGGAATGACAATGCCTACCGTGGCGTTCGTCAGCGCTGTGACGACTTGGGCAGACTCTGCGATGAATACGGTGTACCGTACGAGCTTGGTCCCTACGCTCACGCCATCTAAAGTCGCATACCAAATCCCCAGCGAGAGGCTCCAAATTCACCCACGGAGCCTCTCTTATTTTTGAAACGCCTGTAAACAGGCAGAAGGAGTTTATCATGAGCAAGAATATCTTCAAGACCGTTATCGCTGCTTTCGTTGCTGTAGCAATGTGTGCAATGTTTAGCCTGAGCGCTTTTGCCGTAAGTCCCGCAAAGGACCTCAATGGAAAGGTGTATTCCTACAGTTACGCTTCTGCACACGGTGCGGAAGAGGTTTGCTGTGAGGACGGCGGTCCCCATTGTGATACGAACACGGTAACTAACACCAAGTCGTCTGAAGATGCCGTTTACGACTTAGCTTTGGCAGCGTGTGAACAGCGACTGAGTGAACTCCGCGTGCTTGAGGCGAAAACACCGAATGTACGCGTAAAGTTATACACCAATGCGCTTGACGTTGCCATTAAGAATGCAAAGACACGGAAAGCAGCCCACGACTCAATGATGAATGTAGCGCCGCTCACCGTCTTATTCTAATTCACAAAAGCAGCTCTGCCAATAATGGCAGGGCTGCTTTTTTGTTTGTTGGTATAATGCTACAAAAAACGGAGCATTAAGATGGTAACAATCATTAACCAGCCAAGTGTGCAAAAGGATAGTTTCCTAGCAGCGGTTTTGCCAGATGTCATAAAAAACGATGGAACACCACAAACCTATTATTTTGGTGAGCAGTTACATGTCGGTGACGTTGGCGAAGAAATCTTCGAGCGTTTTTGTAAAAAATGGATAACACAAGGTAAGATGACGGAAATCACAGATTTGCGAAAATTTACCGAGTATCAGAAAAAAGACTGTGACTATGCGTGTACTTACCCAAACGGGAAGAAACTGTTGATGGAAGTAAAATGCGACACCAGAAAAACAGGAAACCTTTTTGCAGAAAGTGTTGTTACAAGCTATGTGAATGGTGAAGATGGCATTGCCGAAAAGAACGGTTGTAAACCGGGATGGCTATATGGTTCTGAATCTGATTATGTATTTTACGCTTTTCCCGGATTGGATGTGGCGTATTTAATAAACCGTCGTCAGCTTGCATCTTTTGTTGACCATTGTATGCTTCCGGCGTGTATGCAATTAGAAGGAAGTTACGTCAGTCCATTCAAAGTACGCGCAGCGTACAACTGCGATAAACGCAGACCGAATGATTTCTGGTTTGGAATTGGTTACTGTGTACCATTACGAGAAATTGAAAACGCGGAAATGATGCGCGGCTGTTGGGCAAAATACTGCATAAGCACGATGTCGTCCAGCTTCAGCACATCTACAACAGTCAAGGTAGGATAAAAATGGGAAAAAAACTGGTCATTGCGGAAAAGCCATCGCTTGGTCGTAGTATAGCTTCCGCACTTTCATGGTGGAAAAACGAGAAGTTTGAGCGTAAAGGTAAGGGAAAAACTACATGGATGGAGGGAAACGAGTATGTTATCGCTCTATCTGTTGGACACATCTATGAGCTTATCGACCTTGATGCCTATTTTGACGATTATGACCCGGAAAAGAAACATCCATGGACAATGGATAGACTTCCATTTTTCCCTGAAAACTGGGATTTTCACTTCGAAGGAAAGCCTCAATTCTCTGGTTTGATTCGAATGCTCAATTATCTGATGAATCGCAACGATATAGATGCAATCTACAACGCTGGTGACCCAGATAGAGAAGGGCAACGGTTGATTGATGAAATCATTGAACACGGTCTGAAATCGCAGAAAGCGATTTATCGGCTATGGCTTCCGGATACGACAAATAAAACCATTCAACAAGCGTTTATGACAGCTAAGCCAAATACCGAGTATGTTGATTTTTCGGCTTCCGCTGAAACACGCGCTGAAATGGATTGGCTGTTGGGAATCGAGTTAACTCGCTATGCGTCTATCAAGGCACAAAGTTTCGTCCGAATTGGTCGCTGCGTGTGTCCAATCGTACAGCATATCATCGAACGCGAAAAAGCAATTAAAGAGTTTGTTCCAAAACCGTATTCTGTTGTCACAAGTAAGGAAAAAACAAACGGAGAAATAATTGAGCTGACCAGTAAACGGACCTTTGATGAAGGGCATGAGGTCGAAGCACAGGCGTTAGCCGATGCATTTAATAAAGCAGGAGCAACAGTAACAAATATAAAGACAGAAAGAAAAACTGTAAATTCAGGGAAATTGTTTTCAATGAGCGATTTACAGGGCTTTGCTTGTGATGTTGATAAATCGCTTACTCCTGCAACTGTCCTTGCGGCAACACAAACATTATACGAGGGTGGATACGTTACATATCCAAGAACAAACAGCAGCTATCTTGCCACAAATGAGGTTGTAAAAGTTAATACAGCCATCAATGGTCTTGCTCAAGCAGGCATCACGGGTTTAATCAACAAACAGGGAACAAAAAGCATTTACGATGATAGCAAGATTGAAGCTCACTCCGCTATTATTCCAACAGGGAAGTGGCCCGGTGAGTTGTCAGGTACAGAAAAGACAGTCTATGAATGTATTCTAAATCGTTTTTGTGCCGTCTTCTGCGAAGATGCATGTACGGTTGACAGAACTACAATCGTTATTCACTGCTACGATGAAGATTTCACGCTCAAAGGTGATGTACAAGTCACACTTGGTTGGCGAAAGTTTGAAAAGCCTTCAAGCGGCGATAAGATTCTTCCGAAGCTGCATGAAGGTGAAAGTGTAAACATCAAATTCGCGCCAGTAGGGAAGATGACAACTCCTCCAAAGCGGTATACAGTCAAGGCTCTCAACAACTGGATGGTTGCTCCTCTTCGTGGCGTTGAAAACGAAGGAACCGAATATACCGATGAAGACTGGAAAGAAATCCTCTCGGATGCTACAATTTGTACGGATGCTACTCGTGCTGATACAATAAGCCGTTGCATTCAGTCTCAATACATATCACTTAAAAAAGGCGTTTACTATGGTGAACCTGCAGGATTCTATCTTGTCGATGCAATGAACTCTCTCGGAATTACACTCGACGTCAAAACAACCGTAGAACTTTCAAAAGACCTATACCATGTAAAAGCAGGTACAGTATCCCGCATAGATGTTCTTAATAAAACCAAAGACACCATCAATCAAATCATGAACTCTGGTGGAACTATAAAAAGCCAGTATCAAGGAACAGCAGGGCAATATACCGTTATAGGAAAATGCCCAAAATGCGGCGGTGATGTTGTTGAAACCAAACGAGCCTTTGCTTGTTTGAAAAAATGCGGCGTAGCCCTTTGGAAAGATAACAAATTCCTTGAAGCCATTGGAAAAACACTGACAAAGCCAGTTGCTACATCACTTATCAAAAATGGAAAAGTTCACCTTACAGACTGCGTAGGAAAAAGTGGAAAGTCCTTCGACTGCAATGTCCTTTGTGATTTCAGTGGAGAGCGCCCATCATTCTCTCTTGATTTTACGCGAGAAGTTCTCGGAAAATGCCCAGTGTGTGGAAGCGATATGGTGGAAACACCAAAAGCTTATAGCTGCACTAATAAAGACTGCCATGTGGCATTATTCAAGAAAACAAAATATTACGGTCAAGAACTAACAGTGACGCAGGCAAAAGCAAAGAAACTTCTGAACAATGAAACCGCTTCGTTTACGGTGCGGAAAAAAAATGGTGAAAAAGGCTCCGCATCATTGAAAATCGAAGTAACGGAATACAACGGAAAGAAATATCTCAAATTGACTCGCTAAATGCAGCAAAAGCGGACGCCAAATAACCTATAGGATGCTATAATAATGATGTCGCAAATCTTCTTGTATATTTTCCCTATATTGCGATTATATATTTGTCAGCAACAAAATGTAGCGCTAAAATAGGTCAAAAAGCGGTTGCAAAGTGATTTAGGCTATGTTATAATTAAGTCATCGGTTGAGGGAACAATCCCAACGCCGAGAAAACCGCTGCGCAGCCCGCCCTATTGGACGCGAACGCGCTGCGAAAGTAATTTGGGAGTCGCAATCCCCCCGTGAAAGTCGGGCGTAGACCCTAACGATATCGGTCCAAAAAGAGCCGGAGCGAGCTGTGAACTAGACCAATGGGGTATAAAACAATCGTGGTCAGCTTGCCGCACACCTGAATGGCAGAGCCTAAAGGCAGCGCCAAAAAGCGTCCGGACGTTAACGGTGTGGTCAATACCGGAACGTGTCCCTCACATATATGCCGTCTTCCACAATTTTATGGATGTTCGGTTGGGACACATCAGAAAAGCGCACGGTGATGCGAATTTGCCACCAAACGCAGACAGACTTATCGGTTTTTGCTGTCCGTCAAGGGCAAGACGTTAAAATGCCCAACATTACGGAGTAGAGCAGTGGTAGCTCACCAGCTTCATAAGCTGGAGGTCGGTGGTTCAAGTCCATCCTCCGCAACCATCGTCCGGCGGACGTTAAGCGCCAAATGGAAGGAAGGTAACCAACGTCCAAGCGCTTTCTCGGATTCTTCCGCATCGTCAGCGAAAAGATTCGCGGGATTGTCAGGTGACGTAAAGATAATGTTCGGGGACGACGACCTACTAAACGAACATTATGGCGGGACTAATAAGGGTTCACCCGTTTTTTGCAGGTATCGTATAGGGGTTAATACGCCAGCCCTCCAAGCTGGACACGCGGGTTCGAATCCCGCTACCTGCTCCATCGCCCGTAAAGGGCAAAAACGATGGGTGCAATTTAGAACCGGATACGGTGCATCCTCTGACTGATATGCCTGACTCGTTAATGTAATGGGTTGCCAAACGCATATCCGCCGAAACCACAAAGTCGTATCCATTTGAAGTTGTCCTGTACTCAAGTGCATTCTATTTGCGCAATTGTCTAACCAACTGTATGCACAAGTAGATATGCCGGAAGTACGAAAGCAATGGGTAGTGGGGTGGTTCCCCGTAAAACTGGTCATTGCTGTGGGTCTAAGAAAGAGTTCACCCACATTTTATTACGAGTAGTAGCTCAATTGGCAGGGCGCTTCATTTGGGATGAAGAGGTTGCGAGTTCAAGTCTCGCCTATTCGACCATCGGAGTATGAACAAAAACTGTTCACCCATAAAATTAACCCATCTGTCTCGACCAAGACACTAAAGTGGTCGTATATGGCTCGATAGTTCAACAGGTTAGAGCACCAGCCTGTCACGCTGGAAGTTGTCGGTTCAAGTCCGATTCGAGTCGCCATTGCACCCAACACACGGATGCATTAAGGTGTCCCGCCCAAGACGTTAAACTGGTCAATAGCAGATTTTCATTATGAACGAAAATCTGCTAATATTATCGGGGTGTAGCACAAGGGAATGCGTCAATCACGTGATAAGGCGCAATAGTGGCAGTGCAGGTGCGACGCGTGCGACGCGTAAGCACGGACTACGGTGGTGCGACACCACCCATCCCGTTCACGTCCATCGGTCAGACGTAAAACGACCGAAATATTCTGGTGTCGAATACGAAGGTTGTAATATACCGCCGGTTAATTCGCCTGCTGCGCACAGGAAAAAGTGGTTCAACCCCACTCACCAGAGCCGCGACCCGCTGAGGTAGCCCTAACGGGTCGAAATCTAACAAGGAGGACAGTCCGATGCAGTAATTACCGCGTCCGAATGTCGGCATCAAGAAAGGGACACGCCAATGCACTAAGTAACGTCCACATAGACGCAACAGTGAAAGGGTCACTCCAATGATGTAAATCACCTTGTGGATGCGTCGATTGTTATCGACGTATCCTGCCGCCCACGAGACAGCCTCCACGTGGCGGGCGGCGGATAACAGACGTTGTAGGTCTGGCGAATGTCTCAATTGCACCCAATACGGGGTGCTTCAGGGAGTCGTGTGGGCAAGTTCTCCCCTCCGGATTAAAATCCCCAAACAGCAAATCTTGCCCCGTATAAAGCCTATCGATGGTCGTCACACCGCTACAACCGGATTATTGACGGCAGGGCTAAAAATTGAAGACGTCCGGTGTTCAAGTGTTTTTCCGATGTTCTTGTCTAGTCAGCATAGTAGCAGCGTGAAATTACCAAAGGACACAAAGATGGTGCTTCGGGGTTGACCACCTCCTAAACGAACATCATGGCGGGGCTAGTAAGGGTTCACCCGCAAATTATATGCAGGTATCGTATAACGGCTAATACTTCAGCCCTCCAAGCTGAAGACACGGGTTCGGCCCCCGTTACCTGCTCCAATATCCCTGCGCTGACAGCCTCCTCGTGGCAAGGGATGGGCAACAGATGCTACAGCATCTGGCTGATGTCTAGCACATAGATTGAAATGTGGCGGATAGCTACCGCCAACACAAGCCAGTCCACATCTGGTTTGTCAAGCGGGCGGCGTCGGTTCGATTCCGATATACTCCCACGTCGCAGTCTCCGTACACCACGACGTTAAACTGGTGAGCATGGTCCACATGTGGTCCGCCGTCCGAATTGCCAATGGACACTCCCTAATAGAATAGGCAAACAGGTACTGTACCTGAAGGTATCCAGAAGTCTTATCAGTAGTTGCAAATGCGGGTGAAAAACGCTGGAGATAATACAACACAGAATCCACCGATGTGGCTATCGGACGGGACTGGAAGGAAGGGGTCGGCTGCCCCGATTGCGGGATGATAACCAGTATAAAACATCCTACCGTGCTTGGTTAGCTCAGTTGGTAGAGCAATGGTATCGTAAACCATAGGTCGGCAGTTCGAGCCTGCCACGAAGCTCCACGGTCCGATTGGGTGACGCGCTCTTTGAGAATCCGCCCAAGAAGCTTCCAATGGGGGCATGCACCTGTTGGCGGTTGGCTAAGTCCTGCCGGAAGTCGTCGACACCGGAACCGAACACGATTAAGAAATCGTAAAATTCTTCGTCTAGCAGAACGATATCTGCCATCATGGGGATATAGCTCAGTTGGGAGAGCACCTGCTTTGCAAGCAGGGGGTCGAGGGTTCGAATCCCTCTATTTCCACCACAAGTGAGCAATGCTCACAATATTTGGCCTGTTAGTCAAGCGGTTAAGACATAGCCCTTTCACGGCTGTAACGTGGGTTCAATTCCCGCACAGGTCACCATCACATGCTGGATTAGTTCAATGGCTAAAACAAGGCCCTTGTAATGCTTAGTTGACAGTTCGATTCTGTCATCCAGCATACGCCGATTCTGTACTTACATTGTAAAGTATGGTTGTAAAGGATAGAATAATCACGTAGAATCAACAAAGCTACAGATTGTTCCATGGTTTACATATAGTCCTTTACAGCGTTTGTACACACCAAAAACGATAGAGTCCACACTGTTTAATTATTATTTGGTGTGGACTCTATCTGTATCTTCGATACCACCAAAAGAAAAAGTTGAAAAAGGAGAACCCATGAAAGTCACATCTGCATACGCAAACAAACTAATTCGTGGTTACCGTGAAGAACTGGCGGCTATCGTTTCCAATGAGAGAGACACATGCACGACAACTTATGGTGCCAGTGAAACGCCTATTGAAACAGGTTATAACTTCACGTCTACGCAGGATGAAATGGATGCCTTAAACGACAAAATTGCCAAACTGCGCCACGGCATCAACGTCTTCAACACGACAACGAAACTTGAAGGCTTCGACTTCACGGTTGATGAATCTCTCGTTCGCATGGCAATGCTGACCGAAAAGAAAAACCGTCTTTCCAGAATGAAAGGTGTACGTGAGCTTACCCGAAGCAGCGGCTACCGTGCCGAGCCAGAATTCACCAAACGCAACTATGATGCTACTTTGGTAGAGAATGAGTATCGTAAGACTTCTGACGAACTCGTTCGGCTTCAGATGGCATTAGACAAAGCTAATATGTCTATCGAATTCGATGTAGACATCTAAATCACATTCCACATCTACCGACTTTCTTCGCAAGAAGAATTACATTTAGCTTGCTAATAGGCAATGTTATTGTAAATTGTAAATGTTTCTTGTTTGTTTTGTTGTTTCGTAAGGGTAATGGTTAGGTTTACGCCTTGTCGTCCAGAAAACGATATTTGACATTCTATTTTGTCAGTAGATGAAAAACTTCTTCTCTACAACAGAGAAGCAAACAGGGAAGTATGGTTATACCTGTTTTTTCTTTGTAAAAAGCACCAGCACTACAAATGGGTAGTACTGGTGCTTTTTGTTTATTGTCTCAAAGAAGTCCTTTAATCGAATTAAGGCTCAAAGCGGTTGTTGCAGAATACACAACATGTTATAATAAAAGCACAGACAAAGCACGATGCAATGTCATAAAAGGAGGTAGGAGTGTGAATCAGATAAACGCTGTAACCATTGGAAAACTGATTTCTGCGCATCGTGAAGGTGACGAGCAGAAGTTCAAAACCTACGTCGACTTTATCGCCAAAGCCTATGAAGAACAGGGAAATGACCGTGCCGCTAACATTATCCGCAGCAACTATACGGGCAAATTTGGTAATGATGGGAAAGTCGTTCTGGATGAAACAGGCGAGCAGACTGTATACTACGAAACAGGTTGGTACGAGCCTGAAATCTTAGGCTCTGGTGGTTCCAATCGCGGAGTTACAAAAGTAAGCTCAGAAGAAGAAGCGTTGCAGCGGCTGCAAAAACACGCCGCAAACTATGCACAGCGAATCACTGTATATAAGAAAGACGGCAAAACTGTAAAGCGTGAAGTCGCCGAATATGACCAGTTGGAAAAGAAGTGGAGGACAACCTGATGAGGTGGAATGTATTTTCTCTTGAAACCGTTAAAACAGCATTGGAACCCAAGTTTGTGCTGGAGAAGGTCCGTTATGTGACCGACGACGAAGAGTACGGTGAAGGCGAGTCTACGCGCCTTGTTTTCCGCAATGTGGAAGAAATGCCGGAAATCGACTATATCAAGCGGACCATCTGCACATTTATTCGGGACACCTATGTTCACTTTAAGGACAAGAGCCTCAAGCCGATGCGTCTTTGGCAGGACAACCTCAACGAAAGTGAAGACCATATCCGTTATTCCACGAACAACCTTGTGTCTCCGCCACTGGAACTTATTGGCGAAACGTACATTTCCGATGAGAGCTACTTTCACAAGTGGATTGTAGCACAGGGAAGGTCTGAGGTTCTGGACGCAGCAGCCATTACCATTGACGTGGATGTAATTTACGCCTATGACAATATCGATAAGGTCGAGGAAAGCTCCGAAGACGGCGAGGTACATGGTGTTCTCTTTAATAGTACAATGTATCTGCGTGAATCGGAAATCAAGCAGGTTGCTCAGCTTATCAAGGACGAAAAACTCCGCAATCGCGTATTGACGTTGATGCGTTCTCATCGCCGTATTGTCTCAGCTCCCGAAAAGGAAAATCGCAGCATTCGAGAAATCGCATCCGCGCAGATGCTGCGGGTTGAATAACCATGAAGCACAAAATTTCAGAAACCGGCGTCCGAATGCTCAAATATCAGGAGCAGCTTGCCAACGAGTATAAGTACAAGCCTATCCCGCGCACGTTTTTCAAAGATGTGCGGGCGGAGTTCAAGGAAGCCTTGCCGGAATGGTGCAACACGTCCGGCGATACAATCAGCCTCGAAACCAAAAACGGCACAGTCATTACGAACGGATATAACCGCATCGTGATTGGCGACTACGGTGCATTCGTTGAATTTTCCCGCGCACAAGCCTATATGCGCCGCCTGAAAATCAAAGAAGGTCAAGCTTATCGCGTAGAAGACCCACGCTATGCTGAGCATGTCAAATATCTTTGGCTCACGACTGACGATGGTTCTGATGTAAAAGTCTATGAGCAAAAGCGTCCAGTGGAATATGCTGATTATAAACCGGGCATGCTGTATGTCAGTGTATACGAGGTGTTTCCACTCAACTAAGCAAATCGAAAAAAGAAGTCCCACCCTGAATCAACGGGGTGGGACTTCTTTTGCTTATTTTAGTCGCCTTCATATTTCTGACTTACAAAAAAGCCATCTTTATTATATTCGTCTACGCAAAGTTTCCCATTCCTTTGCCACACTTTTTCAATAATCCCTGTTTGGGCAATGGAAATCATGATGTCTTCCCCATCTTGGTTTTCACCCATAAAGGCAGAATCCGAATTTCCAAACTCTGCGATGAGTTTGCGACGGGCTTCAATGTCGCCAAAGTTGGCAACGAGTTTATTTAAACGTGCATTGTGTTCAGCCATGATTATCTCCTATCCAACAGTTTTTAAAATCTACAATCAAAGCCGTATCAGCTTCATTTCACCAGCTTTTTGATAGTCTCCCAGCAAGCACTCATAATCATGCTGAACTGCATGATATTTTTCGTTGCTAATCTTCAACGATTCTCTCAATTGCCCATTTGCTTTCATCGACTTTTCAAGTTTTTTCTTTAACATTGCGTTTTCATATTTTAATTTTTCGATTTCTTCTGATGAAGCATCTGCTGTATTTTGTAATCCATCTACACGAAATTCTTCGTATTTTGAAAGATGCTTCTGAACATAAGGCTTACACATAGTCCGAAGGCTAATACCGCAAGCACGCGAAATAGCTGCTTTTGTAATAGTCTGATTGCTTTCTTTTAGCTGTATATATGCAGCATCAATCAAGGCCATCGTTTCCTGTCGCCTTGCCTCTTGGTAGGCTTTTACTCCATCATTTTGCTTTTTCACATTCACACATCCTTTCGAACAGCTTTATCCTTTGCAAATGATTTTTTCAGCGTGTAAACGCCAGTCAAATGGTCGCCTTTTTTCAACAAACGAGCTTTTCGTCGTTTTCCATTTGAAACAGCCATCAATTCTTCCAACTGCGAAGGCGTATACATACTATCTTCCAAACGATATCCCGTAAAAACCAATCCGTCGTACATCTTAGAAATCGCATCGATATAGTCGTGAATAACAGTAATGCTACACGGTTTACCTTTTCCGGCATAGGAGAGACCATCAGTATAAAGAACATTCAGAAATTTTTGAATGTCGTCCAACTTAACATCTATATAATCAATTCCAAACGAATCAAGATAGTTAAGATATATACACACATGATAAATTGATGCCGATGTCTGTCCACCTCTACCAATTTGCTCCAGAACGAAATATCTATTTACTTCAAATACCGGACGTACACCATCAACAATTATCTTAATTCTTTCCCTGTGCTTTCTATATCCAAAAGAATATAAGCAACTTTTTACAGAAAATCGCATATCATCACCAGCTCTATTTTTTTAATTATAACATATCTTCGATAGAAAATCGAGTGATTTTCGCACGATTTGGCAAAGATAAAATCACAATAAATAACACATAGTCAACGTGAAGCACAAACGTAACACAGTAAACCAAAAGCATTCTTGACATTCTCCCCCGCTTTAGCCGTTGGGAGAATGTCAATGGTTCCAATAATTATGTTCGCCTGACTGCAAATCGTTTGTTCTAACGGGTATTTGCAAAATTAAGCAAGATACATTTACAGAAGTCTACTTAAACTTTTCGACACCATGTAAAAGAGGCTGCTACCAGACAGGTAGCAGCCTCTTTTATGCTTTTTATTCCTTTAGGGCAGCATCACGCAAAAGCTCTGAAACGCTCAAACCAAACAGCGACGCCAATTTCTGTATTTGCCGGAATGAAGCAAAAGCTTCTCCACGCAAAAACATATCAACATCAGAGACCTTGCAATCCAACAGATTTGCAACTCTTTCTGTCGATATACACTTTTTATCCAACTGCTCTTTAACATAGTAACCAAGAGCCACTGTCGTGAGACGATTGCTCAAAAGAACCACCCCTGAGATTAGATTTCGGTAAAAATCCCCTTAAATGTAGCGAGTTCCTCGTCTGAAAGCGCGTCCTTTACCATATTTGCATAAAAAGCAGGACGAGACATTGCAGGAGCAAAAGTTCTTGCGTAAGTTTTGCCAGAGCGGACAAACCCTTCTTCTTTGATAAGTCCTTTAGCAATCAGACTGTTCACAATCGAAAAAAGAGAGCGAGGCTTCCATGAAACGTTGCTATCTTTCTGTGCCACATTTACAACCTCAATCAACGGCATAGCACTACCGCTATTCCAAAGAGTGTTCATAACAGACTCTTCGGCAGGAGTTAAATGAAAAGGTCGGATTTTCTTAGACATAATAAATACACCAACTTTCAAAACAATAAAGATTACAATTACTATTATACCAACATCATGTGTTCCGTCAACATTTTCACCAAAAAATCGGTTTGCATATAGCGACCATACGCAAATAAAACAATGAAATAAATGCATGTAAATTGGCGAAAAGCGGTTGCTGAATGATGCTCAATATGATATAATGAAACCATCGAAGCGGGAATCCCGATTCGAAAAACGTATTCGTCCTACCGCGAATACGGCAATACCGTGAACGGCTATTTAACCACTTCCTTCTTTTGAATTTGACTGATAATCATATAATTGTGGTTAAGCTCTCCGTCGCGGCTTTTATCAAACACGAAATACGGCTATATATCTACTTCCTTCAGGAAAATAAAAAGAATTATTGCGGGTTGAGTTGGTATGTGGTATTTATTACCATTCTTATCAGACCCGCACCATTTGAGTAGATATGCTCTCCGTATTTTCGGATGTTTTGGAAACGCCCGCGTCGGTCTCTTCAATGAGATTGATGCGGGCTATTTTTGGAAAGGCGCAAAAGATGTATGGGTAAAGACTTGACCCGGTCTGTGTATCTAATTGATACAGAAAATCAACATGACTACTGGATGAAGCACATCAAATCAAACACATCCAACGATAAAGTGATTTTGTTCTGTAGCGTGAACAGTCCTAGAGTGACATTCCAGCTCATGCAGACATTGTACACCTCATTTGCGCCTCGCCAAGTCGAATATGTGGAGACATACCCCGGAAAAAACTCGCAGGACTTTTTTATTATAGGCAAACTCGGACAGCTTATCACAACTGCACCCAAAAGCAAATACTACATCGTATCAGAAGATAAGGGATACGATGCATATCTATACTCCCTTGTTGAACATGGATACAAGACATTCAGACTTGAATTCAGTTCAGCAGATGTCAAACCATCAAACGCTCCACCAACAGAGGATAGGTGTAAAAGCATCCTTCTCAGAACAATCGATACAAGAAAAAACATTGCTTCTCCGGATTTAATGAGATTCTTACCACATTCCTTGTCTGGAATGTCCGGAAGTGTATCCACATTATCCGAAGAACAACCATTGGTTGAGGAGACAAAGCTGGAAAAACAAGAAGAACAAGTAGAGCCAGAGCCTCAAAAACCACAAATTCAAACAGCCAAACAACTAACAACTACTCGTAAAATATATACACCAGAGGAATATGTAAAAGTATTCTGTGAAGTTCACTTCGTACCAGAAAGTGCTATCCCAGCTATCATTGACATTGCAAAGCATCACAATTACGGCAAAAGGTCCGCATCAGATGCAAAAGCAATGGTAAATGAAATGACGATGCTTGCGGCTAGAGCATCCGGTGGTGTCTGGACGGGAAGTAAAAAAACAAAGCTCATCCAAGATTTCAGCCAAGATGGACGAAACAATCTTATCATTGAACTCAAACAGTTCTGATTTGCGTAGAAAGGAAAAATTCTATGATTACCAAACTCACCCAAAACAAAGTGACTTTCAATGCACATCGCGGTGTAATGCCCCCTGTTGCTGCAAAAGAGCAAGAGAAAGCCGTAGAGAAGCGGTATGTCTGTTCTGCAAACATGAAGTTGGCACAGTATGGCTATACCATGTCCAGCGATTTGTTTCAGGAATGCATGAAATCCACCTATGAGGATTTTATGGATTTCTTCAACGAACTGTTCTACATCGTCTCTGAGGATAGCCGCGCAATTTCTCAAACCAAACCAATCTGGCCGAACTTTCCGGAAGATGCTATGCAGGCTGATATGGTTGACCTGTATATTGTCAATATTCTCCACTATCTTACTGCTGGCGAGTGGAGTCCGGAGTTTGACCCGCACAAGGTATGTGAAGACCTTGCTCTGAACGAGAATCTTCCTCTAATGAAGCAGATTCCGTTGTGTGACAGCGAAGAAATTTATCGCTATGCAATTCAGTGCATTACTGGTTCCACCCCGTTGTCAAAAGACACTGCCAGCGTTATCTTCGATACGCTTATGGGAGATAATGACTTCACCACTGAGCTTATGGCTCAGATGAAGGATAAGGAAATCAAGACCAAGGAAAACCTTGCCCTATACGTTGCAAAAATCTTTGACCGTGCAGACTATAAGAACCAGATGTGCATGAAGAACTTCCGTTCTTCTACGGATGTCCTGCGTCTTGCGGCAGCTCTTAGCGGTCAGGATGTGAGCCTTGCAAAGAGTCCTCGTTTCCGTAGTTTCACTCGTCGTGAACGCCGGGAACTGCTCGAAATTCTCGAAAACGTAGAGAAGAACGAAGGTTTTGCGCTTCGTCCTGAACAGTTTAAGCGTCTTGGTGAAAAGCTCCATCCGGGCGAGTACGCAAAAGCATTTCCTAAAGACAAAGACATCTTCGATAAGGTTCGCAACGGTGTTGCTATTGAAACCTACAACTCCAAGTTGCAGATGCTCATGAAAGCCCCTATCAACATCGAAAAGCTGTCTGAGCATTTGATGCTTCGTCCCGGTGTATTTGCTCGATACCTCGATTTTGCATTGCGTGAGTGCGATTCCGAAGCAGCTATGATGAATGTCTTGTTCGATTTTACAAGCGTTTGTCGCAATGTGAATCCTCGCGTTCTCGTTCAGCTTATTAACCATTTCCGTAACCGCAACAACTCTGTTCAGTTGGCGACTGGTAAAGGCGATGGTGCGTCTTCCTTCTCTGCTGAGCGTGATGTTAAGGAGATTCCGCCAGAAATGTGCGCTCGCGTATCGCGTGATGTGCTCAATCAACTTTGGCAAATTCTTCGTTCAAAGGATTCTGAAAACCTTTCCGTCTATATCGACCCAGACTGCCATTGCAACAAACTGATTTTCCCCGACAATCCTCGTCAGGTCACCTCCGCGATGCACGCAACTGCCTGTGGTTCCCGTGCATCCATTCCAGCAGGAAATAACGTTATTCGCGCATTCCTCTATTGGAAGGGAAAAGAACTGAACCGTTATGAGGGTATCGACTTAGACCTTTCTGTTCTTTTCTGGGGTGATAAAGCCAACGCAACTCCAGAGGAAAAAGATGCAATCTCTTATTACCATCCCGCGATAAAGTCTATCGATGGCATCCACTCAGGTGATGTTCGCAGTAGCGGCAATGATGGTGCATTGGAGTATGTTGACTTCAACATTGCAAAGGCACTGAAGAATGGATACCGCTATGCAGCGATTCTTGTAAATTCTTACAGCGGTCATCCATTTGCACAAATGGACGCGGCTTTCTGTGGAGTAATGCTTCGCGATGGCAAGACGGGTAAACAGTTTGAACCTCGCACAGTTGAAAACCGCTACGCACTGACCAGCAATGCGCAGCAGATGGTTAGCATCGTGATTGATTTGCGAAACCGCGAAATCATTACTGTTGACCGTACTGTTCACGACCCATACTCGCATTTCGGAAATGCGTATCGGCAGGGAAGTGAAATCGTTGCGTGTACTCAGTATGCGATAGAAATCCATAGTCTCAGCATCAAGGAAATGCTCGGCTTGCGCTTTGCAACTTTCCTTAAGGATTCTGATTGGAAGAACGCAAACGTCATTATTTCCGACGCACCAAATAAGTTCGTTCCGGAAAATGAGGAAGATGTTGTACCACGTATTGTAAGTCCTTACGATATTCCTGCGCTCTATTCTCTGATTCTGGAAGATAACTAACCGTATTTACAATAACTCGGAAAGTCTCTCATCTTTTTTAGGTGAGGGGCTTTCTTTTTCTCTGTGTAGGTATAATACTTTTACCTAAAAACAAAAAGGGGTATTTGCGAAAATGGGTAGTTTACGAAAAACATCAAAATTCACAAGTATCACAGGCAGATGGACAATTTGCCCATCAGGATAGCAGTTGCAGGTTTCCCCAGCTTGCAATACTGCTTAGCTGCTACACAGTCAATAGGTGACGACCTATTTTCGAATAGAAAATCACCTGATTTTGCAAATATCCAATTTTTTCAAAGAAAGGATGTGAACGGGCAATTACTCCCACAACAAAACTCGTGGGTCGCCTTGCCCCAATTGATGACACAAATACATGTAACTGGTAATGATACCATGCAAATTGCTGAAACCGCAAAATTTCTTATTGAACAACTCGGTGGAGAAAAAGCCGTTATCAGCATTGAAACTCATCCGGCAGGCGATGGAATCCGCAACAATGAAGATGTTTCCATTCGATTTGCAGCTTGGGATAAGCAACCACATCGAGACGAAATCAATCTTGAAATCACAGGTCTTACTGCTGGATACAATGGAACTGGACCAAGAAACCTTCTTGACGTTCTCCGCGCATCTGGTGTAACGGAAGAAATGCTGACTTCAGAGGAAGTTCAAAATCCAAGATTTGCGGAAGTAACACGCTGCTGGAAACGTAGTGCAACTACTTACTCTGATATGAACGAAGCCGACGTTTTTCCATTGCATGTCTAAGGGAGTTTTTACGAGATAAGCATCAATCATCTAAATCAATGACTGGAGAGTGATTCCGATGCAGTAAATAGGTAAGTGCTTTAACATACGAAGCACATAATCGGCAAAATTATACATCCTACGTGCTTCTAAGACACACTTAGATTGTGTGGTTTTGCTATTAAACCCTACACGGGGTTCATTGATTGAAATGCGAAATATGTCGAACCGGCATGTAAAGAAAAACAAAACAACAAGCGAGCCAAAGACACCACTAAATAAAGCAACAGAGAAACACAAGCCATGTGCCATTTACTACGGCACGTGGCTATTTTTCGTCTTTTGTGTAGGTATAATATCCAAGGCAAACTGATATAAAACTCAAAAAATGAGGTGATTGTTTGAAGCTAATTATCTGCGTTGATGACAATAACGGCGTGGCTTTTAATCACAGACGGTTATCCTTTGACAGAAAAGTTTTTCAAGAAATCCAAGAACTTGTAAACAAAAGCGGGGGAGACCTCTGGTGTACTTTGTACAGTAAAAAGTTACTTTCCAAGAATATTGATGGTCAAGTTCTGGCAACGGATACTTGTATGTATTGGGCAGAACCAAACGACTTTGTGTTTTTGGAATTGATAGGGGACATTACACCGTACTTGAATCGTGTAAACGAAATTTATTTGTTTGGTTGGAACAGAGTGTATCCATCTGATACGAAACTCGACTTATCGTTTTTAGATGCAAACCCATCAGTATGCCATTGGACAAGAACAGTAATCAAGGAATTTCAGGGAACAAGTCACGACGTTATAACACTCACAAAAATTCAAAAACAAAATATTGAGGAGGAATTTCAAAATGCAACCATTTAAAAGAATTGCCAGTATGCTGCTGGTTCTTTCAACAGCAATCAGTCTGACAGCTTGCAGTGGTATTGTAGATGAAGACCATCTGATTGATTACAGTGATGTTGTAGATATATTGTACAACAACGGTCAAAACGAAGATTATATAGAAACCGATTCTCTACCGGATATCGAAAATCCTCAAAGCAGCACACAAAAACAAACGAGCAACAATTCTGATTCTCAAGAAATTTCTGCAGAAGATATTAACGAATCTGTTTTCTCTCTTGATTCCATTCCAGAATACTCTGGTGAACCGTTCGTTACAGTAAATGATAACATTCCTTACTTTTCAGAAGATGACTTAACTGTGGACTCGTTTGAATACTACAGTGACCTTGATGACCTTGGTCGTTGTGGTGTGACATATGCTTGCATTAGTCAGGATTTGATGCCGACAGAAAAGCGCGGAGATATAAGTTCCGTAAAGCCTACCGGATGGGTACAGCATAAATACGATTTTGTCGATGGAAAAATGCTGTACAACCGTTGTCATCTGATAGGATTTCAGCTCGCAGGAGAAAACGCCAACCCAAAGAATCTTGTTACCGGAACCCGTTATATGAATGTTACTGGTATGCTTCCTTTTGAAAATATGGTTGCTGACTATGTGAAAGAAACTGACGAGCACGTACTTTATCGGGTAACCCCCATTTTCGATGGAGACAATCTCGTTTGTAACGGTGTCCTTATGGAAGCTGAATCAGTGGAAGATGAAGGCGAGAGTGTTTTGTACAATGTTTTCGTTTACAATGTTCAGCCGGGAATAGAAATCGATTATGCAACTGGCGAAAACTGGGCAGCGTAAAAGGAGGTAAAGATTATGCTACATAAGGTCATTGATTACATTTGCCACAGGTTTGCGTTGATTTATGCTTTCGGTTCGTTTGCGTTTATTCCACTCATGCTACGTATCATCAGCAATTCATTTCCAAACGTCAACATTTTTATTCAGATTCTAGCGTCAATTGGATTGTGTGAAATCATTTCACTTTTTATGGTCATCGGTGCGGTTGTCACATTGTATATCATTGAGAAAATCAACAATCTTCTCGGCTTCAACTCACGTAAGAATACCTAACCGACACAAAAATTGCCGTCGTCTCATTAGAGACGGCGGCTTTTTCAGTAAACAGTATAGACTAAGAAACAGTAAAAAGTTATAATAGAACGTGAAAGAAGGTATTTATATTGGATAATACTGTAATTGACAGCTTAATGAACATATCCCAATCAACGCAAGCAATCATAGACCATTATTCCGAATTACTCAGCAAAAGAGAAAACGTACCGAATTTAAACAATGCTGTAAATATATATAACACGTTTTGTTCAGATATTGCACGTCTCCAAAAAGAAACTGAGGATATGTGTTTACACCTAAAGACAAAAATATAAAAACAGCCGCATTAACACATTCGCACTTATTTACAAAACTAAAAGCACATCTTGCATTAAGCCATGCAAAATTGCATTTACTCTTACAAACGCCTTCCCTATATTTCGCTAAATCCACATTTAGCGAAGTATCGTATGGTGCTTTTTTCATAGCTTCTGGCTCCCCCGGTGTCCGATGTCAAAACGCTGAAACGCTGAATTTACGCTGAATTTACGATGAAATGCCGACAATTGTCTTCTGCGTACACATTAGGTATAATAACTAGGCACAAACATGTAACTCTAATTGAATTAAGAAAATCAACACTTTGTAAGCAGTTTTTATGAGAAATCATAAGAGCTGCTTTTTGTTTGTGTAAAAAAAGTTTAAAGAAAGGAGCACCTATGGCTACTGAAAACGATTACAAGCAAACAGTTTACTATTTGACGAAACTTTTAAACGGTGGTTTGTTAGGAGAAAAAAGTTGTACGCCTATCCGAACTGCTATCGAAGCGTGTGAACTGCAAATTCCGAAGCATCCCATCTCGAAAAGCTGGTCGCCGAATCTCTGCCCGCATTGCAATGCGGATATTGGCGGAGACTGCGACGACAGCTACTACGAGAACCCGCATTACGAGCGCTGTCCTGTCTGTGGTCAGAAGCTCGATTATAGCGAGTAAAGGAGCGTGAAAAATCATGATGTTGTCCGAGTTCGAGAAGCTCACCGGTTTAGAGGTTACGACAGCAGAATACGAAAAAATCGAGGCTGAATATATGGAAAGCCCCGATGACAAAGCAAAGTTCTGCAAGATGTGGCTCAAAAAAGGAGGGCTTCAAAGGCTCCATAACGCAAGGCTTGAGGAAATTGAACATCTGAAAAAGACCATCGAGGACCTTGAGCACAAACTTGATGAAGAGCAAGACTGGCAGATTTCTCATAAGTACGGCACGCACTACCAAAAAACATCTTATGACCATCTTACCAAGCGATGCTCTAATGGGCATCAGTTTGAGTCCGAAGCGAAAGCTGCCGAGTTCATCAGTTCTCAGTACGGTTTCGACAAAGATAGAATTGTCTTTATCCACGACGTCGAAGTCTATGAGACAAATCGGCATGGAATAACGCGTCTGAAAGAACGGCTCACTCGTTTTCCTTACTACGTCGGTTGCAGAGCAAACTATGCACGTTTCGATGTGCGCTACTGCGGCGGAAGTATGCAATGGGAACTTGTGGACGGAGCTCTTAAAGACTATTCCACACCGCCATTTTTATCCGATGGGGAGCAATAGTTCCTCAAGAATCATCACACCGCACAGGCCCCAATGATGCCTGTGTATGATTTTTTACATTTCATAAGACCAATATTTTTAAAAGGAGTATGTAAGCACATGATTACTTTACCTACTAACCATCCCTATTTCTTCACTTGCCCGTCTTGTGGCTGCAAGCTCATTTCCGTTTCTACCGGCAACAGAGCCAAGCCCCATTGCCCAAAGTGCGACTACTCAGCCGATGATGCTTTTGTGGTCAAAGACCGCGTTACGAGTGAGGCTATGAATGTCATCGCTGATAACACGGAACTTGCCGAAAACTTTGCCGAGACCGTAAAACACGAAATTGAGACCGATGACGATACTTACGCTCATATCGGTTTTCATCTGGCAAACAACATCCGAAACCAGAGCCCTGCATCCGAAGTCCTTCTGACCCTCTGTGGCTGGACCATCGAGACGCTGCTTGACAAGACGCCGCCCATCGCAATCGATGAAGGCGACAACAACAATGAAAAATAAGAGGTTTTCAAAAAGGAGTGTTTATTATGACCGAAAACGAAAAAGCAAGAGAGCTCATAGCTACCTCTGAAACGACCGTGAAGGTTGACCCCCAGAATGGCTGGTATCTCAAACGGTTTGCAGCTCTGCAGTTCGAGGGCTCCGTGGACAATTTCGGCACGAATATGCCAATTCATGTCCTTGAACAGCAGCTTCCGAAAGATGATACCATGAAGTTGGATGACGCTGTCATTGAAGGTCAAGATTTCGATTACAGCAAGTTTTATGACGAAAGGGGTAATGAATATTCGTCAGTTAGTGAACTTGTGCAAACACAGCTCGGCCTTGACGATGATGATTCCATTCGGGAATACAACGAGGAAAATCCTGACTTGCCGTTCATCCCGTACGAAAAGCTGCGGGAAATGGATAAGAAGGATATTCCGGAATTGTTGTTGTCTGTCGCTGATGAAGCGGATTATATAGATGCGTACAAGGAAGTGACCGATATCGAATCTTGGAATGTGGAAGTCACTCCCATGAGCAACAACTATGAAACCATGGGATTCGCGTTCACGCATCAGGGACTCAAAGAGTACGAAAAGTCCATCGATAACCATATTTTCCATTTCTGCCGTACATATGCCTATGCAGGGGAGCAGTACAACCGCCGCGAAGCCGGTGATTTTTATCCTATCATGGAACTCCTGCACAGCACTGGTGAGCAACTTTTGCGTCATGACTTGAGACGGTACGATGTACAGCCTCTCGTCGTCAGAACGCCGGATGAAATGGATAACTTCTACCGTACACAGCCAAATGAAATGATTCTTGCTGCCTACTTAGAAGTCATTGACAAAGTCAGCGGCGAAATTTACAGCAAGATTCGCGTATGGTGTTGTGGTCATGAGGAGGAAACATACGACAAAAAGGAAAAATACATTTCCGTTACCAAGCACTACCTAACAGTAGATAAAGGCGATGGGATTGCCACATTCCCCTATCCGTTCTCTTGTGATAGAAGCACAGAGAAGTTCTTCAAAGAAAACAATGGGCTTCTCTCCCCTGCTGAACGTCTATTTTGCTGGACGGAATATAAAAATCCGAATCCTGTTAATATCAAAAACAAAGAAAGAGAGTAACCACAATGGTAGAAAACAAATACAAGCATGCTCCGACCATTATGCTTTCGCGTAACGGTGATGAAGCCGGAGAAATTCGCAACATGCAGTCTTACCGTTGTCCTATGGAGGGATGTACAGGTTGGCGCATTTGCGTTAAGTGGCCGGATGGTCGTCATACCTACCCTTGCTCATGCGGTTGCAAAAAAGTTGACGAAAATACGATGCAAATCATTTGAAAAGAAAACACACAAGGAGGTTGTTTTTAGGAAATGATTACAGCTACAACTAAGCAACAGCACTATCTAAAACAGTTTGCTGCGCTTCAATTTCCCGGAAGTATTGAAACCCATGGGACAATTCACGTTTTAGAGCAGCAGATTCCACGAGAAGCAGGTGACTTCTATCCTATCATGGAATTTATCCAGAACGCGGGTGAAAGTCTGCTGGCCGATGAACTGTTTGACAGATTTAAAATAAAAACGTCGATGATGCTGCACCCAAAGGAAATCGAAGCACTTTATAGAGCTCATCCAAAAGAAATGCAGTACGTTGCATGTTTTGATGTTATCGACAGTGAAACCGGAAATCTGTACAGCCGCATCAAAGTTTTTTGTTCCGGATACGAATATGCTCAGAATAGTGCGAAGGTAATCCTTTGTAATAAGCATAAAGTTACTGTTCAAAAAGGAACCTGTGTGACAGAGTATTCTTATCCTTTTGACGGCGACACCAGTATTAACGCTCTTTACAAGGAAAAAAGCTCGCAGGATTTGCTGAATCCTATCGAACGTCTGTTCTTCTATACAGAATACAAAAATTGAAGAAGACGATGAGTCCGAAGAATAAGTGAGAGTCTTTATGAAAAATATTCCATACATTTCTTGCCCTTCCTGCGGTTTCATCATGAAGCCTGTCTGGTACTTGGAAAAAGAACTGGACACTCATGGTATTCCGACGGGGCGCACACACAAGGCTTGCAGTTGTTTGCTCTGTGATTCGTGCGGACACAAAGAAACAGTAGACGGCTCGTTTGATGAGCCATACAAATAACATGAGGTGACAAAAATGGTTCGTTTCTATACGCCAAATTTGAATGAGGCATGCGATGCTCTTGACCTTTACGACATCGACTATGATTTGGATGATGGTGACCGCATTATGGTGGACGATTCTCTCTACGATGATGCTCTCGACGCATTCGATGAGTATGACATTGAATACGAGGAGGTATAAACATGCTGCGTCCCAACAAAATCAGTCCTAAGAAGCCTTGCCCGTTTTGCGGTGCCTTCCTTGAAAACGAAGCACCCAGCACTATCTGGTGTCATCCGCAAAACAGTTGCTTGCTGAGTCTCCGTGGCATTGCAGGAGACGAGCAGATTGCTCAGTGGGATATGCGCTACGATGCAAAGGGAAAGAAGGTGCTTGATGATGCTGAATGAGATTTTTGCTCGCGAAATCCTTGAAACGAGCATTGCGCTCGGTATTCTTCAGGAGATGAATGGCGGCGTCGTTATTTACCATGAAGCAAGCAAAGAAGACCCTGAAAATCTCCCTGCCGGGTGGTATATCGACGACAAGGCTTATACCACGTTTTCGATTGCTAACGACCCGGAAGCTGTAAAGTGCCTCAAAGCGCCTCTCAAAGAAGGCGGCTACAACTTTGAGGAACGCAAAGAGTTTTGGGATTCCTTCTTTGATTTCAAAGCACCCAAGCTGCGGTTGCCTGTAAAAGTCACAAAACCCTCTAAAAAACAATACGATGATGCCCTCGATGCATTCAAAGGGTATGAAATTAAGCATGAGGAGGCTTAATTCATGAAAAAAAATAGCAAATGGTGGTTCATTGCCGTATATTCGTTTGATGAAGACCGTCTTTTATCCGGACCTTATTCGTCAGAAGAAGAATGCTGGAATGCAATGTTAAAAAATGCAAAAAGGGAACTCCGTATCGATACGGAAGAAAACGGTTATGAATGTGAATTCGAAACTGTTCCTGAATGTGGAAGAATTACATTGACTAACCACGTTAACGGTCACAGTAATGTGACAAATTGGTACACGATTGAAATTCCAGACAACGCTAAAGACAACACTTAACCCAACACAAAAGGCTGCGCACATGGCTGTGCAGCCTTTTGTATAACATCAGATTGGAGACTTATGAATACACCAACAATTAAAGTGATGTATCGTGCTCAATGTTTTGCTGCTGCAGCAGGATATGGTCCAGAGTATGACGTGGAGAACATCAATATCCCCACGTTGATAATTTCCATATCGAGCATGGATACTAAAGTTCCGAACATTCTGGAACGTCATAAAAAAGAAAACAAGAATATCATAAGTGTGATTTATGCACAGTTTGATGATATCGATTCCGGTACAGAAGTTCATGGTGAAATCCCCATGATGAAGAGCGATGCCAAGCATATCGTTGATGGCATAGAACACAACATTAACCGCATACAACAAATCATTGTTCATTGTGATGCCGGATACTCAAGAAGTCCTGCCGTTGCCGCTGCTATTGCAAAAGCATTTGGCGTAGATGACGAAGAGTATTTTTCTGGCGGAAGATATTGTCCAAATAGACATGTGTATCGCACAATGCTCAACGAATTTGCTGAGCGTGGATACTTCGGTTAACGATTAAAAGCCTTGGTGCCGCAGCAAAAGCTGCGGCATTTTTGTTTTCACCCGCAATGTTGGTATATTATATTTGTTCAAAGTTGTAAAGCGACTTATACATAGTAGTCATCCATGTGGGACGGTAAAGAAAACGTGATAGATTGGGAGTCGACCACTCCCCTATTGTGTTGGATTGTTCTACGGGAGTGGCTGTTATGTATAAGTCGCTTTTTGTAAAAAGCAAAAAGAAAAATAAAGAAATGAGGTTGTAAAAAATGACAAAAGCATATGAGAAAAAGTATGTTCATTTCGTGGACAATGAGGTTGTTGTATGGCTGTTGGATTTTTTCCGCGACCATTCTGCAACCCTCATAATGGTGAGCGTTGACCCGTTCCACCTGAATCACATCCGCATCGATGATGGAGACACCATCGATGTGTGTAGTGACGAAGGCCAAAAACGCGTGGAGTTTATCCTTGCGCAATACGGCATGGGTTCGGAAGAGGCCATGGAGATGGTTCTCAACGCAATCTGCACCTACACGAAAGGGATAACTGAAACGTTCTTGAAGGGGGTGCCTATGGCATGAGCGTACTTTCCTACAAAAACGCAGTATGCCATTGCTACTACGACGAGCTTGATGAAAAATACGAGGGGTTAATTCACCTCGGTCCTTACACAAGCAACGCGGAGGGGTCAACCCTTGCTGAGCTTGAGCAGGATTTTCATCGCGTCGTAGATGCAATGAAGGAAATCAAAAAATGAAAATACTGCGCACAACACCACGGTCCTATTAAGGGTCGTGGTTTTTCTTTTGCTCAAAGTTGGTATAGTAAACCTGTTACAAGTAGTCAAGCGACCCACTCAATGTTTACGGTCAAGCCATATAAGGCACAGTTCAGAAACATCTTCGATGCATTCAGTTTATGTATTGCGCGTAATGAACTGTTTCACCGTATTTTATTGTGTGGGTTGCTTTTATTTTTTATAAAAGGAGCTAAATATCATCATGAAGAAAACTGAAAATGTTGCAACCATCAATTTAGAGAATATGCTTTCTGAGCTTTATAGCTTGGAGACGCAGCGCAAGCGTAGCGCAAATAGCATCGCAAAGAAAAATCACCGCCGTTCTCGCGAAAGCAAAATTATCGAAGCGAAAAAGACGGCAGCAAGGCGTTCACGCGCAGCAGAGGATGTAGGTAACATTTCTTACATTCGCGTTGCTGAACGTGCTAACGAAAAGCTCAACGAGTATGTTCTCGATTTCGATGAAATGTAAGGAGAAAAAAATGAGAAAATTATTCATTGCAAAGCGAATCGTAAAATTTGTTGCCATTGCAACGGCAATCTTTTGGCTGCTTTCCATTGCCTCTTGCATCGAACATTTCAGTTTTCGTTCGTTGCTTTTAATCCTCGGTACGATTGTGTTTGAGGATAAGGTGCTTGGTTTGTACTTTGAGATTTGCAACAAGCTGAGTAAAAGGAGTGTGAACAAACGTGTTTGAGGTGAACATGAACGAGTTTGCGAAGCTCTTGAACAAAAACGTTTGGGTTGTCACAAACGTCAATTCGATTCACAACAAATACCGCGTGTTTCCTGCAAGAATCACGAAAGTATCCATTGACCAGTGCAGCTTCCCGTTGTTGGACGGAAAACCAAAGGTGGCTTATGTCACTTGTTCACTGAAGGCTTTTACCATCGGGTGCCTTCAGAAGAGAAACGGTGACATTCTCGTGTTGGACGATATGGCATTAAACTATACCGTTTTCAACAATAAGGAAGAAGCAGAAGAAAGCTGCCGCTACTGGAACGAGGTCTACAGCTATTCAACGTTGCAAGAACGATGCGCTTATAAAGCTGCACAGATTCTATCGGTAAAAATATAAAGAAACCGCTCGCCGAAAGGTGAGCGGTTTCTTAAGAAATAGTGGCAAGAATTCCCCTTCATTCATGTGTGGGATGAATTGCTACACCTTGCTAGGCGTTGCAAAGTTAGTATACTAACAATAAAGGTGGTGACAAACAATGCCGACTGTAAAACTAAATCGCGCAATAAAATATAGAGCGTACCCTACTGA
>ERZ1106951.277-NODE-277-length-52641-cov-40.445404_pt1 | contig 52641 bp, 46 predicted proteins | sample MGYA00403676_ERZ1106951 | MGnify/ENA primary metagenome ERZ1106951 (study PRJEB35170, sample SAMEA104062398) | human gut metagenome | biome: human gut; feature: human-associated habitat; material: faeces | place: Denmark | collected 2012-04-23 ...
TGATGAGCAGCATCGTGTCTGCGGGTTCGGTGGTGCTGCAGTACGGCATCAACGGTCTGGGCACCCTGACCATCGCGGGCCACACCGCCGCCCGCAAGCTGTTCGCCTTCACGGACATGCCGCTCATCTCCATGGCGAATGCAGGCTCCACCTTCGTCTCCCAGAACCGCGGCGCGAACCAGCCGGACCGTGTGCGCAAGGGCATGCGGGAGATGTACCTGTACTCGGTGGTGGTGATGATCGCTGCCGTGGCGCTGATGCAGCTCGGGGCCCCGTGGCTCGTCAAGCTCATCTCCGGCTCCACGGAGCCCATCGTGCTGGAAAACGGTGCGCGGTACCTTCTGTGGAACGCACCGTTCTATGCGGTGCTGGGGGTGCTGCTGTGCACCCGCTACGCGCTGCAGAGCCTTGGCCAGAAGGTGCTGCCGCTGTTCTCCAGCGTGATCGAGCTGGTGGGCAAGGTGATCTTTGTGCTGGTGTTCATCCCGAAATTCCAGTACAATGCGGTCATCCTGTGCGAGCCCATCATCTGGTGCTTCATGACGGCATATCTGGTGGCGGTGTACCTGCACGAGCCGTTTGTGTTCCCGAAAAAGAAGAAGTAAAAACAGGGCTTTGCAGCGATAAAAGCGACTGCAAAGCCCTGTTGTGTTTTGATGAAAAGTATGCTATCATAAAACTGCCGCTTTGGCGGCAGGGCGCTGTGCCACAAACACAGGCGGCTTTTTTCTCCTTACCGGCACCTGAGCGCGCCGGGTAAAGAGATTTTTCTTGAAATCTCGCTCCCCCGGACGCTTGAGGGCGGAAAGGGGGGATGCACCATGACGTTTGAACAGGTCGTATTGCTGCTCACGCTTCTCGGCGGAGCGATCTACGTTACGTTCGAAATTACATGGACTGTTTCTCACAGCGATAGACGCAAGAAAAAATGACCGCCTCCAGCTACCAACTTGAACGGTCATTTTTCTTGATCTGATTCAGTAAGGAGCGAGCCGTTTGCGGGCCAGCGCCTTTCTATTTATAGTATAATCATTTCACAAGGGGCTGTCAAGGGCGCATCCGTGAGCACTTGACAGCCTTTTTACGTTACAGCGCCGAATAGCCAAAGCTGTTCACCAGCGCATCGATGTGCTGGCCGGCCTTGCACATGGGGCACTCGCGGCTGTCGTAGCTGGAATAATCCGGCAGGCTGGCGGGGTCAAAGATGGACGTGACCGGGTAGCCCATGCACTCGTGGGTGGTGGCGAAAATGGCCGAAAGGCCCGCCACGGTGCCGCCGTAGTAATCCACGGCCTGCACAGCGGCCTGCACGGTGTAGCCGGTGGTGATGGAAGCCGCCAGAATGAGCACATGCTTGCCCTTCACCATGGGGGCCAGGTTGTCGCGCAGGATGATCTGGCTGCCGGTGGTGTACTCCGGGGTGACGACGTAGATGGTCTGGTGGGCGTTCATGTTGGCAAAGCCGTCCTTCGTCAGCTCGTTGGCAAGGCAGGTGCCGATGACCTGCGTGCCGTCCAGACAGAGCACGGTGTCCACGATGGTGTTGTGCTGGTAAGCCGCCACCAGCTCCTTTGCCACGGCCTTTGCCTCGGAAAGGCGGGCTTTCTGGGTGGTGACGTCGATGTAATAATTGATATGGCTGTGGCTGGTGGCAAAATGACCCTTTGCCACGCGCAGGAACAAGTTGCTTTTCTTGGTGGGAAGCTTTACCATGTTGATCATCGAAACAGCACTCCTTTACAGCGTTTTCGGGGGTTCCCTCAAAATACAAAACATCGCGGCGACTGCTCTGCCGCGATGCACCTGTACGATCTGATAACCCTATTGTACCGGAAAACACCACTGTGCACAAGGCACAAAACAACTAAAAAACTTTGCTCTGTTTGCGGCAGGATGCCAAAAACTGGGATACAAAAAGGCCCGCACCTGTAAAAGGTGCGGGCCTTGCATGCTTTTGGAAAATTACAGATTGAAAAGGCTGGTGATGTTCCAAGTGGCAAAGACATCGGAGTAAGAGTCGGTGTCGTTGTTCAGCGCATTGTGACGGGGGAAATACTGGATGTACACGGCAGTTGCGCCCGTAGTATCCAGACCGGTGACAGTTACGGTGTTCTTGAACGGCAGAGTGCTGTTCTTGCCGATCTCGATCGGAGAAGCCTCGTACAGAGCCTTGACCTTCACGGTGCCGCTCTCGTCACCACCAACGTAATACTTCGTGCCATCTTCCGTATCAACGCGAATGCGATAGTACTTCGATGCACTGCTGGTGCCTTCCGTAACGGGAGTATGTGCAAAAGCGCAGGTCAGCGTGGTGCCGTTGTAGGAAGTACCATCTACCAGCAGAGTGTGCTTGTCATGGGAAGCGCCGATGCCCAGGAAGCCGCCAGAGGTGCCGCCGAAGGTCACAGAGGCATCTGCGTTGTTAAACACAGCAGTGGGCTGGTTGGGGTTTTCGCCGCAGCCGGTGAACATACCGGCGCTGGCAACTGCCACTGCGGTGAGGGCAGTGTATTTCATAAAATCACGACGGGAGAAAGTGTAAGACATGATCGTTCCTCCTTTAAAGGCAGATACATTCAAAAAGCCTTGCGGCGTTTACTTATAAAATAGGCGAAACCGGTGGGAATGTCAATGCCTTTTGCAAAAATAAATTCTGCAAAAAACAGGATGCTGCGCAGGTTTTAGACGAAATTTCGTCCCGCTTGCGGGGCATCAGGCGCGGGTGACGTCGGCGGCCTTCATGGTAAAGGTGAGGGTCTTGTCGGCCACGAAGGTGGGCATGTAAGTAACTTCCAGCTCTTTCCAGCCCTTGGGCACCATCAGCAGCATCTGGACATAGCCGCTGCCCTGCGGGGGCAGGGTGGTGGAGTCCGAGAAGCTCTGGGAGTTCTGGTTGTACAGCGAGATGGTGGCGGTGCACTCGACGGTCTGGCCGTCGCAGGAAGCCACGAAGTCGGTGGTGTCGGCAGCCAGTGCGTGGAAGTTTGCGTCCACATTGCTTGCCGGGGGCACCGGGTAGGCGGCGTCGATGGCGTCCACATTCTGTGCGCCGATGGTGAAGGTCTGATCCTTGGTGCGGTTCACCACGGTGACCAGAACTGCCAGATATTCATAACCCTCCTGCTGGGGAGCGGTGTCAACGCCGAACAGGCTGGAGAGCTGAACACCCAGACCGTTCCAGTTGCTGACCTTATCGCCGACCTTGACGGAAACGACGGTGGAGCTGCCGTTCTGCTTGCAGCCGGCCAGCATGCCGGATGCGCCCAGAGCCACCACAGAAGCACCGGCGCCCTTCAGAAAAGCGCGGCGGGAAATGCAGTTGGACATAATAAATCCTCCTTAAAACGTGTGGAAAGCCAGCTTTCCAGAATCTACTATTCTGTTTATACCCTTTCCGGCACAAAAGTGCAAGCCTTTTGGGCGAAAAATCACCTGTTTTTCACAGGAATATCACCCTTCCGGCGAGATGCCCTTGACGTGGGTCTCGCTGGTCTTGACCAGATTCAACAGGCTGGGGGTGTACAGCGGGAACTCCCGGGTCAGGCTTTCGGTGGTCATGGCAAGGCAGGCGGGGTCCTTCACGCCCTCGCCGCCGTTCACGTCCTGCCCGGCCAGCAGCGCTTCCACATTGGCCTCAGACATGCACATCACGGCGTCGGAATAGCCGCGCCAGCGGTAGGCGTCGATGCTGAACATGCTGGCGGCGTTGTGGGGCTCGGCCGAGTAGAGGTGGCGGAACATCTTGGCCACCGCCATCATCAGGTAGGAGCTCACCTCGGTGGTCAGGGCCTTGCTGTGGCACTGGCCGATCTTGGCGTACAGCACGTTCAGGCTGTTGGAGATCAGCTTTTTGTTCATGGTGGGCAGCACGCTGCCGTGGTAGACGTTATCCTTCATCTTATCCGGGTTCGGGATATCTTCGGCCGAAAGCATCATGCCGTTGCGCTCGGCACTGCGGCCCAGCAGGTAATCGCAGGAAACATTATAATAATCGGCCACCCGCACCACGAAGTCCAGGCCGCACTCGCGGATGCCTTTTTCATAGTGGGACAGCAGCGCCTGCGAGACGCCCAGGTCTTCGGCGGCCTGCTTCTGGGTGATGCCGCGCTCTTTGCGCAGCAGCTTGATGATACGGTTGAATTCCATGATACTGACTCCTCAATGCGTCGGATGGTTGGGGGACATCCTGATTTTTGGTTTACAACAGGTTGATTATACACAGCGGAAAACGACTTGTAAAGCAAGAAAAATGACGATATTTTTCATCAAATTTCGTCATTTTTGTCAAAACCATTGCACCGGATACCATATCTATGCTAAACTGAAAGCATCAGCGCATACATTTTGTGGCGCGCGATTTGCGGAAAAACCAAAAAATTCGGCGCTTTGGCACGGTCTGCAGCCGTTTGCCGGGCATTCTGGCCCAAAACAGCGCTGCAAGCAGAAAAATAAGACGAGGGATCAGCATGGAAAACGAGTATTACAAGCGGTATGAGCCGTTCTTCGGCGAGTGGCGCATCAAGCGCTTCATCGGCGCGGGCAGCTACGGCAGGGTGTTCGAGATCGAACGCCGGGATGAGTTCGACACCGTGTACACCGGTGCGCTCAAGGCCGTGACCATCCCGTCCAGCCAGGGGGAGCTGGACGAGATCCTGGCCGACGGCATGGACATGAACGGCGCTTCCACCTACTTCCGGGATTACGTCAAGGAGCTCAACCGGGAGATCGCCCTCATGAGCAAGCTCAAGGGCCACAGCAACATCGTGAGCTACGAGGACCACAAGATGTTCCCCCACGAAGACGGCGTGGGCTGGGACATCCTCATCCGCATGGAGCTGCTCACCCCCATCACCAGCTACCTGAAGCAGAACCACACCTTCACCCGCCGCGAGGTCATCCAGCTGGGCATGGACCTGTGCAAGGCGCTGGAAATTTGCCAGCGGTACAACATCATCCACCGCGACATCAAGCCCGCCAACATCTTCATCTCGGAGACCGAGGACTTCAAGCTGGGCGATTTCGGCGTGGCGCGCATCGCCAGCGCGTCCACCGGCGCTTCCACCCGTGCGGGCACCGTGAACTATATGGCCCCGGAGGTGTTCAAGGGCGAAAAATACACGAGCAACGTGGATATTTACTCGCTGGGCCTTGTGATGTACCAGCTGCTGAACAACAACCGGATGCCGCTTTACCCGCCCTACCCCCAGCCCATCACCCCGTCCAGCCGGGAACGGGCCCAGGCTCAGCGGCTTTCCGGCGCGGCCCTGCCGCCCCCGGCCAACGCCGAGGGCCGTCTGGCCGAGATCGTGCTCAAAGCCTGCGCACCGGACCCGGCCCAGCGCTACGACAGCCCCACCGTGATGCGGCAGGCGCTGGAAGCCATCCGCTACACCGAGGGCGAGGCGAAGATGATCTACCCGGAGGGTGACACCGTGCCCGTGCCCAGCACCAGCGGCGCGGCCGCCCCGGAGGAAAATGACCCCAACGGGGAGACGGAGCGCCCGGTGTGGGGAAGCACGCGCGCCGACAGCGAGAAACCCGCCAAAGCGGAGAAAACCCTGCCGGAATGCCTGAAAAACGCAGGGGATGACGCCCCGCTGGAACAGCAGTTCTCCCTGCGGGAGCTTTCCGGCCTGAGCAAAGAGGAAGCCGACGCGCTGGACCTCACCCTGAAACCGATGCCGCAGCCTGCCCCGGCGGCAGAACCGGCAGCACCTGCCGTGCCGCAGGAGCCCGCAGCGGACCAGACCGTGCGGGTGGAAACGGCCCAGCCCGCCGCCCCGGCCGACGACAGCACCGTGCGGCTGATGCCCGGCGCAGTGCCGGTGCAGACCCCGGCGGAGGACCACACCGAGCGCGTGGCCGCGCCGGTGCAGCCGGTGCAGAACGTGCAGGAGAGCGACAAGACCACCTTCCTGTTTGAAGCCCAGGCCGAGAAGCGCCGTCAGGAACAGCAGGCCAAGCGGGAAGCGGAGGAAGCCGCCCGCCGCAAGGCCGCTGAAGAAAAGGAAGCGGAGCTGGCCCGCATCCGCGCCGAGAAGCGCGCGGCCGAGCAGGCCGCCGCCGAGGAAGCCGCCCGCAAGGCAGAAGCCGAACAGGCCGTTGCGGCGCAGGCAGCCCAGCAGCAGGAGACCCCTGCAGCCCCTGCGGCACCCCAGAAGAAGGGCAGCAAGCTGCCGCTGGCGATCGGCGGCGTGGCCGTTGCAGCTGTGGTGGCCGTGGGCGGCTTCGCTCTGGCCGGGCGGGGCGGTGCCTCCGGCACGGCGGCCGCCAGCACGGCAGAAGCCATCTATACGGCGGGCACCTATACGGCTACGGCCGAGGGCTGCCTGAGCGATGTGACCGTGACGGTGACCGTCAGCGATAAAGCCATCACCGATGTGCGGGTGGACGCTTCCGGCGAGACGGCAGAGCTGGGCGGCAAGGCCGCAGAAGAACTGCCGAGCGAGATCATCCGCAGCCAGAGCACCGATGTGGACGGCTATACCGGTGCCACTCTCACCAGTGACGCCATCAAGAAGGCTGCTGCAGACTGCATTGCACAGGCTTCCGGTAAAAAGGCGGCGTCCAGTCAGGCGGCAAGTGCAGCGGCTTCCAGTACCGTGGCCAGCAGCACGACGGCTTCCAGCCTGTCCCAGAACGCGGCAGACCTGATCGACTCCGGCTCCTGCGGAAAAAATGCGACCTGGGAGCTGTACAAGGACGGGACCCTGTACATCAAGGGCACCGGCGCGATGCAGGATTACAACTGGAACTATAACGAAACAACAAAAATTGTTACCACGGGTGCGCCTTGGCATGATTCACATAGTGCAAGCGTCAAAAAGCTGGTCGTTGAAGACGGAATCACCTCGATTGGAAATGATGCATTTTCAGATTGTGAATCACTGGTCTCGGCAGAGCTTGCAGAAGGAATCACAAGTATAGGAGACGGGGCTTTTACTGGGTGCTACGATTTGGAGAAGATTAACATCCCGAACAGCGTTACCAGTATAGGCTATGATGCATTTGATTCCTGTTGGACATTGCCCTCGCTTGAGCTCCCGTCTGGACTTTCAAAATTGGAATCCAGCGCGGTGAGCTTTACGGCAATCAAGGAACTCACGGTCCCGCACGGGGTAAAAGTGGTTGACAGTTATTTGGCTGCTTATAATGACAATCTGACAACGGTCACGCTTGAGGAAGGCGTGGAAGAAATCTGGCACAGAGCATTCTGGGGCTGTGAAAAACTGAATAACATCACGATCCCCAGAAGTGTGAAGAAAATTGAGGGAGAAGCATTTTTGGAATGCACTTCTTTAAAATCCGTCACCATCAGCAAGAACTGTAATGTGGCGTCGAATGCCTTCCCCTCCACCGTCCAGATCAACTACTACGACTGACCCCGGTTTTCAAAAGCGGCTTTTTGTGCTATAATAAAAATTCAGCGCCCGTCCGCAGTTTGCCGGGCGGGGCATTCCCCAAACGATACGAGGTGTTTTCATGAAAACCTTTAAGCTTCATCTCATCCGCCACGGCATGACCGCCGGCAACCTGCAGGGCCTTTACATCGGCAGCGGCACCGACCTGCCGCTGTGCGACGAGGGCCGTGCCCAGCTGGCCGAGCTGAAGGAGCGGTTCGAATACCCGCAGGTGGACACCGTGTTCTCCTCTCCCCTGCTGCGCGCAGTGGAAACGGCGAACATCCTGTTCCCGGACGCAAAGCACACCTTCACCGTCCACGATCTGCGGGAGGCGGGCTTCGGCAAGTTTGAGAACAAGCCCGTGAAGGAACTGGTGCACGACGAGGACTTCAAAAAGTGGATCACCCCCGGCTCCGGCTATGTGCCCGAGGGGGCCGAGCCCACCGACCAGTTCCACGCCCGCTGCGCCGAAAGCCTGATGAAGCTGTTCGAGTACATGATCCGCATGGATGTGACCGAGGCCGCCTGCGTGACCCACGGCGGCGTCATCATGAGCATGCTCAGCCAGCGTGCCGTGCCCACCCGCCGCCCCGAGCAGTGGATGGCCGACCCCGGCTGCGGCTACACCGTGCAGACCGATGTGCAGTTGTGGATGCGTGACCGCCTGGTGGAGGCCATCGACATCGTGCCCTTCGGCTACGCCGATACCCTGCGCGGCCAGGCCGAGACCGAGGAAAACGAGGCCTTTGAGTAAGGATTCGGTTACAATCCCGGCCCATCCCTTGACAGAACCCGCGCAATCCTTTATTGTATAAAGGAACGATTTTTGAGGAGGAAGCCCCATGTCCCAGTCCATTTCCCGCCGGTCATTCCTGAAATGTGCCGGTTCCGGTGCGGTCAGCCTTGCCGCTGCCCTGCTCACCGGTGTTTCCGCTGCGGCGCAGCAGCCGCGTCTTGCGGGCGAGCCTGCCCTGCTGGACGGCAAGGCCGCTGTGGAGCTGCTGGGCTATGCCCCTGCGCCGGAAATGGGCAATGTGCTGGTGTACCTCTCGGTGGAGAACCTTTCGGCTTCTTCCCTGCCCGTGGACGCCAGCTACCTGCAGAGCCGTGAGGTGCGCACCCTGGCGGACCTGTACAGCATGGGCACCGGCTTTTCTGCTGTGTGCGACGGCACCGCCGTGCGCTGCGGCAGCTTTGCCGCCCCGCTCTACGGCGAGAACGCGGCGGATGCTTCGGTGTTCACCCTGAACCTTGCCGCAGGCAGGGGCGCGCTGGTGCACTGCTTCTGCGCCGTGCCGGAAAACTGGCAGACGCTGGAGCTGACCTGGCACCCGGACTTTGCTGCAGGCCGCAGCGAGACCTTCACGGTGCACCGCGGCACCGACGAGGTGGCCCTGGGCGCTGTGCCCTCCTGCCCCGCCGAGGTGGGCAGCGTGGTGGACCTGTAAAAGAACCCTCTCAGGCAGCCGGTTTTCTGCAGGGAGCGGGTTCATCTGCTCCGCAGGTAGACGGCATTTGCCGGGACGGGAGCGGAACGCATGAATGTGTTCCCTACACCCGGGCGGAAAGAACGCAAAACGCAAGAAAAGCCATCTGTGACGGTTGAAGTCGCAGATGGCTTTTTGCGTTGTTATGCGGCGGTGTGTGCCAGCAGTTCTTCCCCGGCCGAGCTCTGCACAGCCAGTTCTTCGCCGGTGACGCTGGATACCAGTGCCAGATAGCTGCGGCCGGTGCAAAGGCTCAGCTGCCGGCCGTCGGAGTCGTAGAACAAAAAGGTGGAGTCGGTGCCTTGGGTCCAGGTGATGTGCCACAGGCGGCCGCCGTTGAGCCACACGCCGCCGCCAAGGGTCAGGTCGTAATCCAGCGTGCGGCCATCGTCCCGCAGGGTGGACGAGCTGAACAGGATGAGCAGGTTGTCGAACTGGGCCTGGGTGCCGGTGTTGGCGTCCAGCTGGGCGGTGCCGTCGGCGTGCAGCATGCCGTAGGTGCCGCTTTCGGCGCTGTAAGCAAAGGCTGTGGTGCTCTGGGTGCCGAAGTGCACCTGCACGGCGGCGGCGTCCTCGGCGTCCGGCTCCGGCAGGCGGGGCTCTGCCTTCTGGGGCAGCAGCGCCGGAAGGGTGGGCAGAACGGTGTCCGCCCCGGTGCTGTCGGACGTCACCGCCGACGAGGCCGACGCCGCCAGCTCATCCAGCTGGCTGGAGAGGTTCAGGCTGTCCAGCACGCCCAGCACCGCCTTGCCGCTGGTGCGCCACAGCGGGGCGCTGCTCCAGTCGGCGTCGCAGGTGAAGGCGTTGCGCCCCACCTCCAGCGCGTCCACGGCGCGGAGATTGTAGTAATCCAGATAGTTGCGGGCGAACTGGCCTGCGCCCCGCTGCACCGGCAGCACCTGCTGGCCGCTGAGCAGCCGCCAGTACAGGTCCTGTCCCAGGGTCACCGGGCCCACCGTGGGCATGGCGCTCACTGCAGGGTACGCCAGGCACAGGCTGGTGGGAGCGTCGGCCTCGGTCTGGGCCTCCAGCACCACCGATGCGCTGCCGATGCCCCACTGCACGGTGCTGGCCGGGGCGTTGTCGATGACCACGGCAGCGGCGCGCTCGCCGGGGTATTGCAGCGCCTGCCCGGTGAGCGGGTCGGCGGGCGCGGAATGGTCGGAGAGGATCTCCGACGAAAAGGAACAGCCGCTCAACAATACGGCGCACAGCGCGGCGGCCGCCGCTGCCCGGGTCCAGATGCGTTTCATGGCGTTTCCTCGTTTACTGATAGCTGAAGTTGGACCACTCGTCGTCGTCCACGATGGCAAGGTAGGTCTTGCCGCGGTTGAAGATGAGCTCGGCCCCGCTCTCGTCGAACAGGCGCAGCGGGTGCTCGGGCGAAGCCTTCTGCCAGGTGCCGCGCACCATGCCGCCCCGGCTGAAGAAATAGACCTCGCCACCGGAGATGTAGCTCACCTGCTGCACGTCGCCGGAGTCGCCGGGGTAGGCCGCGATGGGCGCAAAGCAGACGGCCAGGTTGTCGAAGCTGAGCTGCTTGCCGGTGAGCTCGTCCACCGCCTTCTCGAACTGGCCGGAGATGCGGCTGTACATCTGCATTTTATAGGTGTGGTCGAACCAGTTGTAGCTGAAGCTGGTCTTGTAGTGGTCCGAGTGCACGATGCTGACGCTCTTGCCGGAGGCGGTGCCCTTCATGGCGTTCTCGGCGCCGGTGCGGTAGTCCGCAAAGCGGAAGAAGGTGGTGTCGCAGGCGTAGTCCAGGCCGATGCCTGCGTTGGCGGCAGCCTGTTTGATCTCGGTGCCGGAGGTGAACTCGGTGTGCTCGTAGGCCACGTCCCGGCCGCGGCTGTCGCGGTGGGCCACATGGGGGTGGACCGGGGTGTTGAAGTAGCTCTTGCCGCCGATGTTCAGGCTGGAGTAATCGTACACGCTGATGAACTTGGTGCAGGCGGCGCTCTCGCCGTCGTGGTAGTACAGCGCCTGATACGGCATCAGCAGCTGCAGGAACTGGTCGCGGCCGGAGCGCAGCGGGCCGATCTCCGGGATGGCGTCGGCGTCGTGGAACACCGCGCAGAAGCGGGTGATGCCGCCCTCCACCTTGCACTCGATGAGCACGTCCGCCGAACCGATGCCGCGCTGCGGGCGGGCGTTCTGGCGGGAGGTGTTGGAGATGTTGTTCACCATCACGCCCACGATGCGCCCGCCGCTGCGCCGGGCCTCGCCGGTGAGCGGGTCAGCGTCGTAAGCGGGCGTCACGGCAAAGCCGGGGTCCAGCTGTTCCCCTTCCGGCAGCGGCGAGACGACCAGATCGGACGCAGCATCGCTGGATGCGGCGGACGAGGCAGAGCCGCCCAGCGTTTTTTGGAGCCAGGCGGAGAAGTTGCTGCCCAGAATGGTGCCGCTTGCGCTGCAGCTGGACAAAGCCAGCGAGGCGGCAGCGGCACCGGTAAGGCGAAGAACGGCACGGCGCGTGATCTTCATAGGAAAAACCTCCTGCACAAAAAGCTCGGCCCGGCACAGCGCCGGAGCCGCAAAAAACACGGCAGACACGGCGCACCGGTGAGGCCCGGCGCACCGCAAACGGATTTGATTTGATTGTAACGATTCTTGCCGGTTTTGTAAAGAGGAACTTGTCGGGGCGGGGCCCCTCCATCTTGCCTTTGGCAAGACCGTTCGGTCGCTTAAAGTCCCCGCTGGGGACTTCATTGTTCCGCTTCGCTCCACAAACGCGAACTTGTCGGGGATGACGCGCCGGGAGTTTTTAGGGCTGTTCCCGGTGCGGGTGCCCTGCCCAGGCACTGTGAAAAAAGCTGCCGTACCGGCGCAGCAGAACGGGAAATTTGCGCTGTTTGCGCCTTTTTGCCCGGGAACCCTTGCTTTTTGCGCAAAGTTGTGGTAATATTATTCGGCGGTATTGTTTTGCCGCAGGAATATGCGCTCGTAGCTCAGCCGGTAGAGCATCTGACTTTTAATCAGAGGGCCAGGGATTCGAGTTCCCTCGAGCGCACCAAAAGGACGATAAATCGTTGAAAGAAACGGTTTGTCGTCTTTTTTGTTTTATGCGGGCTTTTTGGCTTGTACCTGTGATTTTTTCAAAAAATGCAGAGATCAGAGGGACAAAATTAGAAAAGCACAGACGGATTTGCTTCGCAAAGCAGACGTGTTTGGCGAAAATCAGAACCGCAGTACCCGTGCGTTATTGCGGGGCTTTGCCTGCGGATGGGCGTCACCGGGGCGGGGGTAACCGAGAAGCAGCTGCATCACGGCGTAGTAATCGGTGCGGATGCCCCATTGCCGCAGGATATCCTGCCCGTAGGGGGCAGCAAAGGCGGTCCAACCATGGCCGATATAGCAGCTGCCCACGCCCAGCGCATCCGCCGCCAGCATCATGTTTTCGGCGGCCACGGCGCAGTCCTCTGCCGCAAAGAGAAAATCTTTCGGGGCGAACAGGGTGATGACCGTGGGCGCATCGTAGAAAGCGTTGGTCAGCTTTGCGTCGTCCACGATGCTGGGCTGCTCGCGGGAAACATAGCACGTGGCGGTGGACATCCGAAAATAGGAATTGGCCCGCTTGATCTTGCCCAGCCGCTCGTTGACTTCCCGATTCTGGCTGACCGCAAAAATTACGCCCTGCCGTCCGCCTGCGCTGGGCGCATACAGCCCGGCCTGCAAAATTTTCTGGAGGGTTTCTTCTTCGATCTGGCGCGTATCGAACCGCCGGATGGAGCGGCGGTGGAGAATCGTCTGCAAAATATCCATATTAAATTACCTCCTTCCAGCACTGCGGGTCGGCGGCGTAGAAGTCGCCGCTCTTGCCGCTGGCTACAGCCGGGCAGCCCCGGCAGAAGGCCAGCAGTTCACACTTGGAGCATTTGGCAAAGCGGGCGTAGTCCCGGTACTGCTCCATCTGGCAGACCCACACATCGGCCAGCCGATCCTCGAACACATTGCCCACCCTGCTGTTCTGCACCCGGCGGCAGGCATACACATCGCCCGTGGGCAAGATGGTCAGATGGCAGTTGCCGCAGTTGCAGCCGCCATAGATCATGCCGTCCTCGTAGACTCCATCCAGCGTGAATGCCCCCGTCTCGTACTCGTACAGCGTCCAGAGGTGGTCTTTCTTGTTGAAATAGGTGGTGCATCCGGCGGCTTCATATTCCTTGAACTTTTTATCGCAGTCGGCCAGAAGCTGGCGGTAGCGCAGGGGCGCGATGCCGGTGTCCTTCTCCCCGCTGGTGGGGCAGTAGCGGGCAAAGGCGAATACGTTCGCGCCTGCGGCCGCCACCGCGTCAATGATGCCGGGCACTTCGTCGATGTTCTTGCCGGAAACCGTGGTCATGACCACCGAGCGGATGCCCGCCCGGTTGATGCAGCCGATCTTCTCCAAAGTGGTGTCAAAGCTGCCCGGCTTGCGGAACCAGTCGTGGGTTTCCCGCAGGCCGTCAATGGACAGCTGGTACTTCTCGCAGCCGTAGTTCTTCAGCCGCTGGCAGACGGCATCGTTCAGGTGGAACGGATTGCCCAGAATCGTGAAGGGGATGCTGTGTGTTTTGAGCAGCTCCAGCAGCTGCCAGAAATCCGGGTGCAGGATCGGGTCACCGCCCGTGATATAGAAATAGGGCAGACGGTCATGCACCGCGCAGAAATCCAGACAGTTATAGAAGGTCTCCTGCACCTCGGCCCAGCTCATGGAATCCAGATGCTTGCAGGTGTTTTCAGAGAAGATGTAGCAGTGCCGCAGGCGGATGCGGCAGGGGTCTTCTTTGCCCAGCCGAACAGATTGGAAAGTGCCATAAGATGTTGCCTCCGTAAATTGTTTTGCGGACTTCATTGTCCGTGCTTTTAGTATAATTCGGCGGTGTACGGATGAAAAGTACGCACCTTTTTATTACCGGGTCGCCTTTTTGTAACTGTCTTGCGCGTTCGGGAAAGGATGGTTATAATATGCATATAACATTCTTTTGGAAACGGATATCACGCCTATGGAGGTGCCCCTATGAAAACCAAAGAAGAACTGCCTGCCTGCCCGGTGGCGACCACCGTTTCCCTCATCGGCAGCAAGTGGAAGCTGCTCATCATGCGGAACCTGCTGGCGCGGCCCTGGCGGTTCAATGAACTGCGCAAAGACTTGGATGGCATCAGCCAGAAGGTGCTGACCGACAGTCTGCGCTCAATGGAAGCGGACGGCCTTGTGGTGCGCACGGTCTATGCAGAGGTGCCGCCCCGGGTGGAGTACGCCCTCAGTCCGCTGGGAGAATCCATGAAGCCCATCATCAAGTCGATGGAGACCTGGGGCCTGGCCTACAAGAGCGGCACGCTGCCCGGAACAGCAGAGGAACCGGCATAAAACCGGAAAGGATAAAACGCAGAACACCCGCCCACCTGTGGCATCTCCACGGTGAGCGGGTGTTCGTTTGTCTGCATGGGATAAGCGGCTCAGCGGCTGCGCTTTTTGCGGGGGTCCCGGCCGCTCTGGGGCGGTCTGTTCCCTGCGGCCGCGCAGCGGCCTGCCGCCTGCCCGGCGGCGATGCCGCTGCCGAAGGCCCAGTGCAGGTTGAAGCCGCCGCAGCTGCCGGTGCAGTCCAGCGTTTCGCCCACGAAGTAAAGGCCGGGGCAGCCCTTGAACTGGAAGTGCGTGTCCACCTCCCGCAGGGCAAGGCCGCCGCCGGTCACCTGGGCCTGCCGCCAGCCGCAGGGGGTGAGCCCCTCAAACCGCCAGTGTTTGGCGGTGCGGGACAGCTTCTGCCACTGGCCCGGGGTGAGGGCGGCTGTGTCCGGCAGGGCGGCGGCGGACCACAGCGCCCGGCCCAGCTTTGGGTTCAGCAGGCCCAGCCAGAAGTCGGCCGGGCGCTCCCCTGCCGCCTGCCGGGCGTGGGCGGCCAGCAGCCCGGCAAGGGCCGCTTCGTCCAGCGCCGGGAACAGGTCCAGCTCCACGGCGGGGGCTTTCGGGCCGCGGCCCGGGGCAAGCAGGCCGGACAGCTGCATGATGCAGATGCCGGAAAGCCCGTAGTCGGTGAACTGCACTTCGCCCGTCTCCACGGCCAGCACGCAGGTGCCGTCCAGCAGGGAAGCCGCCGCTTTGGCGCGGATGCCGGCCAGCGCTTTGTCCGGCTTTGCGCACTGCAGGGCGGTCAGGCAGGGGTAGAGCGGTTCCACCCGGCCGCCGCACTGCCCGGCGAAGCGGGGGCCGAAGCCGTCGGTGCCGAACTGCGGCCCGGCTGCGCCGCCCATGGCGCAGATGACGGCGTCGGCCCGCAGGGTCTCGGCGGTGCCCTCGGCGTTCTGGAACTGCACCGCGTAGCCGCCCCGGCTCTGGGCCAGGGCGCTCACGGTGCAGCCGGTGCGCAGCTGCACCCTGCGGCGTGCCAAGTGGTGCTCCAGCAGGGCCAGCACATCCGCTGCCTGGTTGGAGTAAGGGTACACCCGGCCTGCTTCGTCGGTGCGGGTGTACAGGCCGTGGGCGGCCAGCCAGCCCAGCGGGTCGGCGGCGTTCACGGCCTGCAGCAGCGGGCGCAGTGCGGCGGGGTCGGCCGTGAAGTATTTCTCCGGCGCGATGCCGGTGTTGTCCAGGTTGCAGCGGCCGTTGCCGGTAGCCAGCAGCTTTTTGCCCGGCTTCGGGCTGCGCTCCAGCACGGTCACCTGCGCGGAGGGCGCAGCTTCGGCCGCCGCCAGCGCGGCGGTCAGCCCGGCGGCACCGCCGCCCAGAATGAGGATGTGTGCCATGCGGGCACCTGCCTTTCTTGCAAAAATCTGCTTTCATTGTAGCAGAACCGGGGCCAAAACACAACGAACCGGGCCTTTTTTGCCGGTTGCAACCACCGGTTGACAGATTTCCAAGCGCAAATGGTAGTTGTCAACCGCAGAATGTGGTATGCTGGGGGCAGAAAAACAGCTGTGATTTCGTATCAGTCAACCATACGACCCTATAAAAAGGAGAAGACCATGATTTTAGCGGAAAAGATCGCCCAGCTGCGCAAACAGAATGGCTGGAGCCAGGAAGAACTGGCGAACCGCCTGCAGGTGTCCCGGCAGGCCGTGTCCAAGTGGGAGGGCGGCGCGTCCATCCCGGACCTGGACAAAATCTTAAAGCTCAGCGCGCTGTTTGAGGTGACCACCGATTACTTATTGAAGGACACTCTCGAAGCGCCCGATGCGGCCCCGGCGGCGGTGCTGCCCACATCGGAGGCAGAACCCCTGCGCACGGTGACGCTGGAAGAAGCGAACGACTACCTGAGCCTTGTGCAGGCCGCCTGCGGGCGCATTGCGGCGGGCGTGGGCCTGTGCATCCTCTGCCCCATCGCCTTGCTGCTGCTTGGTGCCTGGGCGGACGGCACCCCGCGCGAGGGCTTTGCGGCCGGTGCCGGGATGATCACTCTGCTGGTGCTGGTGGCGCTGGGCCTGCTGCTCATCCTCCCGGCGGCAATGCAGCTGGAAAGCTATGACTATCTGGAAAAAGAAGTGTTCCAGCTGGGCTACGGGGTGGCCGGGATCGTGGAAAAACAGAAAAAGGAATGCGGCCCGCACCTTCTGCGGCAAAGCACCTGGGGCGTGGTGGGCTGTGTGCTGTCGGTGGTGCCGCTGATGGCGGCGGTGATGCTGGACAGCTCCGACTTCCGGATGGCGGCAGCGGTGTGCCTGCTGCTGGCCATCGTGGCGATCTCGGTGCAGCCGCTGATCCGGGCCGGGATGCAGAAGGAAGCGCTGGATAAGCTGCTGCAGACCGGGGACTACACCGTGGAGAGCAAGTGGGTGACCCGCCGGGTGGGCTGGTTTGCCGGGGCCTACTGGTGCGGCGTGACGGCGGTGTACCTGGGCGTGAGCTTCCGCCACGACAGCTGGAACACCAGCTGGTGGATCTGGGCTGTGGCGGGGGTGCTGTTCGCGGCCGTGTGGCTGGCGGTGCGCGCCTGGGCGGGCCGGAGCGAAGAATGAGCTCCCCCGGGGCGCAGCGGCGGCAGGTATAAATTTCCCGTTCTGACAGATACTAACTGTATCGCCACAAACAAGGAAACAGAACGGAGGAGACCAAAGCATGAAAGCAACAGGTATCGTGCGCCGCATCGACGAGCTGGGCCGGGTGGTGATCCCCAAGGAGATCCGCCGCACCCAGCGCATCCGCCGGGGCGACCCGCTGGAAATTTTCACCACCGGCGACGGCGAGGTGATCTTTAAAAAGTATTCGCCCGTGGGCGAGATGAACGGCGTGGCGGCGCAGTACGTTGAAGTGCTGAACCGCAGCTTTGCGCTGACCGCCTTCGTGGCCGACCGGGACCGCATCCTCGCGGTCAGCGGCACCGGACGGCGGGAGCTTGCCGACCGCAGCATCAGCCTGCCGCTGGAAAAGCTCATGGACGCCCGCAAGCCCTACCAGAACGAGGGCACCGCCGACCGTGCAGTGCTGCCCTGCGAAGGCTCGCCCCGGGTGCTGCTGTGTGCAGTGCCCATCATCGCAGCGGGGGATGTGACCGGGGCGGTGGGCCTGCTCACCGAGGACCGCACCGCTGTGCCGGACGATGCCCAGCGCAAGGCGCTGAGCGTGGCGGCGGCTTTTCTGGCAAGGCAGATGGAGGAATAAGGCGGTACGATTTTAAATGCGCGCCGCCGATTTGAAACCCTCTCAGGCGCTCCCGCGCCAGCTCCTCCGAAGGGGGAGCCAAGCCGTTAGCCCCGATGCTAAAGTACTAGGCATAATGAGAAAGCTTCCGGCAGCGCCCTTGGCTCTCCCTTTGGGAGAGCTGTCACCGCAGGTGACTGAGAGGGCGCACGCCGTCAGCCCTGTCGCTGAAGTTTCAAACGCAATAAGAAACCTTCCCGCCATGCCAAAAAGCTCCCCCTGAGAGGACAGATTTCCCCCGGCCGGGGGGGAAAATGTCACCGCAGGTGACAAAAGGGGGAATCTGGCATCGCGCAGCGATGACTGAGAGGGTTACCCAAAACACCGCCGCCCGGCCTGTGGAAGCAAGCCGGGCGGCGGTGTACATGAAAGGATGAATGAGAGAATGATTATTTAATGGTCACGGGCACTTTTTTCAGGCTGTTCCATGCGCGGATGATGCGGGCATTGGTCACCTTGGTGTCCGGGCCGAAGGTTTCGCCGTGGTCGGAGAGCAGACCCTGCTCTGCACACCAGCGGGCGGCTTTCTGCTGCTCGATAGCGTCAGCGGGGATATCGGTATACAGGGCGGTGCTTACGGGGTCGGGCTTACCGGCAGTCGTCCACAGGACGGTGGCCAGCTCCTGCCGGGTGGAGGGGATAAAGCCGTCCGGCAAAACATAGTGCAGGTACAGGGAAGAACCGCAGACATAGGTGATATAACCCAGACCCGCAGTGCCCAGCACGATGCTAAGTGCGGCTGCGCCGGAGGAGAGACCCGGGTCAAGCTCGCCGCCGGGTTCGCCCGGTGTGGGCGGCGCGGGTTCTTCGGTCACCAGCACGATGGGCGCCGGGGAATACACGTCAATGGCGTAGCTGCCGTCATCGTTTTTCCGGACTTTATCGGTTCCCATAATGGATACGCCGTCTGCAAGGCAGTCGGTCAGTGGGGCAGCGGTCTTTACGGTAATGGTGTTGGGCTGCTCAGACGATCCGCTGGGAACATAAAGTTCGTTGTAGTTGTTTTCAGACCAGCCTCTATTTACAGGCACTTGGAAGGTTCTGCCATCCTGATCGCTCACAGAGGTAAAGGCAATGTCGCTGCCTTCCCGCAGAGTGGGCTTGTTCACAAAGTAGCCGCCGCTGATGCTAAGCGTGCCGGAGTAACCTTCTGCGGCAGAAACCTTTCCGTCAAACAGGCCGTCGGTGATGATGGGGTAGTACGCATTGAGCTCTATACCCTTTTTAAAGGTTCCACCCTCAATTTTGGCCCCTTCGGTGGACTCGTTCATCTTGACAACTTCCTCAAAGGTGCCGCCGGAGATGGTTCGGTAGTTGTACACAGGCTTTTGGAAGGTGCCGTCGAAGATGGTTTTGGCGTTGGTCACAGGCTGTTGGAAGGTACCGTTGGAGATGGTGCCGAAGTTGTTCACACCCCCTTGGAAGGTGCCGCCGGAGATGGTGCCGGTGTTGAACACATCCCCTTGGAAGGTGCCGCCGGAGATGGTGCCATAATTGTTGGTTTCACAGCCGACGGTGCCGCGGACTAGCTCGGCTTTATCTCCAATGTGGAAAAGGCGTGCCTTCAATGCGCTTTCTGCCTCGGGCTCCGAGGAGGGCTGCAGGGCAAAAACGCCAGTGTCCAGCTGGCAACCGGAGTCAGCACTGTAGTACCAATTGCCAAAGTCACCCTCGCTTGCGGGCTTGCCAGCGGCGTTCAGCTGGATGGTAGTAATGCTTTCGGCGGTGCCGTTTTCTGCGTCCAAATCACGGCTGCTGCGGGTGGAGGCTTCCTCCTCGGTGCTGCGGGAGGCGTCTGCCTCCTGCACAAGGGGGGCCGCCTTTTTCGCCGTGGTCTGGGCGGGCGCATCGAACACCGGGGCAGCTGCCAGTGCAGACACCGGCAGCAGGGACAGCAGCATACTGCCGGTAAGCAGGATGCTTACAATGCGTTTGGCTTTCATAGAGTTTCGCTCCTTTCGTGTGGGTTTTATACGGGGCTTGTTACTATAAATATACCATAAATTAGGCAAAAACAAAAGAAATTCTGCACGAATGGGGGGTTGAAACTGCGCGAATCGCCGAAAATGGGAAAAACTAAAACACTGCTGCCCGAGAGATGTTCTCTTTTGACACCAAAAGAGAACCAGAAAAGTGTGCGCTCCGCGGGGTGACTTTCTGCCTACCTTCAGCGTGCAGGGACGCTCCGCTGGGCCAGAGGCAGGGAGGGGTGTTCCGACTCCCCCCTCCCTACCTCTGGACTCCACCCACCCCGCAACGGGCCAAGGGCTGCACGCCCTTGACAATCCTAAAGAAGAAGTCGAAGCACAAAAAAGCTAGCGCTGCGCCAGTCGGCGCTATCGCTTTAACGCTTTTTTCGCTTCTCCATTTATAGCCCCTCAGTCGCTGCGCGACAGCTCCCCCCGGGGGAGCGGCACGCCCGCAAGCTTTGCGGTTTAGCCGGAAACTTTGCCGCCACCGCTGAAGCCGTCCCCTTGGGGAAGGTAGCTTGACGCGAAGCGGCAAGACGGAAGGGGTAATCCCCCTTTATGACAGAATTATGAATCTTTATAAACATTTTTGCAAAGCCCTTGACAGCACCGGAAAATTGGCTATAATGGTCTTAGCACTCAAGAACAAGGAGTGCTAAACAATCAAAAGCGAACGCAAAAAGGAGGCAGGCGCTATGACGATGGATGCACGCAAGCAGCGAGTCTTGCAGGCGATCGTGGCGCTGTATGGTCTCGAAGGGGAGCCCGTTGGCAGCAGCGTGCTGGCAAACTACTTTGATATGGCAGTTTCCAGTGCAACGCTTCGCAATGAGATGGCGGCGCTGACAAAGCTGGGCCTGCTGGAGCAGCCCCACACCAGCGCGGGCCGTGTGCCCAGCGCCAAGGGCTACCGTTACTACCTTGATAATCTGCTCACCAGCGATCAGCCGCTGGACCGCGTGACCCGTGCCCGTGTGGATGCGGTGTTCGCAAGCCTCGACCACGAGCCGGAAAAGCTGGCCGCTGGTGCCGCCAAGGCGCTGGCAGCCATCAGCGGCTGCACCGCCGCCGTCAGCACCCCCTGCGCCGAGGACCTGTGCATCGCCCACTATGAAGTGGTGCAGGTGGGCCGCAGCGCAGCGGCTGTGCTGGCCGTGACCACCGCCGGTTACGTCCGCACCCGTGTGGCGCGGGTGCGCACCGGGCTCTCGCGGGAAGCGGCGGCCGCTCTGGCTGCCCTGCTGAACCGCAACCTGACCTTCGTGGCACCGGTGGACCTGTCCCCCCGGCTGCTGGCAGAGCTGTGCAGCCAGATCGACCCGGAGCTGGTGCCCGTCATCAGCGCGGCGGCGGCCATTTTGCAGGATTCCGTCAAGCCCCACGTCTTTCTGGGCGGCGAGCAGTACCTGCTCAACTGGCCCCAGCTGGACGGCAAGGTGGGCGACATCCTCACCCTGCTGAACGACGAGGAGCAGGCCGCAGACCTCATCGCGCCCCCGGCTGACCGCAATGAGAGCGTGCTGCTGGGCGAAGACCTGGAGCCGCAGATCCCCGGCATGTGCATCGTGAGCGACCGGTATCTGGTGGGCGGAGGCCTGTGGGGCTCCATTGCCCTGATCGGCCCCACCCGGATGCCCTTCCAGAAGCTGATGCCGCTGCTGCATTACTTTGCAGACCAGCTGGGCGAGGGCATGAGCGGCAAACGAAAAGACACCCCGCAGGCTGCCGCACCCCGGCGGACTGTGATCTATAAGGAGGACCTGGAATGAGCGAAGAAACCAAGAACACGGCTCCGGCGCAGGAAGCTGAGCAGCCCGAAACCGCTCCCGAGGAAACGACCGAACCCGCCGCAGCACCCGAACAGGAAGCTGCCGCCGACGAGAAGGCTGAACCGAAGGACGACAAGAAAAAGGACGGCTGGTTCAACAAAAAGGCCCGGGAGCTGGAAGCCGTCAAGGCAAAGCTGGACGCCGCCGAGGCCAACGCCGCACAGGCAAAGGACCAGCTGCTGCGCATGGCGGCCGAGTACGAGAACTACCGCAAGCGCTCCACCCGCGAAGCCGACCAGAAGTTCAACGACGGCGTGTCCTTCGCGGTGAACCAGATCATCCCCATTCTGGACACGCTGGAGATGGCAGCCAACGCCCCCACCACCGACGAGAACTACAAAAAGGGCGTGACCATGACGCTGGACAAAGCCGCCAAGGCGCTGGATGCTCTCCACGTGGAGGAGATCGAAGCGCTGGGCAAGCCCTTTGACCCCAACTTCATGAACGCCGTGCAGCAGATCCCCGCCCCGGACGGGCAGGAGAGCGGCACCGTCATCACGGTCTACCAGAAGGGTTACAAGCTGGGCGACAAGATCGTCCGCCATGCGACCGTTGTGGTGGCCGAGTAACAACGCAAAAACCCGCAAGGGTTTTGAATATAACATCCGCTTTTAAACATTTGAGCATCACATAAACAATTAGAGTTGTTCTTTCGAGAGGAGAGTTCATTATGAGCAAGATCATTGGTATCGACCTTGGTACGACCAACAGCTGCGTGGCTGTCATGGAGGGCGGCGAGCCCGTCGTCATCGCAAACTCTGAGGGTGCACGCACCACCCCGTCTGTGGTGGGCTTCACCAAGACCGGCGACCGTCTGGTCGGTCAGGTCGCAAAGCGTCAGGCCATCACCAACCCTGAGAACACCGTCGCTTCCATCAAGCGCTTCATGGGCACCGACCACAAGGTGACCCTGAACGGCAAGGAGTACACTCCCCAGCAGGTCAGCGCTATGATCCTGCAGAAGCTGAAGGCTGACGCCGAGGCTTATCTGGGCGAGACCGTCACCGAGGCCGTCATCACCGTGCCCGCCTACTTCAACGACAGCCAGCGTCAGGCCACCAAGGACGCAGGCACCATCGCAGGCCTGAACGTCAAGCGTATCATCAACGAGCCCACCGCTGCTTCTCTGGCATACGGTATTGATAAGGAAGAAGACCAGAAGATCATGGTCTACGACCTGGGCGGCGGCACCTTCGATGTCTCCATCATCGAGATGGGCGACGGCGTCACCGAGGTTCTGGCCACCAACGGCGATACCCATCTGGGCGGCGACGACTTCGACGAGCGCGTCATCAACTGGATGGCAGACGCCTTCCAGCAGGAGAACGGCATCGACCTGCGCAAGGACAAGATGGCCGCTCAGCGCCTGAAGGAAGCTGCCGAGAAGGCAAAGATCGAGCTGTCCAGCGCTATGAGCAGCCAGATCAACCTGCCCTTCATCACTGCCGACGCTACCGGCCCCAAGCATCTGGATATGACCCTGACCCGCGCAAAGTTCAACGAGCTGACCGCTGATCTGGTCGATCGCACCATGGGCCCTGTCCGTAAGGCTCTGCAGGATGCAGGCCTGCGCCCCTCTGACCTGAAGAAGGTCCTGATGGTCGGTGGTTCCACCCGTATCCCCGCTGTCTACGATGCCGTCAAGAAGGAACTGAACTGCGAGCCCTTCAAGGGCATCAACCCCGACGAGTGCGTGGCTGTGGGCGCTGCCATTCAGGGCGGCGTGCTGCAGGGCGACGTCAAGGGCCTGCTGCTGCTGGATGTCACCCCGCTGAGCCTGGGCATTGAGACGCTGGGCGGCGTGTGCACCAAGATCATCGACCGCAACACCACCATCCCCACCCACAAGAGCCAGGTGTTCTCCACCGCTGCGGACAACCAGCCCTCTGTTGAGGTCAACGTCCTGCAGGGCGAGCGTGAGTTTGCACGCGACAACAAGAGCCTGGGCGTCTTCCATCTGGACGGCATTGCTCCGGCTCCCCGTGGTGTGCCGCAGATCGAAGTCACCTTCGATATCGACGCCAACGGCATCGTGAAGGTCAGCGCAAAGGATCTGGGCACCGGCAAGGAGCAGAACATCACCATCACCGCTTCCACCAATATGTCCAAGGAAGATATCGACAAGGCTGTGAAGGAAGCTGAGCAGTTTGCTGCCGACGACAAGAAGAAGCGCGAGGAAGTGGATATCCGCAACGGTGCCGACCAGATGGTCTTCCAGACTGAGAAGATGCTGAAGGAGAACGGCGACAAGCTGCCCGCTGAGGTGAAGACCGAGGCCGAGGCAAAGCTGGCCGACCTGAAGACCGCTGTGCAGTCCGGCAATGTGGACGACATCAAGGCAAAGCAGGAAGCTCTGAGCCAGGTGTTCGAGAAGATGTACCAGGCAGCTGCTGCCGCACAGCAGGCTGCAGGCGCACAGCCCGGCCCCGACGCAGGTGCTTCCAACAACCAGCAGAAGCCCAACGATGACGGCGTCGTGGATGCCGACTTCAAGGAAGTCTGATCAACTGAACTGAGCGGTGCGTGTCCGGCCAAACCGGAGGACACACACGCATGAATAGCAAAAGCCGCTCCGGTTTCGGCCGGGGCGGCTCTTGCTGGTTATAGAGCGAGGAACCGACCGGGGCGTTTCCCGGATAGAACGTTCCCGGAGAGGTGAGTGGATATGGCACAGGAAAAGCGTGATTACTACGAAGTGCTGGGGGTATCCAAAACGGCGACGGATGCGGAGATCAAAAAGGCATACCGCAAGCTGGCAATGAAGTACCACCCGGACTACAACCCCGGCGACAAGGAAGCCGAGGAAAAGTTCAAGGAGGTCAATGAGGCCAACGAGGTGCTTTCGGACCCGAAGAAGCGCCAGCTGTACGACCAGTACGGTTTTGCAGGCGTTGACCCGGCCTACGCAGCCCAGAACGGCGGCGGCCCCGGTGCGGGCGGCTTTGGCGGTTTTGGCGGCGACGGCGTGGATCTGGGTGACATCTTTGGCGATATCTTTGGCGGCGGCTTCGGCGGTTTTGGCGGCGGCAGCCGCTCCAACCCCAACGCTGCCCGCAAGGGTCAGGACGTCCGCGTGCGCATCACCCTGAGCTTTGACGAGGCGGTGCACGGCTGCAAGAAGAACATCACCATCACCCGCCAGCAGGAGTGCACCGAGTGCCACGGCACCGGCTGCGCCGCCGGCACCAGCCCCGAGACCTGCCCGGACTGCGGCGGCCGCGGCTTTGTCATCCGGCAGCAGCGCACCCCCTTTGGTGTGATGCAGACCCAGCAGCCCTGCTCCCGCTGCGGCGGCAGAGGCAAGCTGGTCAAAAACCCCTGCAAGGTCTGCCACGGCAGCGGCCGGGTGGCCGCCCAGAAGACGATGGAGGTGTCTGTCCCCGCAGGCATTGATGATGACCAGAGCCTGGCACTGCGCGGCAAGGGCGATGCAGGCAGCAACGGCGGCCCCGCAGGTGATGTGATCGTGATGGTCACGGTGCGGCCCAGCGAGGTGTTCCAGCGCGACGGCTACGATGTGTGGGTCACCGTGCCCATCACTTACAGTCAGGCTGTGCTGGGCGACAGCGTCACCGTGCCCTCCATTGACGGCAAGGTGGAGTACACCGTGCCCGAGGGCACCCAGAGCGGCACCACCTTCCGCCTGCGCGGCAAGGGCATCCAGTACCTGAACGGCCGTGGCCGCGGCGATATGTACGTCAAGTGCGAGGTGGAGATCCCCAAGAAGCTGAACAAGACCCAGCGCGAGGCCCTGAAGAAATTTGAGGGCACCCTGAAAGAGGAAAACTACGAAAAGCGCAAGGGCTTCTTCAAAAAGCTGAAGGATATGTTCAACAGCTGAGCTTGAACGGAACAACATCATGCAAAGCGGCGGCGCTTCCCGGCTGGGAGGTGCCGCCGCTTTTTTGAGTGCTTGAGCGAAAGAAAACCACCAGCTAAGCGGGTGGAATAAAAACGGCTTTAGCCCTAGACAAGAAGAAACCTCCCTGTAGAATAGAGTGTGGGTTTGCCAACCACATTTTAAGAACAGGGAGGTTTCTCTTTGAAGTGAAAGAGAACAAAGCCATGGATGGTTTAAGCCATACGACATGGAGAGGTCAATACCATGGCGTATTTGCGCCAAAATATCGGCGAATGGTGATTTACGGTCAAATCAAACAAGTACGGCAAGTATGGAAATCGGCATTTCTGGGCCAGGGGATACTTCGTGGACACGGTAGGGAAGAACAAAAAGAAAATTCAAGAATACATCCAAAATCAGCTGCAACAGGACCAGATCGCCGATCAGTTGAGCCTTAAGGAATTCGTGGACCCGTTTACGGGCAGCAAGGAAATCAAGCCGTAAATAAAAGGCCTCTTAAGGGGCTTTGCTAGTTCTAGGGCTTACTCAAGCCACCGGCTCGGCCGGTGATTTTGACTTGTAAAGGGCGGTGAACTGTTTTTCCAGCTCCAGCAAATTCCGGCTGCGTTCCTTGATCTTGCGGGCCGGGATGCCCGCATTCATGCTCCAGGGCTCCGGGTCGCGGTTGATGAAGGAAAAGCTGCCGAAGGCGCTGCCCTCCTTCAGGTCCACACCGGGCAGGATGACGCTGGTGGAGCCCACGATCACATGGCGGCGGATGTGCACCGGCGCGCTTTCCACGGCCTTGTATTCGTCCGGCACCATGGGGTTCGTCATGGTCTGGCCGGAATAGTCATCGCTGACGCTGTAGACGCAGATGCGGGAGGAAAGGTTTGCGAAATCCTCGATGAAAATGCCGTCGCTGCCGCCGTAAAGGGCCGTGTAGGCCGCAACGTGCACATAGCTGCCGATCTCGATCCTGCCGCTCAGGATGCAGAAATCGTCGATGCGCACATGGTCGCCGAGCGAGATGTTCTGCGCGCCGTAAATGCTGGCTTTGCGGCTGATGCACACCCCGTTCCCGATGTGCCGGAAGCCGAGGCCTTTCAATTCTTCTTCGGTGTAAAAACTGGTCATTTTGTGTTCCTTTCTCTGGTGAGGTTGATGGTTTCTTTGCTGAAAAGCCTTTTTATGATACCCACCACGCGCCCATTGTCAAGCCGGGCGGTGCCTTTTCTTTTAAGGTACGGCCGGAAAGGCCGCCGTTACAACCCGCAGAATGCGTCATTTCAGCCCGTCAGCCAGCACAATTGCGTCAGGCTGAGCCGGGGCTGCAGGGCCCGGTTGATGGCACCTGCCAGCAGGGCCGACCCGTGGGCGATGACGCTGTCCAGCGCCCGGGGCGTCACCACAAGGTCGGCCCCTTCGTCGGACTCCATCAGGGTGGGGATGCCCGCCGCCAGCACCGGCACGCCGAGGGATGCGGCGTCCAGGTGCTTTGCGTGGTCCGCCTGCGCCGGGTAAAGCCCGGTGTCGGAGAACTGCACGCTGCGGCCCAGCCGCGCGCCCTCGGCGCTGCACAGGCTGTCCACGCAGATGAGGGCGGCGGGCTGCACCGCGTCCACCAGCGCCCCGGCCAGCTGGCGCAGGGTGAGCCCCGTGGACGCCGACACCCCCGGCGCAATGGCCGCCACCGGCCGGATGCCCTTCACGGGCAGGGTGTGCTGCGGCCCCATGGTGACCAGAATTTTCTGCGCCGTGCGCGGGCCCAGAGCGTCGGCGGTGATGCGGCGGCTGCCCACGCCCAGCACCAGCACCGGGCCCTCCGGCGGCAGCAGGGCCCGCAGCTCGGCCGCGCAGGTCTCGATGATATCGGCGTCCCGCTCGTCCAGCACACTGACACTGGGCATCTCCAGCGTGACGTACCGGCCCCGGGGCCGGGCAAGGCCCTCCCGGGCGATCTCCACCCGGGTGACCGTGACGCCGCCCCGCTTCGCTGTGGCCAGCCTTACCCCGCCGGGCAGTGCATCTGCCGCGCCGAACAGCTCGTCGGCCATATCGGTAGAACGCATATTTCCCACCTCTTTTGCTCATTTTGGGGCCGGAGAAGGCCCTCTGACACAAAAAGTATGGGAAAAATAAAACTTTTCCAAACAAAAATCAAAAAAACGCTTGCGCTGGTACGCGAAATATGGTATCATAGGGTGCGCTGTTATAGGTAGCCAAGGAGGTGGAACGAATGCCTAACATCAAATCTCAGAAGGACCGCGTCGTGCAGGCTGCTGCAGAGCAGGCTCACAACAAGGCCATTAAGACCAACCTGAAAACAGTCGTCAAGAAGGCAGACGCTGCCATCGATGCGAATGCCGCTGACAAGGACGCAACCGTCCTGGCTGCTGTTTCCGCGATCGACAAGGCTCGCGCTAAGGGTGTCATCAAGAAGAACACCGCCAGCCGCAAGATCAGCCGTATGGCAAAGCGTGCTAACAAGAACGCTTGATCGCTTTCTGATTGACGAACAAAACCCCTGTACCGGGTACTCCGGCGCAGGGGTTTTTGTTTTGCCCGTCACCCGGGCGCGGCGGCCTCAAAGTCGCACAGAGTGGCAAGGTCGAAGCCCGGCGGCGCTTCCAGAAGCTGCTCCGGCGGCAGAGGTTCGGGCGGCTGGGCCAGCAGCCCCCATGCGGCCCAGGCCGCAGGCACCGCCGCCGCAAGGGCCAGCCCCGGCAGCGCAAAGGCCGGGCTCCGGATGAACGGGTTCCCCGGCGGGAACGCCGCCGCCGTGCACACGGTCTGCGCCGCCCACAGCTCCCACAAAAGGGTCGTCCAGCGTTGCTTCATGCACATCACCTCTCCCGGAATATTTTCCACATTCTAGCGCAGACCTGTTGAAAAATGTGCCGAAACCGCCCGTCCGCTTGACATTTTGCCCAAAGCCGCTACAATAAAGACAATCATACTACTACACCCACCCGTATGGAGGCTTTTGCAATGAAACAATGCATGGACGCGGACAACCTGCACCGCCGCCTGAAGAAGATCATCGGTCAGGTGCAGGCCATCGACCGCATGATCGACGAGGATGTGCCCTGCGAGGACATTCTCTCCCAGCTCAACGCCGCAAAATCCGCCCTGCACAAGTGCGGGCAGGTCGTGCTGGAAGGCCACATCAAGCACTGCGTGCGGGACGGCATCGAGCACGGCGACCCTGACAAGACCATCCAGGACTTCACCAAGGCCGTGGAGCGTTTTGCAAATATGGGCTGAAGCCGGAACACACCGGTTTTGGAAGCAGCCGAGACCCTTTGCAGGGTCCCGGCTGCTTTTTTATGAATTGACAGCGCCCGCTTATTTTGCGCTAATAAAGCAAAAAGCGCAGGGAGGCGTTGGCATGTACGTTCTGTTCGATCTGGAGTGGGTCACAGCGGAAGCACGCCGCAGCCGAATGCGTGACCACACGCCTGCTGGACGGCAGGACCGTCGAAGTCAGCTTCCGGGCGCTGGTGGGCTGCTGCCACAACCGCATCCACCCCGGCAAGCTGACCCGCAAACTGATGGAGGCCCACGACTGCCTGGGGAAGGAATGCCGCTTTTTCGAAAAATACGAAGACGCGGATTATTGGCGGGAGAAAAACCGGAAAGCCGCCGCGAAGAAAAAACACCGCCAGAAACAGACTCTCGAGAAGGCGCAGCAGCGGCGGGAAGCCGACGCCCTCACCCTGAAAGACCTGTTCCAGACCTACGCCGACGATGCGGGCTATGTGCTCAGGATCGTTCGGGTGCAGGAGGAAAAGAAGGGCCTTCTCAAAGTGTTCTATGTTTCGGAGAATATGAAACCCTTCCGCAAACGGCTCATGGAGCCGCTGGAACATTTGTTGGAACTGGGCGGCATCCGAAAAGACATCACCCTGCTGGTGCTCTCCGGCATTGCGGTGGTGCTCAGTCTGGCGGGCGTCCAGCCGCTGCCCTTCGATATCGCGTGGGCGGCCATCATCCTGTGCGGTGTGCCCATCATTCTGGAAGCCATCATCGGCCTTGTGACCGAATTTGACATCAAGGCGGACGTGCTGGTGTCGCTGGCGCTCATTGCGGGCCAGCTGGGCATCCGGGGAGTGCGTGCGAACTGCCTGCCGCAGGATAAGCTGCGCTGCATCGACGAGTTCCAGCAGAAGGGCGAACCGGTGTGCATGATCGGCGACGGCATCAACGATGCACCGGCCCTGAAAAAGGCCGAGGTAGGCATCGCCATGGGCGGCACCGGCAGCGACATTGCGGTGGACGCCGCGGATATCGCCCTTGTGGACGACGAAGTGAAGGAGCTGCCCCACCTGATGGCCCTCTCCCAGCGGATGATGACCACCATCAAGCTGAACCTGACCTTCTCAATGACGCTGAACTTCATCGCCATCACGCTGGCCATCACCGGCATTCTGAACCCTGTCGTAGGCGCACTGGTGCATAACGCAGGCAGTGTGCTTGTTATCATCAACTCGGCATTGCTGCTGAATTGGAGGAAAAACGCATGATCACAATTATCGGTCTCATTATCGGCATTTTGCTGTTCGGCGCAGGTGTCTACTACCTGCAGCAGAACAAAAACGACGCAGAATCCCGCAAAATTTACGGTGTCACGGCTGCCATTGGTGCCGTGGTGGCCGTGGTATGCGCGGTGATGCTGCTGTAAAACAAATCCTTTTTCTATGCAAAGAGGGAGCGCCTTGCTGGCGCTCCCTCTTTTGCGTATTCAGTTCTGGTCGTGACTTTTGCCCACCAATGAACATATCACGCCGCAGACAAGGCTTGTGGTGATGCCGGCCGCCGCAGCGGTGAGCCCGCCCGTGAGGATGCCCACAGCACCTTCTTCCTGCAGCGCGGTGCGCACCCCTTTTGCCAGCAGGTGCCCGAACCCCAGCAGGGGCACGGTAGCCCCGCACCCGGCAAATTCGGCCAGCGGCGCATACCACCCGACGGCCGAAAGCACCACCCCCGCCACCACATAGCCCGTCAGGATGCGGGCCGGGGTCAGGCTAGTCAGGTCGATGAGCAATTGCCCCGCGACACAGATCGCCCCGCCCACACAGAACGCCCAGAAATAATTCATGTCAGTTCTCCTTTTCCGGCCCGCGCAGCTCGACCAAATGTGCCACCGCCGGGATGCTTTCCTTCTGCAAAAAAGTGGTCTGGCTCATCAGGGCCCCGGTGGCCGCGAACAGCACCCGTTTCTGGCTGCCCCTGCGCAGCCGCGGCAGGATGTGCCCGCACAGCACCGCCGCGCAGCAGCCCGGGCCGCTGCCGCCGCTTTTTACCTGCTGCTCCTTTGCGTCGAACAGGATGCAGCCGCAGTCCACATGGTTCTTCAGCAGAAAGCCCTCTGCGGCCAGCAGTTCCCGCAGCAGCTGGCTGCCCACCTGGCCAAGGTCACCAGTGTAGATGCAGTCGAACTCCTGGGGCTCGGTGTTCGTATCCCGGAAATAGTGCAGCAGGGTGGAGGCCGCCGCCGGGGCCATGGCCGCGCCCATGTTGTTGATGTCCTTCACCTGATAGTCCTGCACCCGGCCGAAGGTGGCTGCAGCGATGCCCACGCCCTCGCCCTGGGGCTGCAGCAGGCAGCACCCGGCTGCGGTGGCCGTCCACTGGGCGGTGGGGGTGCGCACGGCCCCGTAGCTCAGGGGCGTGCGGAACTGCCGCTCGGCCGCGCAGAAGTGGCTGGACGCCATGGCCAGCAGGTTCCGCGCGGCCCCGGAACTGCACAGCACTGCGCCCAGGCCCAGGGCTTCCGCCATGGTGCTGCAGGCCCCGAACACCCCCGCAAAGGGCACCCCCAGCTCCCGCATGGCATAGCTGGACGCCGTGCACTGGGCCTGCAGGTCGCCCGCAAGGGCCAGCTGGACCTTCTCCTGCGGGAGGGCGGCTTTTTTCAGGCAGAGCCGTGCAGCACGCAGCTGCAGGTGAGTCTCTGCCGCTTCCCAGCCGGACTGGCCGAGGCGGTTGTCCGAGGAAAGCTCGTCGAACTCCGCCGCCAGCGGGCCCTCGCTCTCTTTCTTGCCGCCCACCGCCGCCCCGGCAGCGATCACCGGCGGCGCTTCAAACAGCAGGGTATCCCCGCAGCGGTTCACCATGAACAAAATTTCCCCTTTCCGGCAACAAATGCAAAGTTTTATGGTACAATAGCGTTGCGCTGCAAGCTTTCGGCGCGCTGATCCGTATTCAGGATGGAAGGGCGACGCCCAGCGCGCCCGCCGCCCACAGCACCACGCCGTACACCACCGCCGCCAGCGTGCCGTACACGATGACCGGCCCGGCAATGGTGAACATCTTCGCCCCGGTGCCCAGCACCCGGCCTTCGCTCTTGAACTCGATGGCCGCGCTGACCACCGCGTTGGCAAAGCCCGTGATGGGCACCAGCGACCCGGCCCCGGCTTTGGCCGCCAGCTTCTGGTACCAGCCCAGCGTGGTGAGCACCGCCGAAAGGGCGATGAGGCTGCAGCTGGTCAGGGTGCCCGCGAGGTCGGCTTCCAGCCCCAGGGCAAGGTACCGCTGGCGCAGCACCTCGCCCAGCAGGCAGATGCACCCGCCCACACCGAAGGCCCACAGGCAGTCCATCCCCAGGGGCGAATGCGGCCCGATGCGCCGCACCCGGCGCGCATATTCCTGTGCTGAAAGTTTCATATTCGTTCCCCTCCGGGCATAGTCTGCCCGAAGACGGGCAATTCTATCCATCGAACCGGAAAGAGGGCTTTTGCATGAACACATCCACCCGGCACCCGCACCGCCGCCGCCATCTGCGCCCCGCCGTGCGGCGGCTGCTCACCGTGACTGCCGCCGCCTGCCTGGCCGTGGGCGGCATCTCCTTCGCGCTCTCCCGCAGCGCCGCCCTGCCGCAGGCCGCTTCCGTCCCGGCCTGCAGTGCCGCTTCACAGGCTGAGGACAGCGCTGCGCAGGCCCAGCAGGCCCAGGCCATGCTGGACGACCCCCGCATGGTGCTGGTGAATCATACCAACAAGATGCCGGACGGCTACACCTTCACCACCAAGGAGTGCGGCTCGGCCACCGCCATCAACAAGACCCTGCAGACCGAAGCCGCCGACGCCTTCCTTGCCATGCAGGCCGCCGCCGCAAAGGACGGCGTGACCGTCTGGATGCAGAGCGGCTACCGCAGCGTGGACTACCAGAAAAACCTCTACGACAAAAAGACCCGGTATTTTCTCGAGAAAGGTCTCTCCCGGGACGAGGCACTCCAACAGGCGGCCACCATCGTGAACCCGCCGGGCTATTCGGAGCACAACTGCGGCCTTGCCGCCGACCTGAACAGCCCGGAGCACACCGGCCTTGATGAAGGCTTTGAGAACACCGAGGCCTTCCGCTGGCTGTGCGCCCACGCGGAGGAATACGGCTTTATCCTGCGCTACCCGAAGGACGCCGAAGCCGTCACCGAGATCACCTACGAACCCTGGCACTGGCGCTATGTGGGCCCGGAGAATGCCGCCCTCATCAACCAGAGCGGCCTGTGCTTTGAGGACGCCGTGGCACTGCTGAAAAAGCTGGCCGCAGGGGAGAGCGTCACCGGTTAAAAATCCGTAAAACCGGGGCCCTTTGCGTTGCATTTTGCCCGCAGTTATGGTAAGATAACAATAGTCTGCCCTGGGAGAAAAGCTGTTTCGGCAGGGCGGCGAATGTTTTGAACAAAAGAAGGAATTTTTTATGATAAACCGCACAAAAATCGCATCTTTCGTGGCTGTGGCCGCTCTGTCCGCCGCTGTACTGACCGGCTGCGGCGGCAGCAGTTCTTCCGCTGCCCCGTCCTCGGTCTCCACGGCTGAGGTCACCTCGCCCGCTTCCAGCGCGGCAGCCTCCTCTGTGGTGGACAACGCCGCCGAGAACGGCACCTCTGCGCTGGACGGCATCTACGACGCTCTGCTGGAGCAGGACCCCATCTCCAACCAGTTCGAGATCGCAGCCATGAACATCGAGTATGACTTCAACCTGCCTGCCGAGAACGTGGTGAGCTACAAGGGCGTCAAGAGCAACGACAACGGCGACGCCGGTCTTGTGCTGGTGATCGAAGCCGCCGACGGCAAGGCTCAGGACATTGCCGATGCCCTGTACACCTACCAGCAGGATCAGGTGGCCTTCTACGGCAACTATGCCGAGTTCGCCCAGGCCCAGACCAACGTGGAGAACGCGGTCATCGCCTTCAAGGACAACACCGTTGTCATGGTGATCGCCTCCAACGAGTGCACTGCCGATCTGGACAGCGCCGTGGACAACGCCCTGGCCTGATCGTCCCGTTCTGAATCTGACCCACCCAAAGCCGGTGCCATTTTCGGCATCGGCTTTTTCAGGTAAAAAAGGAGGCTGACGCCTTGGTTTTCAGCACCATCATCTTCCTGTTCCGCTTTCTGCCCATCACGCTGGCGCTGTACTATCTCGCGCCCGCAAAGCTCAAGAATACCGTGCTGTTCCTTTGCAGTCTGGTGTTCTACTGCTGGGGCGAGGTGCGCTTTTTCCCGGTCATGGTGGCCCTCATCCTCATCAACTATGTATGCGGCCTTGCCATCGAGCACTTTGACGCAAAGCCTGCTCTGCGCAAAGCCTTTCTGCTGGTCGCCCTCATCGGCAGTCTGGGGATGCTGTTCTACTTCAAATACGCAAACTTCGTGCTGCGCAGCGCCAATGCCCTGCTGGGCACCGCCTTTGCCGAAATTCAGGGCATCGGCACTTTGCCGCTGGGCATCAGCTTCTACACCTTCCAGACCCTCTCCTATTCCATCGACGTCTACCGCCGGGATGTGAAAGCCGAGCGCAACATCATCGACTTCGGTGCCTATGTGGTCATGTTCCCGCAGCTCATCGCGGGCCCCATCGTGAAATACCGCGATGTCTCGAACCAGCTGCACGTTTACAAGCACCGCTACAGCCTCAAACAAATTGAGGACGGCATGACCCTGTTCACCTTCGGTCTGGCCAAAAAGGTGCTGCTGGCGGACGCCATCGGTGCTTTGTGGACCGATATCATCGGCGTGGCGGACAGCCCCTCCACCACCTTTGTGGGCCTTGCCAATGCTTCCACCCCGCTGGTGTGGCTGGGCATCCTCGCCTACAGCCTGCAGCTCTACTTCGACTTTTCCGGCTACTCCATGATGGGCATCGGCATGGGCAAGATGCTGGGCTTCGACTTCCCGGCAAACTTCAACTACCCCTATATCTCCGCGTCCATCACCGAGTTCTGGCGGCGCTGGCACATGACTCTGTCCGGCTGGTTCCGCGAGTATGTGTATATTCCCCTCGGCGGCAACCGCAAGGGCCTCAAGCGCCAGATCTTCAACCTGTTCGTGGTGGAACTGCTCACCGGCATCTGGCATGGTGCCAACTGGAACTTCATCTGCTGGGGCCTGTATTACTTTGTGCTGCTGGCGGTGGAAAAGCTGTTCCTGCTCAAGCATCTGGAAAAAGGCAAAGTCTGGCCCCACATCTACACGCTGTTTTTAGTGGTGGTGGGCTGGGCCATGTTCGTGGGCAACGACACCGGCGTGAGCTTTGGCCTGCTGTTCCAGAAGCTGTTTATCCCCTCCGGCGGTGTGTCGCCGCTGTATTTCCTGCGCAACTACGGCGTACTGCTGGCTGTCAGCGTCGTCTGCTGCACCCCGCTCATTGAGAAGTTCTGGAACCTGCTCAAAAAGAACGTCGTCACCCGCTGCGGTGCCATTCTGGCCCTGCTGGTGGTGTCCACCGCCTATGTGGTGGGCAGCACCAACAGCCCGTTCCTCTACTTCAACTTTTAAGGAGGCGTGAAGATGTCAAAGCACAGCAAAAAATCTTCTTCGCTCCTGCACTACCCGGTGCTGGTGGTGTTCAGCCTGTTCTTCGTCGGCCTGTTCGCGCTGGACCTCATCACGCCGGACCGCGCCTACAGCGAGATGGAAAACACCACCCTCAGCCAGCGCCCGGCCCTGACCCAGCTTTCCGCCAAGGGGCTGAACAGCTACTTTACCGCCTACACGAAGTACGTGAAGGATCAGGTCTTCGGCCGCGACCAGTGGATCAGCCTGCAGAGCGTGGTGGAGACCACCCTGCTGCAGAAGGAGCAGAACGGCGGCATCCTGCTGGGCAAAGAGCACATGATGTTCCCCCGCACCTTCGGCCTGCTGGACAGTGAGACCCGCACCCTGCCCAAGAACACCGCCGCGGTGGAGTCGCTCTGCCAGAGGTACCCCGGCAAGGTGAACGTGCTGCTGGCCCCGGCGGCCTCGGATATCTACAAGGAAAATGTGCCTGCAAACGCCCCGCTGCTGGACGAGGACACATACCTCGACCAGCTCTCCGCCGCCGTACAGGCCGCCGGAGGCCGCTTTGTGGACGTGCGGCAGGTTCTTGCCGCCCACAAGAGTGAATATATCTACTACCGCACCGACCACCACTGGACGACCCTCGGCGCTTACTACGCCTACGGCCAGCTGTGCGCGGAGCTGGGCCTGACCCCGTTCGACACAGCCGCCCACACCGCGCTGACGGCAAACAGCTTCTACGGCACCCACTACTCCAAGGCCCGCACCTGGAACGCCGTGCCGGACACCATCACGTACTACGACCTGCCCAACAGCCTGACCATCTACAACGTCACGGCGGCGGGCCAGCCCACGGACGGCGAGACCACCGGCCTGTACGACACCGACAAGCTGAACGTGTACGACAAGTACGCCATGTTCCTGCACGGCAACAACGGCCTGAGCCGCATTGAAGGCGAAGGGACGGGGAAGATTCTGGTCATCAAGGACAGCTATGCCAACTGCTTTGCGCCCTACCTGACCGCGAATTACGCCGCCATCGACGTGGTGGACTTCCGCAATTACAACTACGGCCTTGACCAGCTGATCGCGGACAACGATTACGATCAGATTCTGGTGCTCTACAGCTTCGACAGCTTCAAGAGCGACCCCTACCTCTACCGGGCAGGCGTTGTGGGCTGAGAAACTTCAGAACCGGCAAAGAAACGGAACAAAAAAGGACTGCAATCAGCGATTTCGCGAATTATTGCAGTCCTTTTTCACAAATTTTTCCAGTTCTTTTCGGAAGTCTCTCCAGTTTTTGCGCATCCTGCCCAGAACCCTCTTGCAAAAAAACGACGGCTGTTGTACAATGGCGGTACAGAGAGGTTTCTCTGCCCGGATATTGCAGCGGTGCGAGTGCTTGGAACAAATCGAACCGATCATCTTTTGAAAAGGGTGTATGCATGATGAATACGAATCTGAATCTTCCCGCTGGTTATACCGTGCTTTCTGAGGAAGAAATGACTTATACCGAGGGCGGTTCGGCCATCCTGACCGGACTTGTCGCCGTCACCTCCACCATCGGCTTTGGTGTGCTGGGTTCCAGCTACATCTGGGGCATCCAGCAGGGCCGTGCCTGGCTGGCGCAGCCCGACAACAAGCAGGGCAACTTCTTCACCGTTCTGGGCCGTGCGTTTGACGACATTGGCGCCGACATGAAGCAGTCTGCCTCCAACGCACTGCGCGACGGCGTATCGGTGGCAACGCTGGTGGCTCTGGCTCCGCTGAGCGCCATCCTGCTGCTGCGCAAGTGATTTCCGGCCGCATCTTTTCGTCGGAGTCAGCGCCCTGTCCGGCGCTGCAGAAATAAATCTTTGTTTCAAAAAGGAGTGTTATTATGGAAGCTACGATGAGAATGCCTGCATGTTATAATGTCCTTTCCTGCGAAGAAATGACCTACACCGAGGGCGGCGCAAACGCTACCATGAGCGAAGCCATCCTGAACTGGATCCCGTTCATCGGCTGGTACAAGGGCATCACGGCGATCCGTGATTACCGCAACGCCAACCCCAAGACCTGGCTGGAGAATGGCATTGACGCCATCGCCAACGATATGAACAAGAGCGCCGCCAATGCGATCCGCGACCTGGGCCGCATCGTCTGGGTCACCGCTTCCTGCGCGACCGGCGTGGGCCTGGTGGTCAACGCAGCGGTCATCCTGCTCTGACCTGCGCTCATAACACAGGCCGGAGACAGACCAAAGAACAACATAGGCGAGGGGGCTGTCCCAAACAGGACAGCCCCCTCGCTTTTTCTTTGTGCGGTTTTGTCTCAAAGCCACCCCATTTAAGACGAAAGCGTAAGCGGTTCGGCGAAACGCTCTTACTTTTTTGCCCGGGCTGCAAAGCCGCGGCGGCGCCTCCCAGCCGGGACGTGCCGCCGCGCTTTTTGTATCATTCTTCTGGCTGAAATTCGCCCGCCTGCATCGTATCGGCCTGTTCGCCAAAGAGGACCCGCAGGTAATCTCTGCGGCCGTAAAGAACGCGGTCAATAAAGATGTTTTCCCGCGTAACAGAGTAAAAAACAAGATAATTCCCGCAGACGAAAAATCGTTCGTCACTGTTTGCATCAGTGACGGCTGTCAGCGCAGGGCCCATCAGCGGGTTATCCTTCAAAAGCCGTATCTTTTTCGTGATCTTGCTCACCGCAGCCACTGCCACCCCCGGATTTTCCAAATCGACCGCGAGATAGGCTTTTATTTCCTGCAAATCTTTTTGTGCTGCTTTTGAAACCTGCAATTTATTCATGTGTGATCCCAAGCGATTTCTCCACTTCCTCCACGCTCAGCCAGCCTTCTTCTTCCCCGGAGCGGCGGCCCTTTGCGATCTCGCTCATCAGGCGGATGGTCGCCTGCGCTTTCTCATAATCGCGCAGCTCCACAATGGCATATTTCCCGCGGCCGTTTTTGGTCAGGAAGACCGGCGAGCCTTCCTCCACGTCCCGCAGCACCTCATTGTAGTTTCGCAGATCAGAAATCGGTTTGATGTTCGGCATAATATCCACTCCTTTCAGCCTTAGTATAACGCACTGTGCTGTAAAATTCAACGTAAAATTTGCAGCGAATTTTTTCCTTCTCAGCTTTTTCTGTTTTCGTCTAAAACCGTGCGGCCTTGAGACGAACACGCAAGTCATTAGACAAAAAGTCCTTACTGCTTGCCCGGGCAATAAAGCAAAACGCCTTCGACCCAGCGTCGAAGGCGTTCTGCTTTTTATCGTTTATTCCTCAAATTCCAGGTCGCTGGGCAAAATCAGGTCCAGCTCGGCGGCGGGCTCGGCCACAAGGCGGCGGCTCTGGTTGAAGATGGCCTTTTCCAGCGTGTTGCGGGCCAGGCGGCCATTGCCGGCGGTGCGGCTGTCCAGCGCCTGACGGCGCTTGTAGTAGCCCAAAAGCGGGAAGGTGCAGCTCTCGGCCAGGCGGTAGCCCTTGCCCTTGGCCAGCACCGTGGTGATATCCAAAAGCTCGTCGGCGGTGTAATCCGGGAACTCGATCTTGTTCGGGAAGCGGCTGGCAAGGCCGCTGTTGGCGGTGAGGAAGGTCTCCATCTCCTTCGTGTAGCCCGCCAGAATGACCACCAGCTCGTCGCGGTGGTCCTCCATGCCCTTCACAAGGGTGTCGATGGCTTCCAGGCCGAAGCTGTCCTGCTCGCCGCGGTACAGGCTGTAGGCCTCGTCGATGAACAGCACGCCGCCCAGCGCGCTCTGGATGACGCTGTTCGTCAGCGGCGCGGTGTGGCCGGTGTAGCGGCCCACAAGGTCCGCGCGGGTCACTTCCACCAGCTGGCCGCCCTTGAGCGCGCCGATGGCCTTGAGGTACTTCGCCACAAGGCGAGCAATGGTGGTCTTGCCGGTGCCGGGGTTGCCGGTGAAGATCATGTGCATGGAAAGGCTGGCGGTCTTGAAGCCCGCCGCCGCCCGGCGCTGCTGCACCTGCAGATTATCCGCCAGGCCGAACACATACTCCTTGACCGGCGCAAGGCCCACAAGGTCGTCCAGCTCGGCGCGGATGGCGTCCACCGCGCCGGTGTACTCGGCGGGCAGCAGGGCGGCAAGTGGCTGCGCCTCGGCCCCGTTCAGGCTGAACCACACCCCCTCCGGCTGGGCCGTGAGGGCCACGGTGCCGGTGAGCTTTGCGTCGGTCTGCAGGCAGTATTCGCTCAGGGCGCGGAAGATCTGCTCGCAGGCGGCGGCAAGGCCCGCCGCGCCTTTTTCCTTGGAGCACTGAGCGGCAACGTAGTCCCGCACATCCGCCCCGGCGGTGAGGGTCAGGCCCAAGCGGGTGTTCACCTTCTGGGCCAGCGCGTTCAGCTGCTGGGCCGCGAGGGCGGCAAGGTCCTCGCGGGCGAAGGCGCTGGTGGTGCACACATCGCCCACCGCCGCCACAAAGGGTGCACCGAATTTATCCGCCAGCGCGTCCCGGCCCTTGCGGGAGAAGAAAACGAGGTACTTGCCGCAGGGGGTGATGGTGCTCACCGCGCCCGGGGCCAGCGCCGTGCCCGCGTCCACCAGGATGCCCTCCTTGTTGACGAGGTACCGGCTGGAAAGCGGGGCGCTGCCCTTCACGGCCAGGTCGGACAGCGTCTTGAGAAAGCCCGGGTGGCAGCTCTCGTAGTGCTCAAAAATGACGATCTCGCCGGGGGCGTGCAGGGCGGCGTAAAGGTCCTGCAGAAACAGCTTTTCGGCCCCGGAGTTCGGGTAAAGGGCAAGGTCCAGCACGGCGGTCTGGTCGTTCTGCAGCAGGCCCCGCGCCGCCATGGTGCGGGCCGTCTCCGCCAGCGCGAAGTGCCGCCCGGTGCCGGGTGCCCCGCAGATGAGGATCACGTTGCGTGCCGCCGGGCGCTCGGTGCCCAGCACGAAGGGCCGCCGCATGGCGCGCACCACGCTGTCCACGAAGGCGTCCTGCCCGAGGACGCTCTTTTTCACCTCGGCGGCAAGGCCCTCAAAGCTGCCCAGCTGTTCCGGCGGCACATCGGCGGTGCCTTTGGCCAGCAGGCCGTCGGCCTCCATGTCCCGCAGCATCCGGCGGCTGTCTTCCAGCGCAGACTGCGCGGCGGCGTCCTGGGCCTTGAGCTGGGCGTTCTGCTTTTTCAGCAGCTCGTCCAGCTGGCGCTGGTTCTCCTGCAATGCGGCGTTCAGGTCCGGCAGGGGGCTGCCTGCGGGCTTTGCGGCCTGCGGCTTCTCCCCCGGCTGTGCGCCGCCGAATTTGAGCTTGCCGCCCGCGCCGAACACACCGTTCATCAGGGTTTCCCAATCGTCGGTATATGCCATGGCTTTGCCCTCCGTGTCATTGTTTTCTTTCAGTATAGTGTACCCGGCGCATTTTTGCAAGAAAAAGCGCCGCTGCTGCTGTTTTTACTTGATTTACTGAGGGGAGGGGGGGTATATAATAAAGAAAATGCGCCCCCTCCCCCTTCCTCGCCCTGCGGGTGCTTTCCACGGCGGCGGTAATGACCATGGTCACGTCCATCGCGGCCCCGGCCTTTGCGGACGCTTACGGCATTGCGCTGTATGGCACCCACTATCTGGACCAGGGCAATATTACCGTCGAAGTTCGCGGCGGCCAGTACTACGTCAACGATGTGCTGGATGATGATGGTCCGGTCATTATCAAGAACCATGAGGATGAGAGCGATACCACCTCTGTTTCCAACACGATCACCATCCATGCGGAGGACGGTGAAGCAAACGTTACGCTCAAAGATGTGGACATTGTCACGAACGGTGAAGCGAACAAAAGCGGCATCACCGTCAAGGCGGATAAAACCAAAACTGCAACGGCAACCGTGAATGTTACTCTGGACAATGTGACTGTGGATGCGCGGGAGGACACTTCTTCTGAAGGAGCCACCGGCGGTGCCGGTATGACGATCCAGGGCAACGGAGTCGTCAATATAGAACTGGACGGCAAAAATGAACTGCTTGCCGGGGATGGCCATGCCGGTCTGGAAAAGAACCGGACGGAAAGTGTCGGTTCTCTGAATATCAACGACTCTAACGAGGACGGCGGCAGCCTGACCGCCATCGGTGGTGACGGCGGTGCAGGCATCGGCGGTGGCAAGGGCGATATGGGCAGTGGCCTGTATATCCTGAACGGAACCGTCAACGCCTACGGAAAAGGCGGTGGTGCAGGCATTGGCGGCGGCGACGGTGCGGGTGCACATATGGTCGGCCTGAATGCCGGTGTGCCAGGTGTCAACGATGCTTACGAACCGACGGTCACTGCGGTTGGCTCTGAAGGTGCGGCCGGCATCGGCGGCGGTAAAGGCGGACGACTCACCGATGCTGTGCTCAGCAGCGGCACCCTGACCGGCACCATGGAAACGCTGGAATACCTGCAGGCGCACGGTGCGCAGACCATTGTGTTCACCACCAGCCAGCGCACCAGCTCTTTCCAGATCTCGGACCTGTTAGCTCTGGCAGACGAGGGTGATGTGTTCTATCTGACGCACACGGAAGCCAATGAACCTACCCTGCTGGAAGGCTAAACAGCCAATGCTGTTCCCCGCAGGGTGCGGCAGAACATCTCCCATTTTTTCCGTACAGCACAAGGCTCCGGTACGCAATTTCCGGGGCCTTGTGCTATTTTTATGTGGGAAACCCTTGCAAAACCCGGCTGTGTTGTTTACACTTACTCTATGGGAAATTCGCAAGAAGGAATGAAGGAACATGAACGCCACAAACCCTGCTGAACTGAAAACGCTGTTCGAGAGCGACGCCTTTGCCCGCGAGACCACCTACACCGGCCCGCTGGGGCCGGAGTATGCGCCCTCCGGCACACGGCTGCACCTGTGGGCCCCCACGGCCCAAAGCGTGGCGGTGAACCTCTACCGCAAAGGCGACGGCAGCGCCCGCATGGGTACCCTGCCGCTGGAGCGCGGGGCGCAGGGCGTGTGGAGCATCTACCTGCCCGGCGACCAGCACGGCCGCTATTACACCTTTACCGTCACCGTGGACGGCACCGCCCGCCAGACCATCGACCCCTACGCCCGGGCGGCGGGCGTGAACGGCACCCGCAGCATGATCGTGGACCTTGCCCGCACGGACCCGGACGCCTGGGCGCGGGATGTGCGGCCGGTGATCCCGCCCAGCCAGCGGGCCGTGTGGGAAGTGAGCGTGCGGGATTTTTCGCAGGATGCCGCCAGCGGCGTGCGCCCGGCCTGGCGCGGCAAGTTCATGGCCTTTACCCAGAGCGGCACCACCCTGCATGGCGACGGGGTGCACCCCACCTGCCTGAACTACCTCAAGCGCCTGGGCGTGAAGTACGTCCAGCTGATGCCCATTTTTGATTTTGGCAGCGTGGACGAGGCCAGACCCCTGCTGCGGCAGTACAACTGGGGCTATGACCCCACCAACTACAACGTACCCGAGGGCAGTTATTCCACCGACCCCACCCGCGGCGAAGTGCGCATCCGGGAGTGCAAGGCGATGATCGCCGCCCTCCACGCGGCGGGCATCGGCGTGGTGATGGACGTGGTATATAACCACATGTACCGCAATGAGAACCCCCTGAACGACACCGTGCCCTGCTATTTCTTCCGCCAGAACGAGGACGGCAGCTTTTCCAACGGCAGCGGCTGCGGCAACGAGTTCGCCAGCGAGCGGGTGATGGCCCGGCGGTATATGATCGACTCCATCCTCTACTGGGCGCAGGAGTACCACATCGACGGCTTCCGGTTCGACCTGATGGGCCTGTACGATGTGGAGACCATCAACGCGGTGCGCGCCGCGCTGGACCGCCTGCCCGGCGGGCGGGATATCCTGATGTACGGTGAGCCGTGGCAGGGCGGCGGCAGCCAGCTGCACCGGTACGAGGCCAACAAAGCCAATCTCGCCATGCTGGACGAGCGGGTGGGCATCTTCTGCGATGACACCCGCGACGCCATCAAGGGCGGGTGCTTCAACGCCCGGGAGCCGGGCTATGTGCAGGGCAAACCCGACAGCCTGTGGGACATCGGCGCGGCGGTGGCCGCCTGGTGCCGCAGCGACAAGCTGCCGCCCCACGCGCCCGGGCAGATCGTGAGCTATGTTTCCGCCCACGACAACTTCACCCTGTGGGACAAGCTGCTTCTCGTGCGGCACGAGAAGCCGGAGTTCACCGCCGCCGACAGCACTGCGCTGGCCCAGAACCGGCTGGCGGCGGGCATCTACCTGACAAGCTTCGGCCTGCCCTTTCTGCAGGCCGGTGAGGAGTTTGCCCGCACCAAAAAGGGCCAGGGCAACAGCTACCGCTCCTCGCCCGCGCTGAACCGGCTGGACTGGGAGCGGGCCGAGAAGTACCACCCGCTGGTGGACTATTACCGGGGATTGCTTGCTTTGCGGGCAAAGTTCCCGCGGCTGGGCGGAGCCGACCGCAACGCGCCGGACGCGCTGCAGTTCTTCGCGCTGGAGCAGCCGCTGGTGGGCTGGACTCTGCCCGCCCAGTGGGGCGACGGCGCGGCCTGGGGCGCACTGTGTGTATTCTACAACCCCACCGATACCAGCCGCACTGTTCCGCTGCCCGGCGGGCGGTGGCAGCTGCTGAGCGACGGCACCTCGTCCAGCCTGTGGCGCGGCCCTGCAAGGGTGTACGAGCACGAAGCCGTGCTCATGCCTTACAGCGCAACCATCTTCGGGCAGATAGGATAAAACAGCAAAAAAGCTTCCCCCGTGCGGCGGACACCGCACGGGGGAAGCTTTTTTGTTTAAGAATTATTTCCAGAGAGTCGGGTTTCCATAGCGTGCATCCAGTGCATCACTGAACCAGCGGCCATTCATGACATGGTGGATCATCTTCTGCTTCAGATCTTCCGACAGAGAAGCATCCGCATCCATGCGATCCATAATGGCATCATAGGTGGTGGAAACATCTACACATCCGATCTCTGCAGAAGAGGCAGAGGCATCCATGACCATGCTGACCTTTTCGCCCGGAGTCCAGTTCTTCCACTCAGGCAGAGAAGAAGTGCCGGTGAACAGATTCCGCACACCGCCCAGCAGGTTGTCGTTGGGGTCTCCGGTGTACATGAAGTTCTTCAGGTAGCGGTTGAACAGAACAGCCATTTCCTGATAGCCTTCGCCACTGAAATCGATCAGAGACGAGTAGTTGTTCTTGGAGGCCAGCAGAGGAACAAAGATGCCGTGGAATGCGCCGTAGACAGGGATCGTGGTCAGCGCGTCAGGATCACCATAGTTGATCTGGCACAGATAGATGTTGGAACCATAGTTGTCATACATCTTTTCTGCGCTGCACTCGGCATTGAAGATCCGGTACATGTCCGAGCCATATTTCACCGCGAAGTCCTTTGCAGACTGAACCTCTGCAGCGGAGCAGGCCTTCATTTCGCTGCTGCTGAAATAGCTGTCGCCCACAGCGAACATGCTGAACTCGGTCTTGCCGGTCAGCATCAGCAGCGGAACGCTGTTGTAGGTCGTGGTGTCAAAGCCTTCCTTGGGCAGGACAACGCCGTCGCCGTACAGATGGGGGAACACGCTCATGCGGATGCCGGCGTTGCTCATCAGCGGGCACAGACGGGCGGAATCCAGGCTGTACAGCCAGTTGCGGACGTCGTCGCCGCTGGTCAGCAGCCAGTTTCTTGCATCCGCTGCATTGTGGAACATCCCGTCTTCCACGGCGAGAGGTGCGATCGCCCATGCGATCTGGCTCTCACTGGCGGCTTCATCTGCAATGGTCATGCCGCCGGAGAAGGCGATCGCTTTCTGGAAACGCCCCGCAAACATCGGGCTTGCCAGCATGGCCATCACATCGCGGCCGCCGGCAGAGAAGCCGGAAACCGTGATGTTGTCCGGGTCGCCTCCGAACTGCGCAATGTTATCACGGACCCAGTCCAGAGCCTTGGCGATATCCAGAAGCGTGAAGTTGCCGGTGTCATCGCTGCCGCGATGCAGAGCAGGCAGGCAGTTGAACCCGAACAGGCCCAGCCGGTAGTCGATCGTCACAAAAACACAGTTGTCGCGCACGACCAGTTCGCTGCCTAGGATCTCTTTGGTGTTGCCGGTCTGATTGTTGCCGCCGTGGATGAACACCAGAACAGGCAGCTTGTGGGCGTTGGGCGTCGTGTAAACATCCAGCTTCAGGCAGTCCTCCGTGCCAATGGGGCCGCTGCTGTACTGATAGGCAACCGGGCTGACCTGCGTGCAGTCCTTCACATTGCTCCATGCGGCGGGATCCTGCGGAGCCTGCCAGCGCAGATCTCCCACCGGAGCTGCACCATAGGGGATGCCGTACCATACCAGCGAGTCGCCCTGATCCACGCCCTGCACAGGGCCATACTGGGTGTCACGCTGTGCTGTGATCTTGCGGAAGCAGTTTTCTTCATCGGATGCTGCAAAAGCGGGAACGCTGAGGGTCGCCATGGCGGCGGTGAAAGCGCCGACTTTCAGGAAATTGCGGCGGCTGATATAAACAGGATTTTTGCTCATGACGTGTGTACTCCTTTGTTTTTTACTTTTGTTTTTATTTACCTTCTCAAAAAAACGAAACAACAAATAGAACAAACAAATGGAACGGTAGAAAAGCTTTTCTGTTTTATAAAACTGCTGACTGCGGGATTTTCAGGGGAAAAACGGTTTTTCAGGCCAGATCTTCGCCGTTAGTGGCAATGACCTTCTTGTACCAGTAGAAGGAGTCCTTCTTTTCGCGGCTCAAATCTCCGGTGCCGTCGTCAAACTTGTTGACGTAGATGAAACCGTAGCGCTTTGCCATCTCACCGGTAGAGGCGGAAACCAGATCGATGCAGCCCCAGGGGGTGTAGCCCATCAGGTCCACGCCGTCCTTCACGGCCTCGGCCATCTGTGCAATGTGGTCGCGCAGGTAGTCGATGCGGTAGCTGTCGTGCACCTTGCCGTCCTCGCCCTTCACATCGTAGGCACCCAGACCGTTCTCCACCACCATCAGCGGGATGCGGTAGCGGTCGTAGATCTCGTTCAGGGTGTAGCGCAGGCCCTTCGGGTCGATCTGCCAGCCCCAGTCGGAGGCCTTCAGGTACGGGTTCTTGAAGCCGGAGGTCACATTGCCGTCGGTCTTTGCTGCGTCCTTGTGGGTGGTGACGCAGTTGGACATGTAGTAGCTGAAGGTGTAGAAATCCACGGTGCCTTCCTTCAGAATCTCGGCATCGCCCGGCTCCATCTTGATCTCAACGCCCAGTTCTTCCCACAGGCGCTTTGCGTAGGCAGGATATTCGCCGCGGACCTGCACGTCGGAGCAGTACCAGTTGGTCTTGCGCATTGCCTGCTGGTTGGCCAGAATATCGTCCGGGTCGCAGGTGAAGGGATAGCTGGTGATGAAGCAGTCCATGTTGCCCATCTTGTACTCGGGGTAGTGCTCGTGGGCATACTTGACCGCCAGAGCGCTGGCCACGAACTGATGATGCAGGCCCTGCAGGCGGCTCTGGGGATCATCCGGCATGGCAACAGCCGGGCCGCGGTAGCCCTTGCAGGTGCCGAGGGACAGCACTGCGCCGAAGGGCATCATACCGGCGTTGATCTCGTTGAAGGTCAGCCAGTATTTCACCTTGCCCTCGTAGCGGGCAAAGATGACTTTGCAGTAGTTCATGTAGTAATCGACCAGCTCGCGGCTTGCCCAACCGTTGTACTTTTCCACCAGAGCATAGGGCAGCTCATAGTGGCTGATGGTGACCAGCGGCTCGATGCCGTGCTTTTTGCAGCAGTCGAACACGCGGTCGTAGAACTCCAGACCCTTCTCGTTCGGTTCGCTCTCCATGCCGGTGGGGAAGATGCGGGTCCAGTTGATGGAGGTACGGAAGGTCTTGAAACCCATCTCTGCAAACAGGGCAATATCCTCTTCGTAGTGATGATAGAAGTCAATGGCTTCGTGGCTGGGGTACAGCTTATCCGGCTCCACAGTCGGGGTCAGCAGCTTGGGCTGGGTGTGGGTGCCGTTGGTGCACAGATCCGGAATGCTGGGACCTTTGCCGTCCACATCCCACGCACCCTCAAACTGGTTTGCTGCGCAGGCACCGCCCCACAGAAAATCGTCACGGAAAACGCTCATACTTTTCTCCTTTACAGATACGGTTGATAAAAAGACAGGGCAGGCTCCTGTGTGACAGCGGCCCTGCACGACCATTGCCGGAGTCTGCCCCGCACTTTATTATGAGAAATAAAACCCTGCTTTTATGGCTCAGAAAACGGGCTTATTCGTCCTTATACAGGGTGTAGGTCAGAGCAAAGCCGACCACGGATGCGATCAGGATGGCGATGATGATGTAGATCATGTTGGTGATGCCCATGTCGCCGGTGGTGTCAATGAAGCTGGGCAGACCAAACAGGCCCAGACCGCCGATGGAGTAGCTGCGGGTGTTCATGAAGCCAGTGAACGCGCCGCCGATGGCACCGGCGATGCAGGAGTAGACGAAGGGCTTCTTCTTGGGCAGGGTCACGCCGTAAATGGCGGGTTCGGTGACGCCGAAGATGCCGGAAATGAAGGCCGGGATCGCGACCTTCTTGGTCTTCTCGTTCTTGGTCTTCAGGATGATGGCCAGCACGACGAAGGTCTGTGCGAAGGAAACGCAGAAGTAGGGGCTGAGGAAGGTGTCATAGCCCATCAGGCCGTAGTTGATCATGGCCAGCGGGACCAGGCCCCAGTGCAGGCCGAAGATGACCAGGACCTGCCAGAATGCGCCGATCAGGATGCCGCCGATGATGCCGCCGACAACGGGGATGCTGTAGATGGCGTTGAAGATCAGGGACAGGATGCTGCACAGGATGCTTGCGACGGGGCCGATGACCAGATAAGTCAGCGGGACCATGATGACCAGGGTCACGAAGGGGACCACGAACAGCTTGATGACGTCGGGGATGACCTTCTTCAGCCAGTGCTCAATGGGAGCTGCAATGGCCACGGCCAGGATGATGGGCACCACCGAACTGGTGTAGCCGGATGCCGGCATGATGACGGGAATGCCCATAAAGGTCTGGTAGTAGCTCATCTCAAAGGCCGTGCCGCCGAACACGGTGCCCAACACCTCGCCTGCGGTGCTGTTGACCATGGCCGGATAGCACAGGGCAATGCCGATGGCCATGCCGATGAACTCATTGATCTTGAATTTCTTGGCAGCGGTGTAGCCCAGGATGATGGGCAGGAAGTAGAAGAAGCCGTCGGCCATGGCGTACCACACCTGATAGGTGCCGGAGGTGGAGGGGATCAGGCCGATGAAGTCGAACAGAGCCAGCAGGCCCTTGATGATGCCGGTAGCGGCCAGCACGCCCAGAGTGGGCTGCAGGGTACCGGAGATCACGTCGATCAGCATGGAAACGGGGCTCTTCTTGCCGCCGCTCTCACTGCCGCCGTCGTCCACAGAGTTGCCGTCCTCATCCACAGCACCGGCTGCGTTCAGATGGCCCACTTCCAGCACAGCGTCATACACATCGTTGACCTGATTGCCGATGACCACCTGATACTGTCCGCCTGCCTGCATGACCTTGATCACGCCGTCGGTGGACTCCAGAACTTCCTTGTTTGCCTTGCTCTCGTCCTTCAGCTTGAAGCGCAGACGGGTGATGCAGTGCGCCACGGAGATGATGTTGCTCTTGCCGCCAACATTCTGGATAATAATGCGCGCAAGGCCGTCGTATTTACTTGCCATAAGCCAGTTCTCCTTTTCACGTTGTTCGTATGCCTGTTCGGTCAGTTCAAGGCGCAGCCGCCCGTTGCGTAGACTGACGGATGCCGCAAACGGCAGAGCCGTCAGCGCCGCAGGGTCCGCAAGGCTTTCGTCCTTGAGCGTCATGGAAATGCGGCTGCCCCGCCGGGTTGTGGAGACCACGTTCGCCTCACCGCCCACAAGGGGAAGCAGCTGATCCAGCAAAGCCTGCCGGGGCTCTGTTTCCTGCAAAGGGGCCGCACTTCCTTTCTGTCCGGGCACACGAAAAGTGTCCTTCATATCCAACAAAACTTTTATATAACGCACCGCCCTCGCGCGCCGGGCGGCGGATATACCGTAGAAAAACAAAAATCACCCAATTCCAAAAGGCCGCAGCACGGCCCAAAGCCGTTCTGTGTTCTTTTCGAGCTGGGTGACGCCCCGTGAACTTTGCACGGGTAACGATCCGATGATCTCGGGGTATTCGGTTGTCTTTCGGGGAAGGCTTATTCTTCCTCGGTGCGCTCACAGCACACCCGGTGGATGTGCATGATGAGGTAGAGTTGTTCTTCCTTGCTGCAGGGCCAGCCGTAGGTGGCCGTGAGGAAGTCGTTGATCTTCTGCACACAGGCATAGATCTTTGGGTATTCGCGGCTGACGGTGCGGAACATGGAGTCCATGCCGGTGTCACCGCTGAGCGGTTTGCCGTGCATCATGCGCTGCACAAGGTAGCGCAGGTGCATGGCAAAGCGGGAAAAGCTGAAGCTGTCCTTGTCCAGCTTCACCGAGAGGTTTTTTTCCACCAGAGCCGAAATTTCGGACACAACCTTTGCGGTCAGGATGGTGGAGTGCATGTCGCCTACCTCGGATTCCGCCGTGATGAAGTGCATTGCAATACTCACAGCTTCCTCGTCAGGCAGCTCAACGTGCAAAGTATCCCGGAGCTGGTGCAGGGCCTGCTTTGCAAGGCTGTATTCCTGCGGGTACAGGTGCCGGATATCATAGGCAAGCGGTGTCTGGAGGGCAATGCCGTCCCGGCAGCGCTGAATGGCAAAATTGAGATGGTCGGCCAGCGCATAGGTCAGGTTCGGGCTCAGGGAGCAGTCCAGCTCGTCCTGCGCGTCGGCGGCAATGTCGTCCGCCAGCAGGAATACTTCGCCCGGGATGTCGCGCAGCAGCGCAAAATACTTCTCGTTCACATCGTAGAAGGTGCGCTGCACCGCCGAAAGATCGGTGAGTTCATACGGCATGGCGGGGAAGCCGATGCCCTTGCCGAACACCACCAGTTCGCGGCCTTTTGCGTCCCGTGCCAGAGCAACGTTGTTGTTGATCTTTTTGAAAATCTGCATCTCCGGCACGCTCCATCCGCAAAATTTACAAAGAAAAAACTCCCCCTGTGGTTATACTTACACCACACCCCATAAGCCGCATAAATGCTCTTAAGGATCAGTGCGCAAGTAATGCCTCATGGAGAGTAACAATCTTGTGAATCTATGTTACCGCAGGAAGGTCCGCTTGTCCAGATGGCGATATTCACAAATTTTTTCTCATACTTTTGTGCGTTCGGTCAAAGGGGCTTTTCCGGGCACACAAAAGCGGCGGCAGACCGCCTGCAAAGGTCTGCCGCCGCAAGAAGATTTGAATTTTTAGCTGTTAGACGCGTTCTTTTCGCCCAGGGTCACGCTGACGGTCTGCATCTGGCCGTTGCGGGCGATGGTGATGTTCAGGGTGTCACCGGCCGCGTGCTTCTGCATCAGGGTGCCCAGATCGTCCTTGGAGGCGATCTCGGTGCCGTCGATGCTCACGATGCGGTCACCGGACTGCAGGCCTGCCCGCTCGGCAGGGCCGCCCTTGACCACTTCCACCACATAGACGCCGTAAGCGTTCACGCCCAGCTGGGCAGCGGTCTGGGCGTCCTCAACGCCCAGATAGGTGATGCCCAGATAGGGCCGGCCGGTGACATAGCCGTTTTCCAGCAGCTCCTGCGCCACCTTGATGGCGTCGTTGATGGGGATGGCAAAGCCAAGGCCCTCGGCATCGCTGGAGGACGACTTTGCGTTGACGATGCCCACCAGCTCACCGCTCATGTTGAACAGGCCGCCGCCGGAGTTGCCGGGGCTGACCGAAGCATCCATCTGGATCAGGGACATGGTGTTGGTGGAGCTGGTGCCCTGGATGGTCACGCTGCGGTTCAGTGCGCTGATCATGCCGCCGGTGACGGTGCCGCCCAGCTCACCCAGCGGGTTGCCCACAGCCATGACGCTCTGGCCCACCTTCAGGTTGTCGCTGTCGCCCACGGTGGCGGGGGTCAGGCCGGTGGCGTCGATCTTGATCACGGCCACATCGCTGGTGGTGTCCTCGCCCACGAGGGTGGCGGTGTAGTCTTTATCGTCAATGGTCACGGTGATGGAGGAAGCACCATCCACAACGTGCGCACAGGTGAGGATGTAGCCGTCCGAGCTGATGATGACGCCGCTGCCGGCGCCGCTCTCCACCTGGCTCTGGCCGTACCAGGACCACTGGGAGTAGACTACCTGCTCGGTGGTGATGACCACCACGCTGGGGCTGACCATGTCCGCCACCTGCTCGGTGGTCAGGCTGCTGCCGGAACTGGAAGCGGCCGTGATGGTGCTGTCCGCGCCGGAGCTGCCGGTGCTGCTGTCCGATGCGGCGGAAGGTGCCGCCTGCTGGATGACCACTTTGCCGCTGCCGCCGTACTTTGCGCCCACAAAGCCGCCTGCAAAGCCCATGGCTGCTGCCAGAACCAGCGCCACGGCGCTGCGGGCCACACGGCCGCCGTTGAACTTTTTCTTCTTTTTCGGCTTGGGCGGCTGGGCCTGCTGCGGCTGGGCGGGGTACACCGGCGGGGTCACGCCGCCTGCGCCTGCATCCGGCATGGGCGGGACATTCGGGGCCGTGTACTGCGGCTGCGGGTCGTTATACTGGTTGGCGGTGTTCATGCCGCTGCTGCCTACGTTGGGGTACCCGGTGTCCGTGCCGCCGGTATTATTCTGAGAGGAATAATCATATTCCCACTTGTTCTCATTTGCCATATTACTACTTCCCTTCCTCAAAGGCCTGGTCCACAGGGGCATCCGTTCCTTTGAACTGCCCCTATTGTAACCGGCAATTGTGAAAATGAATCGCTTGTGCCGTGAAAAAGCTGTGAAATGCGGTCCTGCTTGACAGCCGCGCCGCTGCTTGCTATTGTAAGGGAGAAGAAACGCATCGTCAAGGAGGATTTGCCGCATGGAACTGCGCCGCACCGAACAGGGCTTTGCCCTTTATAAAGAAAAGGACTGCATCGGCACCTGTGCCGTCCGGCCCGCCGCGCAGGGTGCGGACATCGCGGCCCTGTGCATCGCCCCGCAGTGGCGGCGCAGAGGTTACGGCTCCTACCTGTTAAAAGAAGTATTGCGCACCTTCGCCGGATATGACCGCGAAAAGGCCACCGTGTTCTCAGCGCCGCTGCCTGCGGACCCGGGCGAACGGGCCTTCTGGGCAAAGTTCGGCTTTGCGGCAGAAGGCGGCAGGCTGTACCGCCGCCGCACGCCGGACCTGACCGCCGTGAAGTTCGTGCAGGATTTTCTCTCTGCGCGGCTGGTGCACCCGCGCCTTTGCATCGACGCCACCTGCGGCAACGGCGGCGACACGGCGTTTTTGTGCGGCATCACGGCCCCGGATGGCAGAGTGCTGGGCTTTGATATTCAGCCCGAGGCCATTGCGTCCACCCGGAATACGCTGGGACAAAAGGGCATCCCCGCCGGGCGGTACGAGCTGCACTGCCAAAGCCACGCGGACCTTCTGCAGTATGTGCAGCCCGGCACGGCGGACGCCGTGATGTTCAACTTCGGCTGGCTGCCGGGGGCCGACCACGGGGTGTTCTCCACCGCGCAGAGTAGCATCCCGGCGCTGAAAGCTGCCTTGGAAGCGGTGCGGCCCGGCGGCGTGGTAACGGCCATCCTCTACAGCGGGCAGGTCATCGGTACGGATGAAAAGCAGACGGTGCTGGAATTTCTGCGGGCACTTCCACTGAAAAGTTTCACCGTTCTGGTGTGTGATTTTGCCA
>ERZ1106951.279-NODE-279-length-52516-cov-11.468176_pt1 | contig 52516 bp, 40 predicted proteins | sample MGYA00403676_ERZ1106951 | MGnify/ENA primary metagenome ERZ1106951 (study PRJEB35170, sample SAMEA104062398) | human gut metagenome | biome: human gut; feature: human-associated habitat; material: faeces | place: Denmark | collected 2012-04-23 ...
GGGTGTCGCGGTCGGCTCATCCGTCGGATTTTCGGGGTCGGGCGTCGCGGTCGGCGCTTCCGTCGGATTTTCGGGAGCGGGCGTCGCGGTCGGCGCTTCCGTCGGATTTTCGGGAGCGGGTGTCGCGGTCGGCACATCCGTCGGATTTTCGGGAGCGGGCGTCGCGGACGGCGCTTCCGTCGGAGCGGTAGTCACCAAGGCTTCCGTCGCTGCGGGAGGATTCGACGGCTCTTCCGCCACGGAAACGCCCGTCAGCAGCATACTGCTGATGAGAAGCATTGCGCCGATGCGCTGGGTGGGTTTCAAGGTTGTTGCACCTCCTTGAAGGCTTGTCGTTGGGGTTGCAAGGGATTCTTCCTATGTTAATTGCTTTTTGCCGCAAGTAGGGAAGCAGGGGAACGTGTGGGTATCCTGTGGATAAGCACGCGGAAGGAGCATGGAAGTGTGAGCAATGCAATCGCGAAAAGGGGTCAAGGGGCGATTGCCCCTTGCAGGGTGCAGGGACGGCGTCCCTGCTGGGGTCAAGGGGCAACGCCCCTTGCGCCTCCCCCATGTAATTAGACGTTCGTCAACGCCGTTTCGTTTCCTTCTTCCGCAAAAAATTTTACAATTTGCCGTTCATGATGGCGAGAATCAGGTTGCCGTTGGAGAAAATCGGCGCGAGGGTTGACTGGGCAATCAGGTCGTTCACCATGTCCAGCGGGATGACCGTCTGCACGAGGGGAACGAGCGTGAAGAGGACGAGGCAGACGAGCAATCCGCGGAGGAAGCCGAACGCGCCGCCCGCCAAGCCGTTGAGCTGCTTGAGGATGGGAAAGCGGAAGACTGCCTTGAGCAGGTTCAGCACGATAGCGAGGACAATGTACAGCACCAAAAAGCTGACGAGAAAGCAGATGATGTTGATGCTTGCCTGCAAAATCGTCTGGCTGACGTAATCGGAGACGGTGGACAGCCCCGACGAGGCGTATACGTTGTTCTCCAGATTCACGCGCAGCAGCGTGTCCAGCGGCGCGGGCAGGTTCACCTTCTCCAGAATGCTGTTGATGCTCTGGCTGGTGAGCGTCGCGACGTTCGTGATGGCGGTTTCAAGGTCGCCGATGCGGCTGGACGCGTCCGTGTAGTGCAGCAGCATGTTGAGAAAAGACTGGTTGGACTGCACGGCGGCGGCGAGCTTCGGGCTGACCCAGAAGGACGCGAGGAACGACATCAGCCCGCACCCCATGTTCAGCACGCTGGCGATGAAGCCGCGATACAGCCCGAACAGCACGGAAATGCCAATGATGCCGATGATGACGTAATCGACGATGTTCATGTGTTACCTCACGGTGCCGGGGTCTCGGTTGCTTCCGGCGGATCGAGACTGGCGATATAGTCGAAATAGGGCTGACGCGCGGCGGTGAGAATCGGGTCGTGGTCGCCGCCGAAGACGTACTGGGCGTTGATGGCTTCAATGTCCGCCTTGCGCATCGCGGGCGCACAGTACGGGCAGAAATCCAGCTTGCTGTACGGTTCTTCGTCCAGCTGCGCATAGGTGAAGGATTCAAACGTCACGTTGTCCTTCGTCACAGAGTAGCAGGTGGCGGCGCGGTGGTAGTACGAGCCGCCGTTGGGGTTGTAGTACAGCACGGTGTCGTCGTCCGGAATCGGAATCTGCCGCCCCTGCCAGTCCTCCCAGATGACCATGCGACCCAGATGCTTCCGGTTGTCCCACAGCCACTTCATGTTCAGTCCCTCCGTGTTGCGCAGGCGCTGAACGCGGATGCAGCCGTGGCTGGCGCGCGTGCCGAGCTTGGGTTCGTTGTAGGCGTATGACTTTGAGCCGTCGGCGCGCTTGGTGTGCGGCACTTCGTGAAGCAGGTCGCCGTCGTTGTAGCGCAGCCCCATGCCGCAGTAGAGGTTGCCGCTGGTGAATTCGCCCGTGAAGCTGCCGATGATGTACTCGCCGGAGCGCGTCTCGTTAAACGGCTGCTTCGCGTTTGCAAGTCCCGTGGAAACAAGCAGCGTCGAAATCAGGTGCCCGTCCTCGTAGACGTACAGGCGCTGCGTCAGCTTGTCCACCACTAAGCCGTACTTGTCGTTGCTGTCCCACTCCACGGTTGTCAGGGTGTTCGTTTCGACGTAGCCCTGCACCAGCAGGTTCCACGCCTTCACCGTGTTGTCCGCGAAGGAGGAGGAGTAGCACTCAATCAGCGACCAGCCGTTGTCCAGCGTCTCAATCACGCGCACACCCTGCGTTGCGCGGGTCAGGATGCCGATGGCGGCGCTCTTGCTGTCCGGCTCTTTGCGGATGCGCACCTGCGTGCGGCCGTCGCCCTTGACCACCGTCATCGGCGCGGTCAGCATCGCCCAGACAGCCGCTTCGTCCGTGTAGTCCATCGGCGTGTTCCAGTAGGACGCGGGCGCGTCGGACGGGAATTCATACGGGCTGCCGTAGGACGGCGTGAAGGTGATGTTCGGGGTCGGCGTGGGCGAGGGTGTGGGCGAGGGCGACGGCGTGGGGGATGGTGTCGGAACTGCCGTCGGCGTGGGGGACGGCGTCGGCGTGGGGGACGGCGTCGGCGTGGGGGATGCCGTCGGCGTGGGGGATGGCTCGGCGGTTGGGGTCGCCGTCGGCAGGATGCCGAAGGATGCCGGATTCACTGCCACATGCTCCTCGTTCGAGCAATAGCCGGTGTCGTCCGTCAGCGTCAGGCTGATTGCGACGGTGTCCGGCGAAAGGGCGGTTGCGTCCACCGTCACTTCGTTCGTGCCGGCGGAAATGTCAATGTTCTTTAGCAGCGACCAGCTTGCGCCCCATAGCCCCAGCGTCAGGCGGCCGTTTTCGCTTGCGTAGAAGGAGAGACGCACTTCGCCGTCCTCGGTGCTCTCCAGCGCGGAAATGGAGGTCAGGAAGGGCGCAATCTGCCCCACCAGAATTGCGGTGTCCGCTTCTGACCCGTCGGAGAACTGCGCCACAAGCCGGTAGATTCCTTCCGGCGCGAAAACGCCCTCGTATGTGCCGTTCCACAGCATCTGATTTTCGCCCGCCGTGACGGGGTAATCCTTGGCGACTGGCAGCACGGTTTCAAGCGTCTCCGCGTCGCGCAGCAGCAGCGTGACCGTGCCGTCCACAGGCGATGTGAACCGCAGCGTGACCGCCTTGCCGGGGCGCAGCGTCTCCTGCAGCGGCTCGATGGAGGCACTGGAGAGCAAAATGACATCCAGCGCGTCCGTATCCTCCGCAAGGGCTGGCAAACACGGCGTGAGCATTGCCAGCAACAGCAGCAGGCAGAGCATTTTCCGCATGGTGATTCCTCCAATCGTAGTGCATATATCATGTAGATAAAATCGTAATTTGCCGCGCGGTTACAAGCACCAGTCAGGCAGCAGCATTTCCGCGATTTCCGCGACATTTTCCGCCCGCGCCTCGCACGACTTTTCGCCCGCAAAGCGCCCGTCCGCGTCCAGCAGGATGCCGCGAACCCCCGCCGCTTTGCCTGCGCGGGTGTCCAGCGGCCGGTCGCCGATCATGATGCAATCATCCGCCGCCAAGGCGTATCGCTGCAGGCAGCCCTGCACCATTTCCGGCGCGGGCTTGCGCGGATAGCCGTCCTCGTGGGTGAGAAAGCCCGAAATCAGCGGCAGCACCCCGCACTGCGCCAGCATGTCACGGCAGCGCAGGTCACGGTGCGTCACCACATAGTGCCGAACGCCCCGCTCGCACAGCGCAAGCAGCAATTCCGGTATGCCGCAAAGCAGCTTTGGCGCGTCCAGCAAGCGTTCCGCTTCGGCCGCGCGGCATTCCTTCAGCAGCTCATCCACAGAAACATCTGTCAGCGCCGACAGCGCCGCGCACGCATCCCGCAGCGTGCCTTTCAGCAGCGAAAGCGCGTTTTCCGCCGTCAGACGCACCCCGTTTTCCGCCGCGATGCGCACGAACACCTCCGTCAGCAGGGGATAGGTGTCCATCAGCGTGCCGTCGAAGTCCCACAGGCACGCGCGGACGTTCGCGAACGCTATTTGACGCGCCACGACTTCATCCGCCGGGCAGAAAACGTATTTCGTCATTTCCGCCGGATGCACAAGCGCGTAGCCCTCGTGCTCGGTCAGCACCGGCGCGCGCGTTGCCGTCGCGGTCAGGAAGTCGAACGCGATGCCCTGCGCTTCCCGGCGGCACAGCGGCGAAACATCCGCAATTGGCAGCGACAATTCTTCCAGCAATTCCCGGCGCAATGCGTCTTCTGGTGATTCGCCCGCCTCCTGCTTGCCGCCCGGAAACTCCCACAAATGCGCGTTTTTGCGCCCTTCGCCCCGGCGGCAGATGAGGATTCGCCCGTCCGGATAGCGCACAATGCCCGCACTCACCCGCATCATTCCGCCAACTCCCGAATCTGTTTGATTTCCGCCGCATAGCCCGCGAGGTCGTTCGGGGTCTCCAGCTCGAACGGCAGGTGCTTGAGCGACGGATGATTGACCACGCGCATCAGCGCCTCCAGCCCGATGTACCCCTTGCCAATCTGCTCGTGGCGGTCTTTGTGCGCGCCGCAGGGGTTCTTGCTGTCGTTGAGGTGGATGGCTTTGAGCCGGTTCAGCCCGATTACGCGGTCGAAATCCGCCAGCACATCCTCCAAGTGGTTCACGATGTCATACCCCGCGTCGCTGACGTGGCAGGTGTCCAGACACACGCCGAGCTTGTCATTCAGCTCCGTGCGGTCGATAATCGCGCGCAGCTCCTCGAATGTCCGCCCGACTTCCGAGCCTTTGCCAGCCATTGTTTCCAGCAGGACGGTCGTTTTCATATCCTGCCACAAAATCGCGTTGAGCATGTCACAAATTTGCTCCGTCGCCACTTCCACGCCCTGCTTGACGTGGCTGCCGGGGTGAAAGTTGTACAGATTGCCCGGCAGGTGGTCAAGGCGCTGGAGATCGTCGAGCATGGTGCGGCGGGCGAAATCGCGGATGGCGGGGTCAGCCGAGCAGCCGTTGAGGGTATAGGGCGCGTGGGCGACGATTTGCCCGATGCCGTGGGTGCTGGCGAAGTCAAGGTAAGCGGCGACGTCTGAGAGGTCGAGGGGCTTGGCGGTGCCGCCGCGGGGGTTGCGGGTGAAGAATTGAAAGGTGTTTGCGCCGATGGAAATGGCTTCCTGCCCCATGTGGAGATAGCCCGCACTGGCGGAGAGATGGCAGCCGAGATATAGCATAGAAACCTCCTTGTTAAAAAAATGAGGGAGGGAAAAAACAAAAAGCAACACGCGGACGGAGTATGGAAGAGCGCCCAACTCAATCGCGCGAAGGGGTCAAGGGGCAATTGCCCCTTGCGGAGTCCAGAGGCAGCGCCTCTGGTGGGGTTTGGGGCAACGCCCCAACTGTTCCGCGTCAAACCTACTCAAAGGAAGAAGTCAACAAGGTGCAGGCAGCGAAGCGTCCCTGCCAGTAACTTTGCGCGTCCTCAGACGCGCCCCCAAGTTGCTCATTCGACCAACTGTGCTGTGTCGCGCCAAATGGGCGCGACCAAACTGCCTGTCTTTCAGATGTAGCTGGTCTTTTCCGTAAGCAGGGGATTTCGCGCCTGCGGGCGCGAGTCGGGGGCTTTGCGGTCGCCCCCGACACCCCTTCGCAGCGCACACCCATGCAGCTTGACCGTTATCGTTGGTTGGGAGAAACGGAATTGTCCCCCATCTGCGCCACAATCCTTTCCACATGCCGACGCGCCTGATTCGCAAACTGCTCCGCCTGCTCCGGGGACTGCGGCGCGTCGCCCATCAGCCCCACAAACTGGCTGACCTTCAAGCCCAGCGCTTCCTGCATCACCGCGTCCGAACCCTGCGGCGCAACGAGATAGTAGCACAGGAGCGAATCCTCCTGCCCCATGCGGTGCGCGCGGTCCTCCGCCTGTGAATGCACTGCCGGCGACCAGTCCAGTTCGCCGAAAACGACGCACGTCGCGCGCTGGAGATTGAGACCGCTTGCCGCGCGAAGACTGATGCACAGCACGTCCGTCCGCCCGGATTGGAAGCGGTCAACCGCGTTCATTTTCGCCAGCGTCGTCTCCCGTCCGGTGATGAACCCCGGCGAAAACGCCTTCAATTCCTGCTTGTAGATGTCCATCACCTGATGGTGGTGTGCAAACAGCAGCACTTTTTCGCCGCCGTCCAGCAGCGCGCGCACAAATTGGCACACATACGGCGCTTTCGCCACGCCAGTGGCCTGCCGCGCGTGCTGGCTGATGGATTCCTCCAGCATCGCCCGCTCCTGCGCCGAAAGCTGGTCGTCCTGTTTCCAGCGCAGCACGTCGCGCATCACGGGCGCCATCAGCTGGGCGTATACCTTGTCGTTCCAGTCCAGCTCCTGCACCAGCCGGCGCTTCGGCGGCAGCTCGCGCAGCACCTCCTGCTTCGTCCGGCGGAGCATCAGCCCCTCCCGCCGCAGGTACGCGCCGAGCAAATCGGGCTTCAGCACAAGCTGATTGCCGTAGCCGCTGCACCACTCGCGCGAAAACGACTCCCAGTCGCCTAAGAAGTGGTAGTCGAGAATGTTGATGACGTTCCAGATTTCGCCGCCGCGGTTGTAAATCGGCGTGCCGGACAGCCCGATAACGCGCTCGCAGCTTTCCGACAGCAGCGACGCGGCGGAGTACTTTTCCGTCCCCGCGTGGCGAAGCTCCTGGATTTCGTCGAAGATGACCGATCGAAAAGGCAGCGTCGGCAGCACGCTCTTCCACCCGCGCAGAAGCAGGTAGTGCATGATGTACACGTCCGCTTCCGGCAGGTCGTAGGGCTTCAAGCCCTTGATGACGTGCACGCGCGGCGCTTTGCCGTCCACTCGCAGGAAACGCAGCGTTTCCTCCTGCCAGTTGCGGGTCAGGTGCGCGGGCGGAATCACCAGCGCGGGCAATGAACCGGTGGAGGATAGAAACGCCAGCGCCTGCACCGTCTTGCCTAAGCCCATTTCGTCCGCCAGCAGGCATCGGTCATGGCTGCACAGGTACGCCAGCCCCTCCTCCTGAAATGGGCGGAGCGTCCCCAGAAACGCGCCGTCGGGCGGGGTCATGCGCACGGGCATGGTCGATAACTTTGCCTGACGAACCGCGTATTCGCGCGCGCCCGTGACCGCCTTTTCCCACAACGCGCGGTCGCTTGCCTTGATTTCCAGCGGGAAGCGCATCATCAGCCAGCAGAGATCGCCCACCGCCCGCCGGTGCGCCGTGAATCGCGCTTCGCCGCGCCTGCTGCCCGCGCTGCCCGGAAACAGCCGCTTGCACACCTCCGTCACCGACGGGTCGCCCTTCACCACCCAGCATTTGCTGCGGCGGTTGTAGCTCAGCGTTCCCAGCGGTGCGCCGGAGGGTGGGTACGGGCGCAGGTACGGCGGTAGCAGTTCCGCTTCTTCTTCATTCATAGTGCAATTCCCCACAGCCGGTTCAGGCATACGCACGAAATCGGCTTTCCGTGAATTCGATTGGGTACGGCGACTGTCCGCTCAGTCACAAGAATTAAACTGCTGATTTGCCCGCACGCGGCGTAGCGGGTCAGCTGCATCACAATGCGCTTGCGGTCAGGCTGCCCGCGCTTGATTTCGATGCCGACGCCGCCGGGGCAAAGCAAGTCGATGCGGCAGCGCGGGGCGAGCGGGACTTCGTGCGCGCAGGGGACGCCTGCTTCCGTCAAGGCGGTGCGCACGAGGGCGTGCAGGTCGTATTCGCCCTGCTGGATGGGGGCGCGGATGCCGCGGAGGGCATGGAGGATTTCTGCGAGAGAATCCGCCGCCGTGTTTGTTGGTGTATCCATTAGTAGAGACCCGCCATCGCCTGTGTCAGCTGCCCCATTGCCGACGCAACTTCCGCCGTCGTCGGGGCGGGGAGGGAGATGACGTATTCCAGATTCGTGATGGCGGACTGAATCGCGGAGTAGCGCTGCGCGTCGTTTACAATGTCCATGCTCTGCAATTGCGCGTAGGCTTGCGAAAGCAGAATCTTCGCATCAGGAATCAGCGTGTTCTCCACCATCGTGTTGCTGCCGGAGCTGGATGCGCTCGTGTGGTATGGGCAGGTGCCGCTTGCGCCCAAGACCGCGTAGCTGCCGAGGTACTCAATCAGCACATCCTCATATTCCGTGCCGATGAAGGACGCCAGCGGGTGTCCCGACGGAATCGTCAGCACGCCGCGTGTGACCGTGTCCGGGCAGTAGGGGGAGGCGAGCAAGCCGCTGACGGAGCAAATCGTCTGCGTCGTGTGCATCTGGCAGGAAACCGTCGGTTCTGTGCCGGCTTTCCAGTAGTCCGTCACGACCCCGTAGCCCATCGCGTCGCTTCGGCAAGCGTCGGTGGCAAGCTGCCCCGATACCGCGCATGTCGTCACCTTCACCAAGCCGTAGTCGCTGGCGCTGCCCTCCAGAATGTCGCGGTTGGACAGCCCCTGATGAATCTTGCTCATGTAGCTCTGCCACAGCGGGGCAGCGGAGCGGGAGCCGGTGGATTTCGACGACAGCGCCTTGTAGTTGTCGTGCCCAACCCACAGGGCGGAGGAGTAGTAGCCCGTCATGCCGGCGAAGAAAACGCCCTTCTGGTCGGAGTTCGTGCCGGTTTTGCCCGCGACGGTCTGCCCCTTGATTTTCGCGTTTGTGCCCGTGCCGGAGGAAACCGCCTGTTTCAGCATGTCCACGACCATGTACGCCGTGGATTCGCTGAACACGCGGTGACGCTCCTGCTGCTGGTGGCCGTCCCAGATGACCTTGCCCGTGCTGTCGGAAATGCCGAGGACGGAAATGGGCTGCTGATACACGCCGCCGTTCGCCAGCACGCCGAAGGCAACCGCCATCTGCATGGGCGTGATGCCGCTGGAGCCGAGGGACAAGCCGAACGGCGTTGCGTCAATGTGCGCATCGTCAATGCCCATCGCGTGCAGGAAGGCAACGGAATTGTCCACGCCCACGAGGGTCATCAGCGCCTGCGCGGCGGCGGTGTTGTGGCTGTTGACGAGCGCCTTGCGCAGCGTCTCCGGGCCGGCGTAGGAGCTGCCGCCGTAGTTGCGCGGCCACGAATCCTGTCCGTTTGACCCGCGCCAGCCGGAAATCGGCAGCGGCATGTTCATCACGATGCTCGCGGGGGATGCGCCAAGCTCAATCGCGGGGGCGTACACGGCAATCGGCTTGATGGACGAGCCGACGGGCATGGTCATATCCACCGCGCGGTTGAAGGTCTTCATCGCCGTCGGGCGCGTGCGGCTGCCGACAATGGCTTTGATTTCGCCCGTGTGGTAGTCCACAACGACGGCGGCGGCCTGCGGCTCAACCGTTTCGTCGTATGTGCCGTCGGAATTGCGCGTGCGGTAGACCTTGTCCGCCGGGTCGCGCAGGGTGGGGTAGTTCGTCCAGTTTTCCAGCGTATCCTCGACGGTGGACTGAATGGAGGTGTCGATGGCGAGCTGGACGTGGTAGCCGCCGGTGCGCAGCTTGTTTTCCATGGCGTTGCGGTTGGCGGAGGTGTCCTCAAGGTTGTTCAGCTGCAGCAGAATGTCGATGACCTCATCCACCGCGTATTCGACGTAGTGCGCGTAGGCGTACATGCCGGTGGATGTGTTCGGGTCTTTCTCCAGCACATGCGCGGTCGCCGGGTCAAGCGCCTCCTGATACTGCTCATAGGTGATGTACTGGTTTTCGTACATGCAGCGCAGGACGTAGTTGGTGCGGTCGTTGGTGATGGCGGGGTAATCCACGCCCTCCTTCTGCCGCGTGTAGAAATTCCGGCGCGGGTTGTAGTAGTAGGGCGAATTGCATGTGCCCGCCAGCATGGCGCATTCGCGGAGCGTCAGTTCGCCCAGCGATTTGCCGAAATACCCCTGCGCGGCGGTGTACACGCCGTAGTAGTTTTCGCCAAGGTAGATGGTGTTCAGGTAGCTTTCGAGAATCTGATCCTTTGTGTAGCGCGTTTCCAGCTGCATGGCGAGGTACGCTTCCTGAATTTTGCGCTTGTAGCTCTGCTCGGAGGAAAGGAGCGTGTTCTTAATCAGCTGCTGGGTGATGGTCGAGCCGCCCTGCGTGGATGAGGAGGACAGGTTCGACACGAACGCGCCGATAATGCGCTTGATGTCCACGCCGTTGTGCGTGTAGAAGCGCGCGTCCTCCACGGCGATAAAAGCGTGCTGGAGGTATGTCGGCATGGCTTGAATCGACACGATGACGCGGTTCTCCGAGCCTTTGTATTCGGTGATGAGGTTGCCGTTGGCGTCGTAGATGAAGGAGGTTTGCGCCTGATCGTCAATCGCGGCGAGGTCAAGCGTCGGGGCAGTTTCCATGTACCCTTTCGCAATGCCGACCACCGCGCCGACTGCCGCCAGCCCTGCCACCAGCACCAGCACCGCGAAAATGCGGATGACGTTGACGGCAATCGACAGCACGAAGTTCGGCTTCTTCATCTCCGGCTTGAAAATGGAGTGCTTGTAGACCTTTTCCTCCTCCGGCAGCGCTTCGCTATCATCCGCCGAAGCGTTCCAGAAGTCCTCGTGCGCGAACATGTCCGCCTGCCCCGCAACTTCCACGGGGTCGTCGTCGTCCGCCCAGTTCGGGTCGTACTCGTCAGGAGAATCGCCCTGCGGGTTGTCCTGATAGCCGTCCTGATAGGAAAAATCGTCGTTTTCCGGCACAAAGTCCGGGGAATTGCTGCGTTTCTTCACTGCTTCAGCCCCTTTGCGCCGTAAGCGGCATAATGCGCGCCCCGGCGGAATATGAAGGAATGTGCTATTTCCGGCTTCACCCGCGCTATCGTGGCGCATTTTCATCCGAAAATAGCATAATCCGCAGAGCAAACAAAATTGCATCCTATATTATAGCACATATTCGCTCATCCTGCAACGGCAGGTCAACGAAAGGAGGATGCACCATGCCCCAGACAAACAACGAATCAGAAGCGAAAATTCCTGCAAAGCGCCGAAAATCTCCCCGGCGGCGGTGGAAACGCGTGCTGTGGCTGCTGCCTGTGCTGATGACGCTGCTGATTCTCCGCGTCGAGCGCAACGTGACCGACGTCGTGCTGACGCTCTCGCAGGCGACGGCGCGGTCGCTGGCGATTCAGGCGCTCAATGAGGCTGCCTCTGAGATGCTCGGACTCGGTGTGCATTACGCCGACCTGATGACCGTCGAGAAGGACGATCAAGGGCAAGTGCGCCTGATTCAGGCGAATACGCCGGAGATGAACCGTCTGGCGGCGCAGGCGTCCCTGCTTGCGCAGGAGAGATTGACCGCCATGGGGCAGAAAACCGTCGTCGTGCCGCTGGGCAGTGCCGTCGGGCTGGCGCTGCTGGCGGGCGCGGGGCCGGGCATCGCCGTGCAGATTCTGCCTGTCGGCTCGGTGCAGGCGGCGTTCAGCACCGATTTCACCACCGCCGGCATCAACCAGACACGCCACCGCATTTCCCTTGTCCTGACCGCGAACGTGCAGATTGTCATTCCGACCGGCGCGAAAAACGTGCAGGCCAGCACGCAGATGGCGATGGCGGAAAGCATCATCGTCGGGCAAGTGCCGGATTCCTTCGCCGAGGGCGGCAGCGACAACAGCATCATCGACCTTGCGCCGTGAGGGGGAATGGGGTATAATAGAACCGAAATCCCGCTGATTTCAGCAGAAAGAAGCATTACCATGCGCGTTCTCGACATTGACCTCGACTTTTTCCTCGCTGATTGCTGCCCTCTTGCCGAACTGGGCGAGCGCCCGTCCCTCCCCGGACATGAGCCGTGGGAAGCATCCGCCGTCCGCGCGTTCCTCGAAAACCAGTGCGGCCTGTCCCGCACCGCCCCCAAGCCCGGCCGCATTTTCGAGACGCACGACGGCGCGCTCCGCTTCTGGGAGGAGCAAATCGCCGCCGGACGCCTGACCGCCCCCTTCGACGTCACCCACGTTGACGCGCACAGCGACCTCGGCATCGGCTATCCCGGCCCGAACTTCGTGCTGTTCAACGTCCTGTCCATGCCCGTCCAAAAGCGGCTGGACTACGCCGCCTTCTATGCCCAGAAGAAGCTCGATGAGGCGAATTACCTGCTTTTCGCGCTGGCGATGCGGCGGATTTCGGCGCTGGAGAACGTGCGAAATCCGCGTTCGCGCCCGGATATTCCGTCGGTGCTGCTTGATGCGGATGGCAACATCCATCTCAATTCGCTGACCGCGCAGATGTTCGCCGCGAAAAACGGCGCAGAGCCGACCGTGCCCTTCCGCGTGTACGACGACTACCGCGATTTCCGTGCGGCGGGGGCGTATGACTTCGTGACGCTCGCGATTTCGCCGCGGTACGCGCCGAAGGAGGCGGATGGGCTGGTGGAAATTGTGCGTGAATATATTTTTTAAAAATCGTGATTTTAAGTATTGACAAAATAGAAAATATGCGTTATATTATAGATGGTTCTAATGGAATAAAAAACGACCAACGAAAGCAAAATAATGAGGTGGTGCCAATGGGTTAATTGTAAAGAGGACGGTTGTAGTGAATACGAACGACAGTTAAGGAGAAAAGGCATATGAAAAAATATATTGCACTGATGCTTACATTGATTTTAACTTGCACGTTTGCATCTTCTGCACTGGCTGTGACAGTGAAAGGACCTGGAAAAACGGTTACTGCGGCAACAGGAACCAAAAGCTCTGAAAGCGCAGAGCCTTATCTGACGGTGCTGGTTTTTTCGACATCTGGTGATGGATACTTCGTTTTCTGGGTAAGAAATAATTCAAATGATAAGCAAGTAACACCTGCGTATTATATTAATAGTCTTGGGACGAAATCCATCTATTATATGAGGAAAAGTCGAGATGCAGGATATGTGAAGGCTGGCGTTAGTTATTCTGCGCGCTTCAGAACGAACAAATCTGTTCCGGAAGATGCAGAAAGCACAATCCACGTGGGATTTGCGCCGTAAAATGCCATGTGTGCGGAAAAGCCTTTGACAGGGCGCTTCCGCCTACTTGTTTTTGCGAAAGGATGAGCAAAATGAAAAAATATGTTGCCCTAATGCTGATTTTCCTGCTGGGATGCAATCTTTCGGTTAGCCGTGCGGAAGAAAAAACACTGACAATTGCCACCAACAACTACTACGCGATGATGGAAACAATGGAACAATTTGAACAGGAAAGCGGCATCAGCATCACCTGCGAAAAGTCCGTAGACATCATGGACACGATTTCGACCGCCTACGTTATCAAGAATCCCGACATTGATTTGTTTGTTTTCACTGCTTACGACGGCTTATATACCCTCAAAAACATGAAATACTACGCGCCGCTAACCGGCAGCGCGATTTTGCAGGACGCTTTCCAGCATGTCTATCCCGCTCTGCGCCCCGTCTGCACGGATGACGATACGCTGATGGGCTGGATAATAGATGCTTCCCCGATGGGCATGATGGTCTTGACGGAATATCTGGACGAATGGGGAATGAAGTCGCCCGAAACCTTCGACGAACTGCTGGATGTGTGCAACGAAATTCTGGAAGAAGGGCTTCTGCCGGAAGAGACAGGGCTTCTGATGCAGGAATACACCCAGTCGGGCATGATGGACTTGTTCATGAAGTATTACATCATGACCTCCCTGCAGGAGGGACGCAGGCTGGACTTTACGGACGAAACGTTTCTGCATTACGTCCAGCGCATCAAGGACGAACTGCCCGCGGAAGAAGAGCCGCGCATGGCATTTGAAAATATTTTCATGATTCCGGGTGCTTCGTCCGCCCCGTCGCAGATGATTCAATTCGTGCCGCGCATTTTCCCGGAGCAGAACAGCGCGGTTGAAACGTATGTGACCATTGCTGTGGTGAACCCCTACGGCAAGAATCAGGAAGCCGCGATTCAGTTTTTGGAATACTGCGCGACACATCTGACAGATGGAAGTTACTTTATCTATGACAACCTGACCGAGCCGATTGAAAATCCGTCGATGGTGGCGCAGCTGGATGAACTTGCGGAAAAAATCGCACTGCTGGAACAGAAAGCAGATAAAGAGCGCGCGGACGAGGACACCCTGCGCGACTTGCAGGATCAGTACGCAAACATGGAGCAGTGGCGTTATTTCTCTTCGACGGAGGATATTGCCTACTATCAGGAGATGGCGAAATCGCTGTATGTGTCCGAGGGTTCGCCGCTGACGTATGATGACGCGCTTCAGGTGTTGGTGCAGCGCTATCTGAACGGCGCGTTTGATGCGGCGACGTTCGCGAAGGAATGCCAGAATCATGTGGAAATGATTTACGCGGAAATCGGCGAATAATCAATAGAACCAAAAAACCTCGCGGCATTACCTGTCGCGAGGTTTTTATGTGCAAATCAAATCCCCGTTGCGGATTTCGCGGACGTGGCGATATTCTCCGCGTGGTCGCCAATACGTTCGAGGTTCGTCAGCATGTCCAGATAAATCATGCCGTTCTTCGCGGAACACTTGTGGTTCTTCAAGCGATCCATGTGGTGGCTGCGGAGGGCTTCGGTCGTCGTGTCGATTTCGTCCTCCACGCCCTCCACTTCGCCCAGCAGCGTGTCGTCCGTCACCTGCGCCTTGAACATGTCCAGCGAGCGCTGCACCTGTGCGCGCACAAGGTTCGACAGGCTTTCCAGCTCCTGTACCGCCTTGGGCGAGAATTTCACCTCGTCCTGATTCTTCAGCTGCGCCGATTCCATAATGTTCTGGCTGTGGTCGCCAATGCGCTCCATGTCGTTGACGACGTGGAAGAGCGAGCCGACCAGCTTCGTGTCCTTCTCGGACAGGTCAAGCCCCTTCACTTCCACCAGCGAATCGGTGATTTCGCGGTTCAGGTAGTCCAGCACGTCCTCGTTCCGTGCCAGCTCTTCGGACTTCTTCTCGTCCCACTCGTTGAAGCACTCCATTGCGCGCTGGAAGTTGCCCATCGCGATGCTTCCCATGCGCTGCACCTCGTTGAACAGCTGCGCCACGGCAATCGGGGGCGTTTTGAGCATACGCGCGTCAAAGTAGAGCAGCTTCATTTCCTCGGCGGTCGAGCCGTCGTCCTTGATGATCAGGCAAGCGAGCTTCTCCAGCCAGCTTGCGGCGGGCAGCAGCAGTGCTGTCGTCGTGACGTTGAAGAGAATGTGGACGATGGCGATTTGCAGCTTGAGGTTGCCGGGGGAGAGCATCTCGACCCAGCTTGCCAGCGGCAGGCAGCAGGCGATGATGACGAAAATCACCGTGCCGATGACGTTGAAGAGCAGGTGCACCGTCGCCGCGCGCTTGGCGGTGGAGTTTGTGCCCGCGCACGCCAGCAGCGCCGTGACGCAGGTGCCGATATTCTGCCCGAAGAGGATGAAGATGGCGCTGTCCAGCCCAATCAGCCCCTGCGCGACGAGCGTTTGCAGGATACCGATGCTGGCGGCGGAGGATTGCAGGACGGCGGTGATGCCCGCGCCGATCAGCACGCCCAGAATCGGGTTGTTGATGGACGCCATCGCCGTCTGGAAGCCCTCCCACGTCCGCAGCGGCTCCATCGCGCCGGACATGGTGTCCATGCCGATGAACAGGATGCCCAGACCCATCGTGATGGTGCCGAACTGCTTGGCGGTTCTGTACTTGTCGGGAAGATTCGAGAGAATCAGCCCCAGAAACGTGAAGATGGCGGCGAAATCAATCTGCACGGACAGCAGCAGCGACGTGACCGTCGTGCCGATGTTTGCGCCCATAATCACGCCGACCGCCTGCGTCAGGGACATCAGCCCCGCGTTGACGAAACCGACGACCATGACCGTCGTCGCGGAGGAGGACTGCACCACCGCCGTGATGGTGATGCCCGCGAGCATGGCGAGGAAGCGGTTGCCCGTGACCATGCCCAGCAGCTTTTTCAGCCGTGTACCCGCCGCTTTTTCCAGCGCTTCGCCCATCAGCTGCATCCCGAACAGGAACAGCCCCAGTCCGCCGAACAGGGATAAGACATTCATAATCGTCATGATGGTTCGTTTCCTCCGAGCGTGCCGCAATGCAGCAGAATTCCGCCTGTGCGGGGAAAAATCGCATACATACCTACTTTACCACACTTTGCGCTTGTTTTCAACTGAATTTTACAGATTCACGGAGATTTCAGCGGGGGACAACCCCTCCGTCCCCACCCCGCGCACGAAAAAAGCCGCCCCGAAAGGCGGCTGTGGTTACATCGGCTTGCCGTACTCGTAGAGGGTGTCGCTCGGCAAATCGACATCTTCGTTCCAGAATACGCACGTCCGGCTTTCGTCCAGCTGCACCTGCTGGAACAGCCCGTGTACATCCCGCAAAACGCCGTAGCCGGGCAGGGCAAAATCCTCCTTCACGTCGTACCGCACGCGCCGCCCGTCGTCGAAGGACACGGACAGGCAGTAGTCCGGCAGCGGGGTCACGCTCTTGATGCGTGGAATCATTTTCGCACCTCCTTACAGGGGCGGCAGCTTCCCAATTTTCTGCTCATCCCACATGGTTTGCAACGCCGTTTGGTGCAATTTCAGCCATTCGGTCACAAGTTCCTGTGCCTTTTTGGGCAGGTCGCCTTCTATCATTTCCAAAGTACGAATATTAAATTCTCCCATATACTCGCCGTAAAGCGCATGAATGTGGGACGGCTCATGTTCCTTGGGCTTGAAGAACATTTTGATAACAATGCCATAAAAGCGGCTAATTTCCGGCACATTCATCCCTCCTATCATGGGTGTCCGGCTGTGCTTCCCACTTTTATTATAGCGGATAGGGAATCAAAAAGCAACTGATTTTTCAGCAGACGCTGTTTACTTCACTTTTCCCTCACCATGTGGTAAAACGTCCCTTCTCCGCTGAGCGTCACCCGCTTCACCGGCTCGCCCACCACCCGGAATCCTGCCTTCTCGTAGCAGCGAACGGCGCGCGTGTTCCACGTCCGCACTTCCAGATACATCGGCTTGCCCGGATACAGCCGCTGGGATAAATCCCACGCCAGCGCCGTCATCTGCGTGCCGTACCCCTGTCCGCAGTGGTCAGGATGCGCCCCGATGCCGAAAAACACCTCGCCGCCCTCATCGGACAGGTTCACAAAGCCCACCAGCGTTTCGCCATCGTAAAAGGAATAGAAATTGTTTGCCGGATTTGCAAAACCGTATCCGTGCTTCTTCTGCTCGGCATACGGCGGATTGTTGTACATCGCGTATTCGCCGGGGTACTGCCACGCGCAGATGGCTTCCTTCTCGGCTTCGGTGATCGGATGATACGTCAGCATGGGCGTTTTCCTCCTTGGGGATATTTCTGATTATGCAAAAAACCGGAGGCAGCCTGCGCCGCCCCCGGTCAAATCCTCGATTATTGCAGCACAATGCCTTCCGCTTCCAGCTCCGCGCGGGTGCAGAGCCGCAGCGTCACATAGTTCTGCTGGCAGATGATGTAGCCGCCGCCTTCACGCGTGTCCTTGTTCTCCAGCGTCACGATGCCCTGCGCGATGCAGTCGTGGTCGGCGCAGCTGGCGTCGGTCATCTCGATGCTCGTCTCCGTGACGTGGATGATGTTCACGCACACGCCGTGAATCAGCCGGTAGTACCCGTCCTCCAGCAGCGGAATCGGCTCGTACGTCTTCGTGCCGACCGTCACAAGCAGGAACGCGACGGCTTCCGACGGGTCGCGAACCGCGCTTGCCATCGGGGAGGGCGCGATGCCGGGGTCAGTGCCGCGCGTCGCTGGGTTCAGCTTCGCGAAGCTCAGCGATTCGTTCGATGCCGCCAGAATTGCCTGCGCGTCGGCGAGGGTTTCCTGCGTCGTCGTCAATTCCGCCTCTGTCGCGGCAAGGGTTGCCTTTGTGGCTTCCAGCTCCGTCGTGGCGGTGGTCAGGCTGTCCTTCGTCGCGGCAAGTTCGTTTTCCGCGGTGGTCAGGGTGTCCTTCGTCGCGGCGAGTTCGGCTTCCTTCGCGGTCAGGGTGTCCTTCGTCGTCGTGAGTTCGGCTTCCTTTGCGGTCAGGGTGTCTTTCGTCGCGGTGAGTTCGGTTTCCTTCGCGGTCAGGGTGTCCTTCGTCGCGGTGAGATCGGCTTCCTTCGCGGTCAGGGTGTCCTTCGTCGCGGTGAGTTCGGCTTCCTTTGCGGTCAGGCTGTCATTTGTCGTCGTGAGCTCGGCTTCGGTGGCGGTCAGCGCCGTCTTGGTGTCGGACAATTCCGTCGTGGCGGCGGCAAGGGTGCCCTTCGTCGCGGTCAGCTCGGTTTCAGTGGCGGACAGGCTGGTTTTTGTGTCGGACAGCTCCGTCTGCGCGGCAGTCAGCGTGTTCTGCGTCACCGCCAGCTCGGCTTCCGTCGCGGCGAGCGCTTCCTTCGTGTTCTCCAGTTCATATTCCTTCGCCGGCAGGGATGCCTTCAAGGTCTCCAGTTCGTTCTGCGTGGTGGACAGCGTGTCCTTCACTGCTGCCAGTTTGGTCTGGGTGATCATCAGCGTGTCCTTCGTGGATGCCAGCGTGGTGTCGCGGCTGTTCAAGGCAGTCTGCGTTTCTGCGAGGGTGGCTTCGGTGGACGCGAGGGTGTCCTTTGTGGCGGACAGCTCGGTTTCGCGGTCAGCAAGCGTACCCTGCGTTTCGGCGAGGGTGGCTTCGGTGGACGCGAGGGTGTCCTTTGTGGCGGACAGCTCGGTTTCGCGGTCAGCAAGCGTGCCCTGCGTTTCGGCGAGGGTGGCTTCGGTGGACGCGAGGGTGTCCTTTGTCGCGGACAGCTCGTTTTCGCGGTCAGCAAGCGTGCCCTGCGTTTCGGCGAGGGTGGCTTCGGTGGACGCAAGGGTGTCCTTCGTCGCGGACAGTTCAGTTTCACGGTCAGCAAGCGTACCCTGCGTTTCGGCGAGGGTGGCTTCGGTGGATGCGAGGGTGTCCTTTGTCGCGGACAGTTCAGTTTCGCGGTCGGCAAGCGTGCCCTGCGTTTCGGCGAGGGTAGCTTCGGTGGACGCGAGGGTGGTCTGGGTATCCGTCAAGGCGGCGGCGGTCGTGTCCAGCGTGGTCTGCGTGTCCGCGAGGGTCGCTTCGGTGGACGCGAGGGTGTCCTTCGCGGCGGACAGGCTGTTTTCGGCGTCCGCTAAGGTGGATTGGGTGGAGGACAGCGCGCTCTGCGTGTCCGTCAGCTGATTCCGGGTGTCCGTCAGCGAATTGTGGCTGACGATGAGACCGGCGCCAAGTGCGATGGAGGAAACTGCCAGCACGATGGCGGCAATCATCCAGATGATGGTCTTTTTCCGGGCGGCAATGGGACTCATAGCAATCCTCCTAACAAACGACGAAAATGGGCGGAAAACCTCCGTTTTTTCCAGTTTACCACCAACGGGGGAGGTTGTCAATCTCGAATTTCGCGGAAGCACAAAAAACGCCCCTCCGCCGACAAAAGCAGAGGGGCAGGGGAAGGCGGATTAGGGCACCACCGCACAATTCGGCGGCGCGTCTGACGATGTCTTTTCCGCCATCTGCGGCATGCAAATTCCTCGATTTACCTCCAGTAAACCTTCGGAATTTGCATTTGCATCTGAGGAAAAATCCATTCGCCAGCCGACCACCTCATTTGTGCGGTGTTACCCTTACTTCTTCAGTTCAATCCCTTGCCCCTTCAGCCGCGCAACCACGCCGTCAACAACCGCCTGCACTTCGTCGCGGGTGAGCGTACGCTCCGGGTGCGAGAAGGAGAGGCGAATCGTGATGGTCTTGCCGGTGATGTCGCTGTATGTGCCCAGCACGGTCACTTTCTGCACCAGCGGGGAGTTCTCCGCCTTCACCGCGTCCAGAATCGGCTGGCAGCGATTGACCACGAAGGTCAAATCCTGCTCCATGCCGGGGAAGCGGGACGGCTCGCGGTAGACGATGGGCGCGGGCGCGATGGACGCAAGCGCTTCCATGTCGATTTCGGTAAACACAATCGCCGCCTTCTTGTCGATGTTCTTGCCGACAACCGGGTGCGCCACGCCGATTTCGCCGAGGTCAACGCCGTCCAGCACGATGGCGTTCAGGTTCTTCGGATGCTCATAGGAGTGGGTCGCGGTCATTGCGTGGAAGGACAAATCCTTGTGCAGGATGTCGCTCACGGCGACGCACAGCATGTCGCGCAGGCGGAAATACAGCGTTTCCACGTTATCGACCTTGCTGAAGAGCGTCACGCACAGCTTCTTGTGTTCCTTCGCCAGGTTGTTCTCGTCCACGCCGTCGATGACGTGACCGATTTCAAAGATGCCGAACGACGGCGCATAGCCCGTGTTGCCCTTCACCTGGCACAGCTGGGTGGGAATCATGGAGCGGCGCAGCGTCTCGATGTTGGGGTTGGAGGCGTTGAGCAGCTTCACGTTGTCCTCGACGGCGATGCCGAGCTTCTTGTAGTCGTCGGCGTACTGCCAGATGTAGGAATGCACCTCGTGCAGCGAATAGCGCTTGACGAGGATGTCCTTCAATTTGTCCTCCACCGTCTTTTCGGTGGACATGCGAACCGGGTAGAGCGGGGATTCCGCCGTGTGCAGGTCGAAGTTGTCGTAGCCGTAAATGCGGGTGATTTCCTCGATGATGTCCGCCTTGATGGTTACGTCCTTCGTCGCGCGCCAGGAGGGGACGTCCGCGGTGAAGGAATCGCCATTGCGCGTCATGCCGAAGCCCAGCGCGGTCAGCGTGTGCATGATTTCGTCGGAGGAGATGTTGATGCCGGTGTAGCGGTCAACAAACGCCTTGTCAAAGGACAATTGCACCTTCGGATAGTGGAAGGCGTACTCGTCGGTCAGGCGGGAGGTGACGCGCATTTCCGGGTCGTATTCCTGGAGGAGCTTGACGAAGCGGGCGATGGCGATGGTCGTCATTTCCGGGTCAAGGCTCTTTTCGTAGCGGGCGGAGGCGTCGGTGCGGTGGGCGAGGCGGACGCTGCTCTTGCGGACGGACGCCGCGTCGAAGGTGGCGGATTCCAGCGTCAGGCTCGTCGTGTCATCGACGATTTCGCTGTCCAGGCCGCCCATGATGCCCGCGATGGCAACCGGCTTGTCGCCGTTGCAGATCATCAGCGTGTTCGGGTCGATGGTGCGCTCCACCTTATCCAGCGTCTGGAAAGGGAAGCTCTCCGGGAAGCGGCGGATGCGGATTTTTTCCACCTTGCGGCTGTCGAAGGCGTGCATCGGCTGCCCCATTTCCAGCATCAGGTAGTTCGTCAGGTCGGCGAGGAAGTTGATGTCGCGCATACCGCAGTAGTTCAGGCGGATACGCATCGCCATCGGGCTGACGTGGCGGTTGATGTTCTCCACCCGCAGGCAGGAGTAGCGCTGGCACAGCGGGTCTTCAATCTTCATGTCGATGGCGGGCAGATTGTTGTACGCCGCCAAATCCGCCACGGGCAGGGCTTTCAGCGGACGGCCGGACAGGGTGGAGAATTCGCGCGCCATGCCGTAGTGCCCCCACAGGTCGGGGCGGTTCGTCAGGGACTTGTTGTCCACCTCGAAGATAATATCGTCAATGGGGTAGAGCGCCTTCAAGTCCGTGCCGCAGGGAACATCCTCCGGGATGACCATGATGCCGGAATTGTCGTCGCTGATGCCGATTTCCTTCTCCGAGCAGCACATGCCGTAGGACGTGTACCCGGCGAGCTTGCGCGGGCTGATGGTGATGTCGCCCAGCTGCGCGCCCACCTTCGCGAACGCGGTTTTCATGCCCAGCTGCACGTTCGGCGCGCCGCAGACCACGTCGGTCAGCTGCCCGTCGCCCGCGTCCACCTTCAGCAGGTGCAGCTTGTGGGATTCGGGGTGATTCTCTACGCTGACGATCTGCGCGGCGACAACGCCGGACAAATCCGCGCCCTTGTGGAAAATTTCATTCTCAACTTCCGCCGTGGACAGGGAGAACTGGCGAATCAGCGCCATTTTGTCAAGGCCCGTCAGGTCAACGAAGTCGGAAATCCAGTTCATTGAGATCAGCATGTTCGTCTTTCCTCCGCATTACTCGTCGTCCGTGAACTGCGCCAGGCGCGTCAGGCTGCCGCTGTTCAGGTCGCGAATGTCCTTCACGCCGTACTTCATCATGGCAAGGCGCGTCATGCCCAAGCCGAACGCGAAGCCGGTGTACTGCTCCGGGTCGATGCCGCCGGCTTTCAATACTTCGGGGTGAATCATGCCGCAGGGGCACAGTTCCAGCCAGCCGGAATGCTTGCACGACGGGCAGCCCGTGCCGCCGCAGATGAGGCAGGAAATATCCAGCTCAAAGCCCGGCTCAACGAACGGGAAGAAGCCCGGACGCAGGCGGACTTTGATGTCCTTGCGGAACACCTCGCTCAGCATCGTTTTCATGAAGTAGATCAGGTTCGCGATGGAAATGTCCTTGTCCACCATGATGCCTTCCATCTGGAAGAACGTGTTCTCATGGCAGGCGTCGGTCGCCTCGTTGCGGAAGCAGCGGCCGGGGAAAATCGCCTTAATCGGCACGCCGTCGTTCACCAGCGCGTCGCGGTAGCGGCGGTAGATGGCGTTCTGGGCGGCGGAGGTCTGCGTCTTGAGCAGCTGCCCGTTGTCCAGATAATAGGTGTCCTGCATGTCGCGCGCGGGGTGGAACTTCGGAATGTTCAGGCTCTCGAAGCACTCGTAGTCCGTCACCACCTCGGCGTAATCCTCCACCGTGAAGCCCATCGACTTGAACACCTGCTCGCACTGGCGCTGCACCAGCGTAATCGGGTGATACGACCCGCGGGTCATGTCCGGCGGCATGGAGATGTCAAATTCGGGCAGGGCGTTGATTTCGCGCTGCAATTCCTGTGCCTTGAGCGCTTCCAGCTTTTCCGCCAAGGCGACGGTGATGGCGGTTTTCAGCTCGTTCGTCTCGCGCCCGACGGTCTTTTTCTGCTCGTCGGTCAAGCTGCCCATGCCCTTGAGCGCGTCGGTCACTTTGCCCTTGCGGCCGAGGTAATTCACGCGCAGGGCTTCCAGATCCACCATGTTGGCGATCTTCTTCAGCTCGGAATCAAAGCTGCTTTTCAGGGCTTCGATCTTCTCGTTCATTCCGGATGTTCCTCCTTACAGTTGGATGAAAAAAGCCCGTCCCATCGTTTGATGAGACGGACTGAATCCGCGGTACCACTCGTCTTGCAGCAAAGGAAAAATCCGATTGCCGCCGCTTGATGGGCGATAAGGCTGCCCACGCCGAAAAACTCGCGGGATGAAGGTTCACGCCGTGCGCCCTGCCGCCTCGCACCACCCGGCGGCTCTCTGATATCCTATTTCCTGCATTCGCCTGTGCCATCTGCTCGCGCCTTTTTCCTTCTGGCGTCCGCTCGTTCCACTTAGCGTAGCGCTGCTACGCTGCGTTTCACTCCCGTTAGCCAGCAGAAAAAATTCGCTTCGCATCTTGGCACATTCTCATTTGGAAATAGGAAGGGGACTTGCACGCGCTACTGTTTCCCGGTCATCGCTTCCAATATTTCGCTGACTTTCGTCGGCACGCTCTATCTTACCATAGGTTGAGGCGTTTTGCAAGGGGGCAAATTCGGAAATTGGAATGCGGAATGCGGAATAAAAATCGCACGGAAGTGGAATTCTTTCCATCTTACAGGCGAACAAACCATGAATTTTTCCGATTTCTTATTTACAAGCCATTTTTTTGTGCTATACTGTAAGATGCGTTATCATGTAAAGCGCGATTCAGGCGCTTGCGTGAAAGTCCGCGCGCGGGAGGATGCAATGCCTCCGTCCGCAGGCGCGGCAGGGAACTTCGCGCACAATCGCGCGGAAGAAAGGAAAGGAAGCCGGATGAGCAACAGCCGTCCACCCTATGATGGCGCCGGGGACGCCGGACAGAATCCTCAGCAGCCCGGTTTTTCGCAGGGCAATTATCCGCCGGCGCAGGGCTATGCCCCGAATGGCGGCTACGCGCCCAATGATGCCTATGGTCAGGGCTACGCGCCGCAAAACGGCTATGGGCAGCCGCAATATGGTCAGCAGGGGTATGCGGACTATCAACAGCCCTATGGTCAGCAGGGATATCAGCAGCCCTATGGTCAGCAAGGTTATCAGCAGCCATACGGTCAGCAGGGCTACGAGCAGCAAGGTTATCAGCAACCGTATGGGCAGGGCTATGAGCAGCAGGGTTATCAGCAGCCATACGCCCAGCAGCCTTATCAGCAGCAGCCGTATGACCAGCAGGGGTTTGTGCAGCCCGGCGGGTATCAGCAGCCCTACGAGCAGCAGGGGTATCAGCAGCCGAATCCGGCGTACAATCAGCAGGGGTACAGCCAGCAGAATCCGCAGGAAACGGATTTGCCGCCGGAGCAGCAGTACGCGCAGTACACCCCCGACGGTCAGCGCGTGTACCCGACGTCGGGGCGCAGCGGCTTCCGGGTGCAGCCGGCGGCGCACAGGGAAATTCCGTGGGATACGATTGCAAAAGTATTGATGTTCGGCGTGCTGCCGATTCTTTTCATTTTAAGCATGGTCTTTGCGTGGACGGCGGTGAAGTGGGTCGTCCTCGTCGGCGCGGTGGCGAGCATCGCCGCGCTGTGGCTCCGCGAGCTGGTTACGCCCAACGCGCGGCTGGTGCTGTCGCTTTTGCTGGCGTCGGCGGCGGTCGTCTGCCTCGTCAGCGCACTGGCGACGAATGCGGCGGACAATCAGAACCCCGCGCAGCCGAATCAGTCCGGCCAGATGCAGCAGGGGAGTACATCGGGCAATAACCTCGATGTCAACCTGACCGCGACGGACACGCCCAATCCCGCGCCCACGCCCACCGCGACGCCTGTGGATGACTCCGAGGAGTGCTACGCGCAGCTGCATTCCTTCTTCACGCTGTGGAAGAACAACGCCATCAGCCAAATGGTCAACCTGACGGCCCCGTCGTGGCGCAGCAGCATCAAGGGCGGCACGGACGCGGTGACGCAGAAGCTCTTCGGCGAGGTGCTGACCAACCGCACGCCCGTCAGCTGGGATTTTACGGCCATCACGGGCACATCGAACGACATCGCCCGCATGGTGACGGTGCGCGCCGTCATCAACAAGAACAACACCCTGGGCGAAAGCGTCTACCTGTGGAAGGTGCGCATGGTCAAGGAGGACGGCGTGTGGTACGTTGACCCCGCGACGCTGCAAAGCAACGAGCAGGAAAGCACCGCCACCCCGACCAACGCCCTTGCCACCCAGCCCGTGCTGAACACCAGCCATCCGGACTTGATTCTCTACTACAACCAAAACGGCGGAACGTATTACCACATCGACCCGAACTGCGCGTCCATCAATCAGCGGTATCGCCCGCTGACGGCATCCTTCAAGTGGACGCAGATTGACGACGAACCGTACAAAAACCTGGAGCAGTGCAAGGTGTGCGGCGCACCCCTGCGCGAAGACAAGAGCAACTGATACTCACATATAATATTAGGAGGACAACACGATGGACACCAATGCCAAGCTGTATCAAGACATGACGAAGATTCTCGTCAAGCGTGAGGACATCCAGAAGGCCGTTGCCCAGCTGGGACGGGAAATCACCCACGACTATCAGGGACGCGATCTGGTGATGGTCTGCATTTTGAAGGGCGCGAGCGTCTTCTTCTCCGACCTCATCCGCGAAGTCGATTTGCCCGTGACGCTGGATTTCATGGCGCTGTCGAGCTATCGCAACTCCACCAAGTCCTCCGGCGTGGTCAATCTGGAGAAAGACCTGTCCGTGTCCATCAAGGGGCGCGACGTGCTGATTGTGGAGGACATTGTGGACAGCGGCAACACGCTGTTCTACCTCGGCAAGTATTTGATGGGCCGCGGCGCGTCCTCCATCCGCATTGCGACGCTGCTGGACAAGCCCGACCGCCGCAATCCCGAACACAACCTGACGGTGGATTACCACTGCTTCAAGATTCCGGATGAGTTCGTCGTCGGCTACGGGCTGGATTTCGCCGAGAAGTACCGCAATCTGCCGGACATCGGCGTGCTGGACAGCCGCGTGTACGGCGCGGCGCGCGAATAAATCAGCCGATTCTTCCCCGAAAAAGATAAAATTTTTGTAAAGATGGATTTTTCCGCACACGTCATTCGTCTATATGGGTATACGCCGCAACAGGCGGATGGCGCTGGAACGGAAGGAGGATGCTCGCATTGAAGAAGTCTCGCGGGATGTTCGGCTACGTCGCGGTTTTGCTGCTGATGGTGCTCACCATTTCGATGCTGTTCACCAACGGCTTTGGCAGCAATACCCGTGACCGCCGCATCACCTATCCCCAACTGCTGACGATGATTGAGGAGGGGCAGGTTCGCTCCGTCGCCATCCGCGGCACGTCGCTGGTGGGCGTGACGACAACAACAACGGTCGCCGACGCGGATTTCCCTGACAAGAACTACGATTTTGAAACCACCATCGGCGCTGATTTCATCGTCACCGCGCGGCAGATGCAGGCGGCGAAGCTTAATAAGCCGCTGGACGAGGTGTCCGTCAAGGATTTGCCGTTCACCATCATCTACCGTCAGCCGCTGACCACCCCGTGGTGGTATGATTTGATTCCGCTGGCAATTTCGCTGGTGCTCTGCGGCGTGATGTTCTGGCTGATTATGCGCGCGCAGACCGGCGGCAACGGCAAGGTGATGAACTTCGGCAGAAGCCGGGCACGCATCCATGACCCGAACAAGAACAAGGTGACGTTCGCCGATGTCGCGGGCGCGGAGGAAGAGAAGGAAGAACTCAAGGAAATGGTGGACTTCCTGCGCAACCCCAAGGCGTACATTGACATGGGCGCGCGCATCCCCAAGGGCGTGCTGCTCATCGGCCCGCCCGGCACGGGCAAAACCCTGCTGGCAAAGGCGGTTGCGGGCGAGGCGGGCGTGCCGTTCTTCTCCATTTCCGGCTCTGACTTTGTGGAGATGTTCGTGGGCGTGGGCGCGAGCCGCGTCCGTGACCTGTTCGACCAAGCCAAGCGCGCTGCCCCGTCCATCATCTTTATTGATGAGATTGACGCGGTGGGTCGCCATCGCGGCGCGGGTCTGGGCGGCGGACACGACGAACGCGAGCAGACGCTGAACCAGCTGCTGGTCGAGATGGACGGCTTCGCAATCAACGAGGGCGTTATTGTCATGGCGGCGACGAACCGCCGCGACATTCTTGACCCCGCGCTGCTGCGCCCCGGCCGCTTTGACCGCACGATTCTCGTCAATTACCCCGATATGGCGGGGCGTGTTGCCATCCTGAAGGTGCACGCCAAGGGCAAGCCCCTCGCGGATGATGTGGATTTGGAGAATATCGCCAAGCGCGTGCCCTTCTCCACCGGCGCGGAGCTGGAAAACATCATGAACGAAGCCGCGATTCTGGCGGCGCGCGGGCGCTTGAAGGCCATCAATCAGCAGACGCTGGTGGAGGCAATCTCCCGCGTGCAGATGGGCCCGGAGAAGCGCAGCCACAAGGTGACGCAGCGCGACAAGCGCATGGTCGCCATCCACGAGGCGGGTCACGCCATCGTCGGGCACGTCCTGCCCAACTGCGACGAGGTGCACCTGATTACCATCGTCCCGCGTGGGCAGGCGGGCGGCTACACGCTGTCCCTGCCGACGGAAGAGGACGATTTGCAGACTTACAGCCAGCTGATGGACTTCGTGGCGATGGGGCTGGGCGGTCATGCCGCGGAGCAGCTTTATCTGGGCGAGTTCACCACCGGCGCAACGAGCGACCTGAAAAAGGCGACGGAGGTCTGCCGCCGCATGGTGACGCAGTTCGGCATGAGCGAAAAGCTGGGCCCGGTCTATCTTGACGGCGATCAGGAAGTGTTCGTCGGCATGGAGTTCGGGCAGAGCCGCGGGTACAGCGAAGAAATGGCGGCGCGCATCGACGCGGAAGTCAAGCGCCTGCTGGAGGAATGCTACCAGAAGGCGGTGGATGCCCTGAGCGCCAACCGCGACCGCATGGAGAAGCTGGTGGACGCGCTGCTCAAGTACGACACCATCAGCCGCCGCGAGTTCGTCACCCTGATGGAAACGGGCACGCTGCCGGATATTCAGGATGCCGACACCCGCACCACGGGCGATGTGATGATGCAGGATATGGCGGACGAAAAGAAGGAAGAAAGTTCCGAAAAGTCTGCCGAAACGCCTGAAAAGAGCGCGGAAACGCCCGAAAAGACGGCGGATGCGCCCGAAAATCACCCGGATGCCCCCCATGAAGCCTGATTTGCACACCCACACCACCGCCTCCGACGGGCTGCTTACGCCCGCGGAGCTGGTGGCGCTGGCGGACAAGCACCGCGTGACGCTCCTTGCCGTGACCGACCATGACACGTTTGACGGCGCGGCGCAGCTGCTGGGAAAACCCACACCGATGCCGATTCTGCAAGGTGTCGAATTGTCCCTGCGCGATATGCCCGGCCTGCACCTGCTCGGCTACGGGCGCGGGACGGATACGCCCCTGCACCGCAAGGTTCGGGCGCTGTCCCAAATGCGGCTCGGACGCGCGCGGCAGATGGTGGAGAAGCTGAACGCGCTGGGCTATCCGCTGGATTACGACGAAATCGCCCGCGAAGCCAAGGGCAGCGTCGGTCGGCCGCATATCGCCCGCGCGATGGTCAGCCACGGCTATGTGGTGGACACGCGCGAGGCGTTTGACCGCTTTCTGGCGGATGGCGCACCGGCGTATGTGGCGGGGGAGCGCTTGAGCATGGCGGAGGCGCTGCCGCTGATGCGGGAAAGCGGCTTTGTGCCTGTTCTGGCGCACCCAATGGAGCTGGAGAAGACCGGCGCGCTGCTGCGCCATCTGCTCGGCGTTTGGCAGGAGCAGGGCTTGCGGGGCGTTGAGGTTTACCACCCGTCCGCCGGACGCGCCACGCCCCTGCTGGATTTGACCGCGCGGCGCATGGGCTTTCTGGTCACCGGCGGCAGTGACTTCCATGGCGATGGCGACCGCCACGGCATGGTCGGCTGCACCGCGCCGATGTGGGCGAGGGCGGCCGATGATGTGGAGAAATTGCTGCAAGCAGTGGAAGATGCTCAAATCATGTGATAGATATAAGATGAAGAAATACCGAATTGCCATCAGAAAGGGGTGCTGAAACCATGTCCGAATTCAACGACAACAGGCAGCCGCGCCGCCGCCGCACGCAGCTGAACGCGGCGCAGTATGCCGGGCAGCAGACGCTGGACAACAGCATCCCCCTTATCCGCACGGAAGACACGCCCATGCAGCCGACAAATCCGCCGCGCCGGAATCCGCAGCCGCCCCCGGCGCAGCAGAGCACCAATCCGCCCATGCAGCCGATGAGCGCGGCTCAGCCGATGAGTGCGGCTCAGCCGATGCGCCCGCAGGGGATGAATCAGCCGGGGCAGGGGAGCCAATATGCGCAAAGCGGGCAAATGCGCGGCTTCCGCGGCGTGCAGGGGACGCCCATGCAGCCGCAGCAGGGCTGGAACAACGGCGTGCAGCCGCTCGATGCGGCGCACCAATTGGAGCAGTTCCCGTGGGGGCAGCATCAGCAAAACATGAACACCGGGCGCAATCAGCCGATTCGCGGCGGGCAGATGATGCCGAATCAGCCGATGAATCCGCAGCACCCGCAGAATCCGCCGTATCCGCAGCAGAATTATGGCGGATGGCAGCAGCCGATGTATCCGGTGAATTTTCCGCAGTATCCGGCGAACGGCAATGGCGGAAGCGGCGGCAATCATCCGCCGACGGGGCTGGGGGGCTTCAACCCGGAGCATCGCGAGCCGAAGAACGAGCCTGTCCGCCGCAAGCCGTCGGGCCAAAAGCTGCTCAAGCGCATCCTGTTCTGCGCGTGCGCGGTGGCGGTAATTTGCGGACTGGTCGCGGCGGGCGGCGCCATCAGCAATGCCATCCAAGAGCAGAACGAGCGGGAAGCGCTGGTCGCGTCGGTGACGGCGTATGACGACAAGTACGTCCCGAACGTGTATGTGGACGGCATCCACCTCGGCGGCATGACCCGCGCGGAGGCGGAAGAGGCGGTCACGGCGCACGCGAATCAGCAGCGTGACGCGTGGAAGGTGCGCCTGATGTACGCCGGTCAGCTGGTGAGGGAAATCACGAGCGCCGACCTGAACATGACCGTCGATGTGCAGGAAGCCCTCGACGCGGCGTGGCAGCCGGGGCACACAGAAGGCGGCATTGACGCGCGCAAAGCCACGATGGACGCGCTGGCGGAAAATCCCTACGAGGGCTATTCCGCCACGCCCAGCGGCGACAATGTGGTGATTGACAACATCCTGCTCAGCATCGCGCAGCAGGCGTACATTCAGCCGGTGGATGCGCATATTATCTTCGATTACAACAATTTCAACAATCCGCTGACGATTCAGCCGGAAACGGTCGGACGCTATATGGACACGACCGAGGCGAAAAATCAGGTGTACCAGATGATGTCGTCCCTGGTCAGCGGCGAGGTGGCGCTGACGACGCGCGAGCTTCAGCCGACCACGACCAAAGCCATGCTGGAGCCGCAGATTCAGCTGCGCGCGACGGCGTACACCCCGATTTCGACCACCAGCACGGAGAACCGCAACCTGAACATTCAGGTGGCGTTCGAGCGCATCAACGGCAAGATGCTTGCGGCGGGTGAAACATTCTCCTTCAATACGGTTGTGGGCAAGCGCACGAAGGCAAACGGCTTCTATGAAGCGATTGAGTACGCGTACGGCGATCAGCGCATGGGCTACGGCGGCGGCGTGTGTCAGGCAAGCACGACGATGTACCTTGCGGCGGCGAAGGCGAACATGACGATTCTCAAGCGCGAGCCGCACTCCGACGCGGTGGGCTACACCGACTACGGCAAGGACGCGACGGTATCCGACAACCGCATTGACTTCAAGTTCCGCAACGACACGAACAGCACGATTTTCATCGTCGCGACGGTGATGAAGGACAGCCGCTACGACAAGTCGCACAAGGTGTGCGTGGTGTCGATTTACGGCGAGAGCCTCGGCAAGGGCGTGAAGTACGAGCTGGAAACGGTGACGGTGCAGACCCTGCCCGCCCCGACCGAGCCGGAATACCGCAAGGACACGAACCACACCTACGCCACCTATGTTGACCAAGAGTACACCTACCGCAAGGCAACCGACGGCTGTGTGGTGGAAAGCTACTTGGTGAAGTATGTGGGCGGCGCGGAAACCGAGCGCAAGCTGATGTACACCGACACCTACAAGGCGAAGAGCGAAATCATCTACGTCGGCACGGTGGAGCGGACGGAAGAGGGGCAGTAACCAGAGGCTTTGCCTCTGGACTCCAGCAGGGGCGCTGCCCCTGCACCCTGCAAGGGAGTTCCTCCCTTGACCCTTTCGCGCGATTGAGTTGGCGACTTTTTCAGGCTGCTTCCGCGTGTTAATTGGGGGAAAACCATGGGCGAATGAAACGGGACGAAGTCCCCTCCCTTGACCCTTTCGCGCGATTGCGTTGGCGACTTTTTCAGGCTGCTTTTGCGTGCTGATACGGCTTCATCCGCCGCAACGGGGGATGAGGTCGTTTTTTTTCTCCAAAACTTTGTGAAAGAAAATACAACTTGTGAAAAAACCCCCTTTTCTATTTCGGCAGAATGTGCTATAATAGGTTCGGTGGAAACCCTACATTATTGCATCAGGAGGGAAAATCCAATGGCGCTTGTTACGACGAAGGAAATGTTCAAGAAGGCGTATGACGGCGGCTATGCGGTCGGCGCTTTCAACGTCAACAACATGGAAATCATTCAGGGCATCACCGAGGCGGCGGGTGAGCTGAAGGCTCCCGTCATCCTGCAGGTGTCCAAGGGCGCGCGCGCGTATGCCAATCACACCTATCTGGTGAAGCTGGTGGAAGCGGCGGTTATCGAGAACCCCGATATCCCGATTGCGCTGCACCTTGACCACGGCGACAGCTTTGAGCTGTGCAAGAGCTGCATCGACGGCGGCTTCACGTCCGTCATGATTGACGCTTCCTCCAAGTCCTTTGAGGATAATATCGCCCTGACCCGCAAGGTCGTCGAGTATGCCCATGACCACGGCGTGGTCGTCGAGGCGGAACTCGGCACGCTCGCCGGCGTCGAAGACGACGTGAAGGTGGAGCATGGTCAGGAAATGTACACCCATCCGGAAGAAGTCGAAGAGTTTGTGACCCGCACGGGCTGCGACTCGCTGGCGATTGCCATCGGCACGTCCCACGGCGCGTACAAGTTCAAGCCCGGTCAGAAGCCCCAGCTGCACTTCGAGGTGCTGGAAGAATGCTCCAAGCGTCTGCCCGGCTTCCCGATCGTCCTGCACGGCGCTTCTTCTGTCCCGCAGGAGTTCGTGAAGGAAATCAACCAGTTCGGCGGCAATATGCCCGACGCAATTGGCATTCCGGAAGAGCAGCTGGCGAAGGCGGCGAAGATGGCGGTCTGCAAGATCAACATCGACTCCGACATTCGTCTGGCGATGACCGCGAGCATCCGCAAGTACTTCGCGGAACATCCGGATCACTTTGACCCCCGTCAGTACCTGAAGCCTGCCCGCGCTGCGGTGAAGGCGATGGTCGCCCACAAGATTGTGGATGTGCTGGGCTGCGCTGGCAAGGCGTAATCGGAGCACAAAAAAGGGCGCTGCTGAAAAACGGCAGCGTCTTTTTGTTATGGCAGCATCGCACGCCAATTGTATTTATGAAGTTTTTTCGGTTGACATTATGTATTTTTCGCCTTATAATTTTTCATAAGACTGCGGTGGAAGCCGCAGAACGTGAAAGGAGCAATCCTCATGAAGAAGATGCTGGCACTGGTTCTGGCACTGGCGATGTGCCTCGGCTGCGCTGCACTGGCGGAAGAAACTGCCTTGGTGTACGCGCTTGGCGCGCCCATGCCCGATTTTACCTTTACGGACATTAACGGCGTTTCCCATACCCTCTCCGAAACCTTGAAGGAGAAGGAAATGGTGCTGATTAACCTCTGGGCAACGTGGTGCGGTCCGTGTGAATCGGAGTTCCCCTTCTTGGAGGAAGCCTATGAGCAGTACAAGGACAAGGTGGAAGTCTTTGCGCTGAGCATCGATGAAAACGATGATGATGCGAAGCTGACGGAATATGTGGCGTCGCATGGCTTGACGTTCCCGGTCGGGCATGAAACGTTCAACCTCTTTGCGGGCTTCGGACTCAATGGCGTCCCGACCTCGATTGTGGTTGACCGCTTCGGCAATGTGGCTTTCATCGCAACGGGTTCTCAGCCCTCTACGGACGCGTTTGTCCGCCTGTTCGGTCTCTTCCTCGGCGATGAGTACACGCAGACGAATGTGCTGGCGTTCCTGCCGGGCGAAAAGCCCTCGATTCCGCCGACGGATGAAGCGGAACTGAACCGCGCGCTGAATGTGGAAGGCACGGCGGCGCCGCTGTCCTTCATCAATTCTACGGATGAATACACTTGGCCGATGGCGGTTGCGGAAAAGGATGACCGCACGGTTCTGGTCAGCACGAACACGGGCAAGGATACTTCTTCTGCTTCCGTGCTGACTACGGTGGAAGCGAAGGCGGGCGATGTGTTCGCGTTCGACTACAAGACGTCCACCGAAGCCGGCTGCGACCTGTTCTTCCTGTCTGTCAACGGACAGACGGCGAAGGCTTTCGGCGGCGTAAAGGAATGGGCGACCTACGGCTATGAATTCCCGGCGGACGGTACTTACGAAATTGCCCTGTCTTACATCAAGGATTCCCTTCAGGCCGCGAATGAGGACATGATCTGGCTGGACAACGTGCGCGTGGTGGACGGAGAAGAAGCCGCCGCTGTGCTGGCGAACAACCCGGTCTATCCGGAAGGCACGAAGATGACGACCATCTCCTTTGTGGGCGACAACGTGAAGCAGGTTTTCTTCACCGACCCGAAATTTGCGCTGATGTCCACCTTTGGCGTGACCAACTATTATGTGATTGACAACACGGAAAGCGCGACGGTGAAGGTGACGCTGGCGAAGGGGCTCGACCCGGAAATGTACGCCTTTGGCTGCGAAGCGGCTCCCGAAAACTATGCGCTGACGGACTACATGACGGAGGACGGCTACGTCATCCCGAATCAGCCGATTGACACCAATCAGGCGAGCGGCTTCCCGTATACCACCTATTTTGTGGTGAAGGCTGGCGCGGAAAACGTGGAAGCATCCGCCATTGCAATCGCTGATGAACCCAACGCCAATGCGTTTGTCGCCATGCTGCAGCAGTATGGCATCAATGTCCCCGGCTGGAAGTACGCCGATGGCACCCTGCCTTCCACGGATGAAGTGGCGGAAGCGCCGCAGCTGCCGATGGAGGGGATGGCAAGCTACACGATTAAGTGCGTCGATCAGGACGGCAACCCTGTGACCGGCACGATGATTAACGTCTGCACGGATGAAACGTGCACGCCCATGCCTGTGGATGAGAATGGCGTGCTGGAATTCACCATGCCTGCGTACCCCTATGTGCTGCATGTGCTGATTGTGCCGGAAGGCTACGAGTTCGACAAGACGGTGGAAGAAATTGCTCCCGAAGCGGGCGGCGAAGTGGTGTTCACCTTCCAGAAGGTGTAATCCAAGGCTTCAAGGGGCGGTGTACCTGCGGGTATGCCGCCCTTTTTCGGTGGCGTATTTGGCATAAGAAACGCACCTCATCTGCTGCATTAGCTGGATGAGGTGCGTTTTGTGACTTGATTTTCTATGTGGATTTGCTTGTGCGCCGCAGGGGAGCGAAGGGGTGGAGGGGGCGATCGCAAAGCCCCCCTCCTCGCGCCCGCAAGCGCGAAATCCCTGCATCAACACGCGGAAGCAGCCTGAAAGTGTCACCAACTGAATCGCGCGAAAGGGTCAAGGGGGGACTTCGTCCCGTTTCATTCGTCCCGTTTCATTCGCCCCGTTTCATTCTCCCTTGTTATTGCAGCTTCAGGTCGCCGCCCTTGATCCAGCCCCACTTGCGCAGGAAGAAGGCGAACAGCAGCGTCAGCACGGCGGGGAGAACGAAGCAAATCAGGATAAGCCCAACCCAGTCCATCGGCAGAATCGCGGCTTTCGTGCCGGCGGCAATGTCGTTCAGCCAGCCGGTGTAAACGCCAATCTGCCCGACCAAACCGCAAGTGCCCATGCCGCTGGAAACCGCCGGGCCGTTCATTTCGAGGTGGAACAAGCACGTCGCAATCGGGCCGGTGATGGCGGAAGCAAGCGTCGGGGGAATCCACACGCGCGGATTGCGGATGATGTTGGGCATTTGCAGCATCGACGTGCCCAGCCCCTGACTGACCAAGCCGCCCACGCCGTTCTCGCGGAAGGACATGACCGCGAAGCCGACCATCTGCGCGCAGCAGCCCGCGACCGCCGCGCCGCCCGCAAGCCCCGTCAGCGAGAGCGCCGCGCAAATCGCCGCGCTGGAAATCGGCAGCGTCAGCGCCATGCCGACGACGACGGACACCAGAATGCCCATCAGCAGCGGCTGGAGGTTCGTTGCCCACTTGATGAAATCGCCGACCGAGCTGGCAGCCGCGCCAATCGCGGGCGCACACAGCACGGACAGCCCAACGCCGACAAGAATCGTGACCGCCGGGGTGACGAGGATATCCACCTTCGTCTCCTTGCTGACGATTTTGCCGCATTCGGACGCGACAATCGTGATGAAGTAGACCGCCAGCGGGCCGCCCGCGCCGCCGAGCTTATTTGCCGCCATGCCGACGGCAATCAGGCTGTACAGCACCAATTGCGGGGCAGAGAGCGCCGCGCCGATGGATACCGCCATGGCCGGCCCCGCAACCTGCTGGGCGAAGTTGCCCGCGTCAATTAGGAACTGCACGTTCAGCTGCTGACCGAGCGTCTTGATGATTGTGCCAATCAGCAGCGAGGCGAACAGTCCCTGCGCCATGGCGCCCATGGCGTCTATCCCGTAGCGTTTTGCGGAAAACAGAACGTTCTTCCGCTTCAGAAACGCGCTGACCTTTCCCATGTCCTCCAAATCTCCCTTGTACGGGGAAGCCCCGCGAAATTTCCGCCGAAAAACGGTGGATTGCACTCCATTATAGCATATTGACAAGAAAGAAACAAGCATATATCACAGAATGTGTGGGTTGGGTGAACAAAGTGCGAAATTTCGCCCAGATCCGATGATAACAGGTGTTTTTGTTGCAAGGCAGTCATAACCGTGCTATAATGAAGCGATTGCAAACGGCTCACACGCTTGCAGTCAGCGCAGGAGAGGAGGCATCCGGTCAGTCAGCGCCGGAAGAGCACGGATGAGAAAGAAAAACTCCATCATCAATATGATTGTCGGGCTGGTGGGGCAGCTGCTGAACATGCTGCTTTCCTTCGGCGGACGCATGGTGTTCGTCCACTACCTGTCGCAGGAATATCTCGGCGTGAACGGCCTCTTCGGCGATGTGCTGGGAATGCTGAATCTGGCAGAATTGGGCATCGGCTCGGCAATGATTTTCAGCATGTACCGTCCGGCGGCGCAGAACGACGAGAAGCAGCTGGCGCGCCTGATGAACCTCTACCGCACGCTGTACCGCATCGTTGCGCTGGCGGTGCTGGGCATCGGGCTGGCGCTCATGCCGTTCCTGCCGCGGCTGATGAAGGGCGGCGAGGGCATCGAGAATTTGCAGCTGATTTATCTGCTGTACCTCCTGCAAGCTGTCACGTCATACCTGCTGTCCTACAAGAACGCTATCTATCAGGCGTACCAGAAGGCATATATCCGCAAGGCGCTTGACCAAATCATCGGCATCGTGCGCCTGATTCTGCAAATCGTTGTGCTGGTGACGACGCGGAACTTCATCCTCTACCTGATTATCCAGCTTTTCATGCCGATGCTCACCAGCGCTATCATCTGGGCGCGCGCGGACAGGGAGTTCCCGTACCTCAAGCAGTACAAGGAGCTGCCCGAACCGCAGGAGCGCAAGGCGATTTTCAAGAACGTCGGCGCGCTGAGCCTGCATAAGCTGGCGACGGTTATCGTCCGCAGCACGGATAACCTGATTATGTCCGCGTTTGACGGGCTGGCTACGGTCGGCATATACTCCAACTACAAGCTCGTTTTGATGAACGTCAACAACCTGCTGGGGCATGTGACGGGCGCATTCACCGCCAGCATCGGCAACCTGAACGCGCTGGAGGGCAGAAAGCGCGTCTACGAAATCTTCCGCATCCTCGATTTCGCCGCTTTCCTGCTCTACGGCTACCTCTCCGGCGGACTGGTGACGCTGATCAACTTCTTCATCCGCATGATTTTCGGCGAAGAGTACCTTTTCTCGATGACGGTCGTCGTCATCATCATGGCGGAGTTTTTCATCAGCGGCCTCCGTCAGATGGGGCTGCAGTTCCGCGAGGCGCTGGGGCTGTTCTGGCATGACCGCTACAAGGCGCTGGCGGAGGCCATCATCAACCTTGTTGTATCGCTGATTCTGGTGCGGCGCTTTGGCGTGGCGGGCATCATCGGCGGCACGATTATTTCCAGCCTGCTGACGTGCGTTTGGTTCGAGCCGTATGTGCTGATGCGTTACGGCATTGAGGAGGACTGGCAGAAGAAGCTGCGCCGCTACTTCATGGATTACATCGTCCGCTGGGTGGTGGTCGCGGGGGTCAGCGCCGTGTCCTACTGGATTTTCCAGCTGATGCCACAGACGAATTTCCTCTGGTTCATCGCCCAAGGGCTGATTTATACCGCGATTTTCGCCGCGGTCGTGCTGGTGGTTTACGGCAGAACGAAGGAATTCCAGTACCTGCTGGAAATGACCGTCCGCAAGCTGAAAAAGAAACTTCGGTGAGGGGAGTAAGCCGGTTTGGAATCGCGAAAGGGGTCAACGGGGGACTTCGCCCTGTTTCATTCGCCCTCGGCTTCCCCAATCAACACGCGGAAGCAGTATGAAAGTGTCACCAACTGAATCGCGAAAAAGGGTCAAGGGACGAAGTCCCTTGCGGAGTCAAGGGGCAACGCCCCTTGGGTTCCCCCAATCAACACGCGGAAGCAGTATGAAAGTGTCACCAGCTGAATCGCGCGAAAGGGTCAAGGGACGAAGTCCCTTGCGGAGTCAAGGGGGCAGCGCCCCTTGGGTTCCCTCAATAAACACGCGGAAGCAGTATGAAAGTGTCACCAACTGAATCGCGAAAAAGGGAGTCCAGAGGGTCGAAGACCCTTTGGCGGGGTCAAGGGGCAGCGCCCCTTGCGGAGTCCAGAGGCAGAGCCTCTGGCGTCTCCCGCAATCAATGTGGAAGGGAAGGAAACCGATGAAAATCCTGATGGTCAATAAGTTCTTGTACCCGCGCGGCGGGGCGGAAACGTATATGCTCCGCATTGGGGAAGAACTGACGAGACGCGGTCATCAGGTGGAATATTTCGGCATGTACGACGAGAAAAACACCGTCGGGAACGCCGAAGGACTGACGACGGTCAACATGGACTTCCACGCGTCTGGCGCGGAAAAGCTGCTCTACCCCTTCCGCATCATCTATTCCGGCGAGGCGCGGCGCAAAATGCGGCAGGTTATCGACCGCTTCCACCCGGACATCATCCACTTCAACAACATCAATTTCCAGCTTACCCCGTCCGTGATTCTGGCGGGCGCAGAGAAAAATATCCCGATGGTGCAGACCGTCCACGATTTGCAGATGCTCTGCCCGAACCACATGATGATGGAATTCGGGACGTGGAAGCTCTGCGAGGAGTGCAGCGGGAAGAAGTGCAAGATGGCGTGCGTGCGCAAAAAGTGCATCCACGGGTCGCGTGCAAAGAGCCTCATCGGCGCGATAGAAGGCACGATTTATACCAGCAGCCATGTGTATGACCGCGTGGCGCGCTACATCTGCCCCAGCCGCTTCATGGAGAAAAAACTGCTGTCTGTTCCGCGGTACGCCGGAAAAACCACCATGATTCATAACTTTTTGAGCAAGACGGCGGAGATCAATGCGCCCAAGGGCGATTACGTTCTGTATTTCGGGCGGCGGGCCGCTGGAGGAGCTGTGCCGAACGTGCGGCTTGCCCAACGTGCGCTTCGTCGGCTTCAAGACTGGAAAAGAACTGCAGGAGCTTGTCGCGGCGGCGCGCTTCACCCTCCACCTCTCCCTGTGGTACGAAAACTGTCCGCTGGCGCTGCTGGAATCGCAGTCGCTGGGCACGCCGGTGCTGTGCAACCGCATCGGCGGAATGCCGGAGCTGGTGGAGGAGGGCAAAACGGGTGTCCTCAACGACACCTTCACGCCCGAAGCCTATGCGGAGAAGATTCGCGCGCTGTATAGCGATTCGGCGTTGCTGGATGAAATGGCGCGCAACTGCCGCGCGAAGAAGGAAAGCATGATGACGCTCGACCGCTACTGCGACCGGCTGCTGGAAATCTACATGGAGGAAATCGGAGGAAAACGCGCGTGATAGATGGCAAAAAGCGCAAAGTAATGTTCCTGATTTACAGCCTGTGCGGGGGCGGCGCGGAGCGGGTGCTGGTGGAAACAGTCAACCGCCTGCCCAAAGACCGCTACGACGTGACGCTCATGACGCTTTTCCACGACGATACCCGCGCCGGGATGTTGTCGCCGGAGGTGCATTACCGCCCGGCGCTGCGCGTGAAGAACGACAAGGCGCAGAAAATTCTCAGCGGCATCATGCAGTACATCATCCCGCCGAAATGGCTGTATCGCTGGTTCTTCAGGAGCGACGCGGATGTGGAAGTCGCCTTCATGGAGGCGTTCCCGACAAAAATCCTCGCGTACTCCACCAATCAGCACGCGAAAAAGTACGCGTGGGTGCATATCGACGTGCAGACGTACACCAAGCAGGATCGCCTGTTCCGCTCCATGCGGCATCAAAAGGCGTGCTATGAGCGGTTTGACGGCATCTACTGTGTGTCGGAGAACGTCAAGGAAGCGTTTTCCGCGAAATTCGGCTTGACGGAGCGCGTCCATGTCGCCTATAATATGCTGGATGAGCAGGCAATCCGCCGCCGGAAGAACGAGCCGGTGGATGACATTCCGAAGGGCGAGTTCCTGATGGTCAGCGTCGGCAGCCTGATTCCGCGCAAGGGGTTTGAGCGGCTGATTCATGTCTGCGGGCTGCTCAAAAGCCGTGGCTACCACTTCCACCTGCTGATTCTGGGCAAAGGGGAGCTGTACGAAAATCTGGCGATGCAGGTGATTGACGAGCATTTGCAGGGCAGCGTGCAGCTGCTGGGCTTCCGCGATAACCCGTACCCGTATATGGCGGCGGCGGATTTGTACGTCTGCCCGTCCTACGTCGAGGGGTTCAGCACGGTGGTGAGCGAAGCCGTTGTGCTGGAAACGCCCGTCGTTACGACGGACTGCTCCGGAATGCGCGAGATTCTGGGCGACAGCGAGTATGGCCTGATTACGCAGAACACCGAAGAATCGCTCTTCGAGGGCTTGCGGACGATGCTGGACAAGCCGGAAGTCTACCAATACTACCAGCAGCGCGTCCGCGAACGCGCGCCGTTCTTCTATATGGAAGAAAGGCTGAAGGCGTATGAGGAGATTCTTGACCAGTAAGGGAAAAATGTTATGAGCGACATCCTGCGAAAACTCCGCCGCGGCGCCACCCTGCTGGGCGAACTGATCAAGTACGAGGCGGCAGCCCTCTGCGCCAGCGTGCTGAAAGTCACCAATCCGCGGTACCGCCACGTTTGGCTTGTGTCCGAGCGCGGCAGGGAAGCCCGTGACAACGGCTACCACTATTTCGCGTACCTTCGGCGGGCGCACCCCGAAATCAACGCCGTCTACGTCGCAGACCCTAAGCTTCCCGACTATGACCGCGTTGCGCAGCTGGGCAGCGTCGTGCCGTATCGCAGCTGGCGGCACTACCTGCTCTGCGCCGCGTCGGAAATGAAGGTTTCCACCCATGTTTCCGGTTATACGCCTGATATTGAACGCTATTATATGCTCGATAAGCTCCACATCGTGCGCGGAAAAAAGGTGTTTTTGCAGCATGGCATCATGATTGACGACATGAAGTGGTACCATTACCCCAACGTCGTCATGGATTTGTTTGTCACGACGCTGCAAAAGGAGCGTGATTTCGTCGAGTCGGCGTTCGGGTATCCGAAAGGCGTCGTCCGCCGATTGGGGCTGTGCCGATATGACGCGCTTCTGCATCCGCACGAGACGAAGCGGCAGGTGCTGTTTATGCCGACGTGGCGGACGTACGCCGTGGAGGGCAAAACACAGGCGGAGTTTGAGCAGACGGACTATTTCCAGCACTGGCAGGCGGTCATTTCCGACCCGAAGCTGGAGAAGCTGCTGACGAAATACGGCTATGACGCCGTGTTCTACCCGCATTTTGAGGTGCAGCGCTTCCTGTCCGCCTTCCACACGGAGAATCCGCGCGTCAAAATCGGCGCGCTGGGGCAGATGGACGTGCAGACGCTGCTGATGGAGTCCGCGCTGCTGATAACGGACTTCTCCAGCATCCAGTTCGACTTCGCGTATATGCTCAAGCCCGAAATCTACTACCAGTTTGACGAGGCGCGGTACTGGGGCACGCACCACGACCGCGGCTATTTCGACTATCGCGTGGACGGCTTCGGGGAGGTCGTGACGACGCAGGAGGCGCTGCTGCAAGCCATCGAAACCGCGCTTGCGTCGGAGTGCGCCGTCACGCCGGAAATGCAGAAGCACATCCGCGATACTTTCGGCGCGCTCGACGACCACAACTGCGAGCGAAATCATCAGGCAATCAGGGAGCTGATGTCATGAAAGCAAACGACGGGCAGGCGAACCTCATTCTGCTGGACAGCGCGCCGCAGCCGGAATGGAACTTTGCGGCGCTGATGGAAGCGGAGACAGGGGAGAAGTGGAACATCTGGCACATTGACAGCCATTTTTCGGACAGCGCATGGAAGAAGAAGGCGAAATTCTTCCTCTTTCCACTCAAAGTCCTGCGCCACCGCAAGGAATTTGGCACCATTCTGTCCTACCAGCAGTTTTACGGGCTGTTTTTCGCCTTTTACAGCGCCATTTTCCACCTGAAAAAGCACTGCCACCTCATCGTCACCACGTTCATCTACCGCCCCAAGCAGGGCTGGAAGGGCAAACTGTACGCGTGGTTCATGCGCAAGGCAGTGAACAGCCCCGCGCTGGACAAAATCGTCTGCTTTTCCAGCAGCGAACCGGCGTATTACCAGTCCATTTTCGGCACGGACAAGTTCACCTATGTGCCGCTGGGGCTGGGCGATTTGAACCGCGGCGGGCACATTCCGCAGGGGGAGGAGCGATTCATCCTCGCGGCGGGAAAGAGCAACCGCGACTATGACTTCCTTGTGGATGCGCTGAAGGACACGCCGTATCAGGTGCGCATTCTGTCCGACGCGTACAACCACCCGAACCCCGGCAGCAACATCCGCATTTATCACGATGTGTTCGGCGAGAAGTATTATCAAATGCTGTCAGAATGCTGCTGCGTGATTGTGCCGCTTGCCGATGCGCGCATTTCGGCGGGGCAGCTGGTGTTCCTGCAGGCGATGATGTTCGCCAAGCCGATTATCACCACGGAATCGGACACCGTGCGCGACTACATCGAATCGGGCAAAAACGGTCTGATCATTCCCAAACAGCGTGATGCGCTGCGGGACGCGGTTCGCCGGCTCTACGAGGATGAAGCGCTGTACCGCGGCATGGCAAAGGAGGGCAGATGCCGATTCTTGGAAAACTATTCTGTGGCAAGCATGGCGCGGCGAATTGGGTCAATCTGGCGGAAGCTGGACGAAAAGAAATGCTGAAAAAGGACATTCAACCGCGCCCGGCGTATCTGAAATGGGTGTATATCGGCATGATGACCATCGCCTTCTGGAATGGTGGGCTGGGGCTGCCGTGGTTCACGAAATATGTGCTGCAAGTCGGCGTGCTGGGCATGGCGCTGCTGTTTATGCTGGTGACGGGCGACTTCCGGCGGCTGAAAACCGTGGGACAGTTTGCGGTGATGTTCGGGCTGCCGTTTGTGATGATGGCGGCGCTGTCAATGCTGTACTGGGCATTGGACTTTCAGCAGCTTAACTACATGTCGCGCGGCTGCTCGACGATTCTCTACCATGTCATATCGCTCAGCGCAATGTGCAGCGCGGTGTACCTCTTCGGCCGCAGGAGCATTGATTATACGCTCTACGGCATGTGCGGCGCGAACTGCTGCATTGTGCTGGGATCCATCAAGGAGAACGGCATCGGGGCGTTTGTGACGGGGCTGATTGCGTTTGCAAAGTCCGGCGGGATTGACACGAACGCCGCCATCAAGGCGCTGGAAGTGCATGACCTGACGTTTGCCTTCGGGCTGATGCTGCTGTTCGCCCTGTGCTGCGAGCGAGGCAAAAAGCGCCTGCTTTACGCTGCCTTATCGGGGCTGTTCTTCTTTCTGGGTCTCAAACGCATCGCGCTGATTGGCTTAGTCGGCGTGTTTTTGATGGGCGAGTTCATCCGCAGGAGAAAACCGAAAGTCCAAAGCGTCCTGATTCTCCTCATTTCCATTGGCGCCATCGTCATTTGCTTCGGGTATGTGTACCTGATTCAGTCGGGGCTGTTCAACGAAATCGTCCATGCGCTGGAAATTGACACGATGGGGCGCGACAGGCTCTATGCCGCTTTTCAGGAGGTCTACGATTTTTCCCCCGCCTTCCGAGGGTATGGCATTGGCTATGTTACACGCTATATCAGCATCATGACGGAAGCCGGCGTTGGCGTATTCGGCACGCACAACTTCGGCGGAATGCACAACGATATTGTTACCATGTACATCGAGTTAGGCTTCTGGGGCTTCGCGTTCTGGATTTGGTACAGCTGGAACGGGCGCATTGTGTGGTGCCAGAAGGAGTTCGGGATGCAGACAGCCCTGCTGCTGCTGTACGAAACGATTTACGGCTTCATTACCTACGCCACCGACAACACGGTGTTCTACTGCTATATCAACACGGTCTTTATGCTGCTGCCGATTGCGATGGCGATTGGCGAGCAGGAACAAGGCGAGGAGAAAGGCAAGCATGAAAGAAAAGAACCGGAAACGAGCAAGGAGCGGCGTGTGGTCGCTTCTTGAGCGGATGCTGCAGGGTGTGTGGAGATACCGCCTGCTTTGCCTGCTGCTGATCATCGCGGCGATGGTGACCACCAGCGCCCTGATGCATCCGGGAAAGATGCAGTCGGCAACCGCCCTCATTGCCCTGAACTATGAGGAAGCGACAAGGGGACTTTATCCGAATCAGACGCGATTCAACATTTCGCTGCTCAAGTCTGACGAGGTGCTTTCGCGTGCGCTCGAAAAGGCGGGCGTGACGAACATGGAGCCCCTTGCGCTGGCGGAGCACATCAGCGTAAGCGCGTCAAGCGTCGGCGGCATGTCGATTGATTCCGGCAGCGCCAGCGCCTACAAGATTGCCACCACTTACACCGTCTCCTACAAGCGCAATGAGGAACTGCCGGCAAGCATCAGCACCGGCGACATGCTCCAGCTGATTATCGAGGCGTACAAGGAAGCGTTCTACGAGAACTACACCTACGTCGATACGGCGCTCAATCCGAACTGGAATGAACTGGATGAACGGGAGTATGTGGAAATCGGCACATTCTTCGAGAAAGAAATCGGCAAAGTCAGCCGCTTTTTGAAGAGCCGCGCGAACGAGAACGGCACGTTCCGTTCCTCAGCTAACAACGAGACGTTTATCTCTTTGCAGAAGAAGGCACAGAATTTCTCTAACATTGACCTTGAAAAGTACACCGCGTATGTGCGGCAGAGCGGGTTATCCAAAAATCGCGACCGCTATGTGTCCAAGCTGAAATATCAGAATCAGCTGCGCAACATTGAGTATCAGAAATTCATGAGCCACTATCAGAACCATCTTGCAACGATTGACATGTACGATTCCGCGCTGACAAGCGTTGTGCTGATTCCGACATTGGATACGCAGGCAAACTTCTATATGTCGCGCACGAAGGTGGCGATTGACTATCAGGCAAGCTCCGCTGAGACGGAAAACTTCCATGCCCATGATACAAAGGAGAAAATCAAGGACAATGAGTACACCATCGGGAAGATGCTCGCGGAAGACGCCAATGCGGCTGAGAACATCGTCACGGCGGAGATGCTGATTGATACCATGAAGACCAAATTGGCGGATTTGATTGAACGCACAAATGTCATCAACCGCGAATACGTCCGCTATAAGACGCGCAATTACCTTACCGTGTCCTATGAGCAGATGAGCGCGATGGATGAATACAGCATCAAGTGGTCGATCTTGATGGGCGGCGTGACGTTCTGCGTCTGCTGCGTGCTGTTGCTGGTGATTGAGGGCAGAAAAAAGCATGAAAAAGTTTAACATCATCCGCTACTTAAAGCGCTGGTGGCCGCTGATTGCGCTGATGTCCATCTTGGCCGGCGCGTTCTTCATGCGCTATGCCAGCAATCATCAGGCGTACACGGCACAGGCCGTCATCAAGTACACCTACGACGCGGCGTCGGAGGGCTTGACCCCGAACGGCGAGCCGCTGGACGTTTCCGAAATCTTTTCCTCGACGGTCGTCAAGGAAGCGATTGAGCGCCTCGGCTATTCCGTCAATGTCGATACCATCCGTTCCGGCGGCACGGTGACGGGCATCACCCCTGCCGATGTGCAGACGCGGCAGGATGCGCTGGCGGAAAAAGGCGAAGAGGTGGAGGAATACTATCCGACAGAATACGTTGTCAAGCTGAACGTTGGCAGCAGCAGAAGCGCTGAGTTCGCGCGCTTGATGCTGGATGAAATTTTGAGCTGCTATTTTGCCAGCTTCGGGGAGAAATATGTGGATTACTCCACCATCCCCAACAACGCTGAAAACGTGCTGGCGGGCGGTTATGATTACATTGAGCAGGCGGAAATTCTCAGCAATTCCGTGGATGAGATTATCGCGCAGTTAGGCAACCGCCAAAGCGCTGCGCCGGATTTCACCTCGTCGCGCACGGGTCTGTCCGTCTCCGACCTGTTTGATGAATACAGCTATATCCAGTCGGTGCGGATTCCGTACCTGTTTTCGGAGATTTTGGGCGAAAGGCTGACGCAGAACCGCGAAATCCTGCTGAAAAAGTATCAGGAGCGGTATGCGAATTACATGCTGACAAGCGGCACCGATGGCGACAAGGTGGCAAGCGTCAAGGAAGTTATCGAAAGCTATGGCAATAAGAATAAGGAAGGCTCGCTGTACTATGCCGGAACGAACGGCACGGACACGAATGGGCAGAACGGCTTCGTGCTGGGCGACGTCTACGAAGAGTACGACGCGAACGGCAATATCAAAGACCGCACGACGGTCTACGACACGCTCATCAGCGACTATGTGACGCTGCTCAACCGCAAGTCCGACAGCCTGATTGATGCGGCGTACTGCCAGTACATCATCGACACCTTCTCCAAGGCGCCGGACGCGACGGAGAACACCGCCGAAGACCGCGCGTCGGTGGAGGCGGAAATCAGCGCGCTGCAAACCCGGCTGGATGACCTCTATCAGGTGCTGCTGGTGACGATGGAGGAGTACAACGAGTACATGGGCGCGGTGAACGTGGGCGTGCTGTCCACCACAGCGGTGAGCGCGCGCGTCAACGTCAAGCTGTACATGATGTTGGGCGTTGTCGTGTTCTTCATCCTCGGCGTCTGCGGCGCCATCCTGCTGGGGCGAATCCAGGACTTCGTGGAGTATCTGTTCTTCACCGAGCAGTCGCTGGAAATGCCGAACCGTACGGCGTGCGACCTGTACATCAAGAACAACACCGAGCGCGTGCTGGGCGACGACAACGTGTGCGTTGTGCTGGAGCTGACGAACCTGAGCCACATCAACAACGAGCTGGGGCGCGTGAAGGGCAACGAAGTGCTGCGCCGGTTCGCGGACTTCATCAAGGAAGCGTCCGCAACCTGCGGTACGGTGTATTACAACGGCGGCTGGCAGTTCATCGGCTTCTTTGAGCAGTGCCGCCGCGAGGACGCGGAGAGCTTTGCGGACTACATGCACCGCCTCGTGCACGCCTACAACGAGGAAAGCGGCGACGCGAAGATGGAATACAGCCTTGGCATGGCGGAAAGCCGCACCGCCAACGCCCATACGCTGCGTACCCTGCTGCGCGGCGCAATGATGGACCGCAGAAAGCAGGAGGACTAAGCCATGAAAAAGTGGAAAAAAGCGCTGCTGCATGTGCTGACCGTGCTGCTGGTGATGGCGGGCGTTTGCGGATACTTCCTCTTCCTGTATCCGCATGAGCAGGACTTTGTGGAAAGCTACTACAAAGTGCAGTCGGATAAGCTGACGAGCCATCTGCGGATTGTGCAGCTCTCCGACCTGCACCTGCGGGAGTTCGGCGAGAACAACTGCGATTTGGTGGCGCGGATTCGTGCCTTGAAGCCGGACATCATCGCCATCACGGGCGATATGAACGACAAGAAAAGCGACGACACGCACGTCGTGACGGACTTGTGCGCGCAGCTGGTGGAAATTGCCCCGGTGTACTATGTGCCGGGCAACCACGAGTGGCCGAAAATCGTGTTCGAGGGCAGCACACTCGCGTCGGATTTGGAAGCGTTGGGTGTGCACTTTCTGGCGGATAAGTACGAAACTGTGACCATCGGCAGCAATACGCTGCTCATCGGCGGCATTGCGGAAGCGCCGGTATCCTATGAGAAGTACGCCAGCGGATTTCTGGAGGATTTCGCCGCCCAGCCGGGCTACAAGATGCTGCTCGTTCACTATCCGGAATACTACGCGGAGGACACGGGCGCGCTGATTGGCAAGGACATCGACATGGCGCTCTGCGGCCACGCGCACGGCGGTCAGGTTCGCCTTCCGTTCCTCGGCGCGCTCTACACGCCGGATCAGGGCTTCCTGCCCGATTTGACCGAAGGCGTGCAGACGATTTCCGGCACGAAGGTCATCATCAGCCGCGGACTGGGGGACGACGTGGGGCAGATTCTGCCGCGCATCAATAATCCGCCGGAACTGGTGATTATTGACGCGAACTGGTATTGAGGCAGGGAGAAAACGAAGATGCTCCGAATTGGTGTGCTGAAAAAAGAATACTACTGCGAGAAGCGCAACGTCACCGACCGAGTAAACATGCACGAAAAGCGCGCGGAGTACGTCATCATCAAGGGCTACGACCTCCGCGCGTGCGCCGGGGTTGCGCTCGACAAGATGCGGAAGAAGCTGCGCATGAAGGGCGTTTCGCCGCTGCACTCCAACCGCCTTCGCGACTATTATCATCCCATTGTGTCGCCGAACGTGGATGTCATTCACACCTGCAACGTCGTCTGCGAGACGAAAAAGCCGTGGATGGCGACGTTCGAGGGCGCATTCCCTCTGGGGCAGCGCGAGCAGAATTTGCCAGAACAGCGGGCGTGGATGCAGCGCTGTTACCAGCAGATGGCAGCACCGTCGTGCAAGCGGCTGCTGGCGTTCTCGAACTGGGCGGCGGACTGCACCCGCGAGTGGATGCGGCGGAACAACTGCCAGCAGTACGACGAAATCAACAGCAAAATTGAGGTGCTGTATCCACCGCAGCCCGTGCAGTTGACGGCGGATGAGGTCATGGCGAAATTCCAAGACGTAAACAAAGAGTTACGATTCTTCTTCGTTGGTCGCGACTTCTATCGCAAGGGCATGTATGAGTGTCTGCTGGCGCTGAAAAAGCTGCGGGAGGCGTATCCCGTCCATTTGACCATCGTCAGCGGGCTGAAGCAGGAGTATGCCTACCGTGTGCCGAAGTACACAGCGCAGGAGGAAGCGGAGGTGCAGGGCATCATCCGCGACAATTCTGATTGGATAGAATATCACGAATCGCTGCCGAACGAGCAGGTGCTTGCACTCTGCAAGCGGGCACACATCGGTCTGCTGCCGACCTACCGTGATTCCTTCGGGTACAGCACGATTGAGATGCAGTCGTGCGGCTGCGTGGTGCTTTCGACGGACATTTTCGCCCTGCCGGAGCTGAATGACCTGGACATCGGCTACGTCTGCGCGATTCGCCATGCGGTGGATGCGCTGACGGATGGCAATGACGCGGCGGTTCAGGCGCTTCGTCCGCTGCTGGCGGCGCAATTGCAGGAGCAATTGACGCGCATTGTAGAGGAGCGCGGCAAGCTGATGGACAAGGCGCAAATGGCGCTCGCACGGGTTGCGCAGCGGTACGACCCGGAGCGCCACGGCGAGCGGCTCTATGAACTGTATCAGGAGTGTGGGAAAAAGTGACGGATGCACAAAACCTCGTCAGCGTCATTATCCCGATTTACAAGGCGGAAAAGTATCTGTCGATGTGCGTGGACAGCGTGCTGAATCAGACATATCAGAACTTAGAGGTTATTCTGGTGGACGACGGTTCGCCGGACAACTGCCCCGCCATCTGCGACGAGTATGCCCAAAAGGACAAGCGAATCCGCGTCATCCACCAGAAAAACGCCGGGTTGTCCATGGCGCGCAATGCCGGATTGGACATCTGCACAGGCGACTATATCACCTTTGTGGACAGCGACGACGCGCTGCATATTGACTTCGTGGCGCGGCTGCTGGCAGCGTGTGAGGATAACAGTGCAGAAATTGCGATTGCGGACTTCAAGAAAGCGGCGGTAGCGGAATATCTGCCGAAAATTACCGCACCGCTGGAGAATAAGCCTGTGCGCGTGGTGGATGGGCACGAGGCAAACATGATGATTTACCGTAGGCCGGAATGGGTGCGAATGATTACCGCATGGGGAAAACTCTACCGCCGCAAGGTTTTTGCCTGTGAGCGCTTCCCGATTATCAAGCTGCACGAGGACGAAGCGCTGGTGTACAAGCTGCTGTACCGCTGTCAAAAGGTGGCTCTGGTGGATGAACTGCTGTATTTTTATACCGATAATCCGGACAGCATGATGGCGAACCGCTTCAAGCCGGAGCGCATGACGATGATTGAAATTCTTGACGAGCGCCTTGCGTTTTACCGCGAAAACGGCGAAAACGGCGACTTAATCCGCTTTACGCAAAACCGGCAGTTTATGTTTGCGGCAGAATACTATCTGCATACGGCGGATAACAAGCCTTTCCGCCGCAAGGCGCGCAAAAAGCAGTGGGCGCTGTATTGGCCGCTGATGCGCTCCTCGTACTGGCTGCGCAGGAAACTCGTGTATACCTATGCCATGCTGCTGCCCGGGCATTTCAAGAAGTTGTATTTCTAAGGCACCACCTCATTTGTGCGGTGTTACCCTAATGCAGCGGCTGGAATCCACGAAAGGAAGAAAAAGGATGAATCAAGTCAGCATCATCATTCCCGTGCACAACACGCCGGAGGAATACCTGCGCGAATGCTTGCATTCCGTCCTGCGGCAGGATTACACGAATTGGGAAGCCATCCTGATTGACGACGGCTCGACCAGCGGCGCGGAGCGTATCTGTGATGAATACGCGGCGAAGGATGCGCGCTTTTGCGTGATTCATCAGCGGCAAAGCGGCGTATCTGCGGCGCGCAACGCGGGCATGGCGGCGGCGAATGGCGACTGGCTGATTTTTCTGGATTCCGACGACTGGTGGGAGGAAAATCTGCTGTCATCCGCAATGAAAAAGCTGGCGGAAGAACCGGCGGATTTGCTGGTGTTTGGGTTTAAGAGCGATATAAACGGCAAAGAGACGATTCCGTTTTCCTTTGCTCCCAAGGCGAAACATGGTGACCTTTCTCTGCCGAAAGAAATGCAATTGGGTCTGCTGGACAAAAATACGCGCTATCTGAGCGTTTATTTTGGTGCGCCGTGGCTTCAGGTGATTCGGCGAGGGCTTGTCACACAGGCGCATCTTCAATTCGATCGGGCAATCCAGCAGTCTGAGGATGCACTGTTCAATATCACACTGCTGGAGCATGTAAAAAACGTAGCGCTGCTGGATGAGCCGCTGATGCATTACCGTATTTTTGACAACTCTGCGTTCCATCGCTTTCAGGAGAATCTGCCGGAGCAAATGGAGTTGATTAACCAGCGCTTTCGGCAGTTCCTTGAAGTGAACCACAAATCAGCGGAATTTTGGGATGCGTATGATATTTGGCTGACGGAAAGCTATGTTCGCCTGCTGAAGCGCTACTTCTATCACCCGAATAATCCGCAGTCGGAGGCGGAAAAGAAGCGGGCATGGAAGGCGCTGCTGACAACCTGCCCGTCGCTGAAGCAGCTGCGCCGCGCAAGCTGGAAGAAGATGTACCAGTCGCGCAAGTCATATCCGCTGCTGCTGTTTTTCCTGCTGTACTGCCGCTGCTACGCGCTCAAGCGGCGCGTGACGGAATGGCTTCTGCGGACGGACAGGTACTGACAAAAAATACTTTTCCGCGGGCGGGAACAATCCTCCCGCCTTTTTCGTCTGTTAGAGTGCAGGGCAAAAGAAGCCCTGACATTCCCCCAAAAAGGAGAAACACGATTATGAAGAAAATGCTTGCAATCCTGATGGCGCTGCTGATGGCGGCGCTGCTGCTGCCCGCTTATGCCGAGGAAGGCGACGTGGCGGAAATCGCGGAAATTGCCGGGACGGTGCTGGAAATCGGCGAAGAATCCATCCTGCTGGAAACGCCCGAAGGGCAGCTGATTGAGGCGATTCTGACGGCGGACACCATCCGCGAGGGCAAGGAAATCGCGGAGGGCGACTTCATCCACGTCATGTACAACGGGCAGATGACCCGCTCCTACCCCGCGCAGGTGACGGCGCAGCACATTGGCTGCTACGTCCTCACGGGCACGGTCAGCGACATCACCGACGAGGGCTTCACCCTCACCACCGATGAGACGACTTACATCGTTCACGCGACGGCGGAACAGCTGGCGCAAATCACCGATGGCGCGGAAATCAACGTGTATTTCAGCGGCGTGATTGCGATGAGCCTGCCGGGGCAGATCAGCGCCGAGCAGATTACGGCGGTGGAGGAGGAAGCTGTCCTCACCGGCACGGTCGTCGAGGCGTACATCACCATGGAAACCGCGGATGGTCAGCAGATTCAGGTCAACCTGACCTCCCTGACGCAGCTGCCGGATGGCATTCCGGACTTGGGCGACACGGTTCGCGTGACCTACAATGGGCAGATGACCAGCTCCATTCCCGCGCAGGTGACGGCGGATACGGTTGATATTGCCGTGACCATCGACGAGCTGGCGGGCGAAATTGTCGAAATCACGGGCGACGGCATCCTCCTCCAGACGAAGGACATGCAGGTGCTGGTCAACGTGGACGAGGGCACGGTCTACGAGACGGACGGCGAACTCGCGGTGGGCGACTACATCCACGTCCTCTACGACGGCATCATGACCCGCTCGCTGCCGGCGCAGGTGTACGCGCAGAAAATCGGCTGCTACAAGACCACCGGCACGGTCAGCGAACTGACGGAATCCGGCTTCCTGCTGACGACGGAAACCGACGTGGTGCAAGTCAACGCGGACGCGGCGCTGCTGGACGGCATGGAGAACGGCATGACCGTGACGGTCTACTCCAACGGCGCGATGACGATGAGCCTGCCGGGGCAAATCAGCGCGGAAAAGATTGTCAAGGCGGAATAATTGCATATTGAAAAACGGCGCTCAGCAGGGAAGAAATCCCGCTGAGCGCCGTTTTGGTTCTTCACGGAAAGTTGGGGGGCAAACAAGGGTTTAGGCGAAGCGCCAAAAGCTGCACGCGGAAGGAGCATGAAAGCGCGACCAATCCAATCGCGAAAAGGGGTCAAGGGGCAATTGCCCCTTGCAGGGTCAAGGGACAGCG
>ERZ1106951.295-NODE-295-length-50640-cov-9.288801_pt1 | contig 50640 bp, 39 predicted proteins | sample MGYA00403676_ERZ1106951 | MGnify/ENA primary metagenome ERZ1106951 (study PRJEB35170, sample SAMEA104062398) | human gut metagenome | biome: human gut; feature: human-associated habitat; material: faeces | place: Denmark | collected 2012-04-23 ...
CAGAAAAAGAAGAATATATATATGAGTCATTTTCGGAGATATTTAAAGATCAGTATAACAACGAAAAGGAAGCTTGTTGGTTGAAAAAAGATACTGTTAGTGAAGTATACAAGTGTATTGATGAATCTGTTCAGAATATGATTTCTGTTGTATCGAAGAATAATTTGTTATGCTATGTGGTAGATACAAGTAAATTCGAACATATCAACGAGATGAAGCAGATTCTTGTCGGATTTGCAGAAAAAATTGATATCATCAATATGAATAACATACCTATGTAGCACACGATTGAACTCATGAAGAATAAGAATCAGTTACATCAGAAGGTTGTTGAGTTCATAAAAAATGCTGATTTATATATGGATAATTTTGAATATGTGGATATGGATAAGATACAGATGAAAACTGGTGAAGGTGATGAAAAGCCAGATGAGAAAGTGCTTGATATTCCGAAGAATATTATTGATCAAATTAGGTTGGTATCCACATATAAAGGAGTCCATGTACCAAGTATGATGTTTGATTCTACAGGAACAAAGAAGATTGCCGCTATTGCCAGCTATGTAATCGAAGCACTTGAACAGGGCAGAATTTTAATCGTGGATGAGCTGGACAGCAGTATTCATTTTAAGCTCACCAGAGCGATTGTTGCCATGTTTAACAATGAATTAAATACAAGTGCACAGATGATATTTACAGTACATGATATTAACCTTATGGATTGCAAGAGAATGTTCCGAAAGGAGCAGATTTGGTTTGTTCATAAGGATAAAGAAGGTGTGTATGTATATTCACTTGCAGATTTTACAGCATAGCAGGGAGTACGAGATACGACAGATGTTATGGAAAAATATAGGAAAGGTGCACTTGGCGCTTTACCTGATCCAGAATTGATTAACTCTTTGCTTAGCATTAAAAGCGGTGTAAAGGGGGATGATGCCGATGCCAAATAAGCTCCCTAGGTTTTTTGATAACCATAAAATTTGTATTATCTGTGAAGGTAATGAGGAATATGAGTATCTGAAGTGATTAAAAAATTTAAAAGTATGGAACGAGCAATATGATATTTCATTGGTAAATGCCGGTGGAAATGATAATATCCCGGCGAGGTATCAGGATCGATATCAAAATGGAGCAGATGAACTTGTGCTTGTGTTCTGTGATACGGAGAAGAAACCTCACGAGCAGTACGAGGACATTAAACGCAAGCCAGAGGGAAGTACTCCTGTATATCGCATTACTTATAAAGAGTGTATTCAGATGGTTGGTCAGATGAAGGATTTTTTTGAAACAGATGTATTTGGTGTAGAAAAAGAAGCAGGTAAGGTAGAAGGAATTATTGCCGCTGTTTACCAGAGTGTATTTGGACAGGATGCGTATCCATCCCTGGAAGAGAAAGCGGCGAATCTATTATATTTTATGATAAAAGATTATCCATACGCAGATGGCTGTATACAGATGCACTAAGGATTATATTATGCGATAAATGAATGTCGCCTGTTATGCGACTTCCAAATGAGAAAAGTGTGTTATTCTGAGATCAAACAAGAGGCAAATAGAGTCAGGAGAATGACATTATGAGTAAAAAAGGATATAGCAGACCAGGATTATTTGGATCCATAAACCACTATGATGAAAAAGAGCATAAGCGGGGGCATAGCAATCCAGGATTTTTAGGTGGATTCAATCATTACGATGATTAAGAATTATAAAAGGCGGTACGGTTATGGCAGATAAAAAGTTAATTGATGAGGTAGGAAAATACATAGATAAGTACTACGAACCGGTAAAGGACGATATCAAAATGGATAAGGAAATGAGATCCATTTTTGATAAAATTACAAAATTTCGGAAGAAGAGAGCTGAAGAAAAGGCTTTGCAGGAAGAGCCGGTAAAAGAAAGCAGTTTGTCAGAAGATGCATTACCGGAAGAATTTGATGTTTCAACAATGCAGAAGACAAAAATCCAAAAAGGTATGTCTTCTACGATGTCAGTAAACAGAAATATTGATAATCTGATAAATCAGCTGGAGGAAACATTTTCACAGAGATTACTCCGAATGATTGATGAGCGTGGTATGACTGATTCAGAAGCATATACAAAGGCATATGTGGATCGTCGGCATTTTTCAAAAATCCGAAAAGATGTCAATTATGTTCCAAATAAAAAAACGGTACTCGCTTTTACAATCGCTTTGGAATTATCCCTGGATGAAGCCAAGGATTTACTGGCAAGTGCTGGTTTCGCATTATCCAGAAGTTCGAAAACAGATATTATCGTGGCATATTTCTTACAGAATAAGATTTATGACATGTTTGAAATTAATGAAGTACTGGATGCATACGGACAACCAGTATTTTAACAAAATATTTTGGTGCAATGTCACCTGACAGGCGACCAACTCAGTTGGTTCTGTAGATAAAATGTGATTAACAACAAATATCAGAGGAGGAAATCCCACAAGGGGATACCATGATGGCTTGAAAATAAGCCAGTAAGGAGGAAATCACATGAATACAGAATTAACGGAGTTGGTTTTTATTTTGGACAGAAGTGGATCAATGGGTGGCTTGGAAAGTGACACGATCGGTGGTTTTAATGGCATGATTGCAAAACAAAAGGCACAGGAAAAGAAGGTGAATGTGACTACTATTTTATTTGATGATGAAGTAGATATCATCCATGATAGATTTCCGGTGGATATCATTGCACCACTTACGGAAAAAGAATACTTTGTGCGTGGTTGTACTGCTTTATTAGATGCAGTTGGAACAGCGATTGAAAAAATGGAAAATGTACAGAAACATCTTCCGGAGGATCACAGGGCAGGAAAAATCATATTTGTTATTACTACAGATGGTTTAGAAAATTCCAGTGAGCATTTCACACAGGAGCAGATCAAGAGAAAGATTGAAGCGAAGAAAGAGTGCGGATGGGAGTTTTTGTTCCTTGGTGCAAATATTGACGCAGGAAGAGAGGCTGAGAAGATAGGGATTGCCAGAAACAGATCTGTAACATATGAAAATGATTCCAAGGGCGTTGAATTAAATTTTAAAGCTGTAGGAAAAGCAATTTCAAAAGCTGTTGAAAGTGATGCAATGATGGATTTTATGGACGATCATTGGGCAGATGAGATTGAGGCATACAAAGAAGGGAAAAAATAGTGGAAGATGTTAAAAGCGAAAAAATTGAATATCTGTTTCTTGATATAGAGTGGAATCAGGCACCAGGAACATCTGATCTGGATGGGAGGGAAGCAATTCAGATAGGGGTAGTGGCTGCTGATGCACAAATACAAAAAGTAAAAGCATTTTCTAAGGCGATCAGATTAAGTGATCCCAAACTATTTAATAAAAAAACAGAAATCCTATCGCATACACCATTAGCAAATATTATGCAAGGCAACGAGGAAAAAGCAGTGCTCGAAAAGTTTGCACAATCTTTTCCACAATATTGTCATTTAATAGTGTGGAGCAGAGATACTTATGAGTTATTCCTGAGAGATATGAGAAAATATGGTATCACGATAAAAAGGCACAGAGTAGTGGTTCTACAAGACGTTTTGGGAGTAATTGCAGGAAGTGGTAATGATCAGATTGGATTTGAAAATGCATTGATATGTTCTGGTATTGAGTATGTTCCAAATTATCTTCATTATGCGAAACATGATGCTAATTATCTCTATCAGATTTTTTATCAATGCCTCCAACAATATAGTGGCATGACAGCTACAGAGAATTGCTTTGCAAATGATGCTACGAGGATGTTACATACAGAGAGCTGTCGATATGTGCAAAGTATGTCGGCAGAAAGAAAAGTGGTAGTTCCTAAAAGTATGATTTTCAGAGGGTATACAGTGTGTAAATGTTGTGGCAAGAAGCAAAACTGGAAACAATTGGAGTGGGAATTTAGTAGCATACAAAAAGCAAAAAACAAGAAAAATAGAGAAGATCTAAAACAGCTTCCACCTACTGAAAGTAATAATAGAAAAAATCTGCAAATGGTTCCAGTTATCTTACAGTGTCAGTAGTAATGCTGTATTTGTAAGGACAGCCTTTTCAAGATGGATTGTTTATCTGCAGGAAGATAAGGTGAAAAAACTATTTCATGAAAATTACAGAACAAATAAATCTCAATATTTCAAAAAACAGAAAATGAAATGTACAGAAGGATACCATAAACAAAAGCTGCCATCAGAGAATTTTTTTGAGGTGATCCAGTATATAAAATATCATGACGCAGGGACTGTGAAACGTATGTCAAAGAAAAGCAGACTGGAAAAACTACTGGAAATGGTAGAGATGGAATTGAAAATGAAAAACACGGAGGAAAAAGATTATGGCTATGACAACATGCCCGAATTGCGGCGAACAAATATCGGATAAGGCGAAAAAATGCGTACATTGTGGAGCAGTTCTGATTCCAGAAGAAAAGAAATACTGTCCAGACTGCGGGGCAGAATTGGAAAATGGGATGGATATCTGTCCAAAATGTGGTTGCCCAATAGAGAAAGTTGTTGAAACAGAAACAGCACCACAACAGGTAGAAGTAACCGGTGTGAAGATTACAAAAAAATCAAAGAAAATAATTGCGATAGCAACGATAGCCGTTATTGCTGTAGCAATGATCACAGCCATTGGAGTACAGACACATAAGAAGAATGTGGCAGAAAAGGCAGCAGCAGAGGCTCAGAAGCAGAGCGAGGAATATGGGACAAATCTGAATATGGCAGCATATTCCATGCTTTCTGGTGCAAGTGATGCAGAAACCTGTGGCAATCTGATTAAAAAGGTATGGTACAACGCTATTTATAAAGAAAGTGACAGCAAGACAGATAAATATACAAAACCGGATGGATACTATGTATCTGATTTTAATGATGCCCTGCAAAATCTCTTTTCAGATAGCAGTTTCAGTGGACAGATAGCGGATATCAATAGCAATAAAGACACCGTAAACTCACTGATGAAGCAATTAAAAAATCCACCAGAAGAGTACAAAGATGCTTATGAAGCACTTTCAAAGTTCTATGATGCATATATATCGCTGACAAATCTGGCTACGGATCCAACAGGAAGTCTGCAGACCTTTTCTCAGAATTTCAATGATGCAGATAACGAGACATTGAATTGCTATAATGCACTGAAAATGTATTTGGAAGAATAGGAGCAGCTTTTATAGGCTATCATTAGATTTTTCAAATGAATTTTTCGCAAAGTCGAAGCTATCATTTGCACTTATCGTTGAAGAAAAACATACAGTATGATACAATAATAAAGATTGAGAGTATAAGAACGAAAAGAAATAATATACTTTCAAAATACAGAAAAACCATAAGTTTTGTATAACGAAGAGGGAATACATATGGCAGTATCATACAATGGATTATGGAAGCTATTAATCGATAAAAATATGAAGAAAGTGGATATGATGAACCAAGTGGGAATCAGCAGCAGTACCGTTGCAAAAATGACAAATGGAGAGCTGGTTTCCCTGAAGGTTCTGGAAAAGATCTGCGAGAAGTTAGATTGTGATTTCGGAGATATTGTCCATTATGAACGCAAGCCGCAGGGTGGCTGCATTCATGAGCAAGTAGCGAAAGCGGATTGCGAATGTCCGCTTTGCCAGGAAACAAAGGATGGTGGACAGTAATGGAATACAGTGCAGGACTTACATCAAAATTATTCTGGCTGCAAGAGTCCAGAAAAACAGCAAGTTATATTCTGGAAGGACTTAGCAAGGCAGACATCCGCAAGATTGCCTGGGAGGAAAATATCTATCAGGTGAAAGCGGAATATCGAGCCTATGAGGTGTTGAATGGAACATATCGAAGGGTATCGGCCTTACCAGAAGCAGTATTACAGGCATTTATCATGTGTGATGTAGAAACCGCAAAGATTCTGAATCTGATTGCAATTCTGATGGACAGCAGATTATTTTTTGAGTTTTTACATGAAATATACGACGAGAAGATTCGATTAGGTGAAAAAGAGATCACAGACAGAGATCTGAATGTCTTTTTTGTAGATAAGGCAATGCAGAGCGATGTGGTTGCCGGCTGGACAGATACTGCAGTACGGAAGTTAAAACAGTGCTTTACCAGAATGATGTTTGAGGCGGGATTACTGGAAAGCAGTGCAAAACCAAGAACAATCAAGCCAATTCATATTGCTTACCGTACAGAAGAATTACTGACTGCAAATGGGCTTGGAGAATACTTGAAGGCAGTGAAGGGAGTCTAAGGATGGCAAGATTAAGTTTGGAAGAAAGACTGAACAGGATTGAGGATAAGATCTCTGAAAAGTCTTTCCGTGAAAATAAAGGGCTTGGAAATGAAGTCGGATATTATGTGTTTGATTACGATCCGAGAGCAGAACTGGAAGTGCGAAATCATATCGCATATTTAAAAGACCGAATTAACAACGGCAATAAAGACTTTAAAATTAAAGAATTTGACCTGTTTCATACGATGATTCAGGTGTTGGAGGAAGAAGGATATCTGGAAGCCTTCTTTGATCTGGAAAAAGACAATGGCTTTTTTGATATGGCAGACAGTCTGGTAGAGACACTGGGACTGGATGAAACGAACGAACTGAACTTGATTATCTCAAAGATTTTACAGGAAGATATGACAGACAGCGTGATTTTTCTGACAGGAGTTGGAAAATGCCATCCGATCATTGCAAGCCATAATATTTTGAACAATTTACATCAGGTACTGGACAGGGTGCCGGTTGTGATGTTTTATCCGGGAGAATACAGCGGACAGGATCTGAAATTATTTGGAACGATGGATTCCAGAAATTATTACCGGGCTTTCAGGCTTGTGTAGACACGGAGGAAGAAAAATGCAGATTAAAGACATGTTTGAGAAACAGATTGATCGTGACATCAAGGGCGTTATTAAAGTCGGTCAGTCTGATGAAGAAAACGTATATCAGGAATTGGACGAATATGTAGTAACAAAAGAACTGTTAAAACATTTCCGCGATTTTTTCGATAACTATGAAAAAGGAATTAATAACAATACGGACAAAATGGGTGTCTGGATCTCCGGTTTCTTTGGAAGTGGTAAATCTCACTTCTTAAAGATTCTTTCTTATCTGTTAAAAAACAGTGTGGTAGAAGGAAAGAGAGCTATCGAGTACTTTACAGATGGAAAGAAAATCGATGATCCGATGCTGATTGCCAAGATGACCAATTCCGGAACCATTTCTTCTGATGTCATGCTCTTTAATATTGATTCCAAAGGATCTGCAAAGGTAGGATCAGGGAAAGAAGCTATCGTGGAAGTTTTCATGAAGGTATTCAATGAAATGCAGGGATACTGCGGATCTATTCCATATCTTGCAGAATTTGAACGCCAGCTGGACAATGAAGGCAGATTTGAAGAGTTCAAAGAAAAATTCCAGGAGATTGCAGGTGCACCATGGGAGAAGAAGAGACAGGCTTTTGCAGTTATCCAGGATAAAATCGTAAAAACGATTGTAGCTATGGATTTCATGAGTGAAGAAGCTGCCCGTAACTGGTGTAAAAACGCAAAAGGAAGCTATGATCTCAGTATTGAGAAGTTTGTATCTTTAGTTAAAGAATACTGTGAGAAAAAAGGTCCGAACCATCATGTCATTTTCCTTGTAGATGAGATCGGACAGTATATTGCTGATGATACCCAGTTAATGCTAAACTTGCAGACCATCGTAGAAGATCTGGGAACTGCCTGCAGAGGAAAAGCATGGGTGATCGTTACCAGCCAGGAAGATATTGACTCTATCACAAAGACAAAAGGCAATGATTTCTCCAAGATTCAGGGACGTTTCGACACCAGATTATCTCTGTCTGCATCCAATGTAGATGAAGTTATCCGGAAACGTATCCTGGAGAAAAATGAGATTGCAGAGTCTGCATTGAAGCTGTTATACGAGCAGAAAGAATCTATTATCAAGAATCTAATCACATTTACAGCGGATACTGCAGATAAAAAATTATACACAGACAAGACGGATTTTGCTGACTGCTATCCGTTTATCCCATACCAGTTTAACCTGCTTGGACAGGTACTGACGGCTGTGCGTACTCATGGAGCCAGTGGAAAGCATTTATCTGACCAGTCCCGTTCTATGCTGGCATTGTTCCAGGAATCTGCCATCCGGTTAAAAGACAGCCAGGAAGGTGTACTGGTACCGTTCAGCTATTTCTATGATCCGCTGCATAAATTCATTGATCATCAGCACAGCCAGGTCATTACCGATGCAGAAGACAATAGCAGACTGGATGAGTTCGATGTGGAATTGCTGAAAGTTCTGTTTATGATTAAATATGTCAAAGAGATCAAGGCAAATGTAGATAACCTTACCACACTGATGATCTCTAATATAGATGACGACCGTATTGAAATCCGTAGCAAGATCGAAGAATCTTTAAAGAAACTGATTCGAGAGACATTGGTGCAGAAAAATGGAGAAATCTATATCTTTCTGACCAATGAAGAACAGGAAATCAATAATGCGATCAATAATGAATCCGTAGAAATGGGAGAGATAATCGGAGAGGCATCTACCGTAATCTTCGAGGAAATCTTTACAGATAAGAAATATCGTTACAGCAGCCGTTATTTATTCCCATTCAACCAGAAGGTAGATGATCGTTATTTCAAGGGGAATCAGTCCAATGATATCGGAGTATCCATCATCACACCATATGGGGAAGATTATCCGGATTCTGCTCTGCGTATGCTTTCCGCACAGGAACATAGTGTGATTGTAAAATTACCGAACGATAGTACCTTCCTGGATGAGATTACCGATTCTATCAAGATCTATAAGTTCCTGAATAAAAATGCTTCTGGAGCAAGAGGAAGCTTTGACAGTATCCGTCGTGCAAAAGAAGATGAACGTATTGAAAAGAAAGATCGTATCCGTATCTTTATTGAGGATGCCCTGAAACATGCAGATATCTATGTGAATGGAGATAAAGCAAATATCTCAGCAAAAGAGCCGGCAAGTCGTATCAATGAAGCACTTGGCAAGTTAGTAGCTATGCAGTATAACAAGCTGACCTACATGGAAACAGCTCCGGAGCTTTCTGATATCGCTGCAGTATTCAATGGCAACGATGGACAGCTTTCTTTCCTTGGAATCAGTGATATCACACCGAATAAATTAGCACTGGAAGAAGTGATTCAGGTCATCGGTCTTAATAATGCAAGACATATGAAGACATCCCTGAAATCCCTGCAGGACAAATTCGGGGCAGCTCCGTATGGTTTTGACCCGAAAGATGTGCAGTGGCTGGTTGCTATGCTCTTTAAGATGGGGAGAGTTTCCCTTACCTATAACAGCCAGAGCTTATCCATGCTGTCTAATACAAAAGATGAATTAGTACGCTATCTGACGAAACGTGAATTTGTTGAGAAACTGCTCATTGATATCCGGGAAAGAGCAACAGACGGACAGATCCGTTCCGTAAAAGAAGTATTGAAGGATTATTTTGGCTATTCCTTATCCAGTGATGATGACGATACTATTATGAGAAACTTTAAGAATAAAGCACAGGATAAGCTGGAAACATTTGGTGAAATCATGATCGAATATCGTGTAAATCCGAAGTTGCCTTATAAATCCCTAATGGAACAGGCGAAAAAGAATCTGGAAGAACTTCTGTCCATCAAAGAGCCAGTGGAGTTTTTCAAAACAGTGGATAAAAAACGAGATGATCTGTTAGATGACGCAGACGATACCGCACCGGTATTTGACTTCTTCAAAGGCGGTCAGAAAAAGATCTTTGAAAAAGCATTGGAACAGATCCAGATGTTCGAAAACAGTAAGACCTATGTCCGGGAACAGGAGATCATTGATAATGTTGCTCAGATGGAAGCGATTGTAACAGCAAAGAATCCATTTGGACAGATTCAGAAACTGCCGGATATGTCCATGAAATTCGTACAGCAGTATGGAACTTTACTGGAAAAAGAAGCAGAAGAGATGCGCCCGATCGTGGATGATGATCTGGAGAAAGTGTTACATACGCTGGATGGGAAAGAGTTTGCATCTGTATTTCGAGATAAATTCGTAAATGCCTTTGCAGAGCTGAAACAGAAGCTGGATACATCTCATGAGATTGCGGCAGTAAAAAATATCAGACTGGAAAGTGACACGTTAAAACTTCGCTGCATGGATGAGGTCACAGAATATGAAGAGGCACATCGTCCGAAACCAGTATCGCCTGTAACTCCGGTAACCCCACCGACAAGTGGCGGTCATACAGAACCACCGAAGCCGGTGACACCGCCAGTTCAGCCGAAGCCAAAGAAACGGAAGAATGTATCCATCAGTAACGTAGCTGGTGCAAGAACTTATTCTATCGAAAATGAGCAGGATATTGACAAGTTCTTGGCAGAAATGAAGCGAAAATTATTACAGGAGCTGGAAGAGAATACCATTATTACATTGAGTTAATCATTCCAGTGGGAGGAAATAGTACATGAACAAGAATGCGATAAAGAAATTTGCTATAGAAGCAAGAAAGAAACTGATTGATTCTGTTACAGATAAAGCCGGTATGCTTGGCATTACAGAAAAATCATGCAGTGAACCGATTACCAAGGGAGCAGACTTTGAAGTATATCAGACAGTTGCAGGAACTGAAGTAACGTTGAATAAAAGACAGTGTGAGCAGAGAAGACGACTGGTAGCGCAGATTGAATCCCGTGGCTTTGAGGCTGTCGTAGAAGAAGTGGCTTATACCTGGTTCAACAGAATCTGTGCGATCCGTTTTATGGAAGTGAACGATTATCTTCCAAACAGAGTTCGTGTACTTTCTTCCGAAAAAGAAGGAAAGATGGAGCCGGATCTTGTAACACAGGCACCAGATGTGGATTTAGACCTGACAGTGCAGGAAATAGAAGAGATTATCAACTGGAAAATGAGTGGTATATCAGAAGATACGGATAAAATGTTCGGTAAATTGTTCCTGAAACAGTGCCATCAGTTGCATGATATTCTGCCAGGACTTTTTGAGGCAGACTCTGATTATATGGAATTGTTGTTTGGTATTTCCTACACCAATAAAGATGATGTCATCTATATGCTGGTAAATCCGGAGACAGGCATTCCGGAAGCTGATTTTAATGTATCTACACTGGATGAAGAAGGAAACCCAACAGGACAGGTGGAGATTATTGGATGGCTGTATCAGTATTACAATACAGAATTAAAAGATGATACTTTTGCAAAACTGAAAAAGAATGTAAAGATCACGAAAGAGAGAATTCCGGCGGCGACTCAGCTTTTTACACCAGACTGGATCGTTCGTTATATGGTAGAAAACTCTGTAGGAAGGATCTGGATTGAACATTTAAGGGCGGTTGATCCAAGTACAAACGAAAAAGCAACTGCAGAAAGATTCGGATGGAAATATTATCTTCCAGAGGCAGAGCAGAAAGAGTCAGTTAATGTAAAACTGGCAGAAATCCGTACCACATACAAGGATCTGAAACCAACGGATATTACCTGCATTGATCCATGTATGGGAAGTGGACATATTCTGATTGCAATGTTTGATGTGCTGATGGATATCTATGAAAGTGCTGGATATGACAAGAGAGAAGCGGCATTTGAAATCGTAGAACATAATATTCATGGACTGGATATTGATCAGAGAGCATATCAGCTGGCGTACTTTGCAGTTATGATGAAAGGTCGTGGCTATAACAGACGGTTCCTGCGTGGAAGAGATGGAAAGCCGGAGCCGAAAGTCTATGCGATTGTTGAAAGTAATGAAATCAATCGGAATCATCTGCAGTTCTTTGGAACACATTTGAGTGAGATGGAAAGAAATCTGGCGGTCATGCAAATAGAAGAATTACTGGATACTTTTAAAGATGCCAGAGAATATGGATCTATATTGAATGTAGATGCATGTGATTGGGATGTGTTGGAAAGATTTGTAGATGATTTGGGTACAACTGGACAGATTTCATTTGAGAGTGTTGGAAGTGAAGAAACACAGGAAAGCTTACGGAAACTAGTAAGAGTGGCACGAAATCTGGGACAGAAATATGATGCAGTAGTGACAAACCCGCCGTATATGGGATCTTCTGGAATGGGAGCAAAACTATCAAAGTATGTGAAAGATAACTATCCTGACAGTAAGAGTGATTTGTTTGCAGTATTTATTGAAAAATGTGGTCAGATGGCAATGAAGAATGGATATCAGGCGATGATTACACAGCATGCGTGGATGTTTTTAAGTGGCTATGAAAAATTGAGAGAAAAAATGATAAAAAGAAAGTTGGTTAATTTAATTCATCTAGGGGCACATGCATTTGCTGAAATAGGTGGAGAAGTGGTGCAAACTTCAAGTTTTGTTATTCGAAATGAATGGAATATGGATTATTTAGGGACATATTGCCGTTTGATCAAACCAACATCACAAGATGAAAAAGAAAAGATGTTTCTTCAAAATGAAGAAAGACATTTTGTAAGTTCTGAACGATATTTGTCTACACCGAAAAAGAGAATAGTATATTGGATTGGAACAGATGAGTTGTGGAAACATGCATCTATTTCATCTATTTTTGTATCAGGGGGCAGAAATAAAACCCATAATAATGATAAGTACGTACGTGAGTGGTGGGAGATTATTCCGTCAGAGAAGTGGATACCATATATTAATGGTGGAAATTACCGTAAATGGTACGGAAATATGTTAGAGGTTGTGAATTGGTCAGAAAATGCAAAAAAAGAATATGCATCTCATGGAGGGTTGGTGGATGCAGAAAATGTTGCTTCGTATGGAATCTCTTGGAATGGAATATGTGGTGATTTGTATGGCTTTAGATTAAAACCACAAAATATACCGTATAGCTCTAGTTCACCAACAATCGTGTGCCAGGCGGAGGTTCCGCCATATGAAACACTTGGGTTTTTAAATACAAAAGTTAGTCGGAGTATTTTATCTGCAATGAATCCGACGTTGCAGCTTAATGTGGGAGAAGTATTGGACACACCAATGGAACTTCCAATCAATAAAACGGAAATTGTTAAATTATCGAAGGAGAATGTTGAAATCGCTATTACTGATTGGAATTCATTTGAAATTTCACAATCATTTAAAAGACATCCATTGGTATCGTCACTGGACAAAGAAGTTGTTAATAATAGATTTATAAAAGATTGTTTTAGTAAATGGGAAGAAGTGTGTGAAAGACGTTTCATTAACATAAAACATAATGAAGAAAAATTAAATGATATTTTTATCAAAATATATCATATGCAGAAAGAATTAACACCAGAAGTGGATATAAAAGATATTACTATTCGAAAAGCCGATTTATTAAGAGACATCCGTAGCTTAGTATCATATGCTGTAGGATGTATGTTTGGACGTTATTCTCTTAAAAAAGAAGGACTGATTTATGCAGGCGGTGAATGGGACGGTAGCAGGTACGAGACATTTCTACCAGACAATGATAACTGTATTCCAATTACTGATGAAGAATATTTCTCCGATGATATTGTTGGTCGTTTTATAGAATTTGTTAGAACAGTCTATGGCGCAGACACCCTAGAAGAAAACCTTGATTTTATTGCAAATGCCTTAGGAAACAAAGGTGATACTTCCAGAGAAGTCATCCGTAACTATTTTCTGAAAGATTTTTATACAGATCATTTAAAAGTATATCAGAAGAGACCAATTTACTGGTTGTTTGACAGTGGTAAGCAAAATGGCTTTAAGGCACTGATTTACATGCACCGTTATGATGCAGACACTGTTGGTAGAGTAAGAACCGATTATTTACATCGTGCACAAAAATATGTAGAGACCGCTATGCAGAGTGCTCAGTATACCATTGACAATGTATCATCAGCTTCAGAAAAATCGAAGGCAACAAAAGCGGTGACGAAATACACAAAGCAGCTTGCAGAAATGAAGATTTATGATGAAGCCATTGCTCATATTGCCAATAAGAGAATCGAGATTGACCTGGATGATGGTGTGAAAGTAAATTATGAAAAATTCCAGGGAGTAGAAGTTGCCCAGGAAGGAAAGAAAACGTTAAAAGTGGATTTGTTGGCGAAAATTAAATAATGAGAGATGAGGAAAGAGAAACGGTATGAATTTACAAAATAAATTAATAAAATTATATAATGAAATCGATGAGTTGAAAAATAAAGATAGTTCCAGTGATAGCGATTTTAAAGCCTGGAAAACTGATGTACAATTATGTCTGTCGGGGCTCTATGGTGAAAAAAGCATTCAACTTAAGAATTTCAATAATCGTATCTTTTCACCAATGGTAATTGGGGGAAATACTGATTGGCATAAACCATATGTACAAGGCTTGGAGACTACCAAAAAAGAGTTTGAAAGATATATTGGCGATTTTGAAGATGAAAGTACAAATACCAATATGAAAGAAAGGCGAAGTTCCAATAATAAGGCATTTATTGTTCATGGACATGATGGTGAACTAAAAGAGAAGGTTGCGAGAAGATTAGAGCAACAAGGTATTGAAACAATAATTTTAAGTGAACAAGCGAATCGTGGAAGAACAATTATTGAAAAATTAGAAGCATATTCGGATGTACATGTAGCAATTATCCTGTTTACACAAGATGATCTAGGGAGAGTTAAAGAAGAAAAAGAAAACGAAAAATATAGAGCTAGACAGAATGTAGTTTTTGAGGCAGGTTATTTTATGGGATATTTGGGTAGAGAGAATATAATTATGATTGCCGATGAGAATGTAGAAATCCCAGGAGATTTATCTGGAATGGTATATACAAGTAAAGATAATTGGGAATTTGAAATGCTAAAGGAACTTAATGCAGCAGGAATGAAAGTTGACATGAATAAGCTGCTTGGTTAATTCATATAAAAATTGCTGGCAATGGTGAATAATACATAATGATGTAACGAAATATTATAATATTTTCCATATATGAGATCAAAATATATTAATCAAGGAAATTACAGATAGTTCAAAGAAATAGAGATTGATTATGATAAATATATTAAGGAAATATTAAAAGTTGATTTATTGGCAAAGATATAAAAGAAAGCAGGTGAAAGAGATGTATTTAGAAAAGGTTCATATACAGAATTATAAAGCGATTGAAGATTTGAATATTGCCTTTAAACCTGGTGTAAACCTTCTTATTGGAGACAATGGGGCAGGAAAGACTTCTGTTCTAGAGGGGATTGCAGTTGCACTTGGAGGAATGTTTGTTAATGTAGCAGGCGTTAGCACCAAGAATATTTTAAGAGATGATGTTCGAATTAAAATAAAACCAATCGGAGATTCCTCCACCATGATTGAATACTGCGAACCTGTTTTTTCTGGATGTACATTACATGTATCAGATGAACAGGAGTTTACGTGGAATAGAATAAAAGAGGAAATTTCCTCTACGCATACAAAGATTGATGATAGAAGTATATGTGCATGGATGAAAAAGCTTACGAATAATTCAGAAACAATATTGCCTTTGATTAGCTTTCAAAGTGCTGCAAGAGCGTGGAGAGTCAGACGGGGTGATTTTGGAACAGAATTAAAGAAGAAGCTGGATGACAGGAGATGCGGATATATCGGATGTCTGGATTCCTCTATGGATGTAAAATCAATTCAGCAGTGGTGCATCAAGCAGGAAATAGTAGCTTCAAATAAAGGTGGCGTGCGAGAATATGAAATGTTTAAGAATATTGTTGCAGCATTTATGAAAGAGATAAATGAACTGGATAAGCTTCCAATAATGTATTATTCGCCACAGTTTGATGAATTGGTATATAAAGAGGATGAGAATGAGATGCCAATTTCAAAATTGAGTGCTGGCTATCAGTCTTTGTTATGGATGATTATGGATCTTGCATACCGTGTATGTATGCTAAATCCGGAGTTGAAAAGCAGAAAACAACTAAGTGGAATTGTGCTTATAGATGAAATTGATTTGCATTTACATCCGAAGTGGCAGTGGAATGTCATAGAAGCATTACGCCAAACGCTTGAGAATGTACAGTTCATCATTGCTACACATTCGCCTATTGTAATATCTTCTTCTAAAGATGCCAATCTTGTACTTTTAGACAATGATAAGGAAGCTAATTATTTGCCGGATTGTTACGGCTATGAAGTCGAAGATGTATTACGTTACCGTCAGGAAAGTGTATCAAGGCCGAAGCAGGTAAAATGGTTAGTAGATGAGATTGAAAATGCAATTGATGATCTTGATTTTGATGCGGCATCAGCTACTTTAGAGAAATTAAAAGCTGTACTTGGTGAGGATAATTCAGAGTATAAGAAAATGGATGGAATGATATCGGATGCAAAGTTGATAGAAGGGATTTGACATGCTATATATTGAAAAAGAGGGATTACCCACGGATGTCAGCAGTAAGATTATTGAACTGAGTAAAAGTGAAGAATGGAAGAAAATTGACGAAAATGATACAGTAGCAATTCGTCGAGTGTTTGATAATGATTTTCCGAAAAATGAAGTGAAAAAGATTTTAGTGCATGAACAACATGGAATCTGTGCTTATTGTATGAAACGTATCCGTATGGATAACCATTCCAGGGTAGAGCATTTTGTACCATTAAGCAAAGACAAGGATAAAGCAATTGATTACAGCAATATGCTTGGAGTATGTGATGGAGGTGAGAAAATTACTGGAGATCGGGGTCACATACTCTGTTGCGATGCATGTAAAAAGGAGACCGAAATATCTACGAGTCCCCTTGATAAGTTTCAGATGGATAAAATTGCATATAACAAGGACGGAAAAATATATACAGAACCATATGATGAGGATATGGAGAGAGATATTAACGAAGTTTTGTTGTTAAATGGAATTCAAAAAAAGGATGGAACGGTAAGGGATACGTCGACAGAATTATTAAAAGGCAGAAAAGATGCTTATGACAGGGCTAGAAAGATGATGGATTCATTGAATAGAAAAGGAAAGTGTACTTCTGTGATGCTCAAAAAGATAATAGACAATTTATATAATTGTGATGAGCGTGAGGAGTATGTGGGCGTTAAGCTATATTATTTTAAGAAGCACTATAGTTCGTTGATTAGAAGAGGACTGTAAAGAACAAGTAAGTTTGTGCAGGATGTCTGCACAATTGGATGAGGAGCACAATAAATGGATTTACAAAACATACAAGATCAATTAAATACGGCGTTTTCTAAATCAGATACTCGTATCATATTCTGGTTTGACGATAAAGGAGAATATGAGGATGAGGTATCAGAATTTCAGTTAGATAATACAAAATTACATATTTTGGATGGAACAAACTGGTTTTATTCCAAATGGTTATTAAATGAATCAGATACAGAGAGCAAGTATCTTGTATATGCACCATTTCCAAAACCAAGTGATGCAGAGAATCCATTGGCAGATATGTATTATTACTCGGTTCCGTACTATACGGACCGAGTATCCCAGATGTCGCAGGAGATTGGAATTGATAACCGGTTTAAAGAACATCTGGCACAGTACAGCAATTTTTGGAAGAATAAAAATCGAATTGAGAAGTTTAAAGAACTTGGCATAGACCATTTCAATGTAGAGACCATTGATATTGGTCTTATTGCCGTTCTTACAGATGTGAAGACACCGAATTTTGAAGAGATTACAAGACAGTTACTATTGAATGATAACGAAGCGTATCTAAAAGCATTAGAAGACAATGGACTTTTAGAAAAGTTCTGGGAATTATGTGAGAAGTATTTCGGATATCAGTCTGAGAATCCGAACATGGATGACCTGGCTGCATGTATGCTTTTGACGTATGCATCGGTAGCTTTGAAGGATACGCTTCCGACTGTGCTGAAATCTTATATTTTGAAAAAGAAAAATGATGTAGTGGTCTTTGTCCGGAATCTGATGGACAATGTACTTTATCAGGAAGCGTATGATGTATTATCAGAAAAAGTGGACAAGACATTGCGAGTTATATCCAGAATCCGGGATGAATTAAAAAAGGATGCGGACAAAGCAAAAGATCAGTCTGCACAACTGTTGGATATTGCAAACTGCGATGCTTTCCGGGGACTGGATGGTATTTTAATTGACTGGGCATTGGATCAGTTAAATGATGAGATACTGGATGCTCAGATTGATGGAATGAACCTTGCACAGATTGCAGAGCAGCGAACAGCAAAGTCCTGCCATTTTGGAAATGTATATAAAAACGAATATCAGGCAATCAAATATGCGTATCAGATGATGAAAGCGGTATCTGTTATGGAAGTAACCAGTGATATCAAAGAAATGGTCGCAGATTACCAGAAACAGACGTATTTGATTGATTCTTATTATAGATGGTTTTACAGTGCCTATGACTGTATGGAAGATACGGAGCGTTTTGCACAGGTGAGAGAGCGAATCGAGAATATGTATTCCTTTACCTATCTGCAGAAAGTAACACCGAAATGGAATCAGGAACTGACAGAAAATCTTATGGCAGATATCGGATTGAAACGTCAGGAAGATTTTTATCGGAATTATTTGAATGCATACGAAGGAAAGAACCGTGTGATCGTGATTATTTCGGATGCTTTTCGCTACGAGTGTGCGAAAGAGTTGATGGAGCGACTGGAACTGGATGAAAAGTGTACACCGAAGCTGGAGTGCATGATCAGCGGACTTCCGTCTGTAACCTCTGTGGGAATGGCAAGTCTTTTACCACACAAGGAACTGCATGTGGATGAAAAGCTGAATGTAACGGTGGATGGACAGAGCTGTGGTGATCTGGCTTCCAGAGATAAGATTTTAAAAGTGCAGAATGAAAACAATGTGGTATTATCCTTTGATGAAGTGGCAAGTGCCAATAAAGAGAAAATCCGTGAGTTATTACAGAAGAAAAATATCGTGTACATTTATCACAACCAGGTAGATGCCCGTGGAGATAAACCAGCAAGCGAGAATGAAGTATTTACAGCGTGCTCAGAGGCAATTGAGGAAATCCATAAACTGATTAAGAAGCTGACAGGTTATATTTCAGCAGCAAAGTTTTTTGTTACGGCAGATCATGGATTCTTATATAAGCGAGACAAGCTGCATGAATTTGATAAAGTATCTTATGATCGGGAAATCTGTGCATACTCCAATAAGCGATTCTTGCTGACTACGCAGAAAGTAAATGAACCGGGAATGAAGTCAAGAATGATGGCATACATGAATCACTTATATGTGACAACTCCGATTGGAGCAGATATTTTCAAAGTTGCTGGTGGTGGACAGAATTATGTACATGGTGGTTCATCCTTGCAGGAAATGCTGATACCGGTGATCGAACTGACAACCAATACCAGAGCAGTGGCATATGATTATGTGGATGTGATCTTGACTTCTGTTAATCGAAAGGTCACAAACCTGATTACTTACTTTGATTTCATTCAGACAGAGAAAGTAACAGATACCATGAAAGCAAGAAGCCTGGTGGCATACTTTACAACAGAAGATGGAGAGAAGATATCTTTTGATGTACCGATTGTGGCAAACAGCAGAGAAGATGCTCCAGAGAAGAGAACATTCCATGAGAAATTTACATTGAAGTCCAGAGAATATAAGTATGGTGATAAGTATTATCTGGTATTGGCAGATGCGAATAATGAGAAGAATATTCTGCAGCAGTATGAATTTATGATTGATATTGCATTTGTGGATGATTTTGGGTTTTAAAAATGTGTTGAAATAATATTTTATAAACAAAGAAACAGCAAAACAGTAAGAAGTGTTGGAGAGGTGATGTAAAAATGGATTTATGGATGGAAAATAAACCTAGCAATTCAGAACTCTGCACAGTCCTTGAAAAATTGATTAAAAGTTGGGAAATGGAAGTAGTTGAATTTAAAGAGGCAGGAAAAGACTACGATAAAAATAAAATAGGACAATATTTTTCTGCTATAAGCAACGAATCGAATTTAAAAGGATTGCAGCATGGCTGGCTGGTTTTCGGAGTAAGAAATAAAGATAAGGCTATTGTTGGTTCAGAGTATAGAAATAACAAGGGCTTGGATACTCTAAAGCAGGAAATATCAATGGGAACCACAGGTGGAATATCTTTTATAGAAATATATGAAGTTTTTCCAGTGGTAGACGGTGAAAAGAAACGAGTCATTATGTTTCAGATTCCTGCAGCAACGACGGCAACACCGACAGGATGGAATGATCATTTTTATGGACGTAATGGAGAATCTTTGGGAGCATTATCTGTAGAAGAACTTGATCGAATTCGTGGGCAGGAAAAGAAGGACTGGTCGAAGCAGATAGTGCCAGAAGCAAGAATAGAACATCTGGATACTAATGCGATTAGTCTTGCACGAGAAAATTATAAAAAGAAGATGAATAAATCGTACATCAGTGAAGAAGTGGACCGAATGACAGATGAACAATTTCTGACAAAATTGAAGCTGATGATCAATGGTAAAATAACAAATGCGGCAATGCTGTTACTGGGAAATGAAGATTATGATTATCTGTTTAAAACTGTTCCTGAAGCATCATGGAGAGTGTATGATTCAAAAAATGAAGTGAGTGATTACGAAATCTTTAAAATTCCGTATATTACTTTAAGTGAGCGACTGTTTGGAAAGATTAGAAATCTTACTTACAGATATATGCCGAACCAGTTAACATTATTTCCAACAGAAACAAAGCAGTATGATATGTGGCTTCTTCGAGAGCTTTTAAATAATTGTATTGCACATTCAGAATATACGTATGGTGGAAGAATATATCTAAATGAATTTGAAGATAAGATTATTCTTACTAATCCAGGATCTTTTTTGCCTGGAAAAATTGAGCCAGTGTTGAACCCAGGATATAATCCACCATTTTATAGAAACCAGTTGCTAGCAGAGACAATGGTAAAACTGAATATGATTGATTCTCAGTCTACAGGAATAAGAAGAGTATTTCGAATTCAAAAAGAAAGATATTTTCCACTTCCAGATTATGATTTATCGAATAGACAACAGGTGAGAGTTTGTGTGTACGGAAAAATTCTGGATGAAAATTATTCACAGATATTATTTAAAAATCCAGAATTTGACTTGGAAACGGTATTTTTGATTGACTGTGTACAAAAGGGGATTAAAATTGATAAAGCGGCTGTGAAATACTTGAGGAAGCTAAAGGTTATAGAAGGAAAAGTACCTAATATTTTCTTATCGGCTTCCATATCAGAAACAATCGGTGAAAAAAGTCAGTATGTAAAGAATAAAGCATTCGATGATCAGTATTATAAAGATTTAATTGTACAATATCTTAAACAATACAAAAAAGCAAAGAAAAAAGATATAAGGGCACTTCTTTGGGATAAACTTCCAGAAATAATGGAAGATAAGCAGAAAGAAGATAAGATACGAAATTTGCTTGCCTCTATGCGAAGAAAAGAGATTATTACCACAGATTCTAAAAATCAGCAGAGATCATCTTGGATTTTGGTGGAACAGGTTAAACAAGAAAAATAATATTTACACAAGAATTTACACAAGAAATCTTTGAAACGAATAAAAAAAGTCCACAAAATCGAAGTTTTTGCTTGTGTAAATTAGAATTTAGAAAGCATTTACACAAGCGTTTTACACAAGATTTGTGAGGAGGAGAGTATATTTATGGACGATTTGCATATGGAAAATGCAACAGAAGACAAACGGGAAGAAATCAAACAAAAACTCCGTCAATACTATGATGGTCGTATTGTCCGCAAGGATTTAACAAAGTCTATCCGTGAAGGAGCTAACGTTCCGGTTTATGTACTGGAATATCTTCTTGGACAGTACTGTAATTCCGATGATGACGAGATCATTGAAGAGGGAGTAGAGAACGTAAAGCGTATTCTGAGAGATAATTATGTGCGTCCGGATGAGGCACAGAAGATTCTCTCTCTTTTGCGTGAAAGAGGCAGTTATACTGTGATTGACCGTATCACGGTCGTGCTAAATACCAAAGAAGATCGTTATGAAGCAACGTTTTCTAACCTGGGTGTAAAAGAGATTCCGATTAGCCCGAATTATGTGAAGGATTATGACAGGCTGCTCTGCGGTGGTATCTGGTGTATCCTGCAGATGGAGTATGAGTTTATTGAGGAAGATAAGAAGAATACACAACCAATTCGTATCCGTAAGCTGACACCGATCCAGATGCCGCATGTGGATATGGATGAAGTTAGAAATGGAAGAAAAGCATTTACAAAAGAAGAATGGATGGATATCCTGCTTCGCTCTACAGGATTGGAGCCGGAAAGTTTCAGTGAGAGAGCAAAGTGGCTGTTGATTGCACGTATGATTCCGTTGGTAGAGAATAATTTCAACCTTTGCGAATTAGGTCCACGTTCTACTGGTAAATCTTACATATATGAGCAGATTTCGCCGAATAGTATTCTGGTTGCCGGAGGACAGACAACGGTTGCCAACCTCTTCTATAACATGTCCAACCATACAGTAGGACTTGTAGGTATGTGGGACTGTGTGGCTTTTGATGAGGTCGCTGGTATTAAGTTTAAAGATAAAGATGGTATCCAGATTATGAAAGGCTATATGGCATCAGGAGCATTTTCACGAGGAAAAGCAGAGATTCAGGCAAAGGCTTCTATGGTATTTGTAGGAAATATCAACCAAAGTGTAGATACTCTTTTAAAGACATCCAGCTTATTTGATCCATTCCCACCGGAAATGGGAACAGATACTGCATTCCTAGATCGTATGCATTGCTATATTCCTGGTTGGGAGATTCCGAAATACAGACCGGCTTCCTTTACCAATGATTATGGATTTATCACAGATTATCTGTCAGAGTTCATGCGTGAACTTCGTAAGGACAGCTATAGTGATCTGATGGACAAGTATTTCCGTCTTGGAAACAACCTGAACCAGCGTGATACTATTGCGGTTCGTAAAATGATTTCTGGATTTACGAAACTGCTGTATCCGGATGGAGAGGTAACAAAAGAAGAATTACGTGAAATTGTGGAGATTTCATTGGAACTTCGCCGCAGAGTCAAAGAGCAGTTAAAAAAGATCGGTGGCATGGAGTTTTATGATGTAAACTTCTCTTATACAGATAATGACAGCTTTGAAGAACATTATGTTTCCGTTCCAGAGCAGGGTGGCGGCAAGCTGATCCCGGAAGGTATGGGAAAACCAGGATCGGTTTATACTGTTTCAAAATCAAAGACGGGTATGATCGGTTGCTATATGCTGGAAACACAGATGATGCCTGGTAATGGAAAGCTGACCTGTACTGGCATTGGATCAGGAAAAGAACCGAAAGAAGCAACCAATACAGCATTTAATTATCTGAAAGCCAATGGTAATCGTATTTCCGGTCAGATCAGTACTACTACAAAGGACTATATCATTAACTATCAGGATATGCAGGGCATTGGAATGACAGGAAACCTGGCACTGCCGACGTTAATTGCAATCTGTTCCGCAGCACTTGGAAAGACACCATTGAACAGTCTTGCAATTCTTGGTGAAATCAGTATTGGAGGTACTCTGATCAAGGTAGATGAGCTGGCAAGTACTCTGCAGGTATGTCTGGACAGTGGAGCGAAGAAGGTATTACTTCCAATTACGTCAGCAGGAGATCTGGGAACTGTACCATCAGATCTGGTTGGTGCATTTAGCCTGATCTTCTATTCTTCCGCAGAAGAAGCGGTATTTAAAGCACTTGGTGTGGAATAAGGATTAAAAACAGAACAAAAGCAGATAAGAAGGTGATGAGTTATTTTTGAACAGGATTTTGAAGAGATGCTGCGGCAACACCTGGCATCTCTGGATGATAGAAAGAAATTTACTGCATTGGTAAAAGACTTATTTCCAGATCAGGCGAAGAATGTCAATCTACTATTGATGGCATATAACATGGGAATTGCACAGGATATCCAGAGTGCATCCCATATCAATAATACCTTTGCTTTCCGATATGTGAAGCAGCTTATGGACGATTTTGGCATGAGTCGTGTCAATGCAGACTGGATTGTATCGGTATGGTGTTCCTGCTATGGAGGAAAAGTTCTTGGAAAAGCCTGTGAAATTTCTATTCAGAAGCAAGGAAGAGGACCGGCGATTCAGGGAGAACAGTCGTCTTCTGGCAGATCTTATGGGGATCTTTTTACATATGAGAAAAGCCGCAGGGGAAAAGGTCTTGCAGTGACCGGATTCCGTGGAGATAAGAACAAAACGATTATTTTTCAGAACAGATCCGGGAATACGCCGGTAGTTGAGATTGCAGATGACAGTTTCAGTAATTCTCCGACAGAGGAAGCCATTTTGACAGAAGGAATTACATATATCGGACGAAATGCTTTCTCTGGGTGCAACAAACTGCATCAGGCGGTATTGCCGATCAGTATTGAAGAGATTGAAGATTCAGCCTTTGAAAATTGTAGCAGTCTTAAATCAATCTCGTTGCCTATGGCATTAAAGACAATTGGGGATGGTGCGTTGAAAGGAACAGGCTTGCGGACAATTGAGATTCCTAAGAGTGTGTTCTGGTTAGGCGATGGACTGGTGGCAGATTGTCAGTCAATGGAGCATGTGACGATTCCAGAGAATATAGGAAGAATCCCGGATCGTATGTTTGAAGGCTGTACGAGTCTGAAAAAAGTGGAGTTACATGAAAAACTGGGAGCAATCGGTGAACGTGCATTTTTCGGCTGTAGTTCTTTGGATTTCATTGTAATTCCGGACAGTGTAAAGCAGATCGGGCAGGACGCATTTACCAATACAGACAAGCAGTTTATTATTCAATGTTCTTTTGGGTCTTATGCAGAAGAATATGCAAGAAAGAACAAATTTAAATATCAGCTGGTATAGCATGAGTTTCAGATTGTCGCCTGCTATGCGACAACGAAAGGGAAGATTTACGGTATATTGACTGGGTAAAGAGGTGAGAGGATGGGACTTTTTGATGCACTATTTGGAAATCGGAACCAGATTCCTACAGTGACAACGATTTTGCCGGATGCAGCGAGACAGGAGATCATTGCAGGCAGACTTCCAATTTTAAACACAGACAAATTGTTCCTGAAACGTGGAGAAAAGATTCACTTTATTGATAAGGCAATCAATATGGAGCAGAAAACAGTGAAAGAGTTCCGTCATGTGGGAGGAAGTGCCCCAGGATTATTTGAGGGAACCAGATGGAGTTCCGGAAGAGGAAGAACGGTCGAGCATACAGAACTTGTGCAGCACCGGGGAATCTTATACATAACGAATCAGAGGATTGTGTTTCAGGCAACGGAATGGGGATTTGACAAGACTTATCGTTATCTGACCGCAATTACTCCGTACAGCAATGCCTGCGAGATGCAGTTTGGAAATAAATCCTATTGCATGGTCGTGGCGGATGGAAGTGTAGTAAATCAGGTATTGCAGGTGATCAAACAAAGGAGGCAGATACCATAATGGAAGGACAATTAAAAAATGGAACAATACTCACTTCAGAAAGTGGAAATAAATATGAGGTAGTCAGTCTCCTGGGAGCCGGTGGACAGGGAGAAGTCTATGATGTGAAATGTGGCAGCAGTCATTATGCTCTGAAATGGTACTTTAAAGGCAGTGCTACAGAACGTCAGAAAAAGATTCTTGAAACGATCATTGCAAAAGGTTCACCGGATGAAAGCTTTCTCTGGCCTATGGAACTGATTGTACCTGCTAAAAGTGATCTGTATGGTTATATCATGCCTCTCAGGCCAAAAAATTATAAAAGTATCGTGGATCTGATGAAAAAACGTGTAAATCCATCTTTTTATACGCTGTGCAGAACTGCTTTTAATCTGACCAGAGGCTATCAGAAACTGCACGCTATGGGAGCTAAGTATCAGGATATTTCTTTCGGAAACTTATTCTTTAATTCTGATAATGGAGATGTACTGATTTGTGACAATGACAATGTATCCTTTGACAATAGTAAGCCAGGTGGAGTCCTTGGTACACCGGGATTTATGGCACCAGAGATTGTAAGAGGAGAAAAACGACCATCCAAAGATACAGACCGATATTCACTTTCCGTGCTACTGTTCTATCTTTTTATGGTAAATCATCCACTGGAAGGAAAGCTGGAAGCAAGTATCCGTTGCATGGATATGGCAGCCAGAGTGAAGTTGTATGGCACAGATCCGGTATTTATCTTTGATCCGAATAATAAGACGAACAGACCGGTAAAAGGAATTCATGATAATGCTACTATTTACTGGCCATTATATCCGGAAAAGCTAAGACAGATGTTTACAAAAGCATTTACAGTCGGACTGAACGAACCAAGCAAACGTATTACGGAGCCGGAATGGATGACGTTATTCTCTAATATGATGAGCGGAATGTTACAGTGTTCCTGCGGTGCTCAGCTTTTCTATGATGAGGATCTGGAAGCAAAAGGTGTGGCACATACCTGTTGGAACTGCGGAAAGACAGTACAAGTACCAAATAAGATTATCATTGGAAAGAACCGAGTGCTGTTAAATCAGAATACAAAGCTGTTACATCATCATGTTTACGATGATTTTGATATGGATACCGTAGTAGGTTCTGTCGTTCAGAATCCAAAGAACCCAACACTCTGGGGAATCCGGAATGAGGACAAGGTGAACTGGACGTATCAGAAAGCAGATGGCACACAGATACCAGTTGCTCCAGGAAAGACAGTTGGAATTGCAAAAGGTGTAAAGATTTTATTCCCTGAATCAACAGGGGAGTTTGCGTAAAAAACCTGGACAGCGGCTGTGCAGATGAGCAAGCTTGCTTGCACAGATGTACAGGCATTGGACAGGTAAACTTTCATGAACAAGTAAACCGGTAGGTCGGATTGTGAGAGCACAAAAGTGCGGAACAATCCAGTTTTACTTGAAAATAATAAAAGTATGTGTGGGAGGGATTTACCATGGAAGTATTACAAAGACCAGGTGGAGAATTGGCAACAAGACCAATTCATTTCTTTTGGGTAGTAGATTGTTCCGGATCTATGTATGGAGAGAAAATCGGAATCGTAAACAACACGATTCAGGAGTGCATACCGGAAATGCGTTCTGCAGCAGACAATAATCCAAATGCACAGCTTCTGATCCGTGCATTACAGTTCTCTTCTGGTGCAAGTTGGATTACATCTAGTCCGGTGCCAGTAGAGGATTATGGATGGGAAGACATGGATGCTAATGGATTAACAGAACTGGGAAAAGCATTTGATCTTCTGGCAGCACAGTTAAGTATTCCACCAATGCCGGAGCGGGCATTACCGCCGGTTATTGTACTTCTTTCCGATGGACAGCCGACAGATGATTATAAAAAGAGTATGGAGAAGCTGAAAAAGCGGCCATGGTTCCGAAAAGCAGTGAAGATAGCGATTTCCATTGGACAGGACGCAGATGATGAAGTGTTGATTGAGTTTGCTGGAAATAAAGAGCTTGTATTGCAGGCAAATAATGCAACAGCACTGGCAAAAATGATTAAATGGGCATCCACGACAGCTTCTATGGTATCCGCACCATCAAGCAAGCCGATGAATTCAGTTGCAACATCTGTACCTGCAGCATTCTCATCCACACCTGCAGTTGCATCAGGAGCTTCCGGAGCAGCATCTACACCGGCAGATGATCCGTTTGCACCGGCAAACAATGGGGCACCGCTGGTACTTGATATGAGTAATATTCCAAATCCAGATGATTTTGATGAAGGAGCTGTCTGGTAAGAAGAGGAGGAGTCGGATGAAACGCTATATATGTGACGGAATCGTCAAGGGTGCGACTCACGTAAGAAACCAAATGCCTTGCCAGGATAATAAACGAATTGTAGAGATTTCAGATAAAATTGCAATCATCGCAGTTGCAGACGGACATGGAAGTTCTAAATGTCCCAGAAGTGACAGAGGTTCCATGATTGCTGTTAATTCTTTCTATGAAGTGATGAAGAACTATTTGAAAGTCTATGGCGAAGATGAAACCGGACTTTCCAATCTGATCACATTCCTTAACAGGGAAGGTGATATGCGGTTTGCCCAGGATGTATGTGAAGAGTGGCAGGCAAGGGTGAAACAGTCTTTTTATAAAAATAAAGCAGAGGGAATGACCGATGAAGATGGAAATATCAAGTGGCCGTCCGTATTTTCTCTGTACGGAACGACGCTGCTGGGAATGCTGGTGACTGACAGCTTTGTATTTTCCTTCCAGATCGGAGATGGGGATATCAGTGTTGTGACAAAAGATGAAGTGGCACCGCTGGTGGAGCCGGAGAAATTCCTTGGAACAGAAACACATTCCCTTTCAAAACCAGATGCATGGAGAAAAGCAGTGGCATCGGTGCGAAGACGGGAGATGGAAAGTGAAGAGCCGTATATGTATATCCTTTCTACAGACGGATTTGCAAACAGTTATACTTCTGATGAAGAGTACCAGAAGACATGTAAAGATTATCTGCAGATAATTCAGGAGCATGGAGTGGATACAGTACAGGCGAATCTGAAGAACTGGCTGACGGAGACCAGTGAACTTGGGTGTGGAGATGATATCACGGTAGTGATGGTGTATTTTACAGGAGAGTAAGGGAGTCACAGGAAATGATTGTAGACCGCTATTATTATCATCAACTGAATAAACAAGAGCAGGCGATCTATAAGGCATTTTACAAAGGTGTAATGTCACATCAGGAGATTATTCCAATTCCGGTGCGTGGAGAATTCAGCCAGGAGAGTTTTGAGCGTATATTCATGGCAATGACGAGGGATAATCCATTGATTTATTTTTTGAACCAGTCCGCTTGCAGCACTGCCAGTGATATGTTTGGACATATTGCGATCTGTCCGCAGTATTTTTTTACGAAAGAGAAGGTAAAAGAATATAATCGTAAAATTGAAAAAGTAGTAAATGAACTGGCAGGACAGCTGCATTTGTTGGAATGTAATGATTATGAAAAAGAACTTCGGGTGCACAACTGGATTTGTCGGAACATTGAATATGATTATGAAGGAGCCGATAAGGATAAAGTATCCAGAGTGATTGCTTCACACAATATTCTCGGTGTTTTTGCACATCATAAAGCTCAGTGCGAAGGGATTGCTAAAGCAGTAAAGGTTCTTTTAAATGCAGTTGATGTGAAGTGTATTGTTGTAACCGGTGATTCAATAAAAAGCGGGCAGTGTGTGCCACATGCATGGAATATTGTGGATATTGATGGAGAGCCATATCAGTTAGATGTTACCTGGGATATAGGTGCAACAGGGCAGAATAAGCAATCCATGGTATATGATTATTTTAATTTGACAGATGAATTGATGAATCAGGATCACAAAGCAGATAGTAGCTTGCCAGTATGTAGAAGTAAGAAAGCAAATTATTATGTGCAGAGAGGATATTCCTTTCAGATGAGACATCGACTTATGGCATATATAGACAGGTTAATTGAAAAGAATGAACGGATATATGAATTTCGTGCAGAAGGTAGATTAAATAAAGTTGCCATAGAGAAGGAAGTTGCTGATCATATTGTGCAGAAATTGCATGAGCAGGGAAGAAGTAGCGTTGGAATAAAAACGTGTTCTAATAGGGAACTTGGAATATATCGTATCGAAATATCTTGAAGAGGGTAAAGATATGCTGGAATTAACGATTTATGGAATTGGATTTTTCTTATGCACATTGCTGATTCAATATATGCTTTTTAAATTCAGGAAAAATCATAATCACGGAGCCAATGGTGTGTGGGTTGGAAATAGAGCAATTATGGTGCTGTGTGGTCGGCATTATTAATTATAAGGTTGAATATCTTGCGGCAATACTGGGATTTATCTGTGCGGATGAGGCTGGTAAGACGGCTGGATGGCATTAAGGATGAAGGGAGATTTGATATATGAAATACTGCGTTTCTGGAAAAGGAAAAGGTGCTAGTAAAATGGCTGATCAGGTCGTAACCAAAATGTTGCAGGAGTATTCGCGTCAATTGTTTGGTTTCACCCGTGCAGAGTTTGATAGTATCGTGGAATATGATGTGATAAACATCATGGCATATTATTATTCTAAGATGAATGCACAGCAGAAGTCTGTGATTGTAAATGTGTTGCAGGAGCAGTTTGAACTTTCTTACATGGATGATACTTTAGAAAAGCTTGCTATGTTTGCAGATGATGAAGTATACGTTCCTCTTTCCTGTAAGTTGATGGATAGACTCGGAGATAGCCGTGTCACAATAATCGTGTATGAAACCATTTTTATGTGCTGTGCAAATATGACCAAGAACCATTGGAATCAGAGTAATTCGTATTCTAACTACTTGGTTCTCCTTAATACAGCATTTTTTCATGCACTTTCTTATAAATTGCATATCAAGGACAGCTATGTCAACTCCATGAAGGCTCTGTATGACCAAGATGGATACGATGAATTCGTTGAATCTCTGTATGAAAAGCATTTGGATGATATGGACTGGGACGCTGATGTTGAATTAGATGTTTTGGATGAGCTGATCGATGTTAGCAAAACCAATACATTTTTTGATGAAGGAACACAGAAAGAGTACATGGACGCAGTGGAAGCTATGGGTAATATCCGCAGAGAACATGTAAATACTGTGCGTGAAGAAGACGAAACAAAGGGATTTGCTCGTATTGTAGAGAAAACAGGTATTCGTGAGCTCCAGAGCGTAGATATTCAAGGTTTCGAATGCCATTTCTGTGAAGCTAAATACAGTGATGAGAAGTACATCATCATTTACCAGAAAGATACTCATATTCGTGACATTATTGATAATGAAGAGGAATGGAGCAATTTCCAGAGAGAATTGTACCGTGAAGATATCCGCCAGGATAACAGCAAGGCTATGGTATATATCGTATACATTCTGGATGATAATTCTGACAATATTCCGATTCAGGTTATTGAGAGTAATAAGACTTACGGCAGAAAATATGTATTTTCTGAGGATGAGACGATCACCTTTATCAATGGTATTGTAAAAACTTCCAGTGATGAGATTAGTACAGCTTCTCCTGTTCAGGAGTGGGATCGTATTTTGAGAGAAGAACATCTGACTGCATGTCTGACTGAACCATATTCCGCAAAGAAAGTAGCGAGTTATCTGGGTGGACAGCGCTTTGATGCGGATTATGTTCATGACGATGATTATTCTACGATGAAGCATTCTAAAGTACCACAGATTAAGTGGGTGAAATCATTAGAGACTACTGGGTTCAGAGATTTCTGTTTTGACCAGAAAATGATGACCTTTGGTCAGATTAACCTTTTTTATGGAGCTAATGGATCTGGAAAAACATCCGTTCTTGAAGCGATTGAGTATGCACTTACAGCGGAAGTCCGTCGAGTAAAGGACTTCAAGGTAAAGCTTCCTACTGATAGTTTTCCTAAATTACATATATACGATACAGAAGCGGGAGTTCATACATTTACACCTGGATTCTCTAAAAAAAATAATAAAGAAATTGAGCGTGTATGGTATGGTGTTCCGATTGGGAGAACTAAATCCAATCTGAATGAAAACTTTAACCGTTTCAATGCATTTGACTCAGAAGCAGCTTATAAGTTTATTCATGAGTCTGATAATAGTGAAGATAGTTTTGCATCTATGTTCGGAAATCTCATGTTCGGCGAAACAGTCGTCGATCATGAGAAGAAGTGGCAGAGATTTAAGAGAGCCTTTAATGATCGCTACACAGAACTGCGGAGCGAACTGAGTGAAGCCAGAAATATGGCGGATATTTATGAAAGAAGCTTGGCTCAAAAAACAGATAGTTCTAAATCTGAGGAGATTGAGGCTGGTATTATTGCACTAAAACTCATAGGGCGTGCTCGTCTTCCGAAGGGATCTAGCGACAGATATCCGAAGATTTTAGAAGAAATGAAGGCAATTCGCAAGTATGTGGATGTTCTTTCTGTGCACAATATGGAAAGAATGAGATTTAAGGCGATTGCAGCACAGGTGACTGAGGCAAAGAAGAATAATCTCCTTTATACCAGACGGCGAAAAGATAAATCAGAGGAAATTACCAGACTTGCTGAAGAAAATGGAACTATCAAGAAGAAAATATTTGATGAAAGAGAAAAACAGACCGGTATTCAGCAGAGACTGGATTGTGTTAACACAGACATTCGCAATTGGACAATTATTCAGAATGTACTTAGTCATGAAGAGACCATTAAACTCGTAAATGATCTTCTGGGTGAACTGACCCAGATTGAGCGTGAACTGTATCATATTTCAAAAATTGAACAAAGACCTGCTATTATTAATTTCCTGAAATTGGATGATCACCAGGGATTATCCGAGGATGAAAAGCAGCACTATGAGGCGGAGCTAGAAGCGGCCAAAGCAAGAAGACGTCAGGTTGAAAACAAATATAACGAAGAGAAAAAGGCTTTCGGGGAAAAAGAACAACAAGCGATTGAACTTAGAAAAATCGGCAAAACTCTCATGAGCGATGCAAAGTGTCCTCTTTGCGGTCATGAGTATGATACTACTCAGCAGTTGATTGATATCATTGACAATGCGGTAGTGATTGATGACAAAATGGATGCTTTGATTACTGAAATTCAGGAACTCAGCAGACGCATTATGGAGCTGGAGAAGATTTTGGATCGTCAAAAGCTGATCGATAGAGCAAAGAAGGAACTGTTGAAACTGGCAGACGTTGTTCCAATAGTAAGAAAATGTGGCTCAGATTATAAAAAGTTGTATGAATATGTTACTTCAAAGGCTGAAAAGGAGAAAAGAAAAGAAGAGATTGTTGAGCAGCAAACAGCTCTTGATAACCAAGGATTCTCTATCCGCAATATCCATGCATGTAAGGAATATACCAGCACGGATTCTACATATTTAGAGTATAAGAAAAATGGAAAGGGTATCTACGCAGAATTCCTGCAGAATAGATTGCAGAAAATTCAGCAGGAACTGGCATTATCTGAAAGTGCTATCGTAGATCACCAGAAAAAGATTCAGCAGAATGAGCAGAGGGAAGAACTTCTAAGAAGTGAGATCCATAGTCTGGAATCACAGCTGGAAGCTCTTGATATGGATATTAACCGTGCCATCGAGCAGGCACTTGAAACCTTGAGGACAAAATTTGAATTGCCGGCTACAGGTGTACTCGGCGAATGGGTATTAAAGTATCATGCGGTATATGATAAGTGTGAATTAGAAGTAGAACGTCTGGAAGCTCAGAACTTAATTGCTTTGGAACGCCAGATGTTAGCTGAATACAAGGCAACAATCAAGAGAGTTGAGCCTATGGTTGAGCGCTGTGCGAGAGCAGTACAGGCTTTTGAAAAGATGCCTTCCCTCAGTTCTTTCGTAGAAAAGGGAATTCGCAGTAATATTCAGCAGATCAGCAAATTCTTCAAGTGGATGCATCATTCAGGAGAATTTGAAAAGCTGGATATCGACGATAAGGGTATCTATGCGGTTCGAGGCCTGAATAATCAGGAAGTAAGAACTTATGAGATGAGTACTGGTCAGAGATCCACCATCGCTATGGCAGTAATGTTTGCATTACATATGGCAGCACCGGATGCACCACAATTTTTGCTTTTGGATGAGCCGCTTGCCACTATGGATGATACACAGGTATTGAACGTGTTGGATATTCTGAAATCTATGGCAGAGCAGAATACTCAGATATTCTTTACTACTGCAAACGGTATCATGATTAATCTCTTCAAAGAATGTTTTAAAAATACAAGGTTCGACTATAAAGAATACCAGTTTGTAAAGAGAGTAAACCGTCCTTCAGAAATCAAAGAGAGCAGTATCAACGATACGAAATCAATTGAGGAACTTACACTGGATGATCTTACCCTTGATTTTCATCAGTTTGCACAGATTCGTAATATTCTTCGTAAGAATCAAGAGAAGCTGGTTGCCCGAGAGGAATGGGAAGAACTGCCGGAAGAAGTTGAAACGGCGGCTGCAGCAGGTGTACAGGTACAGCAGCCGATAATTCAGACAGCACCGGAAAATTTCTATATGACATTAGATAGTGACGAAAGAAGAGTTCTGGACGTTTTAGTAGCAGATCAGCCGGAAAGTGTTACTGAGTTTGTGAAGCTTGTTTCACCGTTCCCGAATTACAAAACGATTCTGGAGCGTATTAATGAAAAAGCACTTGATTTTTATGAAGAAATCATTATCAATACGGATGAAATGCTGCCTTATGTTGAGGAAGATTATCTCGATGAACTGAAAGAGCAGCATGATGTTTACTATGACAAGAACAAAGCTGATCTGATGATTGAAGAACAGCGTCGTCTTGCTGAGGAAAGAAGTGCTCGACTGGCCGATGAGTTGAAAAAATCCGAAGCAGAGCGTCGCAAACTCGAAGCAGAAAGGGAAAAAGAGGCAGAGCTTAGAAGAACTGAAGCAGAACGCAGGACTCAGTTGGAAGAAGAACTGTGCAAGGCAGAAGAAAAATCTCGTCAGCAGGAAGAGCAGCGTAAAGCAGATGATGCCCGCAGGCAAGAAGAACTGCGTAAGGCAGAAGAAGCTCGTCAGCTTGAAGAGCAAAGAAGAGCAGAGGAAGAGAAGGTTTTGCAGGAGGTTGAGCAACAAAAAATACGATACAAACAGATGAATGTCTGCCAGTATTGTGGTGGTGCATTTACCGGATTATTTAATAAGAAATGTAAGGTTTGCGGTAAGCCAAAAGACTATGCGTAAATCGGTAGGGGTGTTTGGATATGGAAAAACGTATACCTAAAAAAACATATAGAAACATTATGAACTCTCTCGGGGGCGGTACTGTTCCCCGAGAAGGTTTGGGGTATATTGCAGTTGGAAGAGAGAAAGAAATAGACTCTCTTCTTCGTGATACAGAGATTATCCAGGATGGTGGATCTACATTCCGTTTTGTGGTAGGTGATTATGGTAGTGGAAAAACATTTCTGCTTCAGACAATCAAAGAGTACTGTGTAAAGAATAATTTTATTGTGGCAGAGGCGGATTTGTCACCAGATAGAGCCTTGATTGGAAATTCTGCAAAGAAAAAAGGATTGGCAATATACCGTGAACTGATGGCGAACGTATCCAATAAGACAAATCAGTCCGGAAGAGCGTTAGCCAAAGTACTGGAATCCTGGGTTAATAATATGTTTGCCCGTGCTGCCATTCAGATGTCTCAGAATCCGTTTGGAGAGACAAATATTGAACGAATTGCAGAAACGCTCATGCTAGAAGATTGTGCAAAACTGCAGTCTCTTGCATATGGCTATGAATTTACTATGGGATTGCACTTGTTCTGGAAGGCCAGTAGAACTTCTGATATAAGTGAAAAAATGACCGGACAGGAAAATGTTCTCCGATGGTTCCGTGGCGAATTCAAAACCAATCAGGAAGCAAAAAAGGAACTGGGCATCAATGCAACAGTGCAGGATGAAAACTGGTTTGATTATATCATTCTGTGGGCACAGTTTTTTGTCCTTGCGGGATATAAGGGATTTATTGTTCTCATCGATGAGCTTGCTTATATTTGTAATACAGCAAATGGTATCACTCGCCAGAATAACTATGAAAAAATTTTGATGATGTATAATGCAGCACTTCAGGGCAAGGCAGAAAACCTGGGAATTATCATGAGTGGTATACCAAAGAGCATCTATGATAAGAAAAAAGGTATTTTTAGTTATGAAGCAATGCGTTCGCGTTTATCTACTGGTTCATACCAGGATCCAAGCATCGTGAATATGATGACCCCGATTATAAAGATACTTCCGCTGACGAGAGAAGAAATGTATGTACTCTTAGAGAAACTTGCTGAAATACATGCTCAGTTGAATGAGTATGAAAAAGTCATTACGGAGGACGAGATGATCGATTTCGTAAAGCTTGCATATTTGAAAAGGGAGACTACTTTTATTACGCCACGAACAATGATCCGTGATTTTATTCAGATTTTGGATGTTAAACGTCAGAATCCGGATAAAGGAATCAGGGATATTCTTGCTGCTTACAGATTTGCAGTTGATGAAGAACAGAATTATGAGGAAATTGACGATTAGGGAAATAATTAGCCCAATAAAGATTAGAGAACTTACTCCAGAGCGGATTCTATCAGAAAAAGGGATTCTCTTCAGGACAAACCGAAGTATACAGGCGGAAGGCTCCTTTGGAGATTGAAAGCAGGATATGCAGTTCCTCAGATATTTAAGCAAAGGAAATGCAAATGTTCTTGCAGAGAGTACGTTGCTTGCCATGGCAAGAAACATAAACAAACTACATAATAAGATTCAAAATGCAAGAACCGGAACACATTTATTTCCGATAAAAAGTGCCTGAATTTTGACTTATCAAAATAATTTTTCAAGCCATCAAAAATGGCTTATTAAAGTGCGTCTTTAATAATAGCCTGTAACAATGAAAAGCGTTTTTTGATGGATTTTATCCTTAAAACAGCAAAAAGGAAGCTGCCGCTTCACGAAAATTCATTCGTTAAAGCGACAGCTCCATCTCTTTCTTTTCATATGTATCAGAAACTGATATACTGGAAACATAATGGTAAATCATAACAGGAAGGAGCAGGAGCAGTGTCAGAGAAAAAGAAGTTTACATTATATGCCGGAAGTGTGGCACTGTGCGTGTGCACTGCAGTTCTGCTTCATTATGTGTCGGTTGCAGATCCTTATCTGGAATCCGCCTGCCGTCTTTTAAGACCTTTTATTTATATAGGACTTTATGTGGTGTGGGCGATCTCTTTCCGGAAAAGGATTATCCAGAAAGAAATCCGTCGTTGCCTGACTGCAATCGCAGCAATGATGATTTTCTGGATGTTTATCCGGATGTGCAAATTTGAAATATCGGACGAGATGCCGACAGCCTGGCGATACGCCTGGTATTTTTACTATATACCTATGCTGCTGATCCCTACGGTCAGTCTTTATCTGGCCTTTTATATACGGCAGCCGGAGGGCTATAAATTACCAAAAAGACGATGGCTGCTGTTTCTTCCTGCACTTTTTCTGATCGGAATTGTATTAACAAATGATATGCACCAGTTGGTTTTTACCTTTCCGAAGGGAAAACTTGGAGAAGTGTCTTCTTATAAAACAGGAGTTTATGGATATGGAAGAGGGTATTATATTGTAGTCGCATGGGAGCTTGGATGTGCACTGGCGGCACTTTTGATCATTCTGTTAAGATGCAGGAAAATTAGAAATAAAAAAATGGGCTGGCTGCCTTTTGCCACTTATGGAGTGGCGGCGGCTTACAGCATTGCTTATTATCTTGATCTGCCTTTCTGGAAAATAGTTTCAAAAGATATGACAGCCACATTGTGCCTTCTGTTTGCTTTGATCATTGAAAGCTGCATCCAGTCCGGACTGATCCCCTCCAATACAGGATATGCACAGTTATTTGCAGCATCTACCATTTCGGCACAGATCACAGACCAGAATGGAAAATGCATTTATCAGTCTCAGGGTTCTGAATATATTGTACCAAAGATCGCAAAACAGGTAATCCAAAGACCTGTCATGTCGGAAAATGGAATTCGGCTGTCAGGGAAACCAATCTGGGGAGGCTATGTCTTATGGAAAGAAAATCTCTCAGAACTACAGGAAATTTTAAAAGAGCTGGAAGACCGTAAAGAAGAATTAAAAGATGCAAATCTGATTGAAGAAGAAAATCTGAGAACAAAAAAACAAGTAGAAAAACTTTCCGTCCAGAATCAGCTGTATGATAAAATACAGAAACAAACAGCAAGACAGAGTACGCTTTTGGCGAAATTCATGGAAGCATATGCCATGGAAGAAAATGAGAAGGAAAGAAAAAAAATATTAGGGAAAATTGTTGTGATCGGAGCCTATATAAAAAGACGCAGCAATCTTATCCTTATCGCAGAGCAGAGTGCAGTGTTTCCGATAAGAGAGCTGGAATTATGCTTCAGGGAAACGATAAGGAGTCTGGAATGGAATCATGTGGAAGCAGCTTTTGTCACTTCTCTGGATGAAATCCGAAGTGAGGATGCCATGCAGATTTATGATTTTCTTGAGGCAGTCATTGAAGAATCACTCGAAGATCTGTCGGCATTCACCCTGAATCTCAAACGCAGGGATGAAGAGATCCTTATGTCTTTGAGTGTGGAATGTAAAACAAATCTGCAAAAAGTTGCCGGACGATACCAGGCTTATGCAGAGCAGGATTTTGACGGTGCATGGCTGCTTTCCCTGGTACTGAAAGGGGGTCATGATGAATGATGAAAGCATTTGGAAGCTGTCCGCCGGAATATCGGATCATGGCAGTCTGGATTTTCATTTTTCTGACATTGCTGTATATGATTCTGCTCATCTGTGAGGGAACAGGGGAAAGAAAAAAAAAGGCGATGCTGCAGGACAGCCTGTTGCTTATAGCTGCTTTCTTGATAACGTCCGGGTTATGTGTGCGGCAGGGATTTTATGGAGAAGAGGATTTCATGGTATTCTTAAAAATGCTGTATGGAATCCTGATCATTATGGGGATCTGCGGATTTTTATTTGCGGGAATACAGGCATTTGGAATTTATAAACGTCGTACAAACTGTCTGAGGGAAAATGCGATTCAGGAAAGTCTGGACAATTTGCCGAGCGGAATCGGATTTTTTGACAGGAACGGAATGCCGAAACTGATGAACCGGAAAATGTATCAGCTTTGCCGGAATCTGGCAGGCAGGGATATCCAGAACATCACAGAATTGCGGGAAGCACTGAGACGGCCTCTTAAAGATCATGTATTTTATGATTTTGATCTGAAAGTATACTGCTTTTCAGACGGAAGCGTATGGAAATTTTCAGAGAAAGAGATCATTACGGCAGGTGGAGATCGATTTTCTCAGTTCCTTGCTTCAGAAGTATCAGAATTATGTCAGAGCAAGGCATTGTTAAAAAAAGAAAATCAGAAGCTTCAGGAAATGTCGGCGGCCATGAAAGCACTTTCCAAAAATGTCGTAACTCTGACCAGAGAAGAAGAGACATTATCTATGAAAATGAGAGTGCATGATAATCTGGGATACAGCGTGCTGGCAACACAGCGAATGTTGATGCGGGAATCCGAAGAAGATCGTGATATGTTTCTCTCGCAATGGAAGCAGACATTAGACCTGCTGAATAAGGATAATGAGTCTGTTGAAGGCGAACAGCTGCACAGGCAGGTGCAGGAAAGGGCGAAAGTTCTGGGAGTAAAAATCATTTATACAGGAGAAAAAGTCTGGGAATCTCATATATCTGAACTGATGGATATCATACTTTTAGAGGCACTTTCCAATTGTGTCCGCCATGCAGGAGCAAGCGAACTGTATGTGAAATTCAGTATTGAAGAGCAGGAGTGGGTCATGGTGCTCACGGATAATGGACAGAAACCGGAAAAAAACATCAAAGAAGGCGGAGGGCTATCCGGTATACGAAAAAGGGTGGAGCAATGTGGAGGCAGCATGAGGATCACTGCAGCCCCACGGTTTTCGATAACCGTTAAGCTTTTAAGGGAGGTGCGGAGATGATACGGGTACTTATCGTGGAAGATCAGCGTATGGCAAGGGAAGATATGGAAAATTATATTCAGTCCAGTGGGAGATACTCTCTGGAAGCTTCTATCACAAATGCAGCTATGGCAGAAACTGTGTGCAAACAGAGCAGGTGTGAACTTGTTCTGATGGATGTCTGTACAGAGGATGATGAGAGCGGTCTTGTGGCAGCAGAGCAGATTAAAAAAACGATGCCTCAGATAAAGATAATTATCGTGACTTCTTTAGCAGAGTGCAGTTTTATTGAGAGGGCACATAAAGCAGGAGTAGAAAGTTTTTGGTATAAAGATGCCGGAAAAGAAGAGCTACTGGAGGTTATGGACCGCACGATGAAAGGAGAGAGTGTCTATCCGGACGCTCCGCCGACGGTGATGATCGGAACGGCGAAAAGTTGTGATTTTACACAGGGGGAACTGGCTGTCCTGCGATTAGTGGTGGAAGGAGAATCCTACAAAAAAATCGCAGAAAGTTTGTGCATATCACCGGAGACAGTAAAATGGCATATTAAAAATATGCTGCAGAAAACAAATTTTGATTCCAAAACAAAACTGGCGGTAGCTGTTACAAAGAAAAATCTGATTATAAACGGATTTTAAAAAATGAAAAATCCCATTGCTTTCCTGATAGTGAGGCAATGGGATTTTTTTTGCAAAAGTACATTTTACTACCCATCTGGGTAGTGCTTAAGTCTCAAAAAACAGATATCATAGTAGTATGTAAAAGTGAAACGAGTGTAAAAAACAGGGAGGGAACAGAGTGTGAGAAAGGTCGTTATCGATATGCAGAATTATTTATTTTCGGATGCCATAGCAAAGGTGCTCAAATCCTATGATTCTGATTTTTTTATTGAGATGTCAGACACACCGGATAAAACAGCAGAATTATGCAGAGTCATTCAGCCGCATATTCTGATGATGGAAATTACAGGTCAAGCATTGTGGTCATTAAAAGAACGTCTGGCAATCTGCCGGGAAGTGCGTAGGTATGCTCCAAACTGTAAATTTATTTTTACAGTAGATGAGAAAGCAAATGCAGAGACCGCAAAAAAAGTAGTAGAATGTAAAAAAACGGGTCTGATCGACTGTTTCATTTACAATACCATTTCATCCAGCTATATGACTGCAGTTCTGGACAGTCTGTAAGCTGCAGTCCCGGAAGGAGAAAAGATAAACATGAGATCTGTTATGAAAAGGATCTGCCTGTCTCTGGCAGTGATCGCAGTCCTGATCTTTACAGGGTGCGGGCAGAAAAAAACGAAAGATCCGATCACTGTCACATTGTGGCATGTATATGGCGGACAGACAGAATCACCCTTAAATGATCTGATTGATCAGTTTAACGAAACGATTGGAAAAGAGGAAAATATATGGGTACAGGTTGGCAGTGTTACGAATACGAATACAATACATGAAAATGTACTGGCATCTGCATTTGGAGATCCGGGAGCTTCCGAACTGCCGGATATGTTTGTTTCCTATCCGAAAACTGTTTTGGCTATGCCGGATGACACCGTTCTTGTAGATTACTGCGATTATTTTACGAAAGAAGAACTGGACGAGTTTATTCCTGCTTTTCTGGAAGAAGGTGTCATTCACGACAGACTTTCTATTTTGCCGGTAGCAAAATCAACGGAAGTTATGTTTGTCAATAAAACGGCATTTGATCGTTTTGCAAAAGAAACAGGGGCGGATATCGAAGATTTAAGAACATGGGAAGGGCTCTTTGCGATGTCAGAACAATATGCTGAATGGACAGATAACAAGACACCAAAGATCCCGCATGACGGAAAGAATTTTTTTGTTCATGATTATCATTTTAACTATTTTCAGGTAGGCGTAGAGTCATTGGGCGAAAATTTCTTTAAAGGAGAAAATCTGGCTTTTGGACCGGAATTTGAAACGGCATGGGAGCCTTATGCAAAAGCGGCACTGTCCGGAGGTGTATGGCTTCGCAGCGGTTATGCGACAGAACCTTTACGCACGGGAGATTCCATCGTGTCAGTGGCTTCCTCTGCCAGTGTTCTGTACTATTCTGACGAAGTTACCTATGAAGATAACACATCAGAAAAAATAGAGATTGTCGCCATGCCATGTCCTGTATTTTCCACAGGGGAAAAGATGGTCATGCAGAGGGGTGCCGGTATCTGTACTGTAAAATCCACACCGGACAAAGAAAAAGCCTGCATCACCTTTCTTAAATGGCTGACAGAAACCCGGAAAAATGTGGAATTTGTAACCAGCCTTGGATACATGCCGGTAAAGCAGGAGGCTTTTGATGCCTGCCTTCCGGAAGCGATCAAGGAGCTGAGTGATCCGATGTATGTTTCGCTTTATCAGGCTTTTCTGGATACGCAGGAGAATTATACATTTTATACGGCTCCGCAGCTGGATTCCTATCTGGATCTGGAAACAAGGTTTGAAGAACTTGTCAGGAAAGTATTGTCAGTAAAGCGTCAGCAGTGCATAAACAAACCGGAAAATATAGATAAACTTGTCAAAGAGACATTAGCGGATTTCAAAGTGGCATACACACAATAATGTCTGACCGGATGAATCAGAAGAGGCGACGGGCGTATGAGGAAAAAGAGAAAAAATTTATGGAAAATCATAAAAGGAATAAGGAAACAAAGCATCTGTATGCAGCAAAGACTGATTGTTTACTGGTGTGTAGTGATTCTGACCCTTTTTTCGGCAGCAGTTCTGTTGATGAGTATTTTGGGAGTCATTCCGGGAATGGATTTGAAAGTAGGGGAAATGTTGTCTGCCCAGCAGAAAAATACGGTGTCTGCCATGACAGAGCAGACCGACATTATGATGGCGAGAAGCATTTCTCTATCAGAAGAAATCACAAAAGAGTTAAGTCAATACTTGACAGCCAATGGAAAAGCATTCTCCGATTTAAATGACAATCCTCAGTTAATTATGGATTTGGAGGCAACTTTGTATTCTTCACTGAGATCAGCACTGGATGTGAAGTATTGCAGCGGAGTTTTTGTTATATTAAATGCAACGGTAAATACGGAAACGGAGTACGCAGACACATCACGCATGGGAATCTACCTGCGGCTGTCTGATTTAAAGGCAGTAAATACAAGCAAACAGCACGTGGTTTTTTTCAGGGGAAATGCTTATATTGCAAGGGCAGAGCAGGTACAGCTCCATAACCGTTGGAATTTAGAGTTTGATACATCTGCATTGTCAGGCTATGAACAGATCATGAAATTTAAAGGAAACCGGCTGGCAGAGAGCTGTCTGTGGACCGATCGGCTCAAACTGAAGGATACATGGGAAGATGTACAGCTTTTATATGTGCCGGTTTTAGACAGCACCGGAAAAGTGCGGGGTCTGTGTGGTATGGAGATGAGCAATCTATATTTCAGACTTTCCTATCCTATGGTAGAAGGATCCTGTGGAAATATGGTGACAGTAGTGGCTCCAATGGACGAAAAAGGGAAAATTTATCTGGATAAAGCAATGTTCGGGGACACAAAAGAAACTCATCTTTCACCAACCGGAACGATGACCGTGAAGAATGGAAAGCATTATAACACTTATTCCGCTGCTTTCAGAAAGTATATAGGCAGGCATGAACTGCTTAACCTGAAAAGCTGCAATGGAATGCCGCTGGCGGTACTGACCTTGATGTCCGAAGCGAATTATGAAAAATTAACAGCAGAAAACAGAAGAGCCTGGATTACCGGTACGTTGATCTTTCTTTTTCTCCTGTTGCTTCTTTCCATCACTATGTCCAACCGTTTTGTAAAACCGATTTTGCGGAGTTTAAAAGCACTGCAGGATGATACGCTGACAGACGGGAATCTGTCGGGAATCTCAGAAGTGGATGCACTGGTTGATTTTATGCAGACAAAAAGAAATACAGAAAAACTGGAAAATGGCGGAATTCCTCCGAATATAGAAGAAATGCTTGAAGCATTTGCCTTGCGTGTGGAAACGCTGACTCCGGCAGAAAGAAAAGTTCTTCAGTATTATATTGAAGGATATACGATCCAGGAAATAGCTTCGCTGCTTTATATCAGTATTGGGACGGCGAGAAAGCATAATACAAACATGAACCGAAAACTGGGAATAACAGCCAGGGAAGAATTAATGCTTTACATAGACCTGTTTCGTAAATGCAATCAGCTGGATAAGCTGATATACACCCGGACAAAGTAAAAAAAGAGTCGTACAGACTCTTTTTTTATTCCCGGATAAAAAAATGAGAAATATCTATATATAGTTTTCGCAAAACAAAAAAACCAACATATAGTATACTAATCATTCGTATTTTGGAAAATCAGGCTAAAAATACGAATGGCGACCATATCATTTATTTTCTGGATCTGTTATGCTTTCATCACAGGAAAACGGAAAGCAAAACCAGACGAAACCAGAAAAGCAAACAAAACAAAAAAAGGAAGGAGAAATTTACTATGAAAAAGTATGAAATCTTAGGAGGAAATTTACCGGTTGTTGTATGTGAATTATCAGCAGGAGAATCCATGATTACAGAAAGCGGAAGCATGAGCTGGATGAGTCCGAATATGAAAATGGAGACAATTTCCGGAGGCGGAATGAAAAAAATGTTCGGCAGGCTGATGTCAGGTGATTCTATGTTTCAAAACAGATATACCGCAGAAGGTGCAGACGGAACGATTGCATTTGCATCAAGTTTTCCGGGAGCGATCAAAGCACTGGATATCAGAGACGGTCATTCTATGATCGTGCAGAAGAGTGCATTCCTTGCTTCAGAAGAAGGAGTGGAACTGTCCATGCATTTCCAGAAAAAATTAGGAAAAGGTATGTTTGGCGGGGAAGGTTTCATTATGCAGAAACTGAGTGGAAATGGAACTGCATTTGTAGAAATTGACGGGCATGCCGTGGAGTATGAGTTGGATGCCGGACAGGAAATCCTGATCAGTACAGGGTATTTGGCAGCAATGGAAGAAACCTGCACAATGGATGTTGTAGCAGTAAAAGGAGTGAAAAATATGCTGGTCGGCGGAGAGGGCGTTTTTAATACTGTTGTCAGAGGACCGGGTAAAGTGATCTTACAGACAATGCCGATCAGTAAGGTGGCAGAATTACTGACTCCGTTTTTTACAAAAAATAAGTAAGGGAAGGAGCGAGAGTTATGAAGAAAAAATGGAATTTATTATTTTTGTTTGCATTTATTGTCAGTATGATAACACTGGCCGGCTGTGGAAAAACAGCAGGAGAGGCAAGTCCGTATGAAGGAAAATGGATAGCAGTGTCCGCTCAGATGATAGGAATGTCTGTCAGTGTGGATGAAACCTTTGGGGGAGCTTTCGAATTTGAGGTAAAAAATGGCGGAAAAGTTTCTTTTTCAGTAGGAGAAGTTACCGGAAATGGAAAATGGTCTGCAAAAGATGACAAGTTTAGCTTAACTATCGAAGGAGAAGAGATGGTCGGAACCATCGGAGAAAACAACATTTCTTTTGACGATATGCTCGGAATGGGAGTAAAAGTGATTTTCGCAAAGGAAGGAACGGATGCCATGGATCCGGCTCGCTATCTGACAAAGGAAGAGAAAGTGGTCATAGGTGAGTGGGCTGCTGAAAGTGTGGAAGAACTTTTAGGAGACGGACCGCAGACATCTATGGAAGGCGTAGAGAATATCAGTGATGCACTGCGTCTTAACTTCAAAGATGACCGCAATGTAGCAGTTGTTTATAAAGGCGAGGAGATTGGGACATTCCCGTGGTCAGTTGCAATGGGCTACTGTATGATCGAATCAGAAAATCCGTCTCTTTCCGTAACGATCAATGACGATGATACTTTGAAAGTAGATTACAGCGATGACGAAGATTACTATACATTTCATTGTGTGAAAAGTGACAGTAAATAAATGAAAAAGACATAAATGGTGAAGGGAGGGAAGAGCCCATGAAAAAGAAAATGTGGTTTGTGCTGTGTATCATGACAAGTGTCCTGCTGACAACTGCCTGTGGAGAGAAAAAAGAACCTGGAGAAGAAAAAAAAGAAACAGCTGTGCAGACAGAAACAGCTATGCAGACAGAAACAGAATCTGATCAGGACTTCCAGGGCAGGGAAAGTCTGAAACTTGGTTTATTTACTGTATATTATCCGAAAGAATGGAAGTACGACAAAGAAAAAATGCAGGAAGATGATGATTACTCTTACGTCAGATTTTTTGACGGAGAAACAGCAGATGATTCCGGGAACAGCATTTATATAGAAGCAACAAAAGAAGATGCATATAAATACCGGAAGGGTCTGATTGCCTTCGGTGTGGATTTAAAGGAATATGCGGAAGGAAAAGCAGAGACTGTATCAATAGGGAATGCAGAATATGCGGTAATGCCGGAAAATGATTCCGGAAGGTGCACGTATATGTATCGCCATGAGCAGTCAGGTACGTCTTATGATATCAGAGTAGAAGGAGAGGCAGCAAGTGATTCTGTCAAAGAATTGCTGGAAGGCATTGTGATGGAATTAAAAGATGAAGGAAATGAAGACGCACCGTGGCCATGGGAGGGAGAGCCTGTTGAGCCTGTATTGACAGAACAGATGGTAGGTTTTTATACGATCGTTCCGGAATATATACCATTTAAAGAAGCACAGGGTGTCATGCAGATTATGGATCACCAGTTTGTAAAACATGACGATCAGGTATACCATTTGCTGGAGAATAAGCTGGATACTTACAAGTATTCAGAAAGTGGACTCGAATTTGTTTCCTCAATGGAACTGGAAAGAGATTGTGAATATCTCTCCGGGGACAACAGCGGAATGCTGTATCTTTCACCGGGAATCCAGGATGTGATTGGTGTAAAAGACGGCAAAAAGGTGCTTCAGACAACGATAGACGGCGATTTGAATATGCATCCGTCCGGAGAATGGGGAATCAGTTTCTGGGTGAACAGCGATACGCAGAAGATTGCGAATCAGGGCGGTAACCTGACAGCTGAACCGTGGATACTGACCGGATTAAATAAAGATGATGAACGCAAGGGACCATTTTCTATGATAGATGACATCCAGATCACAAATGACCATATTATGGTTGCCGGTTCCATGGCTGCGGAAGACGGAGGCACAAAAATTATTGTCTATGATTATGAAGGCAATCAGCTTTTGGAATTAGGCGGAGCAGACATTGGTTCTCCAGACAGGCTTGGTTCCATCACGGGCATGGCAGAAACAGAAAATGGTTTTGTAGCGGCAGACGGAAATATGCGGAAAATACAATTCTGGGCAAAAGACGGAACCCATGTGGGTGCCATTTCTACAGATGATATATTTGGCGTCAGTTATCCATGGCTGGAAGATATGCAGCTTTTAGATGATGGCTCTCTTTTGATCCTGCTGACACAGCAGCGAGAGGACGGATCAGCAAATGAACTGATGTTTTTCAGACTGACAGGATTCTGAAAAAAGCAGAAAGATTATAATTATACTTTTTAGTGCAGTTGATTTTCAAAAGGAGGAAAAGAAGATGAAAAAGGGTAGAATATTGAGACTGATGTTTATTCTGGCAGTGACAACTATTATGATCGCTGCAACAGCAGTGGTTGCAAGTGCAGCGACAGTTAACAAAAATGATGCAGATTATAAGTATTCCAAGACATACGACAACGGTGTGAAGATATCCTTTACAACAGATGTTTTCGGCAAGAAGGTTGTTGACGACAGCGTTTTTTGCAGAATAGAGCTGCCAGATGGTGCAAACTATAAAGAATTTAGTGTCTCTAACGAAATCATTAAAAGTGGTAAAGCTTTCGTAGATTACACGCACCTAAGAGACAGATATCCAGGAGAAATCGAACAGAAGTGGGTGACCAATGGGAACGTTTCATACGGAATGATTGGATTAACAAGTGCAAGAGGCGGCCTGTACACAGGAACCTTTAAGCTGAAAGTTTATGTAGAAACTCCAGATAAAGATGAAATGATAGAAGTTGCATTTCTCAGCGATTTCGCAGCTCGTCCAGTTGATATGAAGATTACTACGTATCCTAACAAATTCAATATCAACTCAATAAATGTAAGTGCTGCAGACAGCGGAAGAACTTCTCGTCTGGAAGTAGTTGGAGTAAACAAAAATTTTGCAACAATTATAAATGGCTGGAATGATGGCAAGTGCATTAAAGCAAAAGGAATGAAACCTAAAAAGAAATACACTTTCAAGTTCTATGGAAAACTAAAAGTAGATAATCCTGCTCTTGATGCACCTGACGGTATAACTGTTGAGGGAAATCCGGCGGTATTCAAAAATGTTGAAATGGGACCTGCAGTAAAACCGGTAATCAAGTCCATAAAAGTTTCAAATGTAAAGGTAACAAAGTATTTCAATTACAGCGAGTGGAGATATAAATATAAGACAAAGTTCACAGTTACCGTAACTCTTGGCAAGAAGCCAAAAGGTGCCAAGGGTATTCAGTTGACAACAACTGTTCAGGGAATTTCCTCATATAAGACAATTAAAGGAAAAAAGAACACCTTCACAGCGAATTTTAATTGGGATGCACCGGTAAGCTTAAAGGGCAGAACAGCAAGCTTCAAGGTTAAGACTTACAACAATGCCAAGTACAAAGCTTACAGCTATGACTCAAAGCCTAAGAAGTTAAAGATCAAATAGGCATAGTATACAGATCTACCGGAAATATGTCATCTGATGTGAAAGTCACAGTTATGGAAAAATGTCAGTAAAAATTCCTATGGAAAAAATAAAACATATATTCCATAGAAGAAAAGTAAGAGAACGAATATAATGATCCCAAGTTGTTTGAAGGAGGAGATCATTATGAGTAGTCAAAGAAAGGCAGAAGCTGCGACATCAGAGAATATCGTAACAACAGAGACATCCAGTCTGAGTGATCTTTGGAAAAAAGAGGATTGGCTGGCAGTATGGATCGGATTTATCATCATCGCAGTCGGTGCTGTGGCCGTGATCACAGGAGCATTTGATTTTAACGCTGCAAAATTCAGCACCTGGGGTCATGGAACAAGTTTTTTTGAACAGGTAAACGCAGGATTTTTCGGAAAACTGATTCTGACAGTGGCTGTACTTGGAGTACTGTTTACTGTTGGAAACCACCTGAAGGGATTATCCGTTAAAAAATACCTTCCGGCATTTCTGGGACTGTTTCTTCTGGCAGTTCTGGTAAGATTTATCAGTGCCGAATATACCTTGAACCGCTACTTAGAATGGGCATTTTTTGCAATCCTGATCGGAATTCTGGTATCCAACACCATCGGAGTACCGGCATGGCTGAAGCCGGCGATCCAGACAGAATTTTATATCAAAGTCGGACTGGTGATCATGGGATTTTCCGTACTGTTTTCCAATATTGTTAATTTTGGACTTTACGGACTGGGGATTGCATGGATCGTAACACCGATTGTCATTCTTTTCATGTGGTGGTTCGGAACCAGGGGTTTAAAAATTGACAATAAACCGTTTGTCATTACCCTGGCAACCGCAACCTCTGTGTGCGGAACGTCCGCAGCGATCGCAGTCGGAGCAGCAAGTAAAGCAAAGAAAAATGACCTTTCACTTACTGTATCTATATCAATCATTTTTACAGTACTGATGATGGTATTTGAGCCGGTGCTGATCCGTGTAACTGGTCTTGGAGAGCTGATAGGCGGTGCCCTGATCGGTGGTACTGTCGATTCAACCGGAGCAGTAACCGTAGCAGGTACTGCACTTGGTGAAACAGCACAGACGGCTGCAGTCCTTGTAAAATCCATCCAGAATATCCTGATCGGATTTATCGCATTTGCAGTTGCAGTATTTTTTGCAACAAAAGTTGAAAATAACGGAGAAAGCAGCAGAAAAATCGGGGTATCCGAAATCTGGTACAGACTTCCGAAATTTATCCTTGGATTTTTTGCCGCTTCCTTAATCGCATCTTTTATAGCAGTTCCGGCATTCGGAAAAGAGACGGTTTCATCCATCAACAGTGTACTGGATCAGTATAAAAACTGGGCATTTGTTCTGGCATTTACAAGTATCGGATTGGAAACAAATTTCCGTGAGATCAAAGAACAGTTCCAAGGCGGAAAACCACTGACACTTTATGTAGTTGGGCAGTTGTTTAACATTGTTCTGACTTTTGCGGCAGTATATCTGCTGCTGAGCGGAAAATTCTTCCCGCTGCCAAATCTGGCATTATAAGGAGATGCAGACTATGAAGAAAAAAACAGGAAAAAAGAAAAATCTGTTTTCTGTCGTAAATTATACCGTTCTGGTGCTGACGGTCATTGCAGCCGTTTATATCATGGCAAATGGTCTGGGACTGATCGACAGCCTGGACTTTGGGGCAGGGGCATATTATTATGCGGATATTCCTCAGTTTGCAAAATATGTAGATGGATCCGGCTACACATCACCGATTTCCATGTGGGTGCTCATTGCACTGTTCCTGATCTGGGGATTCTTCATGTATAAACTCTGGGGATGGATTGAAAGAAAAGATAAGTAAAAATAAGGTGAAAGAAAAGCCTGTCGCAGAGTATGCGGCGGGCTTTTTCAATCAGTATTCCTGTTGCACTATCATCTTATACTTGTGGTTAAGTACCGCAGCCAGGTTTTTGATGATACTGTTTCCGGCAGGGCAAAAGAGATCTTTGAGTATATTGCCCCAAATTACAATATCACTCTTGAAGAATGGAATCACGACAAAGACCATGTACATATACTTTTCAGGGCACACCCAAATACGGAAATAAGCAAGTTCATAAATGCATATAAAAGTGCAAGCAGCAGGCTTCTTAAGAAGGAATTTCCGCAGATACGGCAAAAGTTGTGGAAAGAACGTTTCTGGAGCTAGAGTTTTTGTCTGCTTACAACCGGTGGTGCACCCATTGGAGTGCTCAAAAAATACATAGAGAGCCAGGGGAAAAAGGAACGAAAAAGGAAGTGGCCGCATGGCAAACAGAGCTTATAAATTCAGAATATATCCTAATGATGCACAGAAAATTTTGTTCTCCAGGACGTTCGGCTGTGTGAGGATGGTGTACAACCACTGGCTTGACCGAAAGATCAGGTAGTATGAAGAGAACAAAGCCAATGTAACCTACACTGTTTGTGCAAAAGAGATGGCTGAGATGAAGAAAACGGAAGCATATGCATTTTTACGGGAAGTAGACAGTA
>ERZ1106951.314-NODE-314-length-49415-cov-7.976722_pt1 | contig 49415 bp, 41 predicted proteins | sample MGYA00403676_ERZ1106951 | MGnify/ENA primary metagenome ERZ1106951 (study PRJEB35170, sample SAMEA104062398) | human gut metagenome | biome: human gut; feature: human-associated habitat; material: faeces | place: Denmark | collected 2012-04-23 ...
CGGCGCAGCGCACCACCGGGCCGGAGACATAGCCGCCGCAGCCGATGACGAGGTCCGGCTGGATCTCTTTCATCATCTTTTTCGCCGTGGGCCCCGAGAGGGCCAGGTTCCACAGGGTGATGATGTTCCGCCGGATGTTGTTGAGCGAGAGTTTGCGCTGGAAACCCGTGATCTCAATGTGATGGAACGGGTAGCCCGCCTGGGTGACCAGGCGGTACTCCATGCCCTCTTTCCGGCCTGCAAAATGGATCTCAGCGGTGGGGTCGGCTTTTTTCAGGGCACCCGCAATGGCCAGCGCCGGGTTGATATGGCCGGCCGTGCCGCCGGCAGCGATCAGAACTTTCATACAATTTCCCTCCTGATAGGCCCATTACCGTTCCGGCTGGGCATTGCGTGCCGTATTCAGCACGATGGTTTTGGCTTTCCGCTGCTCTTCCCGCAAATGATGCAGGTTTTCCCGCTCCAGGCGGGCGCGCTCGCCGTTGCGGCCGATGTTGACCATAACGCCCATCTCGGCCAGCAGCAGGATCAGGCTCGTACCGCCCGAAGAGAAGAACGGCAGCGAAATGCCGGTATTGGGCAGGGTGTTGGTGACGACCGCGATGTTGCAGAACACCTGCCACGCGATCTGCGCCATGATGCCGATGCCCACTAAGGTGCAGTAGCGGTTCTCGGCGTGGAACGCCAGCCAGAGCCCCTCCACCAGAAACAGCACAAACAGCAGGATGACCAGCACGGCCCCCACAAAGCCCAGCTCCTCACAGACCACGGAGAAGATGAAGTCGTTGTTGCTCTCGGGCAGCCAGAGCTGTTTTTCAATGCTGTTGCCAAGGCCGAGACCGGTCACGCCGCCGGAACCGATGGCGTACAGGCTCTGCAGGGTCTGGTCCGTCATCTGGGAGAGGTCCTGCGTCCAGCCGTCGAGGCGGCTCTGCAGGTACGGGATGGAATCAATGTGCTGCAGCAGTGTCTCCAGCAGGAAAATGCCGGTAGCAGCCCCCGCCCAGGTGATGATGCCGCCGTTTCCGCCCAGCAGCAGGATGGTGCCCACGATGGCCGTGGTCAGCACGATGCCGGACATGTGGGGCTCCAGCACCAGCAGCGCCAGCACCAGCAGCAGGGGCAGCAGCGGAACGATGAGCTCCCGCACCAGGCGCTGGTAGAGCCAGACGCTGGGCGGCACCCGGCGGTTGGAGCCGGGGTCCAGCTTTTCCAGCCGGGGGGCCTTGGCGGCCAGATGGGCCGTGAGCAGGATCATCTCAAACTTGGCGATCTCCGATACCTGCACCGTAAAGCCGCCGAACGAGATCCAGCGGCGGCAGCCGTTGAGCGGCGTGCTGAACAGCACCAGCACCAGCAGTACCAGACAGAGCAGATACCCCGGCCAGACCAGCTTGCGCAGAAAACGGTAGTCGATATAGGAAAACAGGGCCATGGCCACAACGCCAAGCCCCAGACAGAGCACCTGGCTGCGGATAAAGTGCAGGCTGTCGCCAAAGCGGAGGTAGCCTGTGGTGTAGCTGGCGCTGAACAGCATCACCAGCCCGAAGATCACGATGATGCCCAGCGTCGCCATCCAGTTGATGAGGAGCGTTGGCCAGGGGCCGGGGTCGCGCTGTAAGATGGAAAAAGGCTCCGCCTTTTTTCTGCGGATGGTCGCCATCTGCATTCCTCCCTCTGAATCAGCTGATCATTGCCATCTGCATCGCCAGTGCGACGCCCAGCATGGCAAAGACACAGAACGTGTAAAAAATTGAGATGGGGGCACGGCCCCGCTTTTCCAGCCAGCGGTGGAGCGGCGCGGTGCCAAAGAGCTGCTTCCGGCCTTTTGATGCCTGATAGACCAGAATCTGCAGCGCCACCATGCCGCCCTCCAGCCAATAAGGCAGGCCCAGCGGCACACTCAGGCCCGGCCAACCGATGCTCAACGGCACGCAGCCCAGCGCCCCGGCCAGGAACAGGCTGCCCACGCTGCCGGGCAGCAGCTTGGCAGGCGGGAAATTCCAGAGCAGGAGCGCCATCAGCGCCCCGGCCAATGCGGCAGGCAGCACCCCCAGCGGGAACCAGCCCAGAATGGTCATGGCTCCCATAAGGCCCAGCATCCCGAGGAACGCACTCCCGCAGACCACGCCGTCCGCTCCATCGGCCACCCGGGCGCTCTCGGCAAGGCCGACGAGGAGCAGCCCCCACACGATGGGGGCCAGCACGCCCAGCTCGCAGTAACCAAGGCCGGGCAGTACCAGCCCGGTGGCAAGGCAGTGGTTGGCCGCCAGCAGCACCTGCACGGCGGCAGCAGCCGCGGCCTCCAGCCCCAGCCGCACCGGGCGGCGGAGGCCCAACGGGGCATGGCGGCGCAGGCGGGCCAGGTCATCGGCCAGGCCCACGGCCCCAAAGGCCAGCGCCCCAAACAGCGCGATGAGGAGCCGGGTGGTCCACAGGCCCTCATCCCCCAGCAGGGCAGGCTCTGCCACGCAGGCGGCCGTCCAGCCCACGCCCACCGCGGCCAGCGTGCCCACCATGAGGCAGAGGCCCCCCATGGTCGGGGTGGCCGGGGGCGGCAGGTCGTCCGGGTCGCTGTCCGGCTGCAGCTGAGAGGTCTGCGGTGCCTCGGGCTCCTGCCCGGGGCCGAACGCCCGGAGCAGCGGCACCATGAAATTCCCGAGCGCCGCCGTGAGGAAGAACCCCAGCGTTGAGGCGACGATCAAGGCAAAACGGATCATTTTTGTATTACTCCAATTGATATTTCTTTTTATTTTTGCTCATTGTAAAAGATTTCGAGCACTTTTTCCAGCGCCATGCCCCGGCTGGCCTTGACCAGCAGCGCGTCGCCGGGCTGCATCCGGGCCAGCAGCAGTTCTGCCGCCTCCCGGTAGGTATCCACATGGCGGGCCTCCACCCCGGCAGCCGCGGCAGCCTGGGCCGTGCGTTTCGCCTCCGGGCCATAGGCCACGAGGAAGTCCACGCCGTATTCCGCAGCCTGTTTGCCCACCGTCTCATGGGCTTCCGAGCTGATCTCGCCCAGCTCCAGCATATCGCCCAGCAGGGCAAAGCGGCGCTTACAGGGGTACTCTTTGAACATGGCCAGCGCGGCTTTCATGCTGTCGGGGTTGGCGTTGTAACAGTCCTCGATGACATCCACGCCCTTGCTGTGGACCACTTTCTGGCGCATCCCGGTCTGCTGGAACTGGCTCAGCCCCGCAATGACCCGCTTGGCGTTCAGGCCCAGCCGGGTGGCGGCGGCGTAAGCCGCCAGCGCGTTGGCCACATTGTGGCGGCCCATGGCCGGGATGTGCACCTCGGTGGTGTCTTCCTCCCGGTCTTCCAGCGTAAAGGTCATGCCGTCGTCCTCCTGCCGGATGTTCAGGGCGCAGACGTCCGCGTTCTCATCCCCCAGGCTGAACCAGACCGGGTGGACATGCTCCGGCAGCTTCGCGGCCCGCAGGAACGGGTCATCCCCGTTGAGCACCAGCGGGGCACCGTTGGGCAGGCCCTCGCAGATCTCCAGCTTGGCCTTGCAGATATTCTCCTGGCTGCCCAGGTTGCCAATGTGCGACACGCCGATGCAGGTGATGATGCCCACATCCGGGCGGGCGCAGCGGCTCAACCGCTCGATCTCGCCCCGGTGGCTCATGCCCATCTCCACCACCGCGTACTCCGTCTCTTTGCCGATGCGGAACATGGTGCGGGGCAGGCCCAGCTCGTTGTTCTGGTTGCCCTCGGTCTTGATGGTATTGCCAAAGCCCGCAATGGCGGCGTAGGTCATCTGTTTGGTGGTGGTCTTGCCCACGCTGCCCGTCACGCCCACCACCTTGGGGGAAAACTGGCGGCGGTAGTTGGCACCCATCATCATCATGGCGCGGTAGCTGTCCGGGCAGAGGAAACACTTCTCCTCCGGGACATCCTTCACCGGGTGGTTGAGGACGACATATTCGGCCCCTTCTTCCAGTGCTTTGGCCGCGAAATCGTGGCCGTCAAATTTTTCACCGGGGAACGCCACAAAGATGCACCCGGGGCGCACCTCGCGGCTGTCGGTGGTCACAAGGTCGATGGCTGCCTCATCGGCAAAGCCCTCCGGGGCCAGGCCTTTTAAAAGAACGCTTGCACTGATTTTATCCATAGCTGTACTCCTCATTTATCCACAAGTAATTGTAACGATGGTACCACGCTGGACGCTGGTGCCGGGGGCCTCGCTCTGGCTCTGGACCAGACCGTTGGCATCGCCTTCCACCGTGCAATTCAGGCCCGCTGCCGCCAGCATCTGGCGGGCAAACTCAGCACTCTTGCCGCTGACATCCGGCACCTCGGTGTGGCTGCCCTCGTAAGTGTCCGTGTACAGGTAGATGGTGGTGCCGTAGGGTACCTCGGCCCCGGCGCGGGGATACTGATAAGTGACCACGGCGGCGGTCTGGTCGGAGCTGCTCTCCATGAGCTGATGCTTGAGGCCCTTGATGTTCAGGGAGACCTGTGCGTTGCTCCACTCCTGCCCGATGAGGTTGGGCACCTTGTAGCTGGTCTGGCCGCGGTCCACGCCGTCGGTCGCAAGGCCCAAGTAGGGGGCCACCTCACTGATGATGTTGCCCACCACAGGCGCCGCCAGAATGGAGGAGTAGTCCGTCCTGGCGTTGTTGGGGTCGTCCAGCATGACGTAGACCAGAATCTCCGGATCATTCGCAGGGAGAACCGCCGCAAAGGAGGCCACTTTCTTGTAGTCGCCGTCGGCGCGGCGGTCCATGTTCAGCTGCTCGGACGTACCGGACTTGCCGCCGATGCGGTAGCCCGCCACGTAGGCGCGGCCGCCGCCGCCCTGCGTGCCGTCCGCCACTTCGTATTCCATGATCTGGCGGATGGCGTCGCTGGCGCTCTCGCTGATGACCTGACGGCGGATGTTGGAACCGATCTCCTGAATGACGTTGCCGTTCTGGTCGGTGATCTTATCCACCACATGGGGGGTGACGAGGTAGCCGCCGTTGACGGCTGCCGAAATGGCGGTGCAGACCTGCAGCGGCGTGACCGCCATGGCCTGACCGAACGCCGAGGAAGCGAGCTGGACTTCGCCCAGCTGGCTGGCGTTGTAGTACTGCATAAAGTTGGTCTCGTTGGGCAGATCCACGCCCGTCCGCTCGGTGAAACCGAACGCATCAAAGTAATCGTAGAAGAGGCTGGAACCCACCCGCTGGCCCAGCTGGATGAAGTAGATGTTGCAGCTGTTCCGCAGGGCCATGGCCAGGTTCTGCACGCCGTGGGCCTTTTTGCCGGCGCAGTGGTAGGTCTGCTTGGCAATGGTGTAGGCACCGGAGCAGTTCAGGGTGGTGTTGAGGGTGGCATGGCCGGAGTCCAGCCCCATGGCCGCCGTGATGACCTTGAAGACGCTTCCGGGGTAGTACAGCTCGGTGATGGTCTTGTTCTTCCACTGGATATCACGGTAATAGCCCGAGTAATCGCCTTCCGGGTCCAGAATCTTATTGCCCCGCTCATCGGTGATGTAGTTGCCATTCTCATCTTTTTGATAGATGCCGTAGAGCTCCGGCTCCGCGTGGACCAGTTCATCCAGATAAGTCAGGTTCTGGCTGTAATCCAGCGGGTCATTGGGGTCAAAATCCGGCTTGGAGGCCATGGCCAGAATGGCACCCGTCTTGACGTTCATCACGATGGCAGCGCCACGGTTCTCGACATTGTTGGCTTTGATGGCCTCGTTCAGATACCGCTCCACCACTTCCTGGATATTGACATCCAGCGAGAGAACGAGGTTGGAGCCGTCCTTGGCTTCGTAAGTGGTGGCGTTCTCGTCGGCAATGGCGTTGCCATAGGCATTGCGGAGAGTAATGGTGCGGCCATTCACACCGGCCAGCGTGGATTCATAGGATTTTTCGAGGCCATAAGTACCGTAGCCGTCGGCATCGCAGAAGCCCAGCACCGAGGCCGCAAAGGCACCATAGGGGTAATCCCGCTGGAAACTCTTGGTGGAGGAGACAGAGACGCGGCCCTTGCGGATGCCTTTTTCGGCGTTGGCTTTTTTGTGGGCCTTGTTGTACTCCGAGACGTATTTTTCAATGGAGAGCTTGACGGCGTTGTTGACCTTGGTGGCCAGCACCTGATAGGACGAATCGTTTTGGGAGAGGGCGTCATACACCGTCTGATACTGGGTCTTGTAGGCTTCAGAAGAAGAATCCACGCTGTCCAGCGCCGCGCCATCGCCCGAGAGCAGCCGCAGGGTGATCTGGGTGCTCACCTCATTGAGGGCAGCGGGGTCGATGGTCTTGGTCACCACCTTGGTGTCGTCGTCCGTCTGGCTGGTGAAGAGAGCGCTGCTGTAGCTGGGGTCGGCCCAGATGGTCCATACCACGCTGGTGGATGCCAGCGTGATGCCCGAGGTATCGTAGATCTCGCCGCGGGTAGCCTGAATCGTGCTGTCCAGCAGCTGCTGCTGGGCGGCGTACTGGCGGTACTGGGCACCATCCCGGATCTGGATGTCATATAGGCTGTGGATGACGATGGCCGCCGCCGCCACAACAAAAAAGACCGCCGCGCCGAAGCTGAAATGCCGCAGCGTTGCGCCAAGACGCTCGTGCGGGTCGCTGCGGCGCAGACGGTAGTAGATTTTTTTATGGTTCTTGGGGGATTCTTGCATTGCGTACTCCTGCAGAAACCGAAAAAGCGTGCACTGCCGCACGCTTTCCCGTCATTTCGTTTTATTTTGCCTGGTTGACCGCACCAATGATGGTCATGGCACCATCGTGCAGAAAATCCGTCCACTGGTGGACTGCCGATTCTTTCCGCACCAGCACGCTGCCCGCATCCAGCCGGATGTAGGTGATCTGGCTCTGGTCGATCTTCATGAGGCCAAGGCGGCTGGCCGCTTCCTCCACACTGGTGATGTTCGTTTTGCTGTTCAGGGCACTGTTGTAGTATGTATACTGACTCTGCTCGCTCACCAGCTGCGCTTTGGCATCCTGGATCTGGTCGTTGAGCTCCACCAGCTGGGCTTCGCTCCACAGCAGGCTGACCGCAAAACCCACCATCAGCGCCACCGAGATGAGCTGGATGGCGTGCTGCATGGCAGCCTGGAACGGGGTAAGGCGCCGCTTGCCGCCTTTTTCCACCCGCAGAGGGACGTTCTTCCGCGTCTGCGGTGCTCTTCTGCGGCGCACCGCGTTCATATCATATGCTGCCTGGCCCATGGTAGGTCTCCTCCTCACTCAGATGCCGTAACGCATTCAAATTTTTTCCAGTACCCGCAGATGGGCGGAACGGCTGCGCCGGTTTTCTTCCAGCTCCCGCGTGTTCGCCTCAATGGGTTTGCGGGTGATGAGCTTCGCCTTGGCTTTGCCGCCGCAGACGCAGACCGGGAACTCCGGCGGGCAGGTGCAGGCAGTGGACCAGCGGCGGAACTTGTTCTTTACCAGCCGGTCTTCCAGCGAGTGGAATGTGATGACACACAGCCGCCCGCCCGGGGCAAGATGCTCAAAAATGGTGTCCAGCCCCTCCTCCAGAGCGTCCAGCTCATGGTTGACCGCAATGCGCAGCGCCTGGAACGTGCGCCGCGAGGGGTTTTTGTTTTTGCGCCGCTCCGCAGGCGGCATGGCACTGGCCACGATATCGGCCAGCTGAAGCGTTGTTTCAATGGGGGCCGTCTCCCGCGCCTCCACGATCTTGCCCGCGATCTGCCAGGCAAAGGGCTCCTCGCCGTAATCGCGCAGGATGCGGGCCAGCTCTTCCCGGCTCTCGGTGTTCACGAGGTCGGCGGCGGTCTCGCCCTCCTGGCTCATCCGCATGTCCAGCGGGGCGTCCGCCCGGTACGAAAAGCCCCGGGCCGCGTCGTCCAGCTGGTGGCTGGAAACGCCCAGGTCCAGCAGCGCGCCATTGATCTTCTCAATGCCCAGCTGCTCCAGAGCTTGTCCGGCATAGCGGAAGTTGATCTGTACCACCGTGGCAGGCAGGCCCGCCAGCCGCGCCCGGGCGGTCTGTACCGCGTCCGGGTCCTGGTCCAGCGAGATGAGCCGCCCGCCCTTTGCGCCGTCCAGCCGGAGGGCGATCTGCCGGGAGTGTCCCGCACCGCCCGCCGTGCCGTCCAAGTAAATGCCTGCCGGGTCGATGGCAAGCCCGTCCAGGCACTCGTTCAGCAGCACAGGGATATGCTCAAACGAGGCCGGGTCAAAGGCTTGCGGGTTGGTTTGTGGTTCCACAGGGCCCAGCCTCCTTTCAAATGTCTCAAAATTGGGATGCTGTCAGGCTGGAAGCGTTGGAATTTTGCACCATTCTTCCGTTCCCACTGACACAAGTTTATTTTAACAAATCAAGCCCCCGATTGCAAGGATTTTCCGCTTGCCAAATGTGACAAAAAATGCCCCTGTGAGCCGTCATTTTTGCTCACAGGGGCCGTAGAAGCGAGACGCTCTGTTTTCGGGGTCGATTTTGCCCGCCGAATTTCTCTGGTTACAGGGTGGTTTTGCGGGGTGGCTGGCGCAGGTTTGCCCGCACGCTCTTGACCTGGGCGGCATTTTCCGCCATGGTCTCTTCGGTGGTCTTGAGCATGTTGTCACAGTAGTCCGTCACGGTCTGGCGGACGGTGCGGGCCTCGGTCTGGGCGGCAGAGACGATCTCGGAAGCGCGCTGCTGCGCCGCTTTTACGATCTCCGCCTCACTGACCAGGATGCGGGCACGCTCCTCCGCCTTTTTCACGATGGCCTGTGCCTGCGCGTTGGCCGATTCAATCAGCTGGGCGCGGTCGCTGACGATGGACTGGGCCTGCCGCAGCTCCACCGGGAGGTTCGAGCGGACCTCGTCCAGATAGTCCCGAATTTGTTCCACGTCCACAATGCGTTTGCCGCCCGAAAGGGGCATTCCGGCGCTCTCTTCCAGCGCGTCCTCAATGGTATCCAGAAGCTCGTTTACGTTCATTCTTCCACTCCTCCGGTTTCTTCCTCGGCAGCCATGGGTTTGGTGTACTTCCACAGCAGCACCTTGCCATATTTATACTGCTTTTTGAGGGTCAGGCTGCCCACCTCGGCAGGCAGCACCAGGCCCGTCTCACTTTCGCACAGGACGATGCCGCCGGGTGCCACGCATTTCTCCACGCCGGGCAGGATCTTTTCCAGCGTACCACCCCGGAACGGCGGGTCCAGCAGAACCAGGTCGAACTGCTCATGGCAGGCCGAGAGGTAGCGGGCCGCCTCGCCAATGTTGACCCGGCTGCGGTCAAACACGCCGCAGTTTTTGCAGTTTTTCATCACGATGTTCACGGCGTCGCGGTTCTCATCCAGAAAAACGCAGCGGGCCGCCCCGCGGGAAAGGGCCTCGATGCCCAGCTGGCCGCTGCCAGCGTACAGGTCCAGCACCCGGGCGCCGGGCAGATCAAATTGGACGATGCTGAACATGGCCTCCTTGACCTGATCGAGGGTGGGGCGGGTCACGTCGGTGCCGGGCAGTGCTTCCAGCCGTCTGCCCCGGGCTTCTCCTGCAATTACGCGCATGTTTGGCCTCCTTTAAAGCTCTTGTTTTCGTAACTTTATATTAAAATCAAATCCCCGTGCTTTGTCAAGTAGCTGCGTTGCGCTCCGGGCTGTTTTGTGCTAAAATCAGGCCAGAACGCGCCGGAACTTCCGCGCGGCGCACAAAGGAGAGTATTTGTTATGCATGTTCTGCTCATCAACGGCAGTCCCCACGAAAAGGGCTGCACTTACACCGCCCTCAGCCTGGTGGCCGGAGAGCTCAACGCCGCCGGCATCACCACTGAGATTTTGAATGTCGGCACCAAGCCCGTGGGTGGCTGCATCGGCTGCGGCGGCTGTGCCAAGGGCAATGGCTGCGTGTTTGGCGGCGTGGTCAACGAGGCCATCGAGAAAGCCCGGACCGCCGACGCCTTTGTCTTCGGTACCCCGGTGCACTATGCTTCCGCCTCCGGCAACATGACCAGCTTCCTGGACCGTCTGGCCTACGCGGGCGGCAAGTACCTGGCCTATAAGCCCGCCGCCATCTGCGCTTCCGCCCGCCGGGCCGGCACCACGGCCACGCTGGACCAGCTGGCCAAGTACCCGGAGTTCTTCCACATGCCGCTGGTGAGCGGCTCCTACTGGCCCATGGTGCACGGCTCCAACCCCGAACAGGTTTTGCAGGATGAAGAGGGCTGCGCCGTGATGAAAGAGCTGGGCCGGAACATGGCCTGGCTGCTCCAGTGCATCGAGGCAGGCAAGGCCGCCGGGATCTCCCACCCGGAGAACCCCCGCCGCCCCATGACCAATTTTATTCGATAATTTTCCCATGAAAGCACCGAAATTGCACTTCGGTGCTTTTTTCGTTCATAACTTTGTGGTAGCATAGGAGGAGAATGTTGATTCACCGAGGGAGAGAACGGCGATGGAACACTACGATTGGAACGACGGCTGGCTGTTTGCCCCCGTCTTTACCCCCGCGCTCGTACAGCCGGACCGCGCGGAAGAGCTGATCCCCGTGCGCGTCCCGCACACGGTCAAGCCCCTGCCCTACAACTACTGCAACGAGAACGATTACCAGCGGCTTTCCGGCTACCGGAAAGAGTTTTTCGCGCCCAAGGAGTGGGAGGGCCGCACGGTCCTGCTCACGTTCGGGGCAGTGGCCCACGACGCCACCGTTTTCTGCAACGGGCGGCGGATGTTCCACCACGGCTGCGGCTACACTGCTTTTACGGTCGATCTGACCGCCGCTCTCCGGCTGGGCCAGAAAAACGTGGTGGCCGTCCGGTGCGACAGCCGCGAGGATCTGAACATCCCGCCCTTTGGCGGCCAGCTGGACGGCCTGACCTACGGCGGCATCTACCGCGCTGTCTCTCTGGACATCAAGGAGCCCGCCTACCTGCGGGATATCTTCATCGAGGCAAAGGCCGAGGGCGATTTCCGCATCTATTCCTCCACCGTGGGCGAGACGGTGGGCTGCACGTTACAGGCCGAGATCCGCAGTCCCTCGGGCAGCCGGGCCCTCTACCAGGGGGAGCTCTCCCTCCCGATCGTGGGCACCTTGAACGGCGTCCACCCCTGGAGCCTCGAACACCCCTCCCTCTACACCCTTACCGTCCGGCTCATCCGTCCGGGCACCAACGGCCTGCCGGACCGTGTCCTGGATGAGCGGAGCACCCGGTTTGGCTTCCGCACCCTCCAGTTTGTGGCCGGGGGACTGTACCTCAACGGCCAGCGGGTGGAGCTGCGGGGCCTTAACCGCCACCAGAGCTACGCCTACCAGGGCTATGCCATGCCGGACAGCATCCAGCGGCTGGATGCCCAGCTGCTGAAAAAAGAGCTGGGCTGCAACGCCGTCCGCACCAGCCACTGTCCCCCCAGCCCGGCGTTCCTCGATGCCTGCGACGAGCTGGGCATCCTCGTGTTCACGGAAATGCCCGGCTGGCAGCACCTGGGCGACGACACCTGGAAAGCCCAGGCTTTGCAGAACTGCCGGGAGATGGTCTGCCAGTACCGCAACCACCCCAGTATCTTTTTGTGGGGCGTGCGGGTCAGCGGCAGTGCCGACGACGAAGCCTTTTATAAGCGCACCAACGAGACGGTGCGCCGCCTGGACCCCACCCGCCCCACGGCGGGAGCCCGCAGCAGCCGGAAAAGCCAGCTGCTGGAGGACGTGTACGCCTACAACGATTATTCCTATCGGGGCCGCGGCCCGGGCTGCGAGGCCCGCGGCAACGTGACGCCCGACACCCGCAAGGGCTACCTCATCAGCGAGTTCGGGGGGCAGCAGTTCCCCGCCAAAGCCTTTGACGACGAGCCCCACCGGCTGGCGCAGGCTCTGCGCTACGCGGCTGTCCTCAACGACAGCATCGCCCAGCAGGGCGTGGCCGGCAGCTTTGGCTGGTGCATGACCGATTACAACACCCACCGGGAGTTTGGCAGCGGCGACCGCGTCAGCTACCACGGCGTGATGGACCTGTTCCGCAACCCGAAGCTCTCCGCCGCCGTCTATGCCAGCCAGAAAACGCCCCGCGCTCCCTCGGACATCGTGCTGGAAGTCTCTTCCGGCATGGCACTGGGCGACCTGCCCGGCGGCATTCCGGTGGCCTGCTGGGTCTTTACCAACGCCGAGAGTGTCCGCCTGTACCGCGACAACGATTTTGTGGCCGAGTTCGCACCCGACCGCCGGGGCCGGTTTGCCGCCCTCCCGCACCCGCCCATTGAGATCCAGGATTTCGTGGGTTCCCTGCTGGAAAAATACGAGGGGCTGGACCGGGCCGCGGCCCCGCAGGTGGCCGCCATCCTCAACGAGATGCGCCGGGACGCCATGGAGCTCTCGCCCCTGTCCCGGGCTCGGATGCTTTCGCTCCGGCTCAGCGCGCAGGAGCTGTTGCGGATGTATTACAAGTACATCGGCGTACTGGGCAGCCCCACCAGTGTCTACCGCTTTGAGGCCGTCTGGCATGGCCGGGCCGTCAAGACCGTCATCCGGGAGCCCGTGCAGAGCGTCCGGCTGGAATGCACTGTCCACAACCCCATCCTGACCGACGGCCCCACCTGGGACTGCGCCGCCGTCAGCCTGCGGGCCATCGACCAGAACGGCAACCTCCTGCCCTACTGCAGCGAGGCTGTTCAGCTCAGCGTGGAAGGCCCCGTGGAGATCCTTGGCCCCAGCGTCGTGCCGCTGCGGGGCGGCATGGCGGGCACCTATCTGGCTACCACCGGCGAGGCCGGCCGGGCCGTGCTCCACTGCAAAATGGAGGGTGCTTTGGACACCGAGGCCGTGCTGACCATCCGCTGCCGCGAGGAATCCAGAGCTTAAACCCCGTCCTTTCATGATAGATTTGCACTCTGTTCAAAGTTTTATCATGGTTGCATGGTATCCTAATGGCAAAGAAACAGTTAAGGGCAGCCCCGGCTGCCCTCCTTTTTAAGCGTATTTGCAAAGGAATGGATGACGTTTATGAGAGAAAAACTCCGCCAGTTTATGATCGGCCGCTATGGCACCGATGGCCTGAACCAGTTTTTGAGCATTGCCTCGATCGTGATGCTGCTGATCTCCCTGATCACCCGGGTCAGTCTGTTCACTTATGTGGGCATGGTGCTGCTGATCCTGTGCTACTACCGCTCTCTGAGCCGCAACATCTCCAAGCGCACCGAAGAGAACTATAAGTTCTACACCATCAAGGACCGCATTACCGGCAAGGCCAACGGCCTGAAAGACCAGTGGGCGAACCGCAAGCTTTACCACTACTACCGCTGCCCCCAGTGCCGCCAGAAGCTGCGGGTGCCCCGGGGCCGGGGCCGCATCCAGATCTCCTGCCCCCGCTGCGGCACCCAGTTCATCAAAAAGAGCTGAGTTATGTTTGGTTATGTGATCCCCAATCAGGCCGCCCTCTCCCCGGAGGCGCAGGCCCGCTACCGCACCGCTTACTGCGGGCTCTGCCGCCGCATTGGCGCGCTGCACGGCCTGCGCGGGCGGTTGACCCTGAGCTATGACCTGACGTTTCTGAACCTGCTCCTCTCCAGCCTGTACGAGGGCGAGACGGAGTGCGCGCAGGGCTGCGGGCACTGCCCCATCCACCCGGTGCGGAAGATCCACTGGCGTTCCAGCGGCCCCACCGATTACTGCGCCGATCTGAGCGTGGCACTCCACTACTACAACGCGCAGGACAAATGGAACGATGACCACAGCCTGCTTGGCCTTGGGTTTGAAAAACTGCTGGCTGCCCCCACACAGGACGCCGCCGCCCGCTGGCCCCGCCAGTGTGAGGCCATCCGCAGCTGCCTGGATCAGCTGGCCGAGTATGAGGCCGCCGGCAGCGAAGATTTAGACGCCGTCTCCGGCTGCTTTGGCCAGCTGATGGCGGAGCTGTTTGATTACAAGCAGGATCACTGGTCGCCGGAGCTGCGGAGCATCGGCTTCCACCTGGGCAAGTATCTCTATCTGCTGGACGCCTACGATGATTTAGAGCGGGATCAGCGCAAGGGCGCCTACAATCCGCTCAAGACCCTGAGCCAGCAGCCCGGATACGAAGAAGAGATGCGGGAAATTTTTGAGCTGCTGCTGGCCCGCTGCGCCAAGAGCTTTGAGCGCCTGCCCTGCGTGGAGGATGCAGACTTGCTGCGCAACATCCTGTATTCCGGCGTGTGGCTCAAATACAACTGCAAAAACGCCAAAAAAGAGAAATAACCCTCTCGGGCGCTCACGCGCCAGGTCTCGCCTCTCCCTTTGGGAGAGGTGTCATTTTGCGAAGAAAAATGACGGAGAGGGTGTGGAAACACTTGATTTATTCTCTGTGTTCCTGTAGACTGAGAAAGTATTGTGACCAATGCTAGAGACGTGAGGAAGTAGACCAATGAGAGACCCCTATGAGGTGCTGGGCATCCAGCGCGGTGCAAGCGATGAAGAGATCAAAAAGGCATACCGGGCCAAGTGCAAGCGCTGGCACCCGGACCTGAACCCCAACGACCCGACGGCTGAAGAGCACTTCAAGGAGGTGCAGGCCGCTTACGATGCCATCACCAAGGGTGAGACCCAGCAGCAGGCCGGCGGCTATGGTTACGGGCAGCAGGGCTACAGCAACCCCTACGGCAATTATCAGCAGCAGGGCAGCTACCAGCAGAACGGCTATTACAGCAGCCAGAACAACGGCTATACCGATTTTGGCGGCTTTGATTTCGACCCGTTCGGTTTCGGGTTCAACTTTGGCGGCTACCAGCAGCAGAGCGGTGCCAGCTACAACAGCACCGACAGCGCCGAGATGCAGGCCGCCCGCAACTTCATCATGAACCGCCGCTACGCCGAGGCCCGCCGGGTGCTGGACAGCATGAACGCCCGGAACGCCCGCTGGTATTACCTCTCCTCCCTGGCCAACCAGGGCCTGGGCAACAGCATCGACGCCCTGCAGGACGCCCGCCGCGCCGCCCAGCTGGACCCGAATAATACCGAGTACCAGATGCACCTGCGCAATTTGCAGAACCCCGGCCAGAATTATCGCACTACTCAAACCACCTATGCTAGACCGGGCGGTCTTGTAAACTGGTGTTGGTGGATGATTCTGCTTAATTTACTCTGCAACTGTTGCTGTGGCGGCTGGGGCTGGAGATTTAGAATGTAACACAGACTCTCGTACATTTCCAAACGAAGTGTGCGGGAGTTTTTCTATCTTGTCCGGTTCTTTCCATTTCTTTGGCTTTCTGCTAAAATAAACTTGTATTTTGCAAATATTTCTTCTTGGGAGGTTTTCTCTTATGCCGCTTCGCTTCCGCAAAAGCGTAAAAATCGCTCCCGGTGTCAAAGTCAACTTTAACAAAAAGAGTACCAGCATCAGCGTTGGCGGAAAACACGTTGGCATCACCGCCAATTCTCACCGGGGCGTTACCGGGCGTATTTCTGCCCCCGGCACCGGGCTGACTTATACCACAAAGCTCACTGGCCCTTCTCGCAGTTCTCGTTCTTCCAGTTCACGCCGTTCCAGCTGTTCTTATGATTACAGCAACGTCGATTTTGATTCTTATAATTCGGACGTTCTTTTTTCCTCGTCCGAGTCCGCTTCACAGTCAGGCTCCCGTCCCCAATATCCTACCGCGCCCAAGTCTCCTCCACCCGCTCCTGTAAAGCCATCTGACCTGCCCACCACAGAGTACCAGCTCCGCCAAATGGCACAGACTTCCATTATCCTCTCCATTTTTCTGGCAGTTCTCTTTTTTGTTTTTCGGCACTGGGTCTGGGGGCTTCTTCTTGCCTTTTTCGTCCTGTGCAGTATTTCTTTTATTTTTGACGCATACGTCCACCCAAAAGAGACCATTGCCAAAAACCAGCAGATCAACGCGCAGAATTACGCCAAATGGAAAGTAGAATATAATAACTGGGCCATACAAAACGGGCGTAAACCTTTTGATTCGCCCGTCACCTCTTCTCAGCCTGCATCTTCTGCCATTGCCAAAACCGAAACCACGCCTGCACCTCAACCGCAGGAACCAAAAAGTGTTTATGCCATTGTACGCCCCATTTCTCCTGCTTCTTCCGCCGTTTCTAAGGGAACCTCAGATTCTGCGGCCGCACATACCGAACCTCCAAAAGCAGATACATCCAGCCAGTCAAATCCATTTACAGAAAAATGGTCGGCAGACGTTCTCACTGCCAAAGATTCCATCCCGCGAATTGTACAGGCTAAAACGCAGAAATTCAGTTTTTATCACAGCTCTATTTCCGATTTTAACCAAGCTGTCCGCCTGAATGATATTTCAGCCAATCAATCCTTTACGGTAACTGCCCGCTCCTGCACCTGCCCCGACTTTGTCCGGCGGCAAGCCCCCTGCAAACACCTTTTCTATTATGCAATGGAGATGCATTATTTTCCAAATCTTGGTCCTCTTCTCCATTTATCCGCTCCTGAAATCTCGTGGCTGACCTCTCTTTATCAAACAGATTTTCAGGCGTTTCTTCTCTATCTTACCGCCCATAAAGATGCAACCACTCCTGCGCTTGTAGAGCGGACTGCTTCCATCAAGCGTTTCCTCAAAGCCGGGGTTTTGCTCTCGTCGTATCATGACCGAGAGTTACTGAACAAATACACCAAAGCCGAGCTTCTCGACTTTGCCGCTCTGTGTGATCTTTCTTCCAAACCAAAATCCAGCATGAAAAAAGCCGACCTCATTGAGTGGATTCTTGCCTCTGCTCCGCAGGTCGTGAGCCTCTGCCGCAAGAAGTATGTATTCGTTCACCTTTCGCCAGATTTCGCTTCGGCTACTACGCTCTGCCTTGCACTTCAGAGTACCGCAAAAAGCTCTAAAATGACCCTGCCGCAAGTTTACGCCTATCTCGCTCTTCTCTGATACTCCATAAATAGCAAAGGCCCCGTGCAGTGCACGGGGCCTTTGCTGTTATGCATCTTTAATTGATCTTTAATTGATCACGATGGTCCGGGTGATCTTTTCGCTGGAGTAGTTGCCAGCGGCCTTGGCCGTCTGCGTGTAGGTGCCCGGCTCGGTGGGGAAGCCGCTGATGGGCGTACCGCCAAAGAAGCTGCTCTTCTTTTTATAGCTGTAGGTCACCTTGCCGTTCTCAACCACCTGCCCGTCGGACTCGACGACAGCGGCAGCGTTGAAGCTCCGGGCCTCTTCCACGGTCATGGCGGCGGGAGCCTCCTGGGCCCAGTAGACCCGGACGCCCTCCGTCTTGGGCTTGATTTTGAAGAATGCCACGCCCGCGGTGTTCAGATCACCGGATTCCAGCGCGATGGCACCGGCAATGTAGCTGCCGGCATCGCTGGGCTGTTCATCCACATAAATGCGGCTCATGCTGCCCGCCGGCAGATACTTGCGGATCATCTCCAGCGCCAGCCGGAGGCCAGTGGAAACATCCTTGATGGTGGGGATATAAAACTGCAGAGCATCCATCACCGAGGCGACCTCATCGGCCACCCGAAGCAGCACCTCCACGTCGTTGCCGTCGATGAGCTGCTTGATGTAGGAATACAGGTTGAAATCGGTGGTCTGGTCCGGCGTTGCGGACATCCGCTTGGGCAGCGGGATCATTTTGAGCAGGGTGCGGATCTTATCGGAGAAGACCAGGGTCACAAAGCCTTTTGCCTCGCCCTTGGTGCCCAGCACCACCCCCAGATACTGCGTCTCGGCCGGGCGGGTCTCCACCACCAGCTCAAACGGAGAGCCGTACACCAGCGGGCCGGAGGCCGTCAGCTTGATGGACACCGGGCCGTTGCTCTCCTCCAGCGCCGCGCTGCCGGGCAGAGCCGGCGCTGCCGAGGCGGCCACAGCCGGGGTCACGGCGACACCCAGCGTCAAAACCGCTGCTAAAAACAGTGAAAGAATGCGTTTGGCGTTCATATGCAAAACCTCCTGTTTGCAAAACTTCCGGCAGAGTTTCCGCATTCTGCACGGGCCCGGAGCACCGCCCCAAACGCGGCACTCCGGATAGTCTCATTTTACCGCAAACCGGAGGGCAAATCAACAACGGGATTCAACCAGTTCCACTTTTTGAGGTACTTTTTTCCCGCCGCTGCCGCAAAGAGCCGCTGCCCGGGCGGGCGGCGGCTCTTTGCGGATAAAAAGGTTCGGGGAAGATCTCCGTGTTACAGGATGCGCACCCGGATGACGGCGGGGATGGCAGCCAGCTTTTCGGCCAACGTGCCGTCCACGGCACCGGTCGCGTCCAACATGGTGTAGGCCATATTCTTTTTGCTCTTGTTCACCATGTTTTCGATGTTCAGGCCCGCCTCGGTGGTCAGGGCAGTGATCTGGCTGATCATGCCCGGCTCATTCTTGTGAATGATGCAGATACGCTTGCCGCCGGCACGGGGCTGGTGAACTTCCGGCATGTTGACCGAGTGGGCAATATTGCCGTTTTTGAGGTAATCGCTGATCTCCTGCGCTGCCATGACGGCGCAGTTGTCCTCGGCTTCCGGGGTGGAAGCGCCCAGGTGCGGGGTGCAGACGACGCCCGGCTTGCCCAGCAGGGCCTCGGCGGGGAAATCGGTCATGTAACCGGAGACCTTGCCCGTCTCCATGGCGTCCAGCAGGGCGGGGGTGTTCACCAGCTCGCCGCGGGCGTAGTTCAGGATCCTGACGCCATCCTTGCACAGGGCCAGTGTCTGGGTATTGATGGTATCTTTCGTGGTGGGCAGGTAGGGCACATGGAGGGTGATGTAATCGCAGAGAGGCAGCATGTCGTTCAGGTTGACACAGTGGCGCACCTGGCTGCTCAGGTTCCAGGCCGCGTCAATGGAGATGTAGGGATCGTAGCCGTAGACCTCCATGCCCAGCGCGATGGCACAGTTGGCCACCCGGGAACCGATGGCACCCAGACCGACGACGCCCAGCGTCTTGCCCTTGATCTCGTTGCCCACAAACTGCTTTTTGCCCTTTTCCACACTCTTGGCCATGGCGGCATCCCCGGCCAGCCCCTGGGTCCACTGGGCGGCGTCAGCCACATTGCGGCTTCCCGCGATCAGCATTCCGATGACCAGCTCGGCCACGGCATTGGCGTTGGCACCCGGCGTGTTGAACACCACGATGCCCTGCTCACTGCAGCGGTCCAGCGGGATGTTGTTGACGCCTGCACCGGCGCGGGCAATGGCCAGCAGGTTGTCCTTGAACGTGGTGTTCAGCAGGTCTGCGCTGCGGACGAGGATGCCGTCCGGCGCGTCGGCATCCACCGACACGTCAAAGAGGCTTTTGGGGAGCTTTGCCAGGCCCACCGGGCTGATGGCGTTGAGGGTTTTGATGGTAAACATACTTTCCGATCTCCTATACACAAATCAGGCATTCGCCTTGCGGAATTTCTCCATAAAATCGACCAGCTTGTCGATGCCCTCGCTGGGCATGGCGTTGTAGATGGAGGCGCGCATACCGCCTACCAGACGGTGGCCTTTCAGGTTGACAAAGCCTGCCTCCGCGGCCTCCGCACAGAACTTCTTGTCCATGTCGGGGTTGGGGCTGGTGAACGTGACGTTCATGGTGCTGCGGTAACGGTGCTCGACGGGGTTGTTGTAGAAGTCCTGGCCGTCCAGATAATCGTAGAGGACTTTTGCCTTGGCCTCGTTGATCTTCTGCATGTTGGCCAGGCCGCCGATGTCGTTTTCCAGGTACTTGAGCACCAGCCCGGTCATGTAGATGCACCAGCAGGGAGGCGTGTTGTACATGCTGTCCTTGTTGATCAGGGTGGTGTAGTTCATCATGGTGGGCACATTGTCCGCTGCTTTGCCCAGCAGATCGTCCCGGATGATGGCAATGGCCATACCGGCGGGTGCGACATTCTTCTGGACCCCAAAATAGATGCATCCGTACTTGGTCACATCCACAGGCTTGGAGAGGATCATGGAGCTCATATCCGCCACCAGCGGCACGCCCTCCACCTGCGGCACCTCCACATACTGGGTGCCGAAGATGGTGTTGTTCTGGCAGATGTGGATGTAGCTTGCATCCTTATTGTAAGGGATGGCGTTCACATCCGGGATGTAGGTAAAGTTTTTGTCCTTGCTGGAGGCCACGATGTTGGCCTCGCCGAACTTGGCGGCTTCTTTGGCGGCCAGGTTGGAGAAGTTGCCGGTCACGATGTAATCGGCCTTGCCCGTGGTCATAAAGTTCAGGGGCACCATGGCAAACTGCTGGGTCGCACCGCCCTGGAAAAAGCCGATCTTGTAATGATCCGGGATGTTCATGACCCGGCGCAGGGTGGCTTCCGTCTCCGTGATGATGGCATCAAACCACTTGCTGCGGTGGCTCATCTCCATCACGCTCTGGCCGCTGTCGCCGTACTCGAGCAGCTCGGCCTGTGCCTGCTTCAGAACTTTCTCGGGCAGCATGCTGGGCCCCGCGCTGAAATTATACACTCGTGCCATAATGCACCTCTCCTTTTCCCTCAGTGATTCATGGAAACGCCGCCCGAACCTTGGCGGCGTTCGTGTTCTGGATTTGTCCGTAGTATACCGGTTCTGAGGGGTGCAAAACAAGAGCATCTTTGCACAAAGATGCAGCGTTCCTGTCCGCATTGAAATCGCAAAGCGCACAAACGTTCGTCGTATAAGAACAAATTTTAAGACATCTGTAAAATAAGTACAGAATCACCGCATGACCACTGGATTTTCCGCTCTTGCACTTTGGTGTGGATTCTGGTAAAATAGAAGCATCAGAGACAATTGTAAAAGTATTTTTTTAAAAGGAGGCGGTCCCATGTACGGTATCCCGGAGCACTGCCAGCCCCTTTCCCCCGCCGAGGAGCAGGTGCTGCTGGCCGTCTGGGCCTGCCGCCCGCCTGCCACCCGGCGCGACATCGGCGAAAAGCTGGCTGCCAAGGGCTGGGCCCCGGCCACAGTGCTCAACTTCTTGTATCGGCTGGAGAAAAAGGGCTGGGTGAAGAGCGGCAAGGACCAGAACCGCAACACCTACACCCCCACCGTTACTCGCCGGGCCTACGGCGTGGCCGCCATGCGGGAACGGCTGGACACCGTCTTCGGCGGCGACCTCGCCGAGGCCGTCCGGGCCCTCGTCAGCGAGAGCGGCTGCGGCCAGAGCGAGCTGGAACAGGCCATGGCCGTCCTGGCCGAAAAGCACGCTGAAGCGGAAGAATATGATTTGTATGACCCATACGGGTAAAGCAATAGTCAATTTAGCGGATGCTGACCACATGCTTTTTGTTACAACCAGTAATTATTCTTCTGGTGCTATAGAGTATGCCGCTTCAAGTGGGGTGTCTCTTATCAATGGCTCTGAATTATTAAAACTTTTGAGCACCTACGGCTTTCTTCATAAAAATGATATAACCATTGCCCCCTCTGAATGGCAACTAACTGTTTCCGATTTAAAGCCGTACGTTCCTACTGATATTTATTCACGATTCTTTTTGTAGCAGTGCATTAAAAACGAAAAAAGCTCCGACAAATCGGAGCTTTTTTCGTTGCTTTTCGTTTGCATTTATGATATCCTAAAAGTGCCGTATTTCGCGGTAGGCGCTGTCTGCAAATGCAGGTGGTCAGACTCCACCCCGGGCATTGACCCGGAGGAGTTTCTTTTTGTCATCCTCCGGGTGGTACGAATGTTTTTACACACGATACCCAAAGGAGGAGTCCATTATGGATTATTTGAATCTTGTTTTTAGTGCTCTCACGCTGTTAGCCACCGTTACGCTCGGCGTCATCCAGATCACCTGGATGATCGCGCGGGACGTTTTTCGGGACAAACACAAAGCCAGGCATGATTCTTGGGATAAAAAGTAACGACCGCCTCACGTTCCCCAACACGAGCGGTCGTTGCTTTTAGCAATAATGTTCTGGTAAGGAGCTGACCATTTTGCAGGCAGCGCCTTTTCTATTTGTAGTATAGTGATTTTTTGTTGTTTTGTCAAGCCCGCATGGTGGGCTGGGAGGATCTATGTCAGATTGCAAACTGCGCGCCAAAAACTGCGGCGGCTGCCCGCTTCTGGGGCTAGACTACGCCGCGCAGCTCAAACAAAAAGAAAGCGCCGTCCGCGCCCTGCTGGGCAAATACGGCCCCGTGCACCCCATCCGGGGGATGGATGTCCCCTACCGCTACCGCAACAAGGTCATTTCCACCTTTGCCCCGGCAGCGGGCGGGAAGCTCACCTCCGGCATCTATGCGGCCCGCACCCACAAAGTGCTGCCCGTGGAGAGCTGCCTGCTGGAAGACGAAGTGCTGGACAAGGTGCTGCTGGCTGTCCGGGCGGCGGCCAATCGCTGCCGCTACCAGCCCTACAACGAGGACCGCGGCACCGGCCTGCTCCGTCACTGTCTGCTCCGTCGGGCCGTTGCCACCGGGCAGGTGATGGTGGTACTGGTCACGGCCCAGCCCGTTCTGCCCGGTGCCAAGAACTTCGTCCGTTATCTCTTGGAAGAAGCCGAAACGCGCGGCGTCCCTGTGACCACCGTGGTGCAGAATTACAACCCCCGCCAGACCAGCGTTGTGCTGGGTGAGGCCGAAAAAGTGCTGTACGGCAAGGGCTTCATTCTGGACACTCTCTGCGGCAAGACCTATGCCCTGAGCCCCCGCAGCTTCTACCAGGTCAACCCGGTGCAGACGGCGGTGCTCTACGGACTGGCCGTGGATGCCGCCCGCCTGACCGGAAAAGAGACCGTGCTGGACGCCTACTGCGGCATTGGCACCATCGGCCTCACGGCCTCCGGCAAGGCCAAGCAGGTGGTAGGCGTCGAGCTCAACCGGGACGCCGTGCGGGACGCCATTGGCAACGCCAAACACAATGGCGTGAAAAACGCACGCTTCTTCGCCGCGGATGCCACCGCGTGGATCCAGGAAGCCGCCGAAGCGGGCCAGCGGGCAGACGTCATCTTCATGGACCCGCCCCGAGAGGGCTCGACCCCCCGGTTCCTTGAGAGCGTGGCCAGGATGGCCCCGAAGCGGGTGGTCTATGTCAGCTGCAACCCCGAGACCATGGCCCGCGACCTCGCTCTCCTGACCCAAAAAGGCTACCGCGCCGAAGGCTTTGTCCCAGTGGATCTATTCCCCCAGACCGCCCATTGCGAAGTGGTCGGGGCCTTGTCCAGACCGTGAATAAAACACCGTAAAAGCGAGGAAGCGGTATGAATGAGTTTTCACACTTAAAAAACAAGCTTCTGGCGGCGTGGGCTTCCTCGTGGCACTGATCATCTCTTTCTTTGTTTGACCGACGATTTGATTCTCTTTCAAGTTGTCGGTCCCTGTTCTCCTAATTCATTTCCCTTCTAAAACAACAGCCGCTCCGGTTTATGCTTTGCCCGGAGCGGCTGTTGTTTTTTATTTGAAATTGAAATCACGCCCCAAAGAACTCTTTTGCGATATCCGCGCTCTGCTTGGCGTCCTTGGCGTACCAGTCCGCGCCGATCTTCTCGGCGTACTCGGGGGTCAGCACGGCACCGCCCACCATCACCTTGCAATCCAGCTTGGCGGCGTGGAGGGCCGCAATGGTCTCCTCCATGCTCTTAAGGGTTGTGGTCATCAGGGCGGAGAGGCCCACAAGGTGGACGTCCTTTTCCCGGACAGTCTCCACTACGGTCTCCACGGGAACGTCGCGGCCCAGGTCGATGACCTCAAAGCCATAGTTTTCAAGGATGACCTTGACAATGTTCTTGCCGATGTCGTGGACATCGCCCTTGACGGTGGCCAGCACGATGCGGCCTTTGCTGGCCCCGGAACCGCCCCGCTGGGCAATGGCGGTCTTGATCTCGTCAAAAGCGCTCTGGGCCGCGCTGGCGGCCTGCAGCAGCTGCGGCAGGAAGAGCTTTCCTTTCTCGTACTTGACCCCCACAATGTCCAGTGCCGGGATGAGGGCCTCATCCACCAGCTCCAGCGGCTCTTTCTCGGCCAGCAGGGCCTTGGTGCAGGCAGCAGCTTCCCCTTTCAGGCCCTGCTCCACCGCTTTCATCAGGGGGGCATAGGGGCCGGACACCGCCGGGCCCGCTGCCTCCGCGGCGGCAGGGACACCGCTGGCAGCTTTGTCCTGCATGGCCTTGGCCAGCGCCGCCGAGGCGGGCACTTGATCGGCATAGCGGGCAATGTATCTGCCGCTCTGCTTGTCCCGGTTGGTGAGGACGTTGTAGGCATAGACCGCCGCCATCATCTCCTCGCTGGAGGGGTTCATGATGGCAAGATCGAGGCCTGCATACATGGCCATGGTGAGGAACGTGGTGTTCAGGTACGGGCGGCAGGGCAGGCCGAAGCTGATGTTGGACACGCCCAGAATCGTCCGTACCCCCAGCTCCGTCTTACAGGTGTGGAGAGCCTGCACCGTGGCAAGCACATCCTCCTGCTGAGCGCTGGCGGTCAGGGTCAGGCAGTCGATGTAAATATCCTCCTGCGGGATGCCCGCCTCCAGCGCCGCTTTTTTGATGCGGCGGGCAATGGCCACACGGTCTTCCGCCTTGGGCTGGATGCCCCGCTCATCAATGGCGAGGCCTACCACGGCGGCACCGTACTTTTTGCACAGGGGCAGGACTTTTTCCAGCACCTCCGGCTCGCCGTTGACCGAGTTGACGATGGGCTTGCCGTTGTAGACCCGCAGGCCCCGCTCCAGCGCTTCGGCGTGGGAAGAATCCAGCTGCAGGGGCAGGCTGACCACGCTCTGCAGGGCCTTGACCACCTGCTCCATCAAGGCGGGCTCATCCACGCCGGGGGCACCCACGTTGACGTCCAGGATCTGTGCTCCGGCCTCGGCCTGGCTGACCGCCTGCTCGAGGATATAGTTCATGTCGCCGTCCCGCAGGGCCTGCTGGAACCGCTTTTTGCCCGTGGGATTGATCCGCTCGCCCACCACGGTGATGCCGTCCACATTCACGCAGTCCACCGGGCTGCAGATGACCGAGAGCATCGGGTGCTCCGGGCGGCCCGGCTTGCAATCGGCAAACACGCCGTTGAGCATCTGGATGAACTCCGGCGTGGTGCCGCAGCAGCCGCCCGCCGCAAACAGGTGCAGCTCCCGGTAGGGCTTCATCTGCATGGCGTAAAGCTGCGGGGTGATGTCGTAGCCGCTGCCGTCAGCCCGGGGCAGGCCCGCGTTGGGCTTGACGAAGACCGGGAAATTTCCGGGCACGGCCTCCGCCAGCCGCTTGGCCATGGGGAAGATCTCTTTGGGTCCCAGCGAGCAGTTGATGCCCACGGCGTTGGCCCCCAGGCCCCGGGCCGTGGCCGCAAAGCTCTCCACCGTGCAGCCCGTAAAGGTGCGGCCATTGGCCTCAAAGCTCATGCTGGCCATGATGGGCAGGGTGCTGTTCTCTTTGGCGGCCAGCAGAGCCGCTTTCATTTCATACAGGTCGGTGAATGTCTCAAAATAGAGGATGTCCGCCCCGGCGGCCACACCGGCCCGGACGATACGGCCATACTCCGCCACGGCGTCCTCAAAGGCCAGCGTCCCGCTGGGTTCCAGCAGCTCGCCCAGCGGCCCCACATCCAGCGTGACCAGCGCGCCATACGGAGCCACGGCCTGCTTGCAGTTGGCAATGCCCGCCGTGATGACCTCTTCCAGCGTGTACTTGCTGTCGGCCAGCTTGTGGGGCGAAGCGCCAAAGGTATTGGCGTTGACGACGCGGCTGCCAGCGGCCGCGTATTTTGCATGGATGCTCCGGATGAGCTCCGGGTTTTCAAGGTTCAAATCTTCCGGCCGGGTCCCCAGCTTCATCCCGGCTGCCTGCAGCATGGTGCCCATGCCGCCATCCAACAGGATGGTATTGGGCTGGTTGAACAGTTCACTCGCTTGCACAGGTCTTCCCTCTCTTTCGATATTCGCACCGGGTACGGAGCACACAATGCCCGCAGCCCGCTAAATGTCCCTTGACCGGGTGGTCACTGAGGCCCAGAATGGCCGTCACGCTCTTGCGGGGGGTCATCAGGTTGGTGTTCAGCACACAGATGCCCGCCCGCCGGGCGGTGTCCAGCACTGCCGCTACTTTCGGCTGCACCGTGATGGGCCAATCGCCGTAGCCCGGCGAGAAGCGGCCCGTGAGGTACTTTTCCTCCCGCGCGGCCCACTGCCGCAGCTCGGCTTCGGCGGCATCCGCCGCCTGCTCCGCCAGGGCGGAACCCAGCGCGTCCGACGCCACGGAGGCGGCAATATCCCCCACCCCGGCCCGGCGGATCTGTGCATCCACGCCGGGGCCCAGAGTAACTGCCAGCATCAGTGCCTGCGGGCAGCCCTCCAAATGCTTCATCACATCCCCGCCCTGCAGGATCCCTGCTTCCAGCAGGCTGTCCACATCGGCTTCCAGCCAGACGGCCCGGGGCGTGGCGGCTGCCAGAATGGGCACCGCGCATTTTTCCAGCAGTGTCCGAGTGGCCGTGTCCGGCTCCCCCCGGGCTCCAAAGTAGCGCGCCGCCTGCGGGATATCGATCTTGGCCGGTTTTTCCAGCACCAGCGGCCTGCTTGGCCCGATGGACATTTCCGCCGCCCCCTTTCTGTAGAATCTGTTTCAGTATACCGCACCGGTGGGATTTTATCAATCCCGCAGACAGAAAAACACCCCTGCACACGGGGCGCAGAGGTGTTTTGCATCCGGTATCAGAATTTGATCTTCCACACATGGTCGGTGCGGAACATGCCGTTGGCGTAGTGGATGGCACCGGACTCAAACAGCACATAGATGCCGCCGTCCTTGGCGTCGGCCAGTGCCTCGGTCATGGGCATGGCGGTCACGCTCTCTTTGAGGCGCTTGCTGTCCAGAATGTAACCCGGCACATCCCTGCCCTGCACGGTCAGCATGGTGTCCAGCGTCTCTCCCAGTGCCAGCGAGTAGTGGAGCAGGCTGGCGTTGTTCTTCCGGCCATAGGACTGGCTCAGGGTGACGGTATCGTCCTCCCCGACCACGACACCCTGAATTTTGTTGGGGCCGACCAGTACCACATCCGGCTGAGCGTAATCGTCGCCATCCGCCACGGAAAGGCTCCCCTTGCTGAGGTCATAGCCCATGATGTAGCAGCCGTAGTCCTCGCCGTCGGCGCTGGCCGTGGTGTACTTCATGCCGTCCGAGAGGGGGTAATCCGCGCCCGGGTGGTAGAAGTTTCCCACCCACAAATAGCCGTGGGAGTAACTCAGGAACGAGGGCGAGACCGGCACCGGGATGGTCTGCTCCAGCTTCACCTCGTGGCTGCCCTCGGCGGGCAGGTCTTTGAGGGGAATCGCGCAGATGGTGTACAGGCCGTTTTGCTTCTGGCCCGAGACGTAGAGGGTGTCTTCACTGACAGCCACGCCGCCCACATGGCCGTCAAAGGGGGTGCCGCCTGCATTGAGCAGGATATACTCCGCCGTCAGCTCCCCGGTGGCGGTGTCCACGGCCAGAATGGCCGAGGATTTTCCGTCTGTGGTGTAATAGCCGGAGATGTACAGGATGCCTGTTTCATCGCACTGGTCCATGCCCTGGGGGATGAGGTTTTCCGCAAGGCCCGGAATGACCAGCTCCGGCTCCGCCTTGCTCAGGAAATCCGCAAGATCCGCTTCCTCTTTGTAGGTCTCCGTGGGTACGGTGGGGGTCTGGGTGTACTTCATGGAAGGCTCTTCCGGCTGCTCTGCCGCCTCCGAGGAAGCCACAGACGATGCAGGCACGGAAGAAGCCGGGGATGCCGGAGCACCGCCGCAGGCCGTCAGGAGCAGGGCCCCTGCCAGCAGGGCAGCAGAGAGGGATAACCCTTTTTTGAAACAGGACATCGCTTTCATCCTTTCCGTTTTGTTGTTTTGTTCGTGTTTATTCTGTTTTGTATGATCTTTTCCGGGCTATTCCCCAAGCTCTGCCCGCCGGAACGCCCGGGTATGGGCGGCTTTTCCATCGGCCGTGTAGACCGAGAAATAGACGTACTCGCCGATGGGCGGCAGGTCCAGCTCCGCGTGGGTGATGGGGCTGCCGTCCGGGTTGTAAAAGCTCTTGCCCAGCTTGGGGCTGCCGTGGACGACGATCCGCTGAGCCGGGCTGCAGCCGATCCGCACATGGCTGCCGTCAAACGTCAGCTCGGTGATCTCGGGGCCGGTGGTGGCATAAAAGCGGCCCTCTTCCAGCGCCCGAATGACCGCCGGGTAGGTTAGCTCCTCGGCCAGGATCTGGGTCCAGGAGCCGAACGAATCGCACATCAGGTCTCCGAACGGTGCCTTGTTGTGGTTGTCGTCCGCGCCATGGACATAGAGGAATTTGCCCTTGCGGAGGAACTTATCGTACAGGGCCATGTTGCACTCGTAGCCGCTGATCTTCTCCGAGCCGGTGTTGAACACCTCCAGGCTGAAGCAGCCGTCATAGCTCAGGGTGTCTTCCTCGGCCTCCATGGACCAGCAGGGGTGGTTGTAGGTGACGAGATATCCGCTGGCCCGGGCCGTATCAATAAACCGCTGGATATATTCCCGGCTGTATTTCCGGGGGCCAAGGTCGCCCTTGTGCTCCCGCTGATGCTCGGCCACTTCCAGCGGCATATACTTGCAGAAATTGGGGTCCCAGCCGATGATGGCGGTGTTGTGCGGATCCTTTGCCAGCAGGTTGAGGTGAATTTCCGGCTTGAACAGGTCAAACTCGCAGGTGGGCGAGGGGCGGATATAGGCCTCATAGCCCGTCAGCATGAGGAAATCGTCTGTGGAAAGGGCCGTGTGGTCATAGGGAGCCTCGTGGTCCGTGATGGCCAGGATGGAGTAGCCTTTTTCCCGATAGGCTTGTACCATCTGTTCCGGCGTCAGGGTGCCGTCCGAAAGGTTGGTGTGGGAGTGCAGGTTGGCGCGGTACTGCTTCGCGCCCGGGGCAATGTACGAGAACATGGCATGTGCCTCCTTGATTGCTTTGTGCCAGAACGGCAAAAGGGCAGCCGACGTGGGCTGCCCTTTTCCGGTTGTGTGGAGGAATTTACTTCATTGCGGCCTTGGAGTAGCCCGTCATCATATATTTCTGGAAAATGAGGAACAGGATGACCACGGGGATGATGGCCAGCACGGCGCCCGCCATGATCTCGTGATAGTTGGAAACTGCCTGGCCGGCAAAGGTGTTTTTGAGCTGTGCCAAGCCGACGGTCAGCACGCGGCGGACTTCGTTCTTGGCAATGATCTTGGGCCAGAAGTAAGCGTTCCAGCCGTTGGTAAAGGTGACCAGCGTCACGGTGAAGATGGTGGCCTTGCTCATGGGGACCAGCACATACCAGATGGTACCCAGACGGCTCAGGCCATCAATGCGGCCTGCGTCGATGTAGCTCTGGTCAATGGACATGAACGTGTTCCGCAGCATGAAGATGTAGTAAGCGGAAACCGCTTCCGGCAAAATCAGGCCCAGGAACGTATCGCACAGGTTCCAGTTGGCACACATGATGTAGATGGGGATGAACGTGACCTGCAGGGGGATCATCAACGCGCCCAGCACCACATAGAACAGGGCGTTGCGGCCCTTGAAGCGGCCCACCGCGAAACCATACGCCGCCAGGACGCCGGTGCCCACCTGCAGCAGCAGGATGCCCGCCGTCATGACAATGGTGTTCCAGTAGTATTTCATGAAGTTGGCTTTCTGGAGCACGTTGAGATAGTTTTCGGGGTGGAACTCATGCGGGAAGAGCGTGGGGATGACCAGCTGCACTTCCTCGGCGGACTTGAACGACGTTGCGATCATCCAGTACAGCGGGAAGAGCATGATCAGGGTAACGATGACAGCCACAACGGTCTGTGCATGGTAGCCCACGGAATATTTTTTGTGCTTGTGCGCCTCGTTGACCTCTTTGATCAGAGCCGCGTTGTCCATAGCTGTATTCTGCGTAGCCATGTCTGCATTCTCCTTTCAAAGCATTACGAGTCGTAAGTGACCGAGCGGTCGGACACTTTCATGGTCAGCACGGTGATAACCAACAGGATGAGGAAGAACATGACGGCTGCGGTGGCCGCGCGATCCATCCGGAAATCCACCATGGCGTAGCGGTAGATGAGGTAGACGAACACTTCCGTCGAACGGGCGGGGCCGCCGGACGTCAGGATATCCACCGACTGGAAAACTTTCATGGAAGACAGGAACGTGGTGACCAGCAGGAACAGCGTGGTGGGAGACAGCAGGGGCAGCGTGATGCGGAAGAACTTCTGGACGCCGTTTGCGCCATCCAGAGAAGCCGCCTCGTAATACTCCTGCGAAATGCCCATCATGGCCGAGAGGTAGATCATCATGCCGTAGCCGATGACACGCCAGCCGGTCAGCATCAACACCGAGGGCAGCGCCGTGGACTGCTGGTTGAGCCAGTCCACCGCCGGCAGCCCGATGCACTGCAGCAGGTAGTTGAGAACGCCGGAATCGGTGTTCAAGATCCACAGGAAGACCACTGCCGCGGAGGACATGGCCACATACTTGGGCACGAACACAAAGGCACGCATCAGGCCGAACGAGCGGGTCATCCGGTTGAACAGCAGTGCCAGCAGCATACCGCCCACCATGGTGACGAGGATCTCGCCCATCGAGTAGAGGAACGTGACCTTGAGGGAGTTCCACAGGTATTTGGCACCGCTGCCTGCGAACAGCCACTGCCAGTTTTTCAGGCCGACATATTTCCAGGTGTCATTCAGCAGGTTCCAATCGGTAAAACTGATCTGCACCAGCTTCACGATGGGGTAGTAAGTAAACACGCCCAACAGGATCAGAGCAGGCAGAACGAAGAGGAAATCAATAAAATGGGAAAGGGTGCGCTGGGAAAAGAACGGCTTCTTGTCGGCTTTCACGGCCTGTGTGGTAGAAGCTGCGCCCGCAGCGGCTTGTTTCATGATCTCACGTCCTTTCAGGAGGTGTCGAATACTTATTTATCAAGCGTGGTCCGCCAGGATCTCGTCGATCTCCGTGACCATATCCTCGGAGTTGGAGTTCACGTCGCCGTCCTGGTTCATGATGACTTCCATGTAGTTCTTCCAGGTAGTGGCCAGCTCGCTCCAGGCGCTGTTCTGGATACGCGGGTTGATGAGGTTCAGGTTATCAAAGATGCACTGGAATGCAGGCTTCTTCTCCAGGAACTGCTTGCCCTCATCGGTCTCCAGCACGGAGTTACGGGTGGGCAGGTAGCCGGTGCCCTCGGCCCACTCCATGTTGACTTCCTTGCCGCAGAGGAACTGCAGGAACTGCCATGCAGCGTTCTTGGTGGCCTGGTCGTTCTTGGAGGGGATGCCCAGCACGCAGCCGCCGACCTCAGAATTCTTATCGCCGGTAGAAGCGGCGGGATACCATGCCATGCCGACCTCGAAGTCCGGGCACTTGCTGACGTAGTTGTTATACAGGGAAGAGGTGTGCATCACGGAGAACGTCTTCTGATCGTAGAAGTTCTGACGCATGGCAGCGGAAGCATCGGTGCCGGTTGCAAAGTAGGCATCGCCCGCGTCGCACCAGTCCTTGATCATGCTGGTCACGCCCAGAGCGGTGTCGCTGCCCAGGTCGCAGGTGTTGTCATCGGTGATGATCTGCACGCCCTCATTGAGGTACATGGTCTCGAAATACCACTGGTCCCAGCCCGGAACCACGGTGCCGTACACACCGGCGGTCTTGTGGACCTCGGCCAGGAACGGGGTAAAGTCCTCGATCTTTTCGGGGATGGTCCAGCCGTTGGCGTCGGCCATGGTCTTGTTGTAGTAGATGACCTGGGTGGAGTGCAGGAACGGCAGAGCCACCTGCTTGCCCTCGAACTGGGAGCTCAGCAGCAGACCAGCGGAGAAATCATCGGTGTCATAACTGGTGCCCTCGATGTAGGGGTCCAGGTTCTCAAACAGGCCGCTGTCGCCGTAGGAAGCAACGTAGTCGGTGTTGGCGACGGCGATCGCGGGCAGGCCGGTTCCGGCCGCGTGGGCAGCCACCAGAGCCTCGTTGATGTCCTTGTAAGCGCCGATGTACTGGGCCTCGACGGTGATGAGGTTCTGGGTCTCGTTGAACTTCTTGACCACGTCGGCCACCAGATCGTCGTACTGAGACTCCAGCGCGTGCCACCAGGTAATGGTGATGGGTTCGGTGACCTCATACTTGCTGGGGTCCGCAGCCTCGGAAGCGGCCGCGCTGGATGCGGGTGCGGAAGAAGCCGCCGCGCCGGCCTTGCCGGTGGAGCCGCCGCCAGAGCACGCGGTCAATGCTGCAGAAGCCGTCAGGATACCAGTAGCGGTCAGAAAGCTGCGACGAGAGATCTTTTTCATAGTTCTTCCTTCTTTCCTTCGTGTTTTGGTTGTTCTTTTTTCTTTTTTAAAAGCGCCCGTTCCATAGAGCGCAGGGTCCATGGTAAATTGGCATCCCGTTCCCCGCTCTTCCGTTTTCAGGGATAAAAGAAAAGCGAACAATCCAAAACGGCTCGAATGGCTCTTCAAGTCTCTTTCTGGTTGTCCGCTTGGCGCTCTCATCTCTGCAAGCTAGATACAGGGTCCGTGATGCAATTCTCTGGTTTTGATGATATCATATCATCTTGGATTTTTCAACGGGAAAAACGTATTTTTTACAATTTCTATTGTCTATCTTGACCAATTTCGTCTACTTTGCCTAAATCTAACGCAAATTATAGGCAGATTTTACAATTGACAGAGCTGCTGGCCCATCTCGCCCAGTGAGGCAAAGATGGCATCCGGCTGCACCTCGGAAGTCGGCACATCTTCCAGATGTGTCTCCCCTGTCAGCACCAGCAGGCCGACGGCTCCGTTTTTCACGCCGGTAGCCACATCTGTATACAGGCGGTCGCCCACAAAGGCCACTTCCGGGGCGGCAAAGCCGGTCTTGTCCAGCACCATCTCCACGGTTTCGGCAAAGGGCTTCCCCAAGTACTTGGGCTGCTTGCCGGTGGAAAGGCTGATGGCGGCACAAAAGCTGCCGCAGTCCGGGATAAAGCCCGTCTCGGTGGGGCAGTTGATATCCAGATGGGTGGCTAAAAACAGCGCCCCCTCCCGGATGAACGTGCAGGCGTTGGAGAGTTTCTCGTAAGTCAGGGTGGTATCAAACCCGATGACCACAATGTCCGGTTTCTCATTGACCAGATGGATGCCCGCCTCCTGAAAGCTCTCCACCAGCGGGGGCGTGCCCACCAGATAGACGGTCTTATCCGGGTAATGGGTCTGCAAATAGCGGATGGTCACATCGCCGCTGGTCATGATCTGGTCCCGGGTGATGGGGCAGCCCATCTTTTCCAGCTTTGCCATGTAGTCCCGGGGCGAGCGGGAAGAATTATTGGTAAAAAACAGGTACTGCTTGCCTGCTTTTTCCACAGCTTTCAAAAAATCAGCCGCTCCGGGCAAGATCTGGTTGCCCAGATAAAAGGTGCCGTCCATATCCAGCACAAACAGCTTGGTGCGCTTGAGAAGTTCCATTTTGTCGGTCATACTTTATACCACCCTTTCGGTGATGCCCGGTGCGGGTCACTCGTTGACTTCCAGCACCCACGGCAGTTTCTCCAGCTCGCCGATGATGGTCAGCTGGTCCACATTCTTACCGGGCTTGATCCGCATTTCCACACGGATGATGTCGTTTTTCTTCTGCGTTACCGTCAGGTCCACCAGTTCGCCGCCCAGTGCCTGGATCTGCTGGACGGTCTGGCTCACGGTGCCGTTCCGTCCATCGATGCGCAGGACCAGGAACATCAACCCGCCGCCGATGATGTGCTCGTTGTGGAGCAGGCTCTGGGCCGTGATGATGATAATGGTACTGGCCACGGCAATGAGATACATCCCCGCGCCCATGGCCATGCCGATGCCGGCGGTGGTCCAGATGCCGGCGGCTGTGGTCAGGCCGGTAACACTGCGGTTGCGCTCAAAGATGATGCCCGCACCGAGGAAGCCGACGCCCGCGACCACGCTGGACGCCACGCGGGAGACATCCGCCTTGAAAAACTCGGTGAGGGGCGAGACATCAAAAAAGCCATATTTGGAGACCAGCATCATCAGGGCCGCGCCCATGCAGACGATGAGGTGGGTGCGGATGCCCGCGTCTTTCAGGCGGTTGGTGCGCTCAATGCCGATGCACAGGCCACAGCAGGAGGCCAGGATCAGCCGCACGGCACAAACCATCTGAAACTCAAACGAAGACATTTCCTGCACGGTGGTCATCATGGCAGAGCCCTCCTCAACCGTCTGCGAAGTTCATAGCGATCAGCAGACCTGCTGCCCCGCTCCCGCCCCCGGTACACAAAAAAAGAGCAGTCCTACAGCTTGAGAGGATAAAGCTTTCCCGTTCTCAAGCCGCTGCTTCTGCTCGTTGCTCTTTCAGGCGGCTGTGCCACATCTTCTTTTCTGTCCGGCGCGCGTTCTGCCGCAGGCCGAAGTCCATGCACAGAGAGTAGCACACGATGTTCATATTTGTCAATACAAAGTTCTCCGAATGCAAAATCTTTGTATGTTTTGTCGAATTCGTTCTCCAAAAACCCAGCATCTTTACCAGTGTCCTTGTTGAATTTTTCAAAAAAGATTGCTTTTCTTTGGCAAAACCGTCATAATGTTTCTGAAGAAGAGAGAATTTTAGAAACAGGAAAGTGAGGAATCTCATTTCATGAAACAGGAACTGATGGACGCCATTCAGGAAACGCCCGTCATCGCCGCGGTCAAGGATGATGACGGGCTGCAGAACGCGCTGCAAAACGAAAATATCCGGGTCGTGTTTATCTTGTACGGAGACATCTGCAGCATTGCCTCCATCGTGCAGCGGATCCACGCGGCGGGCAAATTCGCCATCGTCCATGTAGACCTCATTGCGGGCCTTGCCAGCAAAGAGGTGGCCGTGGACTTTATCCGCAGCCAGACCGAGGCCGACGGCATCATCTCCACCCGCCAGTCGTTCATCCGCCGGGCCAAAGAACTCGGGTTGGCTGCCATCCTCCGGGTGTTCCTGCTGGACTCCATCTCGCTGGAGAGCCTGGGCAAGATGCCCGCCAACCTCCCGGACTGTCTGGACATCCTGCCCGGCACCATGCCCAAAATTCTGCGCCGGGTGTGCGCGGACGCCAAAGTGCCGGTGCTCACGGGCGGCTTGATCGCCGACAAAGAGGATGTGATGGCCGCGCTGGATGCCGGTGCCACCGCCATTTCCACCACCAATCAGGCGGTCTGGAACATGTGAGACGCATGTTCTGCAATATGCGCAAAAAGAAAAGCGGCTTTTTGTGGCTTCCTACAAATCGAGTACAAATCCTCTAAAACGCCTTGCAATTTGGGCCGCAGGAGGGTATGATAGAGCCAACATAAGTTGTTTGTTTCAAAGAGTTATGAGCGAAACGAGCAGGGGCTATGCCTTTGTTTTGGTTCGCTCTTTTTTTGTACAAACAGCACAGCGCCCCGGCTCCCGACGGGCCAAGGCGGAACTGACAGGAGGAAAAGAGTAATGTATGATGTTGCTATCATCGGCTGTGGTGTGATCGGCGCCGCTACAGCCTACGCATTGTCGCGCTACGAGAACAAAGTCGTCATTCTGGAGGCAGAAAACGACGTGGCCGACTGCACCACCAAGGCCAACAGCGCCATTCTGCACGCAGGCTACGACCCCGCTCCCGGCACCAAGATGGCACGGCTGAACGTGCGCGGTGTGGAGCTGGCCAAGGAGATCTGCGCAAAGCTGGATGTTCCCTACAAGCAGTGCGGCTCCCTCGTGCTGGCTCTGTCCGAGAGCGAGCTGCCCCACCTGCAGCACCTGTACGAGAACGGCACGGCCAACGGCGTGCCCGATATGAAAATTTTGACCAAGGAAGAAACGCTGGCCATGGAGCCCAACCTCTCCGAGAATGTCTGCGGTGCCCTGTGGGCCCCCAGCGCCGCCATCGTCAGCCCCTGGGAGTACGCCCTGGCCATGACCGAAGTGGCTGTGCGCAACGGCGTGGAGCTGCGCCGCAGCTGCCGCGTGGAAGACGCTGAGGCCATGGCCGACGGCGGCTACCGCCTGACCACCACCCAGGGCACTGTGGAAGCCCGCTATGTCATCAATGCCGCCGGTATCTGGGCCGAGAAAGTCCACTGCATGGTGGAGCCCGCCAGCTTCCACATCACTCCCACCCGTGGCGAGTACTACCTGCTGGACAAGAGCGAGGGCACCCGTGTGAACCACGTCATCTTCCAGTGCCCCAACGAGCTGGGCAAGGGCGTGCTGGTCTCCCCCACCGTCCACGGCAACCTGATCGTGGGCCCGGATGCAGTGCCCGTCCATGGCGATGACACCTCCTGCACCAGCAAGGGGCTGGAGTTCGTCAAGGCCACGGCCCAGCGCAGTGTGCCCAGCATCAACTTTGGCGAGTCCATCCGCAACTTTGCAGGCGTCCGCGCCAACCTGGACGTGGACGACTTCATCATTGGCGAAGAGCCCGAGGCACCCGGCTGGATCGACCTGGCCGGCATGAAGTCCCCCGGCCTGTCCGCCGCCCCCGCCGTGGCCGAGGAAGCTGTGGGCATCCTGAAAGGGCACGGCGCTCTGGGTGCCGAAAAAGCCGATTACAAGGATGGCCGCCGCCACATCCGCTTCAAGGAGCTGTCCGCTGAGGAAAAGGCCGAGCTCGTGAAGGAGCAGCCCGCTTACGGCCGGGTCATCTGCCGCTGCGAGACCATCACCGAGGGCGAGATCCTGGCAGCCCTTCACAGCGAAGTGCCCGCCACCACCATCGACGGCGTCAAGCGCCGGGCCGGTGCCGGCATGGGCCGCTGCCAGGGCGGTTTCTGCGGCCCCCGTGTGCTGGAGCTCATCAGCAAGGAACTGGGCATGGACCCGCTGGACATCCTGCAGGACAAGAACGGCTCCAATGTGCTTGTTAGCGAAACGAAAGTAGGAGGAAAGAGCAATGGTTGATCTGGTCATTATCGGCGGCGGCCCCGCGGGCCTTGCTGCTGCCTGCAAGGCATGGGAAAGCGGCCTGCGTGATATTCTGATTCTTGAGCGCGACAAGGAGCTGGGCGGTATCCTGAACCAGTGCATCCACAACGGTTTTGGTCTGCACCGCTTTGGCGAGCAGCTCACCGGCCCCGAGTATGCCGGACGCTTTATTGATATGCTGAAGAACACCGGCGTCAAGGTCCAGCTGGACACCATGGTGCTGGAAGTGACTCCGGATAAGAAAGTGCACTGCGTCTCCAAGACCGAGGGCTACCAGATCATTGAGGCCAAGAGCATCGTTCTGGGCATGGGCTGCCGTGAGCGCACCCGCGGTGCCATCGGCACGCCGGGCACCCGCCCCGCCGGTGTGTACACCGCAGGCGCCGCCCAGCGCTATGTCAACATGGAAGGCTACATGGTGGGCAAGCGTGTCCTGATCCTGGGCAGCGGCGACATTGGCCTGATCATGGCCCGCCGCATGACGCTGGAGGGTGCGAAAGTCCTGGCCTGCGTGGAGGTCATGCCCTATTCCGGCGGCCTGACCCGCAACATCGTCCAGTGCCTGAACGATTTCAACATCCCGCTGTACCTGTCCCACACCATCGTGGATATCCAGGGCAAGGAGCGGGTGGAGAAAGCCATCGTGGCCGAGATCGGCCCCGACCGCAAGCCCATTCCCGGCACCGAGATGGAGTTTGATGTGGATACCATCCTGCTCAGCGTCGGCCTGATTCCCGAGAACGAGCTGACCAAGCAGGCCGGCATCGAGATGGACCCCCGTACCAAGGGTGCTGTGGTCTACGAGAACATGGAGACCAGCATCCCCGGCGTGTTTGCCTGCGGCAACGTTGTCCAGGTGCATGACCTGGTGGACTTCGTCTCCGGCGAGAGCGAGCTGGCCGGTGTGGCCGCTGCCAAGTATGTGCAGAACGGCCCCGTGCAGGAGGGCCGCGTGCTGGCCGTCAAGCCCGGCAAAGACCTGGGCTACACCCTGCCCCAGCGCATCCGCGTGGAGGGTGTGGAGAAGAGCACCAATGTCTCGTTCCGTGTCCGCCGCATCTGCGGCAAGAGCACCATCCTCGTCAAGAGCGGCGATCAGGTCATCGCCAAGTTCAAGCGGGAGCGCCTGGCCCCCGGCGAGATGGAACACATCGCCCTGCCCAGAGTCCTGCTGGACAAGGCTCCGGTGGACGAGCTGACCATTGAGATCGAGGAGGCATGAGCGATATGAAAGAAGTAATTTGCACCTGCTGCCCTCAGGGCTGCCATCTGCAGGTGGATGAAGCCAACGACTACAAGGTGACCGGCAACGGCTGCCCCAACGGCATCGCCTACGGCAAGGAAGAGCTGACCCACCCCACCCGCATCATCACCAGCACGGTCCGGGCCGAGGGCGGCCTGCATCCCCGCTGCCCGGTAAAGACCTCCAAGCCTGTGCCCAAGGGCCAGATGGCCGAGGTGGTGGCCGCGCTGGACAGCATTGTCCTCCACACCCCCATCCATGTAGGCCAGGTGGTCGTGGAGAACGTCTGCGGCACCGGTGCTGACATCGTGACCTGCCGCAACATGGATTAACAAGCTTCCTGTCACCTTCGACCCCCTGATACAACAGAAAAGGACCGGCTCGCAAGAGCTGGTCCTTTTCTGTTGCTGTAGACAGAGAACGATGAGAAATCGGAAATTGCAAATAACCAGAAGCTTACAGCCCGAAACTGTACCGCAGGAACTGCACGATCTGCTCCGGGTGGGGTGCCCCCGCCGGGACAAAGAAATAATAGGTGTGCTGGACATTGGGGTCTGCATCGGCCCCGGTGCCCGCCACAAAGCGGCTCTGGGTCATATCCAGCGCAATGGCAGTCGTTTTACCGTCCGCGTCCGTGTTGAAAAAAAGCTGATCCGCGAGGGCTTCCCGCAGGTCCGCCGGGAGAAGCGCTTCGAGGTCTTCCATGGGGAACGTGTCTTTGTAATACTCCAGCACCTCGTCGCTGGTCACCACAAAATCCAGCTCGTGCATCATCATGTAGGCGGTCAGCTTGCCGTTGCTGGCGGCGGTGTACTCGCTGGCCTCGCCCCCCAGATCAATATAGAGGGCGTCGTCAAACACGACGCGCTGCTGGCGGGTGAGGGTCTGGGTGGCGGCGTAGTCTTTCTCGATGCGTTCCGCCGGGAAGAGGTTGTACTCGTCGTTGGTGAAAAAGCCCTGCAATAAAATTTCTTTGTGGCTCTGGATGACGGCGTCCCCGATGTAGAACCCCACAAGGAGGAGCAGTGCCAGCCCGATGAACCAGAAGCGGTAATAGTGCAGGATGTACCCGGCCCGCTGCTTTGCGGTCATGGGGCGGAGCTTGGCGGCCTCCGTCTCTTTCCAGCGGGCAAAATGTTGCTTGATGCTCATAAGTACCCGGCCTCCGCTCACAGCATTTTATTTTTCTGGAGCTTCCGCCGCTGGCGGCGCTCCTCCTGCTTCTGCTTCCAGGCGGCTTCTTCCTCGGCCAGCTCTCCGGTGTACTTTTTGAACACCATGTCCACAAAGTAGGAGGAGGCAAAGATGGCCAGCCCCACCCAGACGAAGAAAACACCGCTGAGGTAGAAGCACCCCACGCCCGCCAACGCCCAAACCAGCGCCAGCGTCAGGGTAACGGGCAGGTTGCCCACGGCCATGACGAAGCTGTTGGTCAGCAGCTTCTTGAGCGGGAACTCAAACACGGCCAGCAGCGGCCAGATGTAAAACGTGCAGCCCAAGAAAAGAAACGCCAGACAGAGCACCAGTGCTCCTACCAGAATGGCCGGGAGCCCGCCCAGAAAGAGGAACAGGTTCCACACGCCCACGAGGTCGGCCGCGAAAAACGCGAGGCCCGCCACCTCCAGCAGCCAGAGCAGGGTGGCTTTTTTGAAATTGTGCCGGAACGCCTTAAAGTACCCTGAGAGGATGCCTCCCTCGGTGTCCCGTACCTGATGCATGGTATAGGAATAGAACGCCGTGGTCGCGGCCCCCATGGTGACAAGCGGCAGGCTGGTGCCCACCCACAAAAAGCTCATACAGGTGACATCCGCGATCTTTCCGATAAAATTCCAGAATTTATTTTCCGGGTCAAACAAACGGCTCATGCAGCGTTCCTTCCAAATTTCAGTAGATTTGGCTTATTCAGCCTTGTTGGTGCCCTCCAGGATGTTGGTGGTGATGTAATCCACCCCCATGGCCACCAGGGCGTCGCCGTCCACGGCTTCGTTGACGGTCCAGACATTGTACTCCTGACCCAGGGCGTGCACTTTCCGCACGTTGTCCGGGGTGGCGGACTTGTAGTAGATATCAATGCCCAGGTTGTACTTTTCCAGGGTATCCAGCAATTTGTCGTCCCACTCTTTGATGAGGTACTGGGCCGGCTGGGTGGGATAGCGGCGGCGCAGGGAGATCAGGTTCTTGAGGGCAAACGAGATGAAGATGACGTGGTCGAGATACCCTGCTTTCTCGATCATGGAGACGATCTTATACACGTCGCTGGCCTTGAACTCGTTCTTGAGCTCCAGCACACAATGCTTGCCATACTTCTTGCAGATCTCAATATACTCCATCAGGGTGGGAATCGTCAAGTCGATGCGGCCGCGCTTGCCGTCGATGTCCACCAGCTGCAGCTTCCGCAGGGTCTCAAAGGTAGACTCCTCAATGACCAGATGGTCGAGGCCGACGCGGGCGGTGTTGTCGTCGTGGAAGATGACGAACTGGCCATCGACCGTGCGGTGGACATCCGTCTCCACGGCAAAATAGGTGGCGCGGTTGCAGGCCGCCACAAAAGCGGAGCAGGTGTTCTCTTTCTCAATGCCGCTCAGGCCGCGGTGCGCTACCATTTTGACTGCCTTGTTCTCAATTTTGATCGTATCCATTGTGAACTCTTCCTTTCGTGTCCGTTCAAAATGTCTTTCTATCTCAGGCTCCGGCCCTTTGGCCGGGGTGCATCAGTGTTTGGCCCAGTCCTGGCTGCGGCCCACGGCCTTGTGCCAGCCCTCCAGCAGCTCTTCGCGCTGAGCGGCATCCATTTTAGGCTCAAAGAGCTGGTTGCAGCTCCACAGGTGGGTGATCTCCTCCCGGCTCTTCCACACACCAGTGGCAAGGCCGGCCAGGTAAGCCGCGCCCAGAGCCGTGGTCTCCCGGATGGCCGGGCGCTGTACGACTTTATCCAGAATATCGGCCTGGAACTGCATCAGGAACTGGTCCCGGCTGGCGCCGCCGTCCACCTTGAGGGTCTTGATCTTGATGCCGGTGTCCTTTTCCATGGCACCCATCAGGTCCGCGCTCTGGTAGGCGATGGATTCCTCTGCCGCCCGGATGATGTGGTTCTGGGTGGTGCCGCGGGTGATGCCAAGAATGGCACCCCGGGCGTACATATCCCAGTAGGGCGCGCCCAGGCCCGTGAACGCCGGCACAATGTACACGCCGCCGTTGTCCGGCACTTTCTGGGCGTAATACTCGGAGTCGCAGCTGTCCTGGATCATGTGCATCCCGTCCCGGATCCACTGGATGACGGCACCGCCCACGAAGACAGAGCCCTCCAGCGCGTACTCCACCTCGCCGTTCAGGCTGATGGCAACGGTGGTGACAAGGCCGTTCTTGCTCTGGTAGATCTCCTTACCGGTGTTCATCAGCAGGAAGCAGCCGGTGCCGTAGGTATTCTTGGCGTCGCCGGGGGCAAAGCAACCCTGACCAAACAAGGCGGCCTGCTGGTCACCGGCCATGCCGGCCACCGGAACATCCACACCCTGGATGTTGGTGTAGCCGTAGATCTCGCTGGAATCCCGCACCTCGGGCAGGATGCCGCGGGGGATGTCCAGTGCCTGAAGCAGCTTTTCGTCCCAGTCCAGCGTGCGGATGTTGTAGAGCATGGTGCGGCTGGCGTTGGTGCGGTCGGTCACATGGACCTTGCCGCCCGTCAGCTTCCAGACCAGCCAGGTGTCCACGGTACCGAACAGCAGCTCCCCTGCTTCCGCCTTTTCCCGTGCCCCGGGAACGTGATCCAAAATCCACTTGATCTTGGTGGCGGAGAAGTAGGCGTCCGGCACCAGGCCGGTGTTCTCCCGGATGTATTCGTCCATACCGGGGGTCTTGAGCAGCTCGTCCACGATGGGGGCCGTGCGGCGGCACTGCCAGACGATGGCGTTGTACACCGGGCGGCCGGTGGCACGCTCCCACAGGATGGTGGTCTCGCGCTGGTTGGTGATGCCGATGCCCGCAATGTCGCGGGGGTCCACGCCGCTCTGGGCGATCACCTCGTTCATCACGCCGTACTGGCTGGACCAGATCTCCATGGGGTTATGCTCTACCCAGCCCTGATGAGGGTAGATCTGCTCAAATTCCCGCTGCTGCACACAGAGGATGTTCTGCTCGTTGTCAAAGAGGATGGCACGGCTGCTGGTCGTGCCCTGATCCAGCGAGAGAATGTACTTGGTCTGGCTCATATGAACTCTCCTTTTTCTGGTACGATCACGGACAAAAAAAGAGCGTGACAAACCAAAGCTTCCGTTGCTCTGTCTGCCACTCTCCTACTCTGAACAAACATCTATTCGTTTGGGTTTATTGTACTCCCACGGCAGAAGAATTACAAGCGCCTCCCACATTTTTGGTGGCTGTGCACAAAGGAGCACGCTGCCTCTTGAACACTCTGCCCGAAACCGGAGCGCAAAACGCCCCCGTGCCGAGCCGGAATCTTCCGGTGCTCTGCACAGGGGCGCGGTTCTTTATTGGATGCAGGTGCTGCAGGGGGTATAGCCCGCGGCCACGGCCTCGTCGTAGCTGGAGAACAGGATCTGATTTTTCTCCGCCGGGAGGTTGGGGCAGGTGGGCAGGTGGAACTTTTTGCTGTTCACATTGCCGATGTAGGCCTGCTGCGCCGTACTGGACGCTGCAGGAGCCGTGGGGTTCAGCTCGGCGTCCGTGGCGTAGTGCTCGGTGCCGACGGTGTAGTTCTGCCCGTCCGAGCCGATGGTGATGGTCCCCAGCAGGTCGGTGCGGTAGACATCCACGCCTGCATCCCGCAGGATGCTCAAAGTCTCCTCATGGGGGTGGCCATACTTGTTGTTCACCCCGCAGGAGATGATTCCCATTTTCGGCAGGACCGCGTTCAGGAAGACATAGCTGGTGGAGGTGGAAGAACCGTGGTGGCCCACCTGCAGCACATCCACCTTGAGGTTGGCCCCGCTGTTGACGAGGTCCCGTTCGGCGTCGGCTTCCATATCACCGGTGAGCAGGAAGCTGGTGGCACCGTAATCAATGCGGAGGACAATGGAGGTATCGTTGGTGTCACTGTACTGCGCCACCGGGCCCAGCTGGGTGATGGTTGCCCCGCCCAGCTGCCAGGTCGTGCCCACAGCGGGCACCTCTACCTGTAAGCCCTGCTGCTGGGTGTACTTCACGAAATCCTGAAAACACTTGGTGCCGGCCTCCGTCACCGGGGCATAGACGTGGTTGGCCGGGAAGTAAGCCAGTGCCGCGGCCAGACCGCCCACATGGTCCTCGTGGGCGTGGGAGCAGAAGACGTATTCCAGCCCCTCCACGCCCTGATTCTGTAAGTAGGAGACCACGAGGCTGCCGTCGTCCACATTGCCGCCGTCGTAGAGCATGAACTGCCCGTCGCACTCGATCAGCACGCTGAGGGCCTGCCCCACGTCGATGAAGTGCATCTCAAACGGGGCATTGACGGAGTCCACGGTGGAAGCCGACGCCGCCGGGTTGGGGATGACGTCGGCGCTGCCGCCCGGGGCAACGCCCGAGACATCACAGGCGGCCAGACCCAGAGCCAGCGCCGCCGCAACGGCCAGCGCGGCCAGACGGCGGAACAGCCCCGGCTTTTGGGCGGGGGTCACTTTTTCTTTTTGGAAGTTTTCCACGTTGCATTCTCTTTCTGTTGATTGTTTTTCGGTTTATGGGTGCCGTTGGGGGCAAAGCGGGCTCCCGGGCTGGGCTGGCGGCCGCCTGCCGCGCGGCTGACCGGTGCCGCATGGCCTCCGCGGCGATTGCCCGGCTGGGTCTTTTCGCTGTGGGGCCGGACGCTGTAAGTGCCGTCCTGATGGATGGTCACATCCGCCGCCTCCGCCCGGCGTGCCGAGCGCTGGACGGCGCGGCGGCCCTCGGCGGGCACCAGCAGGGGGATCAGGTCTTCCCGGTGGGTCATCCGCAGGGCCTTGACCACTTTCTCGGCGTTGCGGGGCTCATAGTACTGGAGCAGAGCACGCTGCAAGGCCTTGCCCTCGGCAGTCTTTTCCACAAAAACAGGCTTGAGGGTGTAGGGGTCCAGCCCGGTGTAGAACATGCAGGTGCTCACGGTGCCGGGGGTGGGGTAAAAATCCTGCACCTGCTCCGGGCGCATGTGGTTCTTGTAAAGATACTCGGCCAGATAGACGGCATCTTTCAGGGTGCTGCCCGGGTGGCTGGACATGAGGTAGGGCACCAGATACTGTTTTTTGCCCGCTTTTTTGCTCAGCTCGTAGAATTTATCCTTGAACTTGTTGAACGTCTCAATGGGAGGTTTGCCCATGTAGGCCAGAGTGTTGGGAGCGCAGTGCTCCGGGGCCACTTTCAGCTGGCCGGAAACATGATACTCCACCAGCTCTTTGAAGAACGTATCGTCCGGGTCGGCCATCAGGTAGTCAAACCGGATGCCGCTGCGGATGAACACTTTCTTGACGCCGGGCAGCTCCCGGACACGGCGGAGGATCTTGAGGTAGTCGCTGTGGTCCACGATCATGTGGGAGCAGGTCTGCGGGGCCAGACAGTGCTTGCCGCCGTTGCACATGCCCCGGAGCATCTGCTCCCGGCAGGAGGGGAAGCGGAAGTTGGCGGTAGGCCCGCCGATATCGTGGATATAGCCCTTGAAATCCGGCTCATGGGTCATCCGCTCCGCCTCGGCCACGATGCTGTCCGCGCTGCGGCTGGTGACACGGCGGCCCTGATGGAGCTGGATGGCGCAGAAGTTGCAGCCGCCAAAACAGCCGCGGTTCTGGATGATGGAGAACTGCACCTCCCGGATGGCAGGCACACCGCCCATGTCTTCATAAATGGGATGGTAACGACGGGTGTAGGGCAGGGCGTAGACTTTATCCAGCTCCCAGCGGACAAGGGGCTTGGCCGGGATGTTCTGCACCAGATATTTCTCGCTCTGCTTCTGGACGATGATCTGGCCGCTGACCACATCCTGATTGTCCATCTGGATGCGGCAGGCTTTGGCGTAGGCCGTCTTGTCGCTGGCCACTTTTTTGAAGCCCGCGCACTCCACATACCGCTCGGGCAGGTGGTCAAAATCGGTCAGGTAGCAGGTGCCGTCCACATCGGTGATGCTCTCCACAGGCTCCCCTGCCGCCAGCCGCCGGGCGATCTCCACGGTCTGGTGCTCGCCCATGCCGTAGCTGATGATGTCGGCACCGGAATCTTCCGCGATGCTGGGCAGCACAGTGTCCAGCCAGTAATCGTAATGCGCAAAACGGCGCAGGGAGGCTTCCAGGCCGCCCAGGATCACGGGCAGGTCCGGGTAAGCCTCTTTGGCCAGCTTGGTGTAAACCGTGGCGCTGCGGTCCGGGCGGGCACCGCCCTTTCCGCCGGGGGAATACTCATCCTCCGCGCGGGGGATCTTTGCCACCGAGTAGTGGCTCACCATGCTGTCCACGTTGCCGCCGCCGATGAAGAAGCCGTACTTCGGCTTGCCGAACCGCTTGAAGTCCTCGCAGTCGGTATAGCGGGGCTGTGCCAGCACGCCCACCTTGTAGCCCTCGGCTTCCAGCAGGCGGCTGATGATGGCAGTGCCAAAGCTGGGGTGGTCCACATAGGCGTCACCGCCCACCACCACAAAGTCCAGCTGGTCCCACCCCCGCGCCTCCATGTCCGCGCGGCTGATGGGGAGAAATTCGGTGTAAATCTGTTCCATTGTTTATCACTTTCTCGGTCCCATGAATTTATCGCCGTTCAGATGGATCATGTGATCCGGCATTTCTGCCAACCATACTTCGGTTTCCCATGCAAGCGATTCCGAAAATTTTTTATATGTCTTAAAATCAAGAAACGCCGTTACATAAATTTTACCGGCTGTCACATTTTTGGTTAAGGCTTCTAGTTCCAAGATTCTCTTGGGTGACATAGGCCCAACAGATGTTACAGCTTCAATAAAATAAATCCAATTTTTTTCGCGTGAATAAAGAACGATGTCAGGCATTGTATCGTGCTGGGTGATTTCAAACCCTAGTTCACATAAACGAGCATCCTCTTTCAATAGGCTTTTCTCTTCCGTATCTCCTACATAGAGGCATTCTGTTCCTTGTGCAAATCGCGGCGCAAACTCCTCCAAAATCTCTTTCTGAAGTTGATTGTGCTTTCCTTCTGAAAAATGCAGTTTCTGGCCATTGACTTGAACCGGAATTTTTGTCAGATGGCGTTTTGATTCATACTTAGAAATCAATGACCCCTGTTTTTGCATAAAATCAGCCAGCTTCAATTCCCAAAGATCACTCCCATAGCTTTGCAACAGCCGGAGCATCTCATCGGTTAGTCTATAGCTATATTTCGGACTGTTTGTTGCGGGGGCATAGTTTTCAACAAAAGCGGCCTGCATAAAGGGCTTTACAGCCTCTTTTCGTAGTGATTCACGGGTATTTTCAGCATACTCGACATTGTAGCCGGTCTTTATCCTTAAACGAATATCGTGTATCCGCATAAACTTGTTTGTTGCCTGCTCCCATTTTCCATCTTCATCAATACCAGCTAGTACAATGAGCACATAGCAACACATATCATTTCTTTGCTCTTTAGGTACCTGTAGTGCGGTTAAAATTTTTCGTGCATCTTCTAGTTTACTCATAGATAATTCTCCAAAATTTTATCACAGGAAGCCTCTGACATATCGTGAACCTGCAGCAAATCTCTCCCCATTGATTCAATTATGTCTATTGATGGTACAGGCATCGAATTTATTTCTGTGGAGTTCACCTGTGTTGAGCCATTTAAAATCCGATAGTATATGTCATACATTGTAGAGTTAAAAAGCACATACAAACCATACACTGTACATTCAGAAAGATCTCGTATTCCACTAATAAAATTCAGCTTATTCTGTGTGCTGATTTTATTATACTGCGGATTTCTTTTTGCCAGATATACGCCACATTGTAGTCTTCGATGTTCTTCTTTCGCTGTAAAACGTTTAACAAAAAGATAATTCGTATTTTTTTGCAACAGCCCCATTTGATTTGTAGCTAAATACTCATTTTCTTTTCCAATCGGAAAATTCACTTTTCCAGCCTGAATATGCTGCGCATAGAAAAGCGGTACCGCACCCTCTTCTGCATCACTGCGCAGCGCTTCTCGATTGCGAAAATCTACGGTCAACCCGGTTTTCATCTTTAAACCGATCTGCGGCAGAGTGGTTTTCCAGCGATTCAATCTTTGAAGTACGGTTGCTTCGGCTTTATTGGTTATTAGGTATATATAGTTTTCTATTCCACTAACCACGGTGTCATAAGGCGCTTGATACTCGGTCTTATCATGAAAGTCTGCATTGTTTTTTGTCGTTGTTATTAAGATGTTTTCCGGTTTTTGAGATGTCTTTTTTGCTTTGAAAATCATGGTTTCTTGCAAAACACTTTCAATTTCAAAAACCTTATCTCGACTTTCAAATAAATGAATATGTTCCAGCACCATCTCTTCTAAAAATTTGATCCTGAAACGTTTAAAGTATGCACCTGATGTCCAAGAACGCGGAACGATATACACCATTTCTCCGTCTTTTCTTAAATTAAATGTGCTCATCGCAGCAAATAGAAAGTAAAGATTTGGCGCTCCATAGCAAATATCCTGCATAGCTATTGCTTCCGGTGCATCTTTGGGTAACTTTATATATGGCGGATTTCCAATTACAATATCGTACTTTTGCGGATTCAATTCTGCATAAAATGTTCCGTTGTAATTTTCTTTCTGACTTAGAATGTAATTCTCCTGTCGTATCTCATATACAATTTTTTTTGAAACATGCTTTTTTATCCAGTCCAAGTTTGTATGCAGAAGTCCAACGATATCCTGATTATTTTCATAACAGATCAAATGTATCTCTTCTACAGCCGGTATTTCATTCAATTTGTCCACTACTGCGGCTGTAAGCACACCAGAACCTGCACCAGGATCAAGAATTGAAACAGCTCTTTTCTTGGAAGGAATTTTCAATAACTGTGCCATGAAAACTGCTGTTTCCGGGCTTGTAAAGAACTGTCCGCACTTCTTTCGTTGGGCTTTCGGCATTTGCTCGACATAGTTTTTTGTCGTTGCCACAACAAAATCAACTGCTTTCATAAATCACTTACTCCGTACATAGTTAGAAAATATATTACTCCTCCGGCTGGTTCATCTGCATTTCCAGCCACTGCTGGCGGCTGATGAGCACGGCGCGGGGCTTGGCACCCTCGTAGGGGCCAATGATGCCTTTCTCTTCCATTTCGTCCATGATGCGGGCCGCACGGGCATAGCCCAGCTTGCAGCGGCGCTGCAGCAGGCTGGTAGACGCCTGCCCGGCGTCGATGACCACTTCCACGGCCTGCTTGAGCATCGGGTCGCTGCCGGAATCCTCGTCGGAGTCGGCGCTGCCGCTGCCGCCCTTTTTGCCATCCTGAATGGCGTGGCGCTCCATCGCCTCGATCATGGCCTCGTCATACTGGACGGTGGCGCTCTGCTTGATGAAATTCAGCACCCGGCTGATCTCTTCATCCCGGACAAAGGTGCCCTGAATCCGGGTGGGCTTGGGAGCGCCCACGGGCATGAAGAGCATGTCACCCATGCCCAGCAGCTTCTCGGCACCGGCACCATCCAAGATGGTGCGGCTGTCCACCTGGCTGGACACTGCAAACGCAATGCGGCTGGGGATGTTGGCCTTGATCAGGCCGGTGATGACATCCACGCTGGGGCGCTGGGTAGCCACGATGAGGTGCATCCCGGCCGCGCGGGCTTTCTGGGCAATGCGGCAGATGGAGTCCTCCACGTCCTTGCCCACCACCATCATCAGGTCGGCCAGCTCGTCGATGATGATGGCAATGTAGGGCATCTTTTCCAGCGTGGGGTCGGTGGCCGCCAGCTTGTTGAACGACTTGATATCGCGGACGTTGTTCTCCGCGAACATGTGGTAGCGCCGCTCCATCTCCTGCACCGCGGAGCCCAGAGCGCCTGCCGCCTTTTTCGGCTCGGTGACCACGGGCATGAGCAGATGGGGAATGCCATTGTACTCCGCCAGCTCCACGACTTTGGGGTCGATGAGGAGGAGCTTGACGTCCTCGGGGCTGGAACGGAAGAGCAGGCTCATGATGATGCTGTTGACACAGACGGATTTACCACTGCCTGTGCTGCCCGCAATGAGCAGGTGGGGCATCTTGCACAGGTCGGCCACCTGGGCCACACCGGCAATGTCCTTGCCCAGCGCCACGCCCAAGGGCGAAGTCATCCGCAGGAAGGCCTGGCTTTCAAAGACACTGCGGATAAAAACGGGGGTCTTTTTGTGGTTGGGCACCTCGATGCCCACGGCAGGCTTGCCGGGGATGGGTGCTTCCATGCGGACATCAGCCACGGCAAGGTTCAGGGCGATATCATCGGCCAGCGAGGTGATGCGGCTGATCTTCACGCCCGCCATGGGCTGGACCTCGTACCGGGTAACGGAGGGTCCCCGCGAGATATCCAGCACCCGGGTGCGCACGCCGAAGCTTTCCAGCGTGTCCACCAGCT
>ERZ1106951.320-NODE-320-length-48670-cov-7.603127_pt1 | contig 48670 bp, 52 predicted proteins | sample MGYA00403676_ERZ1106951 | MGnify/ENA primary metagenome ERZ1106951 (study PRJEB35170, sample SAMEA104062398) | human gut metagenome | biome: human gut; feature: human-associated habitat; material: faeces | place: Denmark | collected 2012-04-23 ...
TTAAAATCCCGTGGGTAGTGATACCCGTACCGGTTCGATTCCGGTCTGCGGCATTTTTTGCAATATGCATATATAGGAAAACGACTGAAGCACCCTGTAAAATCAAGGCTTTCAGCCGTTTTTTATTTTTCTGTGCCGGAACAGAACGGCAAAATCCTGCCCCTTTTCTGCCCCTTCAAAATCAGATGATTTTTGTCTGTCTGATCTGGTCGTTATCACGCTCTGTCAGCTTCTCCGTCACGTGCAAATAAATTTCCCTGGTAACTTTGCTGTTCTCATGTCCGAGCCGCCGTGCTATGGTCTCAATGTTCACACCGGAAGCAAGCAGCATAGATGCGTGTGTGTGCCTGAGTGTGTGTGCTGTGATCCGCCGCCCTATAAGCTTCTCAGATCGTTCACGCAGATACTTGTTGTAACTGAATGGGTTTATATGGTTGCCGTTCCGGTTGAAGAACAAGAGCGGAGTACGGACACCATACGACATGCTTTCAAGCTTGGCAGTTAAAAGCAGGTCTCTGCAGATCGGCTCAAGCTCCGGCTGTATATATACATCCCGGATAGAGCACAATGTCTTTGGAGTCCCCACGCTCCTGTTATTTGCATCATAAGTCTTATTTACGTGAATGACTTTGTTATACATATCCAGGTCGGCAGCAGTCAGAGCCAGAGCCTCACCGATCCGGAGACCGGACAGAACAAGAAACCGGGTAAGCTGCTGCCATTTTTTAATCTCAATACCCCGGATCAGCGTTGTAAGCTCTTTAGATTCCAAGTATTTATCCTGGATCTTTTCCCGGTGTGTGGCATCCTTGAACGGTTTGAACTTGCGGAGATAGGCAACGTCTGTAATATAATCGTTTTCATATCCCCAGTTAAGCAGGGCAATGAGCCTTATTCTACGTTCATTCAGTGTGCTGAAAGCCTCCCCTGTCTGCAAGAACCGTTCTTTGATATAATTCGCTGTCAGGTTCTCAACGAGGACGTCAGCCCCTAAGATTCCCAGTAAAGCCTTGCACTGGTAGAAGTTCCGGCGGTAAGTGGATTCCTTAACGCTTTGTTTCTGGTAGGCTCTGTAATGCTCCACAAGCTGCCAGAGGGTGAGCGGCTGCACTTCTTCCGGTTGTTCGTTCTGTCTTTCTTCAATGATTCGCAGCAGTGCCTGCTGTGCGAGCTTCTTTGTGCTGGGGTTGTTCTTGTCCATAGTTACGCTTACACGCCGTATTTTCCCGGTCATGTAGTCAGTGTAACGCTCCGTGTACTTGTACTTTCCTGTTTTGGTTTTCTCTACCCACATAAAAACATCTTCCTTCCTCTTTGCGTGGCGGTGCGTGAGTGAAGTTTAAGACATTTTCAGGCGTTTTTCAACTGCTTCCGGTCTGCTCCATAAGGAAAAAGGTTCATACACCAGCAATTAGTTGACGTAACTATGGAGTTGTGGTAAACTATTCCGGTGATAGTGCAAACAAAACAGATCAAAGAAGCTTCGACCCTATACCCAAAGGGCTGGGGCTTTTTTGTTGCCTTTTTCGCCGGCGAAACGGTGAACGAATCGTTCAGCGTCTGTGGATCCGGTTGCATGGGGTAACGGTTTGTTACTGCATGGGGTAGCGTTTCACGACCTCATCTTTCTTGACACGATACGCACGCATGGAACTGCTTTCCAATTCCGGAAAGCGGTTTTACTCATTTTTGAGTAAAAGTGGTTTTCTTCACCAATGACGAATATTTGGCATCGTGTTTTACTATGCCAGCCTGATCGGGAAACTGATCTGCAGGTGATGGGGTGCTTTATCCCGTCATATCATCCAAAATAGATGGTTTGACTCGATAACGTTTTGTTATCCAGTCCGGCCAGCTCAACGCAGTTTTGCGTTCAGTGCTCAAGTACCGTTTCAGTACCTCAGCTATTCCCATTCATCCGGATTGTGCATAATATCATCAGCGTTTTTCTTTTCTTCCGGTGTTGCCCCTCGGTCATTGGCGGCGTTCAGGGCTTCCGGTTCGTCCCGATCGGGTGCGGCGGCTCGCCTTTCCAATTCTTCTTTTCTGTGGTACATTTCAAGTTCACGGCTCTCGATTTTTTCTGTATATTCTGGAATTTTGGTCAATAGTTCTACTTGCTCTATTGCCTTTTCTTGTCCAAATACGTTAAGACGCTTAAAAAACGCATTTAATTTAAGAGTATGAGACTCGGTAAAGTATTCTGGTTCCCAATATTCCATTTTTTCTTTATCAAAATTGGATGCTTTCAAAATATTCACGGGACTTAATAAATCATCAGTGAGCACATTTAATGCAAGTGCAATCTTTTTAATATTGTCTAGTCTTGGCTGCCTTAGATTCCGTTCATATTGTTGAATTGTTACAACAGCAAGACCGGATTTTTCAGCAAGTTGTTTTTGCGTTAATCCTTTGCTTTTTCTGGCTGCTTTAATAAGTTCACCCTCGGTTAATGAATCTTTTTTCATGTCATTTTTTTGTGTAGTAGAAGTTGTAAGATCTTCACGAAATTCATCTGAAGAAAATTCTTGCCAATTAGAGACAAGTTTATATATTGGAATATCAAGAGCAGTTGCCAAGCGTCTAACGGTTTTCATTTTAGGTTGATCTTTTGCGTTTTCGTATTGTGCAACAGTCTGTTGCCTTACTCCTAGACGTTCCCCTAACTCTCTCTGCGACAAACATTTTTGTTCACGGATAGCTTTTAGATTTTCACCAAAAGTCATTTTTTCACCTCGCTTTCGCAATTATACTACCATGAATTAAAAAAAATAACAAGCAAAATACTGTCAAAAGTTATTGACACAATTAAAATACTGTGGTACTATGCAAACAGTAAAAATATTGTGAAAGCGAGGTGAGCAAATGAGAATCGACAGAATCAAATTAATCACAGAACTGGCGAAGCAGGAAATGACGCAGAAAAGACTTGCGGAACTTTCTGGAGTATCCAGAACAACGATTAATTACATCAGAGGAGGCAAAAGCTGCACTTTTGAAACAGCAATGAAGATTGCAAAGGTTTTAAATGTCAATGTGAACGACATTATCGAAGATTAAGCACTGTGGCGGTGCGTGGGTGAGGTCTAAGACCGGAAAGGAACAGAAGCATGACAGATCAGCAGGTATTGAGATACACGCAACTGTGCAAGCGTAGAATGGACATTCTGTTACACTCTGGTGCGTCCTGGTTGCCGGAATACGAAGCAGAGCTTGAAAGCATCGACCAGGAATTAAAAGAGCTGTCAGAGGCAAAAGAAGCAGCACACAGAGCGAGAGAAGAGAAATGTAGAACATAGAGCTATCAGTCAAAAAAGGCTAACAGCTCAGGGCGAGAGAAAGGAGAGTGAAAGCATTGCTGAAGGAGAAAATGTTGAGATATAAAGTGATGGAATTTCACAGACAGCTTACCCGAAACGGTCAGTACATAGCAGCAAAAAGAGTTTTGGGGTTCCTGCAAAAAGAAAGAATCGAATTAGGAATGGATGATGTCGACTGGTTTCTCGAAACGAGTCTTGAAAAATTAGGGTGTAAAATTTTTTACACCCGTAGATATTACACTGCATATGCATATCTGGAAGGAGAGTGAAAGCATGAGAGCAAGAGCGTTACTGATTGAGGCACTTGTGGGGATTGCATCGGCAGCAGTGGCAGCAGGTGCGTTCCTCTGGATGGCAAAGTATACCGTACTGAAAGAGGCGGACATGATCGTCATAGCGGCGTTTTTGTGGCTTTGGGTAGCCTGTAAGCTTCTTGTATGGATGAATCACAGAAATACACACGTAGCATAGGCAAACACCTCACAGGGCAAAATAAAGCTTTACAGAGGCATAACAGAAAGGAGAACAAGCACATGACAATTTTAAAAGTCACATACGGCAACCCGGTAGCGTCCATTAAGGGTATCTGCGAGCATTACCAGATTTCAGACCGAACAGCCAGAATGATCGTTAAAGAGTTGGAACAGGAGCGAGGCAGATACGGAGATTACACCGTGCTGGGTGATGGAGCATTGAAGCGTGTCAATTTCCTGGCATTCACGGATTACTGGCAGTTTAGAAAAATGCTCCAGGACAAGAACGCACGCAAGCACGTACCAGTATACAGTCCGCAGAAGGTAGCAAGAAGTTTAGGTTTTTACGGCGGTGAAACTTATGACGGCTCAGGAAATCCGAGTGGAAATTGAGCGGATCACGGCAGCAGTCAAGCGGCACGAGTGGACACCGGAAGTATTTAAACGCACAGAGGCGATCTTGTACTATCCGGGCGGCGATATCTTCAACACCTTAAGAAGGGAACTGCTGCCGGAAGAATACGAAGCCTTTGACCGTGCGTATTGTAACTATTTCCGACCGGATCTCACAGAGCTGGCGGACTGGATCGGCAGAAAAAGAAAGGAGGAAGCATGGAGACAGAAGAAAGCAGAGATCTTGAAGCAGAAGCAGCGGAGCTTGAGGAAAGAGAGCGAACTCTTGAAGCAAGAAAAAGAGATCTTGAGGCAGAAAAGAAAGCTCTTAGAGCAGAGCAAGAACGATTGAACCGGGAAGGACCGGAACAAAACAAAGAGTTTTGTCATTTAAGTCATTTTTGTCATTCTGTCATAGAGGGTAAAAACAGTAATTCTGCTATTTTTGCTATTTTTGCTCCTATGGTGCGAACACAAAAACAGCTGTGTGAGTTCCCGGTGGATGCCTTGCCGGATAAGATCCGCCCATACATACAAGCAACAGCAGAATCCTTACAAGTTTCTGTTGACATGGTAGCAACGTTTGTAATCGCAATCATCTCTTTATGTGTACAAGGTAAGTATAAAATACAGGTAAAACCGGACTGGGAGGAACCTGTAAACCTCTATGCAGTAGTAGTTATGAGACCATCAGAGAGGAAATCACCAACACTCAAGATGGTATCAGCACCGGTATTTGAATACATGGACGAAGAGAATGAACGCAGACAGCCGGAGATAGCAGAGTATGAAACAAAAAAGAAGATTCTGACTGGTCAAATCAAGAATATCTCTAATAGTATAGCTGGTAGTTATAAGAAAGATAATAGTAAATATACTATGGAGGATATATTAGAGTGCCAGGAAGAACTGAGGAAGCTGGAAGAAGAAGGGATAAGAGAATTAAAGTTAATTGTGGATGATGTAACACCAGAAGCACTGGTAAGTACCATGAAAGAGAATAACGACAGAATCGGTATTGTATCGGCTGAGGGCGGTATTTTCGGTACTATGGCAGGAAGATACAACGATCATACAAACATAGATATCTTTCTGAAAGGTTATTCTGGTGAATACTACTCTACTGCAAGGATAGGCAGACAGGGAAATACATTGAAGCACCCACTTATCACGATTGTACTTGCGGTACAACCTCAAGTTATATGTGACATTATGGATAATAAAGAGTTCTCTGGCAGGGGATTACTTGCAAGATTCCTGTACAGTATACCCAACTCTTTAGTCGGTAGTAGAAAATACCGCACAGAAGCAGTAAATAAAGCTCTTAAGGAAGATTATAACAACTTGATTAAGGATCTGCTTAAGACGAATGAAATGGACTTTGAAAGAACTATACACCTCAGTGAGGAAGCAGACTTGCAAAGTGAGATATACAACCAGCAGATTGAGAGACGTTTAACGGATGATCTGGAACAGATAGAAGAATGGGCGGGGAAGCTTCACGGCAACACCATGCGTATAGCTGCCATCTTCCATATAGTAAAGTATGGATGGGACGCTGTGAACGTACCTCTGGAAGCCGAAACACTGGCAGGAGCTATAAAAGTAGGTCAGTACTATCTTGAGCACTCTATGGCAGCATTTGACATGATGGGGTTATCTGATCCACAAGACGTAAAGGACGCAAAATATATAATTTCACGTATAGAGCAGAATGACAAAACTGACAAAAATGACAAAACTATCCCAAAACGAGAGGTTTTGAGATTATGTCAGCGATTTTCAACAGCAGAAGAGATGGAACCCGGTTTACAAGTTCTGGTTGAGCATGGCTATATTGCAATTCAAAGAGGAAAATCAGGAAAGCGTGGCGGCAGACCATCAGAGCAGATTTACATAAACCCGGCTTACTACCAGTGGAGAGAAGAGCAGAGGAAATAAGGACACGTGACAAATGTGACAAACGTGACAAAATACCAATAATACCAAAAAAGTCAGAATGACAAAACTGACAAAACTGACAAAATTACCCCAAAGAGCAGAATAGCAAAACTAGCAAAACTACCCTTTGGGGAGAAAGAGAGGGGATAACATGGAGAACAGAGAAACACCGTTACCGATGCCAGCAACAGACATGACAGTAAAACTTTTCAGAGCAATGAGCAAAGCAAGCTGGGATCAGGTCAGACGCTTGTACCTGGTGGCATTTGCTGGGATGTTTGCAGACCAGCAGCCAGAACCAGAGCCATACAGAGACCGTACACTTGTTATGCTGATGCATTTGGAAGACCCGGAAGCATGGAAGAAGATTTATACAACGGTTAAAACATTGACAGACGAAGTATTTGAATAAGCACAGGGAGACAATATGGAGAACAGAACAGAAAAGAAAACAGTTTCAACGGTTGACATGACAACAGAAGTTTTTAAGGCGATGAGTCAGGGAAGTGCAAGCAGTATTCGCTGCCTGTATCAGATCGCATTTTCTGGCAGACTGCTGCCGAAGCAGAAACCGGAACAGCACAAAGACAGCACGCTTACCATGTTGCAGCACATTGAAGACCCGGAAGCATGGGAAAAGATTTATAAACTTGTGAATGTGTTGTGGCTCAAGGAAGCTACTTACAGAACCGTAGAGTTAGAAAAAGGAGTGAAGAAAGTATGATGAAGCGAGAGGGAAGCGTGAGAACGCTGGAAATTATCAAAGAATGTGCGGACACCGCAGGAGGGTGCACGATCAGCCTGGAACAGGCAGAGAAAGCAATGGAGATTGAACAGCTTGAGCGAATTGCAGACGCTCTGGAAGGCATTAGCGGACACCTCAGCCGCCTTACAAGCTGTATCGGCAGCAGTGGAGCGTTCTGCATCGCTGGGGACGTTCTGTTGGACAAGGAATAGTAAACACAGAATAGCCGTCCTGCTGTCAGAATAGCACAGGGCGGCGGAAAGGGCAAGGACAAAAAAGATGATGAAAGGCAAGACGATCGTAGACACAGAAAAATTACAGGAGCTTCTGAAGCTGGCAAGAGCGTTTGAGAACCCCTTGGGAGAGGCTGAGAGAGCGACAGAACGAGGAAAATACATGGCTTATCAGTTAAACACGAATCTTAAAGACAAAGCGTCTGATTTTTACAAGCTGTATTCCTGGAATGAAAACACATTAAGAAGCGACATTGCAGCAGAATATGCATATAAGGCACTTGTGAGCGTTATGGAGATGTCAAAGCAGTATAATAAATTATATGAGTTGATTTACAGTCTGGCAATTAGTGAACACGGTAACACGCACGAACAGACAGAGGAAACAAAATAAGTTATCAGTCATAAAGAGTGATCAGGTGCCTTCCTGGGAGCCTTTGGCGGTGCGATCAGGACGCACCGGAGCTGTTGAAGTCGAGGGGAAGTCGAGAAAAGACAAGAAACAAGTGTGAAAAGGTTCACGGTTGTATGCGAGCGTTCGGAAACAATAACGAGCGTTCGCAATGTTCCGGAGCGGAACGAAAGGGGCAGGCGTGCGGATGCTGACCGGGTAAAACACCGACTCAGCGTTCGCAACGTTCCAAAACCACGAATAGAGCTGCTGCCCTTCCGGAACCGTTACCAGAGGCAGACGGACGGCAGCAGGATAGCAAACGAAAGGGGCTGGCAGAAATGGTGGAGACATGCAGGGATTGTCCGGAATGTCAGAGCATAAAAAGGGGTCACCAGAATGGTGACACCTTGCAGAATGCTAACAAATGCTAACGTTGAAAATATAATGGGGGTCGCAAATCGCTATCCCCTTGCCACTGATCGGAAGCAAAAGGGGGATGAACGAAACAGTCACACCTTTGCAGGGGAGTCGAACCGGTCTACCCCCTTGGATGCTAAGAAATACTAAGGTTCTGGCAGGAGATCCCAGAACCGGAAAGGAGAGGCTAGTGGGTGCAAAAATAAAGATCAGCTACGAGAAACCGGAAGAGTTGAAGCAGATCGTTACCATGCTGTCACCTGTCATGCGTTCATGCAAGGTCGCAAAAGGGCAGCAAGGACGTTATAAAAAGGCTTATGTGGAAATAGAGGGCATAGCGGATAAGATGCCGCAGGAAAGCGAATAATAAACAGGAGAGCAGCCGGAAAAGCTGCTTTCTTTCTGTAAAATAATACGTGTAATAAGTATAAAATATCTTGACAATACGTGTAACACGTACTATAATAGACGGTGTAAGGGAGGTGAACAAGGGAGATACATATGCGTTACAGAGAAATTGACAAGATACTGAGGGCTGACGGTTGGTGTGAAGTGAAACAAGTTGGATCACATCACCAATACAAACACCCGACTAAACCGGGAAAGGTTACAGTACCGGGACACGCTGGAAAAGACCTGAACCCGACAACGGTAAAATCAATCTTGAAACAGGCGGGGCTGGCATAAGCCCCAGCCTCCCCAAGAAAAGGAGTGATGATAGATGAAATTAGTTTACCCGGCATTATTTACACCTTTTGAGGATGGCAGCGGCGGCTATACGGTGGAATTTCCAGACCTTCCGGGATGTGTGACCGAGGGCGAGGACATGGCAGAAGCCTTATTCATGGCAGAAGATGCGGCGAGTGGCTGGGTTCTGACCGAGCTGGAAGACGGCAACCCGGTGCCTCATGCCTCACAGATCCAGGACGTGGAAGCCGAAGCAGGGAAGTTTGTCAGCCTGGTTGCCCTGGATATGGACGCATACACAGCAAAATACGGCAGTAATGCCGTAAAGAAAACCCTTACAATTCCGGCATGGCTCAACACTTTTGTGGAGCAGAACGGCATAAGCTGTTCTAAGGTGCTGCAAGAAGCACTTGGAAAAATGGCACAGGCAAGACAATAAAGACTTGCACAGAACCGCTAAATCCGTTATGATAGAGGCAGAAGTACCCCGGTTATACGGCACAGAGCCATAAACGGAAGCTTGAAAAGCGTGGGAACGGACAGGACTCGAACAGAGTCGGTTTGTTCCTGCGTTTTTTTTGTTTCCGTGCCGGGGCAATATTACAGATCAGAAAGGACAAGGTAGAGACTATGACAAACGAGATGCTTACAAGAGAAGTAGCGAACATTTCAACAGACGTACTCAGCGGATTAGGCAAGCTGGTAAGTGCATATAAAGCATATACGGATACACTGGCGGCAGTACAAAGCCAAATCGAATACACGAAAGAGTATAAAGAGAAGCAGACGCAGACGGCAAGAGAGAATCTTGTCAGAAAGACCGCCGGAACGTGCAACACAATCAAGATTCAGCTTGAAAGCCTTGAAGACACCGTGAACAGTCTGGATCAGACACTCAGCGTTGCGGATCCGGAACTCATGCCGTGCGTGGGACTCCTGGCAAACAGTCCGGAAGCACTGTCTTTGGAGCTGATCGGAAGCGTAGCGGAGAAGTTCAAGGGTAACAGGCTTGCGCTCCTGGCATTGGCAGCAGTCGCGAAGGAGAATAACAAGAGCTTCCTGGAAGGAAAAGCCGTGGATGGAACAGGAGCGGTCAAACAGATAAGGAACAAGTTTGATATGCTGGCAGACGGCTACCCGAAAACGCTTCACATGTTGCCGGAAGTAAAAAACGACCTGGTGAAGCTGTGCGAAGCATACGGGCATGAGATCGGGGACGTGGCAGACACTTATCTTGGTGCAGATTATGGCGAAATTGTCAACTTGATCATGAGAGAGGCAGCCGGTTTATAAGCCGATCAGAACTGCAGAACAGCTCCGGACAGAAGTTCCGGAGCTTTCTTTATATGCGGAGGTGGCGAACATGGGAGAGGAAAACGTGACAAACGAGCAGCTTGTGGCACGGATCCAGGCAGGCCTGGACGTTCCAGGCAATATGCTGAGGCTCTGGCAGCAGAACCGGGGATTTATTGCACTGGTGGCAAAGAATTACCAGGCATTTGAGGACATAGAGGACTTAAAACAGGAGGGATACATAGGACTGTGCAGGGCGGTAGATGAGTATAAACCGCAGGAGGGCATAGCTTTTATGACCTATGCTGGTTACTGGATCCGGCAGCAAATGCAGAGATATGTAGAAAACTGTAGTTCTGTGATTCGTGTTCCGTCCCATGCCAGGGCAAAGGCTCACCAGTATGAAAAAATAGTGGACAGTCACCGGAAAGAATACGGCTGTAAGCCAACAAATGACCAGCTACGGCGGTATTTTGGTGATATACAGAGCAATACTATAGAACTTGCCAGAAGTGCCAGCACGGGCAGGATACGAAGCCTTGATGCAATCGTGGGAGAGGATGAAGACTGCACGGCGGGTGACCTGCTGCCGGGATCGGATGACGTTGAGGGGGACGTGCTGGACAGGGTAGAGCAGGAAGAGCTGAGGGCGGTACTGTGGGGAACGGTGGACACACTGCCGGAGAAACAGGCAGAAACTATCCGGATGCGGTACCGGCAGAGCCGCACACTCAAACAGATCGGCGAAGAACTAGGCTGTTCGGTGGAGATGGCAAGGACGCACGAGAGAAAGGCACTCAGGGAGCTTAGAAAGCCATCAAGGGCGAAGAAGCTCAAGCCGTTCTTTCCGGAAGCAGAACGGCAGCGGATCTATTCCAGGGCGATCAGCGGCACCGGCTTGACCAGCTTTGAACATTCCTGGACAAGTGCCACGGAGAGGGAGGCGTTACAAGGATTGTAATTATTTCGCCCCTTTTCTGCCCCTTTTCGAGAAATTTGGAGAGGGAAAACGGCGAGAATCCAGTGTTTCTGCGGCTTTCCGGGTTTTCTCAGAAAGTCCGGTCTGCGGCAGCCCAAAAGTCCCAAAATTTGGGACTTTTTGTTTTATATTGATATAGTTTATTTAAACAATTTTATTTAGGAAATGCCAGCATTAGAGGAAAATGATTTTAAGTGATAGAGATAGGATTTTTTTAGAAAATAATATAACAGATATTGATAAATGGATTCTTCAGGGAAAGGTCAGACAAATATTGGATGCTATTGGGGATTGTATTGATAGAAAAGGATTTGCACCACCAGATTATTATGATTACAATGAGTTTGGACGAGAAGCTCAGAAAGTATATGATAGAATTTATGAAAATAACTGTATTTGATTAAAGGAGTATAGTACGCAGAGATGCGTGCTATTTTTATACTTATGCTGATAAAAATCGCCTTGCAGGAAGATGAGAGATAAAAGTAAAATGAGAGATAGATTTGTTAAGAAATATACGGCGAATATTCTTGACGTAAAAATACTGTATGTGTAAAATGAAGAAAATGGAAACGTGAATAAAACATAAAAACAAACTATGAAAAAGAACAGGAGAAGAAAATGAAGCAATTATGGAAAAAATTTGATAAATTGACGGAAATTTGTTATATGAGTGAGCTGGAGGATAACTGTCCTCAGTGGGATGAGGCTTATGAAGTCTTCAAACAACTTGTTGCACAGGGAAGAGAAAAAGATCCGCAGTATGCAGCTGAGATCCTGAAAATGGATGATGCTACGGATTTTGCGTATGGTGTGGCAGACTGGATCGAGGATTATCTGGACGAGCTGGATGCAAGGGAAGAACATGAAAAATTAATGGAAAGATGTGAGGAACTGTTGAATCTGTTCCAGTGGCAGGAAGTATATCCGGGGGATTTGAAGTTTCGGATCGCTTCAGCTCTGGCTGCGGAAGATAAAAAGGAAGAAGCACTGAAATTCTGTGAGAAATGGTATGCAGAAGATCAGCATGAGATGGCTGCAACAGCTCTTGTGTACGCAAAAATGACCCTGAAAGATCTGGAAGGGGCGGAGGACGTTGTAAGAAAATATATTTCAGAAGATACGCCTTGTACAGATGAGAATGATATTCTGTTTATGGCGGCGGCTGATCTGTATCTTGTAAACGGAAAGGAAAAAGAGCGGATGGCAGTTACGGAAGCTCTGCAGAAATACGAACAGGAGTTAGAGGGATATTCGGAAGATATGGAAAGCGATATTTCTTTTGAACTGCCTTTCGAATAAGAAAAAGAGGCTGGAGGAAAAGAAGGATGCAACTGGCATATGTTTTTCTTGGATATTTTTTGGGGAGCATGTTGTTTGGATATCGCATCACATGGCTGTTGAAAGGCGTTGATATCAGAAAACTTGCAGAGGATGAAAATCCGGGAACGTATAATGCATTTGTGTTTGGCGGATTCTGGTGCGGGATTCTGACATTGCTGGCGGATATGGGCAAGGGATATTTGCCGGTGATACTGTATCGTCAGAATTATAGTACAGAGGAGCTGATCTTTGCTCTTGTGATGGCGGCACCGGTGTTTGGACATGCCTTCTCAATTTTTCACGGAAGAAAAGGTGGAAAGGGAATTGCAGTTTCTTTTGGGGTACTGCTGGCGTTGTTTCCAATCTGGAAACCGGTGCTTTTGCTGGCGTTTTTTTATATCTTATTTTCGGTGGTTTTTAAGATCCGTTCACATCGCAGACGTTCAATTGTGACTTTTGGCTGTTTTTGTGTCGGCTGCCTGTCTCTGGTTCCCATACCTGCGATTCTTTTAGGATGTGTCCTGATTTCGTGTATTGTGATCTATAAGCATCATCTGATGGAGGAGAAATCAAATGAAAGTGCTAATCTTATCCTGTAATACAGGCGGCGGACATAATGCGGCGGCACAGGCGATCGCAGAAGCAATCCGTGAGCATGGTGACTGTGCAGAAGTGCTGGATTATCTGTCTCTTGCCGGAAATGGAGTATCGAAACTGGTCGGGGATGGTTATGTGAAGGTTGTTAAAAAAGCACCGGCCATGTTTGGCGTGGCGTATAAACTTGGAATGGTGGTAAGTCGATTGATGAAAAAATCTCCGGTGTATTATGCAAATGCCAGAATGGCACGCTATCTGGAAGAATATCTTCAGGAAAATCCGGTGGATGCGATCGTTATGCCACATCTTTATCCGGCAGAAACGATTACTTATATGCGAAGAAATGGGTTTGCTTTGCCGCTTACGGTGGCCGTGATGACAGACTACACCTGTATCCCGTTCTGGGAAGAAACCGACTGCGACTATTATATTACACCGCATAAAAAACTGCATCCGGAGATCATAAAAAGAGGAATTCCGGCATATAAACTGAAAGCGTTTGGTATTCCGGTATCCAGGCAGTGCCGGGAGGATATTTCCAGAGAACAGGCACGCGATATGCTTGGACTGGAGCAGGAAAAGAAATATTTTCTGCTGGCGGCAGGAAGTATGGGAACAAAAGCAATCGTGCATATCCTGGAACTTTTGCTGGCAATGCGAAGCAAAAAGGAAAATCTTGTGGTCATCTGTGGAAGCAACCAGAAGTTAAAGAAAAAGCTTCAGCAGAAATATAAAAACAGAAAAGAGGTAAGGCTTGTCGGTTACACAAAAAAGATGCCTCTTTATCTGAAAGCCTGTGATGTGATCTTTACGAAACCGGGAGGACTGACTTCTACCGAAGCGGCAGTCAGTGGTATCCCAATCGTGCATATCCGGCCGATTCCGGGATGTGAGACGGAAAACAGGAGATTTTTCCGGATGCTTGGAATGAGCGTTTCCGGAAAGACAGCGATTGGTCAGGTGGTAAGCGGTGTGCGTCTGATCCACGATGAAAAAAAGGTAAAACGGATGCTGGAGGCTCAAAAAAGAGAAATAAATCCGGATGCTTCCGAAGAATTGTACTATTTTTTGAACGCAGAGAACCATTCCCCCGCTTCAAGTGTGCAGAGCACTAAGCGGTGAGCAAGTAGCGAAGCGGAGTGTGAATGTCCGCTTTACAGAAAATACGAAAAAAATGCACAAATAAGAGCCGAAAAGAATTTGATTTTTGGTTAATCGTTTTGTTATATAACGATTATAATATAGGCGTAACAAGAAAGAACTTAACAAAACCTCTTTGTTGAAGGCTGCTAAGAAATCAGATTTTTGGAGGAAAAGATAAATGAATACTTTAAAAGCTGAAAAAAGAAGCACAGATGAAAAAGCAAAGAAACTAAGAAGAGAAGGATTTGTTACTGGTAACTTATTTGGCAGAGAGATAGAAAATTCTATCATGCTGAAGCTGAGTAAGAAAGATGTAGAGCAGTTGCTCAAAGTAGATAACAAAGGTAGTCAGGTTATGCTGGAAGTAGACGGCAAACAGTATGATGCCCTGATCAAAGACATTCAGTACAATGCAATGGCAAGAAGAGTGGATGAGATTGATTTCCAGGCTCTGGTAAGCAATGAAAAAGTTCATTCCGTTGCAGAAGTCATTCTGGTAAATGCAGAGAAAGTTGCAAGCGGTGTTGTACAGGAAGGTTTAAGTGAGATCGCATACAAAGCATTGCCGGCAGCACTGGTTGATAAAGTAAAAGTAGATGTTGGAAATATGAAAGTCGGCGATACGATCCGTGTAAAGGATCTGGAGATTGCAAAAGATAAAGAGATTGATCTGTCAACCGATCCGGAAGCAGTTGTGGCAACGGTAACAGCCGTACATAATGTTGTACCGGAGACAGAGACAGCAGAAGAATAAAATAAAAAGTGGTATAAGAAATAAAAAGCGAAAGGCATCCGTTCTTAAGAATCAGAGAAAATCTGAAGAAAGAACGGATGTTTTTTTGCTTGAAAAAGAAGGGAAAAGAGTCCAGATGCTTTTTGAGGGATTGAGGTAGCAAAAAGCAGGCAGCTGTGCTATACTCTTAGCAGGAGAAGAATAGTAGAAAACAAAAATTTCGGTTGGATGGATTTTCTGCTGTGATATAGAAATGGGAAGCTTATTCAATCAAGAGAAAAGGGAAGTGTCAGAAGAACGGAGGAATAAAACATACAATGAACATATTTCAGGGATTTCGAAAGCTGCTGTTCTGTGTAATAGCAGCATGTACGGGGATGGTTGTCGGATATCAGCTGAGCCGTGTACTGTTCGCAAATGTGAGACTGTGTCTCGGAATCGGTGCAGTCTGTGCGGTGATCCTGGGTATACTGGCTTTTCGGTTTTACCGGGCGGGGCTGTTTCTGGTCTGTGCAGTACTGATGTTTTTTGTTATAAAGACGCTGCTGCACCGGGAAGACTGGTGGGTATATCCGGTTTCATCACTTGCGGCACTGGCAGCAGGCTACAGTGTTTTTCTGCTTGAAAAACCGGCAGAAAATATTTCAGAGACATCGGATGTTACAGAAGAAAAGGGAAAAGATAAGAGAGAGAAAAAAAGTCACAGAAAAAGAGAAGCAGATGAACAGAAGGAACGTCATGCACGTCGCAGACAGGCAAGAAGCTGAAAAACCAGCGTTCTGTGAATGTGGTTTTTCAGTACAAAGAGCGTTTCAGGAAGGAGTTTCTTGTGAAATTTGATATGCATTGCCATACAAAAGAGGGATCTTTGGATGGAAAAGTCGAAATTGAAGAATATATTCGCATTTTGAAGGAAAAAGGTTATCAGGGAATGTTGGTATCTGACCATAATTCTTATAATGGTTACAGATACTGGAGAGATCACATCAAAGGAAAAAAGTATACGGACTTCGTAGTGCTGAAGGGAATTGAGTATGATACAAACAATGCAGGACATTTTCTGGTAATTCTGCCGGAAGGTGTAAAGCCGCGTATTTTGGAAATGCGGGGGATGCCGGTAGAATTGCTGACCAGGGTCGTACATGCTTACGGAGGAATTCTCGGACCGGCACATCCGTTTGGAGAGAAATATTTAAGTTTTGGAAGTTCTAAGAAATATCAGCGGAATCCGAAGATCATGCAGGAGTTTGATTTCCTTGAGGCATACAATTCCTGTGAAGTGGAAGAACGGAATCAGGAAGCAAAGAAGGCGGCCAGAAAGTACTTTCTGGCAGAGTTTGGCGGCAGTGATTCTCACAAAGCGGACTGCATTGGAACGGCATATACAGAATTTCGTGAACCGATCCATACAGAATCCGATCTGATCGAGCAAGTGAAACGCAGAGCACCGATTAAGGCAGGCGGCACGTATTATCATGGTACGACCAAAGAAAAAATCGGCAAGGCGAACGATCTGCTGTTGTATTCTTTCTGGGTCTACAACAAAGTGGCCGGTTTTGCCAAATACAACAAACGCAGAAAGCAGCGAAAATATCTTCCGCTTTCCATCAGTGGCGGTCAGGGATTATACGATCCGGCCAGTCAGAAAGTTCCGCATTGAGAATGGCAGTAAACATCCGGTTTTTGACACCAGGATTTTCCAGGTTCAACTGACGCAGAAGCTGTTTGCTGTACTCGCGGCGTGTATGTCCGTCAGCCGGACAGGGACTTTTGGCAACCGGGAGCTGATATTTATGCCAGAATCCGATCACATCCGCTTCATCGACAAAAAACAGCGGACGGATCACAGTCAGATCCATTTGATCTAAATATGTTTTCGGTGGGAACGAGTAAAAGCGTCCTTCATAAAGAAGAGACAGAAGCATAGTCTCGATCACATCATCCTTATGATGTGCGTAGGCGATCTTATTGCAGCCAAGTTCTTTGATGGCAGCATTGAGAGCGCCTTTTCTCATTTTAGCACACAAAGAACATGGGTTGTTTTCACGGCGTTCTTCAAAAATGATCCGGGCAATCTGTGTATCCACGATTTTATAGGGAATTTCAAGCGTCCGGCACATTCTTTTGATTGGCTCCAAATCAAGATTCTGGAAACCAAGGTTCACGGTGATGGCAGTCAGATCAAACGATTTCGGATAAAAGCGTTTCAGGCCATAGAGTGCACACAGAAGCGTCAGGCTGTCTTTTCCTCCGGAAATGCCGACTGCGATGTGGTCGCCTTCGTCGATCATCTGGTAAGTATCGACTGCCTGACGGGTGAGACTTAATAATTTCTGATATTTCATAGCTATACTCCTTCAATATTCGACTGAAATAATATGATGATGTGGGTGTCAAAAGTCTCCAACTATGATGCCTTACGAATTGTTCTGTACTTCGCACTTTCAAAATTCTGGCATCATGGAATAACAAAACCATACCTTATAAATGAGAAAAAGTCAACGATTGCAATTCATATCCAGAGTCGGTATAATAAAATAAATCAGGGAACAAATGGAGAAAAAATGGATGCATCCATTTTTATATCGACAGGTTCTGCTAAATGATAAAAAGCCTGGGGAATGTGTCAGACTATGGAGAAGAAAGGCAGGAGATGAAAATGTGTCAGTATGACAGAGAATCAAAAAAAGCGGAAGAATTTATCAATCACGAGGAGATTCTTGAGACGCTTCGCTATGCGGAAGAAAATAAGCATAATGAAGCTCTGATCGCTCAGATCCTTGAGAAAGCAAAAAAGAGAAAGGGACTGGAACACAGGGAGGCGATGGTGCTTCTGGACTGTGATATCGAGGAGAAAAATCAGGAGATCTACGCTCTTGCAGAGCAGATCAAGAAGGATTTTTACGGCAATCGAATTGTTATGTTCGCACCGCTGTATTTATCAAATTATTGTGTGAATGGATGCGTATACTGTCCATATCATGCAAAGAATAAGCATATCAGCCGCAAAAAGCTGACACAGGAAGAGATCCGAAAAGAAGTGATCGCACTCCAGGATATGGGGCATAAGCGTCTGGCACTGGAGACAGGGGAGGATCCAGTCAACAATCCGATCGAATATGTGCTGGAAAGTATCAAGACGATTTACAGCATCAAACATAAAAACGGAGCGATCCGCCGAGTGAATGTAAACATTGCTGCGACAACGGTGGAAAATTACCGGAAACTGAAAGAGGCAGGAATCGGAACTTATATTCTTTTTCAGGAGACCTATCATAAAGAAAGTTATGAAAAACTGCATCCGACCGGACCGAAGCACAATTACGCTTACCATACTGAGGCGATGGACCGTGCCATGGAGGGAGGGATTGACGATGTAGGCATCGGTGTACTGTTTGGGCTGGAATTGTACCGTTATGAATTTGCAGGACTTCTGATGCACGCAGAACACCTTGAGGCGGTACATGGTGTGGGACCGCATACGATCAGCGTGCCGCGTATCCGCAGAGCCGATGACATTGATCCGGAGACCTTTGATAATGGCATTGACGATGATACGTTTGCAAAGATTGTGGCATGTATCCGTATTTCTGTTCCGTACACCGGCATGATCGTCTCTACGAGAGAAAGTCAGGCCTGTCGTGAACGGGTGCTGCATCTTGGTGTATCACAGATCAGCGGCGGTTCCAGAACGAGCGTTGGCGGTTATGTAGAACCGGAAGCGGAAGATGATAATTCTGCACAGTTTGATGTCAGTGATAATCGATCCCTGGATGAGGTTGTAAACTGGCTGATGCACCTTGGTTATATTCCGAGTTTCTGTACCGCATGTTATCGCGAAGGAAGAACGGGAGACCGTTTTATGAGCCTGTGCAAGAGCGGTCAGATCCAGAACTGCTGTCATCCGAATGCATTGATGACATTAAAAGAATATCTGATGGATTATGCATCAGAAGATACCAGAAAAATCGGTCTGAAACTGATCGAGAAAGAGATTCCGAATGTACCAAGAGAAAAGACAAGAGAGATACTGGAGTACCACTTAAAAGAGATTGAAGACGGTCAGAGAGATTTTCGTTTTTAATGCAAGAGTGTCGGGAGGAAGAAGCCTATGAGTCTGAATGCAACGCCGGCGTCAGAACGTATCCATATCGGGATTTTCGGCAAACGAAATGCCGGAAAATCAAGCCTGATCAATGCACTGACCGGACAGAATCTGGCAATCGTATCCGATGTTTCCGGGACAACGACAGATCCGGTTTATAAAGCGATGGAGCTTCTGCCGTTAGGTCCGGTGGTACTGATCGACACGCCGGGAATCGATGATGAAGGTGAGCTTGGAAAGCTTCGAGTAAAGAAAAGTTATCAGGTGTTAAATAAGACAGATATTGTACTCCTTGTGTGCAGTGCAGTTGAGGGGATTACAGAAGAAGAGCAGAAATTACTGAAGCAGATCGAAAAAAAGCAGATACCCTGTATCCTTGTCATGAATAAGGCGGATCTGCTGGAAGAGTGTCAAAAAGGGCAGCAGTTCAAAGAGAGAGCAGAAAATGCTGCATCTGTGAGAGGACAGAAGATTCCGGTATTGTGGGTCAGTGCTGCAAAAAATCTTCAGATCCGTGAACTGAAAGAAAAGATTGCTTCCGGAATAGAACAGAAAAAGCCAGAATATCCTTTGGTAGAGGATCTACTTGAGATGGGAGATTTTGCAGTCCTGGTTGTGCCGATTGATAAGGCGGCTCCGAAAGGCAGGCTGATCCTGCCGCAGCAGCAGACAATTCGCGGCGTGCTGGAAGCAGGTGCAACAGCGGTTGTGGTAAGAGACGATGAGCTTTGTGATACGCTCCAGAATCTTGGAAAAAAGCCAAAGCTTGTAATCACGGACAGTCAGGTGTTTGGCAAAGTGGCAAAAGAAATACCGTCAGATGTAATGTTGACTTCATTTTCCATTCTTTTTGCACGCTACAAAGGCGAGCTGGAAGTACAGGTACGTGGAGCAAAAGCTCTGGATCATCTGAAAAATGGTGATAAAGTGCTGATCTGTGAGGGATGTACGCATCATCGCCAGTGTGGTGATATCGGGACAGAGAAGCTTCCGAACTGGATTCGCAAACACACCGGGCAGGAGATAGAGTTTCATTTTACAAGCGGCACGGAGTTTCCGATGGATCTGTCAGAATACAGAATGATCATTCACTGCGGCGGCTGCATGCTCAACGAGCGGGAAATGAAATACCGGATCGCCTGTGCACAGGATGCTGGTATTCCAATCACCAATTATGGCGTGGCGATCGCTTATATGAATGGGATTTTGAAAAGAAGTGTGGAAGTTTTTCCGAAAATATGGAAAACACTATAGTAATAGAGATAAGTATTTTTTCGAGTCGAACGCACATTCTACACAAGAAGCAGGTTTCTCGATCTGAGATCCCTGCTTCTTGTTGTTTTTTACCTGTAAATACCGTATACCTGTTTAAGAATGTATCTGGCATACTTACTGTGAGGTGCACGTCTATACATCACATGATATATTTTTCTGTGCACATTTGAGGTATGATTTAGAAACCTGCTTCTTTGAGCACTTTCTCAGCTGCTGCGGTGTCGTTGGTAACACACAGAACAGCGTAGTTTCCGGAAGTCTTGATGATCGCATTGTCCAGGTTCTTTACTTCATCTGCGTTGTAGGAAGAGTAAAGATCGGACTGATTTTTTACACGTGTTTCAAAAAGTCCTTTTACTTCTGAAACATAAGAGCTGTCGCTGCATTTGATGACAACAGCTTCGCATGCAGTAGCACCGGTACCGACGTAAGCAGCACAGGAATCAATTTTGGAAGTGTCTACCAGGTAAGTGGAAGCCAGGATATCTTCGGAAATAGAAGAAAGGGTGTCTCCGCTTGCTGTTTTGGAAAGATCTTCTGCAAGTTTTGCAGGGTCTGCTGTGACTTCTTTGCCGGAACCGCCGCATCCGGTCAGCATGACACCGATCATAGCGATGGTCACAAGAAGTGTGATGAGTTTTTTCATGGTTTCTAATCTCCTTTGTTTTATATTTTATTAATGTGAGAACAGACTTTCATCTGCCTCAAATAATGTTCCGAAAACGGACAACCTGAAAAAATCATACCGTTTCGGAAACATGATTTCTGTATGCTCTGCCAGGTTACAAAGAAGCACCGGAAGCAGTTTCACTCTCAGATGCAGTTTCGCTTTCAGAATCACTGGAACTGCTGTCAGCTGTCACATAATGCGTGTGCAGATAATCCAGCCATTTTGCACAGTATTCCGGATACATATGGATACCGTCGCTGGTAGCATCGGCGGCAAGTGCACCGTTTCCGTTGGATAACACTTCGTTTGGATTCAGATAATAATAACCATTGGCACTGCAGATCTCAAGGATAATCTGGTTGACCGTGTCAATGTTAGTGTTGTTTACATAGTCGCCGGTCTGAACTTTGGCTTCCTCCACGTATGGCACGGCACTGACATAAAAAATGGCATTCGGCATCAGTTTGCGGAGTTCTGCAAGACATTTTGTATAATTCTTGCGGAATTCTTCAAAATCTGGATAACCAAGGTCGTTGGTACCGATCATGATGTACATTTTTTTGAAAGAATTGTTTTTCAGTGCCTGTATTACGGTTACATTTCCACTGGCAGTAGATATGTACGGTGTCTCAAAAATATCCGTGCAGTTCATGCCGACACCGGTCAGGAACGTTCCCTGCGTAATGCCGGACTGCATATGGAATCCCTCGACTCTGGAATCACCGATAAATACAGCATCAGAAAAGTAAGAATCATCCACCGGCGTTGCCTGTTTTTTTACAATGCATCTGTCGTCCACAGTAACGGAAGAAGTGGAGGCAGATCCGGATCCGTTTACAAATGGTGTGACGTTGGCAGGATATTTGGAAGCGGTTTCCGATGAAGTCTCACTTTCTGCCGTAGCTTCGTCCTGATTCTGAAAATCACTGGAAGAGAATATTTTGTTGAGTTGCTCATCTACCTGCTTGTTTATGCCGCCTTTGGAAGCGATATTGATGATCAGACGACCTTCAAAAACAACTAAAAACGCAAAGACAAGCAGGAGCATATTAAGAAAGCGGGCGGTTTTACGCGGCTTTCGTCTTTTCTGCTGTACCATAATGTCCCCTCTTAATCTTAAAGTATAAAGTATTGTAAAATAATAATATTGTCTTTTCTCCTCCTATATTATATAATAAACCCGATAATTGTAAATAGTTTTTTTAGACGGGAGTTTTTAATTATGGTTTTCAGCAGTCTGTTGTTTCTGTTCCGGTTTCTGCCGGCAGTACTGATCCTCTACTATATAGCACCGCGAAAGCTTCGGAATGTCATTCTGCTGCTCTTCAGCCTGTTTTTTTATGCGTGGGGCGAACCGAAGTATGTATTTCTGATGCTTTTTACGATCACCATGGATTTCTTCATCGGAAAAGGGATCGACAAAGCGAAAAAGGAAGGCAATCAGAAAAAGGCGAAGCGTTTTCTTATGACTTCAATCCTTGTGGATCTTTCCATCCTTGGATTTTTTAAATATGCGGACTTCCTCATCGGGACGGTCAATACATTAACCGGTGCGGGAATACCACTGCTTGGGATACCGCTGCCGATCGGTATTTCTTTTTTTACGTTTCAGACAATGTCATACACGATTGATGTATACAAGGGAAGCACGGAGGTTCAGAAAAACTGGATCAAGTATGGCACTTATGTTTCCATGTTTCCGCAGCTGATCGCAGGACCGATCGTGCAGTACAAAACGATCGCAGAGCAGATGGAGCACAGAAAGGAAAATACTTCCGATTTTTCAGAAGGTATTCATCGTTTTATGATCGGACTTGGCAAAAAAGTCCTGATCGCAAACAACATCGGTGCACTCTGGGATGCCATTGCAGTACTTCCGGTCGATGGACTGGCAGCAGGTACGGCATGGCTTGGGGCACTGGCTTATACGTTCCAGATCTACTTTGATTTCTCAGGATATTCGGATATGGCGATCGGGCTTGGAAAGATGTTCGGTTTCCATTTCCTTGAGAACTTCAATTATCCGTATATTTCAAAGAGTATCACGGAATTCTGGAGAAGATGGCATATTTCCCTAAGTTCCTGGTTTAAAGAATACGTTTACATTCCGCTTGGCGGCAACCGCTGTAAGATCGCAAAGCAGATCCGCAACATTCTGGTTGTCTGGATGCTGACCGGAATCTGGCACGGGGCGAACTGGAATTATGTTCTCTGGGGCTGCTACTACGGAGCACTTCTGCTGATCGAAAAGCTGGTGCTGAAAAAGGTGCTGAACCGTCTTCCTGGAATCATTCAGCGGATTTACACCATGTTTTTTGTGGTGATCGGCTGGATCATTTTCAAATGCGAAGATATGGCATATGGGATCTCGTATCTGAAAGCCATGTTTGGCGGATTCAGACAGGGCCTGTGGAATAACGAGACACTCTACCTGCTTGGTAATTATGCCGTCCTGTTTGTTCTGGCGATCCTCGGTTCGACGATGTTGCCAAAGAAAGCAGCCGGCGTTGTGCTTGGCGGCAGAAAGCGGACCTGGGCGGAAAATGTGATCTACATTGCATTTTATGCGGTGATCTTCTTTGTGTCAGTCGCTTATCTGGTAGATGCAACGTACAATCCGTTTTTATATTTTAGATTTTAATGATGTTTATAGAATTGTGAGAGTACGAAGTACGGAACAATTCGTAGGCATCTTTGTACATTAACATAACATCTTTAAACAGGGAAACAGAATGGAGAGAATATATGACTACAAAAAAGCAGAATATAGCAGTGATCGCTGTGTTTCTGTGCATGGTCTTCGGAATGACAATCTGGACGATGGTCACGCCTTCCAGAGAATTTTCGGAGAGGGAGAACAGAGCACTGGCACAGATGCCGGAAGCATCGGTTGAAAGCTGCTTTTCCGGAAAATTTGAAAAAGATTTTGAAACGTATCTGACGGATCAGTTCCCGATGCGGGATGGCTGGATCAGTGCAAAGACTGCGATCGAGAAGGCAACTTTTAAAACAGAGAGCAAGGATATATATTTTGCAGACGATGATTATCTGATCGAGGCACATTCCAAAAGCTTTACGGCACCGAGTGCAAATGCCAATATCGGTTACCTGAAAAATTTCATGGAAACGTGTGTGGAAACATACGGCAAAGACCATGCAACAGCGATGGTTGTGCCGAATGCAGTGGACATTCTGAGAGATCATCTGCCGAAATATGCATCTCCGTACGATGAAGAAGTCTACCTTCAGAAAGTTGCGGATGCAATGCCGGAAGGCACCTGGTTTGACAGCGGAAGTGTTCTGCGTGAGCATAAGAATATTCAGCTTTATTACCGCACAGACCACCACTGGACCACGGAAGCAGCATATTATGTGTATGCGGCATGGGCAGAAGAAAAGGGACTTTCTCCGCTTGCACTGTCTGATTATAAAAAGAAGACGCTCACAGATGGATTCTTCGGCACGGTTGATGCCAAGGTCGGCGGACGCAACCGCAGCGATACGATCCATGTTTATATTCCGAAGAAAAAGGAAAAATATCAGGTAAATTATGTGGCGAAAAACGAGACGGCAGATGATATTTATCAGTATGATTATCTGAAAATAAGAGACAAATACAGCGTTTATTTTGGCGGAAATCAGAGTCTGGTGGAAGTAAAGACAGACAGCAAGAGCAAACGGAAGCTTCTGGTCGTGCAGGATTCTTACGCACACTGTTTTATTCCGTTTACGCTGCATGATTTTAAAGAAGTCGATTTTGTGGATCTTCGCTATTACAGCGAAAGTCTCAAAGAATATATGGAAAAGGGCGATTATACGGATGTTCTGTTTCTGTATAATGCGGCCGGATTTGCAGAGGACAACAGTCTGATCAAACTTGGAAACTGAAAACGGGGTAAAAAAGACAGGAGGAAATGGCATGAGCTATGCAGATAAAGTATTTAAGGGAATGTGCAGAGATATTCTGGATAACGGAGTGAGCACAGAAGGAGAAAAGGTGCGTCCGGTCTGGGAGGACACGAATGAGTCGGCGTACACGATCAAGAAATTCGGCGTGGTCAACCGTTACGATCTGCGAAAAGAATTTCCGGCACTGACGCTTCGAAGAACGGCATTGAAAAGTGCGTTTGATGAACTTCTGTGGATCTGGCAGAAAAAGTCCAACAATGTGCATGACCTGAATTCTCACATCTGGGACGCATGGGCAGATGAGGACGGCTCGATCGGAAAGGCTTACGGCTATCAGCTCGGCGTGAAGCATCAGTACAAAGAAGGCGAGATGGATCAGGTGGACCGTGTAATCTACGATCTGAAGAATAATCCGTACAGCCGCCGGATCATGACCAATATTTATGTGCATCAGGATCTGCATGAGATGAATCTTTATCCTTGTGCCTACAGCATGACGTTCAATGTGACACAGAAAAAGGGAGAGGATAAGCTGACGCTCAATGCCATTTTAAACCAGAGATCGAACGATGTGCTGACGGCAAACAACTGGAATGTGGCACAGTATGCCCTGCTTGTGCATATGCTGGCACAGGTGTGTGATATGTACGTCGGCGAGCTGGTGCATGTGATCGCAGATGCCCATATTTATGACCGACATATTCCGCTGATCGAGGAACTGATCACAAGAGAAGAGCATCCGGCTCCGAAAGTATGGCTGAACCCGGAGAAAAAAGATTTCTATGAATTTACAGTGGATGATCTGCATGTAGAAGATTACGTAACCGGACCGCAGATCAAACATATACCGGTTGCAGTGTAAAAGCTGGCATGACAGAATACATTTACCGGATAAAAAAGTGTAAAGAATGAGAAAAGAGGAGGATAAGTAAGATGAATTTGATTGCTGCTGTGGATAAGAACTGGGCGATCGGCAAGAACAATGAACTGCTGGTCAGTATTCCGAACGATATGAAGATGTTCCGTCAGATGACAACCGGAAAAGTAGTTGTGATGGGCAGAAAGACACTGGAGAGTTTTCCGAACGGACTGCCGCTCAAAAACAGAGTCAACATTGTCCTGACGAAAAATCAGAATTATCAGGTCAAAGGTGCCATCATCGTGCACAGTGTCGAGGAAGTGCTGGAAGAGCTGAAAAAATATGACAGTGAGGATGTCTATGTGATCGGCGGAGAGCAGATCTACCGTCAGATGCTCCCATACTGCGATACGGCTCATATGACAAAGATTGACCATGCATATGAGGCTGATGCTTATTTTCCAAATCTGGATGAGAAGGAAGAATGGAAAATCACGGCGACGAGCGATGAGCAGACGTATTTTGATCTGGAATATTATTTTGTGAAATATGAAAAACAGGTACAGTGAAGTCAAGTCGAACATACGTGAGACTTGGTATGCGATTTTGGTCAGCTTTGCTGACATTAGGGAGGTCTGATTTATGTACAGAGAACATACAAAAGTGGTAAAGATCGGCAACCGGGTGATCGGAGGCGGAAATCCGATCCTGATCCAGTCCATGACAAATACAAAAACAGAAGATGTGCGGGCAACTGTGGCACAGATCCAGGCTTTGACTGCAGCAGGATGCGATATTATAAGATGTGCAGTTCCGACACAGGAAGCTGCGAGTGCATTGAAAGAGATCAAAAAGCAGATTACGATCCCACTGGTAGCGGATATTCATTTTGACTATAAACTGGCGATCGCGGCGATCGAAAACGGTGCCGACAAGATCCGCATCAATCCGGGAAATATCGGCAGCAGGGAGCGTGTGCAGGCTGTAGTTGATGCGGCCAAAGAGCGAAACATTCCGATTCGTGTCGGTGTAAACAGTGGTTCTCTGGAAAAAGACCTGGTGAAAAAATACGGCGGCGTGACGGCAGAAGGGATCGTGGAGAGTGCCCTGGATAAAGTGCATATGATCGAAGATATGGGCTATGACAATCTGGTCATCAGCATCAAATCTTCCGATGTACTGATGTGTGCAAAAGCACATGAGCTGATCGCACCAAAGACCGGTCATCCGCTCCATGTCGGTATCACAGAGTCCGGAACAGTTTTATCCGGAAACATCAAATCCGCTGTCGGACTTGGTATCATTCTTTCGCAGGGCATCGGTGATACGATCCGTGTATCTCTGACCGGAGACCCGAAAGAAGAGATCAAATCTGCCAAGCTGATCCTGCGTACGCTGGGGCTGCGAAAAGGAGGCATTGAGGTTGTGTCCTGTCCGACCTGCGGACGTACACAGATCGATCTGATCGGTCTGGCAAACAAAGTTGAAAATATGGTAGAAGATATTCCACTGGATATCAAAGTTGCGGTCATGGGCTGCGTGGTAAACGGACCTGGCGAAGCGAAAGAAGCGGATATCGGGATCGCCGGCGGAAAAGGCGAAGGTCTTTTGATCAGGAAGGGGGAAGTGGTGAAGAAAGTGCCTGAGAGTGAACTTCTGGATGCTCTCAGAGAAGAGCTTCTTCACTGGAATGAGATTCATGCCTAAAGAGTTTTTTGATGTATTTCCGACTTTAAAGGTAAATGACAACTTAAGAGGATTACTTTCTCAGGCGACGGTTACGAGAGTAACCGTCACTTCTGCAAGAGACAGAATGAGGGTATATCTGGAAAGCCCGAGGCTTTTGTACTGGCAGTCTGTGCAGGATACGGAGCATGAGATACGAAGACAGATTTTTGGCAATGCATCGATGGACGTAAAGATCATTGTCAAATTTCAGTTATCCAGACAATATACGCCAAGAACGCTGATGCAGGAGTATGAGAGCAGTATTCTATCTGAAATCAGAGATTATAATATCTTCCTTTACAGCATCCTGCGTCAGGCAGAATGTACTTTCACAGCGGACGATGAGATGACGCTGACCATCGAAAAGAATGTGATAGCGGAAGAGCGTCTTGAGGAGCTTTTGCAGATCCTGGAGAAAATTTTCTGCGAACGCTGCGGCATGCATTTTAAGGTGCAGACTGTTTTCAAAGAGCCGGTGGAGAGCAAGTCGCATAAAAACAGCGAGCTGCGTATTCAGCAGGAAGTCGATGCGATCCTGCAAAATGCCGTGCTTGGTAATCCGGAAGAGCCTCAGAATCTGCCGGAAGAAAACGGACAGGTGGAGTCTGCAAAAGCGGAAGGAAAGGCAGAAGCGGCGAAAAAAGAGAAAGCAAAACCAGAAAAGAAAAACGACGGAAAGAGCGAGAAAAAAGTCGAGAAACAAGCAGCAGATATACCAAAAAACAGAGGAAATTTCCAGGGAAAAGGAGGATTACGTTCCGGATTTTCCAGAGGAGACGGATCTCGCAGCGTGCGTCGCTCGGACAATCCGGATGTGCTTTACGGACGTGACTTTGAAAGTGAATCTCTGGCGATCGAGCAGATCCAGGGAGAGATGGGTGAAGTGACGATCCGCGGACAGGTACAGACGCTGGAGACGCGTGACATCCGTAATAATAAAACAATTATTATGATGGAAGTGACCGACTTTACAGATACCATTGTGATCAAGATTTTTGCACAGACAGAGCAGGTGCCGGAGATTTTAAAAGATATCAAAACCGGTGCGTTTCTGAAAATCCGCGGCGTGACGACAATCGACCGGTTTGACGGACAGCTCAGCATCGGTTCGGTGTTTGGTATCAAAAAAATCCAGGATTTCCGCAAACAGAGGGTGGACACCTGGCCGGAGAAACGTGTGGAACTGCACTGTCACACAAAAATGAGTGATATGGATGGCGTTTCCGATGTAAAAGACATCATAAACCGGGCAAAATCCTGGGGACATAAGGCGATCGCCATCACAGATCACGGTGTTGTGCAGGCTTTCCCGGATGCGAACCACGCGGTTTCGCCGGATGAGGACTTTAAGATCATTTACGGATGCGAGGCTTATCTGGTGGATGACCTGCAGGACCTCGTTGTCAATTCCAGAAATCAAAGCCTGGAGGATGCCTATGTAGTCTTCGACCTGGAGACAACCGGTTTCAGTACGGTGGCAAACAAGATCATCGAGATCGGTGCCGTCAAAGTGGTAAATGGTAAGATCACGGATAAATTCAGCACCTTTGTCAACCCGGAAGTGCCGATCCCGTATCGGATCGAGGAGCTGACCAGCATCAACGACAACATGGTGCTCGACGCTCCGACAATCGAAGAAATCCTGCCGAAGTTCCTGGAATTTTCGGAAGGATGCGTGATGGTCGCACACAATGCATCGTTTGACATGGGATTTATCGAAGCAAACTGCAAACGGCAGGGCATTGAAAAAGAATTTACGATTGTCGATACCGTAGCACTTGCAAGGGTGTTGATGCCGCAACTGAACCGTTTTAAGCTGGATACGGTTGCAAAGGCACTGAAAGTATCACTGGAGAACCATCATCGAGCCGTTGATGATGCCGGATGTACGGCAGAGATTTTTGTGAAATTTATCGAAATGCTTCAGCAGAGAGATATTACAACGCTGGATGGAGTCAATGAGCTGGGGCGTACTTCCGTGGATAAGATCCGCAAGAGTCCGTCGCACCATGCAATTTTGCTGGCGACAAACGATCTTGGACGTATCAATCTCTACCGCCTGGTTTCCTGTTCACATTTGAAATATTATAACCGAAGACCGCTGATCCCGAAGAGCGAATTTGTGCGTCACAGAGAGGGATTATTGCTTGGCTCTGCCTGTGAAGCGGGCGAACTGTATCAGGCTGTGTTAAACCATCGCTCGGATCAGGAGATCGCAAGGCTGGTCAATTTCTATGATTATCTGGAGATCCAGCCGATAGGCAACAATGCTTTTATGCTTCGAAGCGACAAGACCGATGTGGAGACGATCGAAGATCTTCAGGAGATCAACCGCAAGATCGTAAAACTCGGAGAACAGTTCAACAAAATGGTCGTGGCGACCTGCGATGTGCATTTCTTAAATCCGGAGGATGAAGTTTACCGCCGCATTATTATGGCGGGCAAAGGATTTACCGATGCCGACGAACAGGCACCGCTTTACCTGCGTACCACAGAAGAGATGCTCAAAGAGTTTGAATATCTTGGCAGTGAAAAAGCAGAAGAGGTCGTGATCACAAACCCGAACAAGATCGCCGATATGTGCGAAAAAATATCGCCGGTAAGACCGGATAAATGTCCGCCGGTCATCCCGGATTCGGACAAAAGTCTGCGTGAGATCTGCTACAACCGTGCCCATGAGATTTATGGCGAGGATCTTCCGGAAGTCGTTGTCGAGCGACTGGAGAGAGAGTTGAACTCCATCATTTCCAATGGGTTTGCCGTTATGTACATCATCGCACAGAAACTGGTGTGGAAGTCGAACGAGGACGGCTATCTGGTAGGATCACGAGGTTCGGTCGGATCTTCGTTCGTAGCGACGATGGCGGGGATCACCGAGGTAAATCCGCTGCGTCCGCATTATTATTGTGAGAAATGCCACTACAGCGATTTTGATTCCGAGGATGTGAAAGCCTATGCAGGAAGAGCCGGATGTGACATGCCGGATAAGACCTGCCCGGTCTGCGGAGCGAAGCTTCGAAAAGAAGGATTTGATATTCCATTTGAAACATTCCTTGGATTTAAGGGAAACAAAGAGCCGGATATCGACCTGAATTTCTCTGGTGATTATCAGGGAAATGCTCACCGCTATACCGAGGTTATTTTCGGAAAAGGCCAGACTTACCGTGCCGGAACAATTGGTACGCTTGCCGAGAAGACGGCATTTGGTTACGTGAAAAATTATTACGAAGAACGCGGCGAGCGGAAGCGTACCTGCGAGATCAACCGTATCGTAAAAGGATGTACCGGCGTGCGAAGGACAACGGGGCAGCATCCGGGCGGTATTATCGTTCTGCCTCTTGGCGAGGAGATTGATTCGTTCACACCGGTGCAGCACCCGGCAAACGATATGACAACGGATATTATAACGACGCATTTCGACTACCATTCCATCGACCACAACCTCTTGAAGCTCGATATTCTCGGACACGATGATCCGACGATGATCCGTATGCTGGAGGATTTAACAGACATCAATGCACAGGACATTCCGCTGGACAATAAAGAAGTCATGTCGCTTTTTGTCAGCACGGAGGCACTTGGCGTTACACCGGAGCAGCTTGGAGGATGTCCGCTCGGTTCGCTTGGTATTCCGGAGTTTGGAACCGATTTCGTTATCCAGATGCTTGTGGATACCAAACCGCAGAGCTTTTCAGATCTGGTCCGCATTTCCGGTCTGTCCCATGGAACAGACGTATGGCTTGGAAATGCACAGACCCTGATCGAAGAAGGCAAGGCAACCATTTCCACGGCAATCTGTACACGAGATGACATCATGACTTATCTGATCGGAAAAGGGCTGGACAGCGAGCAGTCCTTCACGATCATGGAGAGCGTGCGAAAGGGGAAAGGACTGAAACCGGAGTGGGAAGAGGAGATGCTGGCACACGATGTGCCGGACTGGTATATCTGGTCGTGCAAAAAGATCAAATACATGTTCCCGAAAGCACATGCGGCAGCTTATGTTATGATGGCATTCCGCATTGCCTGGTACAAGATTTTTTATCCGCTGGCATATTATGCGGCATATTTCAGTATACGAGCTTCTGCATTCAGCTATGAGCTGATGTGTCAGGGACAGGAAAAACTGCTTCACTACATGGACGAATATCGCAAAAAAGGCGATGCACTCTCCAAAAAAGAGCAGGATTCCATGAAAGACATGAAGATCGTGCAGGAAATGTATGCCAGAGGTTATGATTTTCTGCCACTCGATCTCTATCAGGCAGATGCGAGACGTTTTAAGATCATCGACGGCAAGTTGATGCCGGCGTTAAGTACGATCGAAGGTCTTGGAGAGAAGGCTGCGGATGCCGTTATGGATGCGGCAAAAGAAGGAAAATTTTTATCAAAAGATGATTTCAGAGACCGGACAAAAGTCAGCAAGACAGTCATCGACCTGATGGATGATCTGGGAATTCTGGGCGATCTGCCAGAGAGCAACCAGCTGTCGCTGTTTGACCTGGTAGGATAGATAAGGAGAAAAAAAGAATGAGCGAAGCAATCGTTACCCTGAAAAAGGGCGAAGGAAGAATGTTGAAATCAGGAGGACTGTGGATCTTTGACAATGAGATCGCAAGTATCCTCGGAAGCTTTGAGGACGGAGATATCGTGGCAGTACATGATTTTGACGGCTACGGACTTGGCAAAGGCTTTATCAACCGCAATTCCAAAATCCGTGTGCGGATGATGACAAGAAACCGTCATCAGGAGATTGATGAGGCATTTCTGAAGATGCGTGTGCAGGAGGCATGGGATTACCGCAAAAAAGTCAGCGATACCGGAAGCTGCCGTGTGATCTTCGGCGAGGCAGACTTTCTGCCGGGACTGGTGGTAGATAAATTTTCCGATGTGCTGGTCGTACAGTCCCTGGCACTTGGCATTGACCGCCTGAAAGATCAGATCGTGGAGCTGCTAAAAGAAGTCCTGGCAGTAGACGGCATCAAGATCCGCGGTGTCTATGAGCGAAGCGATGCAAAAGTACGCCGTCAGGAAGGCATGGAGCTGTACAAGGGATTTATCGGAGAGGCGTTTGATACCAACGTGGAGATCGAAGAAAACGGTGTCCGCTACATGGTCGATGTCAAAGACGGACAGAAAACAGGATTCTTCCTCGATCAGAAATACAACCGAAAAGCGATCCAGCATCTCTGCAAAGATGCAAAAGTGCTCGACTGCTTTACACACACCGGATCCTTTGCCTTAAATGCCGGATATGGCGGGGCAAAAGAAGTGACAGGAGTTGATGCTTCTGAACTTGCCGTAGAGCAGGCAATACTGAACTCCAAGTTAAACGGCATGGAGGACCGCGTGAAATTTATCTGCCGAGATGTCTTTGAACTTCTCCCGGAACTGGAAGAAAAAGGGGAGAAATTCGATGTGGTCATCCTCGATCCGCCGGCTTTCACCAAGTCCAGAAATTCCGTGAAAAATGCCGTGAAAGGCTACCGTGAGATCAACCTGCGTGCGATGAAACTGGTGCGTGACGGAGGTTTCCTGGCAACATGTTCCTGCTCACACTTTATGACCTATGAACTGTTCACACAGACCATCCATCAGGCGGCAAGAAATGTCCACAAACGCCTGCGTCAGGTCGAGTACCGCACCCAGGCACCGGATCACCCGATTTTGTGGGCGGCAGAAGAGTCCTATTATCTGAAGTTTTATATCTTCCAGGTGGTGGATGAGAAGTGATTTTGTAAAATAGTCACGCCATAATGATTCGAAAACAATCCAAATGGGAAAATCCTGACAGCATGTTAAGTGAAATCCGCCGAAGACGGATATTCTCAAATTAAAGTAATGAAAACAGACTCCTGTATCAAGAAAGAATACAGGAGTCTGTTTTTTGGCAGAGTGGAAAAAAGGATTGACGTTGCAGCCTCGTCTGTTCTATACTAGAGGACAGAGAAATCAGATGATTAAATGCGGTTTTCAGGCTGCATTTCAGGAGGAATAAAGATGGAAAAGATCATTTTGACCGGCGACAGACCGACCGGCAGACTTCACGTAGGACATTATGTTGGATCTCTGAAACGCAGAGTTGAGCTGCAGAATTCTGGAGAGTACGACAAGATTTTTATCATGATTGCAGATGCACAGGCACTGACGGACAATGCAGACAATCCGGAGAAGATCCGTCAGAATATTATTGAGGTAGCACTGGATTATCTTTCCTGCGGACTGGATCCGGAAAAATGTACGATTTTTATTCAGTCACAGGTTCCGGAGTTGGCAGAGCTTTCCTTTTTCTATATGAATCTGGTTACTGTTTCCAGACTGCAGAGAAACCCAACCGTTAAGACTGAGATTCAGATGCGTAATTTTGAGACAAGCATCCCGGTAGGATTTTTCACCTACCCGATCAGCCAGGCATCTGATATCACCGCTTTCAAGGCAACGACTGTTCCGGTAGGAGAAGACCAGCTGCCGATGATCGAGCAGGCAAGAGAGATCGTCCGCAAATTCAACAGCGTATACGGCGAGACACTGGTAGAGCCGACCGCATTGATCCCGGAGAATGAAGTATGCTGCAGACTGCCGGGTACCGATGGCAAGGCAAAGATGAGCAAATCTCTTGGCAACTGTATTTATCTGTCTGACACAGAAGAAGAAGTTCGCCAGAAAATCATGAGCATGTACACCGATCCGAACCACATCAAAGTATCAGATCCTGGAAATTTGGAAGGAAACGCAGTCTTTACTTATCTGGATGCATTCAGTAAACCGGAGCATTTTGAGCGTTATCTGCCAGATTACAAGAATCTGGATGAGCTGAAAGCACATTACCAGAGAGGCGGACTTGGAGATGTGAAAGTAAAACGTTTCCTCAATGCTGTGATGCAGGAAGAGCTGGGACCGATCCGTGCAAAAAGAAAAGAGCTGGAACAGCACATTCCGGAGATCTATGAGATCCTGAAAAAAGGAAGCGAAGAAGCAAGAAAAGCAGCAGCAGAAACAATGGCTGAAGTGAAGCGTGCGATGCGTATCAATTATTTTGAAGATGCAGCACTGATCCAGGAACAGTCAGAGCGTTTTGCAGCTAAACATGAGAAATAAATATCAGAAATCAGGCAGATTCTTTTTCTTTTGACACAGGAAATGTGACCGTAAAAGAAGTACCGAGATTTTTGGCACTGACCACCGTGATCTTACCACGGTGGTTTTTTGCTATGGTCTGAGCGATGGCAAGACCAAGTCCATAACCGCCGTCCGTGCGGGCTCGCGATTTGTCGGTGCGGTAAAAGCGTTCAAACAGATGTGGCAGGTCTTCTTCCGGGATGGCCTTTCCGGTATTGTGGACAGTCAGCTTTATTTTTTCGTTTTCAGATGTCAGGGTGACGGTAACTTTTTTATCTGAACTGCCCGATTTTTCAAGAACATCTGCAATGCCGGCATATTTGCAGGCATTATCCAGCAAAATGGCAACCAGCTGTCGGATCTGTGGAGCATCACCGGATATGAAAATATCATCAGAAATTTCATCTTCTATCATGACACCCTGCTCAAAGGCAACCGGCTCAAAAGTTAAAAGACAGCCAAGGATCAGGTCACTGAACGAAAACGTGCTGTAGAGCATTGGCGTGGATTTCGCATCGGAACGGGCCAGAAAGAGCAAATTTTCTACAAGCTTTTTCATACGGCCGGCTTCTTCCTGCGTGCTTTCCACCCACTGGAGTTCATCGCGGATCGTGGCATCTTTGTGTGAGAGCAGAATCCGAAGGTTTGCGAGAATTACAGTCAGCGGTGTTTTCAGCTCATGGGAAGCATCAGCGATAAACTGATTCTGCTGTTCCCAGGCCTTTTCGACCGGTTTTAATGCCCAGCGTGCCAGAAAAATGCTGACCAGAAGAAAACAGAGCAGAAAAAGCAGAAGCATCATGACGCACTGAATGACAAGCTCGCCAAGAGCACGTGTTTCCTGGACCGTATCGGCAAAGGCGATTTTTGTGCCTTCCGGTGTATTCTGCTTGATAAAACGCAGCTTCAGATTTGAAAGATACCCCTGATCTTCGGAAACAGCAAATGCGGCACTTACGGCAGCTTCGGAAAGCGTATCCGTTACGGTATAGGAGCCGCTGGAGTTGGTGTCCGTGATCTCGTTGTTTTCATCAAGAGTAACCAGAAAAACCGGGGTCGAGTTAAATGCCGGATTGCGTCCGCCTGGACCGAAATCAAGACTTGGAGAATGAGGTTTCGTGTCATTTTCCGGCGGCTCCTTTGAGCGTGGGCTGTCCAGCATCTGCCGCATTGCTATTTCACTTTCTGCACGAAAAGCGTGTACACGGGTGAAACAGAACATGCCAAGCACCACACAGAGAATCACGGCAACCAGGGACATGTTGATGATCACAAATTTGCGACGCAGTTTTTTGATCATGATGTTTCCTCACTTTCCAGCCGGTAGCCGACTTTGCGGACGGTTCCGATCGTGACTTTCGAATCCAGATAGTGGAATTTCTTGCGTAAGAACGAAATATAAGCCTCCACATTGTTGCTTTCGGCAGCAGACTCTGCACCCCAGACTTTGACGATCAGCGTTTCTTTTGAAATCAGGATCTTCGGATTAGACATCAGGATTTTGAGGATTTCAAATTCCTTATATCCAAGATGAATGGATTTGTTTTTGCAGGAAAGGTCGTTGCTGGAGAGATTGAGCGTCAGATCATCAAACGTCAGTTCTTCCAGAATCACCTCACCCTGACGTCTTGAGAGGGCACGGATCCTTGCAAGAAGTTCTTCCGGGACAAATGGTTTTGTCATATAGTCATCCGCACCGCTGTCGAGGCCTGTGATCTTGTTTTTTACATCGTCAAGAGCCGTCAGCATGATGACCGGTGTGGAAATTTTGGACTCCCGCAGATGATGTACGACCTCAAAACCATCCATGCCGGGCAGCATCACATCCAGCACGATCACATCGTAATCGCCGGAAGAAGCATAGGCAAGCCCGTCCCGGCCATCGTAAACAATATCTGCCTGATATCTGGCTTCCTGCATAATCTGCCCCAGTGCATCCGCCAGCCGCTTTTCATCCTCTATAATTAAAATCTGCATAAAATCGCCTCCTGTGTATATAAGATCAGACATTGCAGACAGTGCCTGCGAATGAATATTATAATTGATGATGCCATACGAATTGCTCTGTACTGCGTACTTGCGAAATTCTGTAACCCTGGCATCATCAGTATAGCATAAAAAACTGAAAACAGGCTGAAATATATCACAGTCAGATATTTGATCAAATCAGGCAAGTTCCCTGCTTTCATTGAGAGTATCCGCTTGACTCTCCGACTAAAATATGTTCGACTTAAACTTCGTGACATGAACGAAAATTTCGTTTACAATAGATTTCAGGTCCGCACAAGGAACAAAGCAAACAAGTTCAGATATCATACATAGCGACTGATCATCAGATAAAACCCAAAACAAAATAGAAGAAAAGAGGAAGAAGCATATGAAATCATTAGTGATCGCAGAAAAACCTTCTGTGGGAAGAGATATTGCAAGAGTTTTACATTGCAGCAAAAACATTCCGGGAGCACTCGAGGGGGACAAGTACATTGTAACCTGGGCACTGGGACATCTGGTGACGCTTGCAGATCCGGAAGAATACGATAAAAAATACAGCAAATGGGACATGGAAACACTGCCGATGATGCCGGAAAAAATGCAGCTTGTTGTTATCAGACAGACGGCAAAGCAATATGGGCTGGTGAAAAAGCAGCTGTTCCGCAAGGATGTAAATCAGATTATCATTGCGACCGATGCCGGAAGAGAAGGAGAGTTGGTAGCACGCTGGATCCTGGAAAAATCAGAATGCAAAAAGCCGATCAAACGTCTGTGGATCTCCTCAGTCACAGACAAAGCCATCCGCGAAGGATTTGCAAACCTGCGTGACGGCAGAGCGTACAACAATCTTTACCATGCGGCAAAAGCCAGGGCAGAAGCGGACTGGCTGGTCGGCATCAACGCTACCAGAGCGATGACCTGCAAATACAATGCACAGTTGTCCTGCGGCCGTGTCCAGACACCGACGCTTGCGATGGTGGCACAACGCGAGAAAGAGATCCGCAGTTTTGTACCGAAGGAATATTATGGCATGCAGATTTTATCCGGCGGCGTGCGTTTCACCTGGAAAGATGCAAAAAGCTCCGGTTACTGCACATTTCAGAAACAGAGAATGGATGAAATTGAGAAAAAAGTAAAAGCAGAGATCAAAAGCGGCAAAAAAATGATCATCAAAGAGGTGAAAACAACAGCAAAGAAAACATTTGCACCGGGGCTTTATGATCTGACGGAGCTGCAAAGAGATGCCAACAAACGTTTTGGATATTCGGCAAAAGAGACCTTAAATATCATGCAGCGTCTCTATGAAAGCCATAAAGTGCTGACCTATCCGCGAACCGATTCCAGATATATCACAACCGATGTGGCAGATACCTTAAAAGAACGTTTAAAGGCATGCAGCGTCGGACCTTACCGTAAACTGGCAGGAAGCCTTTCCATGCGTCCAATCCGCAAAAATGCTTCTTTTGTGGACAATAAAAAAGTGACGGATCACCATGCGATCATTCCGACCGAGCAGTTTGTGGATCTGCAGACGATGACGAACGAAGAGCGTAAGGTCTATGATCTGGTAGTACGTAGATTCCTGGCAGTACTGCTTCCGGCATTTGAGTATGATCAGACCGTATTTACCGGCGGGCTGGCAGGAGAGAGTTTTACGGCAAAAGGTAAGATTGTGAAGAGCCAGGGCTGGAAAGAAGCCTATGAAAATCTTGAAACGGATGAAGAATGGGAAGAAGCGGACGATTTGGCAGCGGCACCGAAAGAACAGACGCTGCCGTCCGTGAAAAAGGGCGATAGTATGCCGGTCGCAAAAGTGACAGTTACAACCGGAAAGACAACGCCGCCGGCTTATTTTACGGAGGCAACGCTGCTCTCCGCCATGGAAAATCCGGTCCGCTACATGGAAAGCAAAGATGCAAAAGCGGCAAAAACACTGGGCGAGACGGGCGGACTTGGTACGGTAGCGACAAGAGCCGATATCATTGATAAATTGTTTAACTCTTTCCTGATGGAGAAAAAGGGAAATGAGATCCATGTGACCGGAAAAGGAAAACAGCTGCTGGAGCTGGTTCCGTCCGAACTGAAGAAACCGGAGCTGACGGCAGCCTGGGAAATGAAACTTTCCGGCATTGCAAAAGGAAACTTACAGGAAAAAGCATTTATTGAAGAAATCAGCGATTATACCGAAGAACTGATCCGTGAGATCAAGGCAGGCACACAGACCTTCCGCCACGATAACCTGACCAACAAGAAATGCCCGCAGTGCGGCAAAAGGCTGCTTGCGGTCAATGGAAAGAACAGCAAAATGCTGGTATGTCAGGACAGGGAATGCGGCTATCGGGAAACTCTTTCCAGAACATCCAATGCGAGATGCCCGAAATGCCATAAAAAGATGGAACTGTACGGAAAAGGAGAAGATCAGACATTTATCTGCAAATGCGGATACAAAGAGAAACTTTCAGCATTTAAAAACCGAAGAGAAAAGGAAGGAGCAGGTGTCAGCAAACGGGATGTGCAGAGTTATCTGAAAAAACAGCAAAAAGAAGCCGCCGAACCGTTAAATAACGCGTTTGCGGCGGCTTTTGCCAAACTGGACATCAAATAGAAGCCAGAGTGCCTGTAAGCGGATGCGGATGTTTTATCCGATCAGCTGCAGGATCATTCCGGCGATCACAGCGATCAGATAGAGAATACCGGTAATGGCAAAACATTCTTTTTTATTCCGACTGGTCTTAAACAAGACTACAAGTCCAATCCCGGCACCGGTGCACAGACCGGCAACGGCAGAACCAAAACTGATCGCACCTTCCAGGAAGAGCTGCGTGATCAGGATAGAAGCTGCACAGTTCGGAATCAGCCCAAGCAGTGCAGTCAGAAACGGCTGGAAGACAGTCCCGCCAAGCAGGGCTTTCGAGAGTGATTCCAGCCCGATCCCTTCGAGCAGAAGATTCAGAACGGCATTGAACACAAGGATAAAAGCAAAAAGCTTTAACGTGTGATTCAGTGCCGGCCTTATAATACCGTGATGATCGTGACATCCGCAGTGGTCACAGAGATCCTCGACGTGTTTCTGAGGATGTCTCCATCTGTTCCAGATAAAATCAACCAGATATCCGGCAGGAATGGCGATGATCAGTTTGGCGAGCAGAAGCTTTCCGACCACACCGGCCCGATCCGGATGTGCAAGAAGGATCAGGATCGCTTCATCCGAAGTGGATAAGTATACAGCAATCAAGGTTCCGACTGTGACAATGCCTCCGCAGTAAAGGCTTGAGATCAGAGTGGAAAATCCACACTGAGGGATGCAGCCAAGCAGGGATGCGATGGCCGGTCCGCCTTTTTTGTGCTGAAAGAAATGCGTCAGCCGGTTACTGGAATAGTGTTCGAGGGCTTCCAGGATCAGAAAAGCTACAAATAAAAAGGGAAGCATGCGAAGACTGTCAAGCAGTGCGTCCAGTGCAGCATCCAGAAATAAAGTTGCATTCATATGATATCTCCCATATTCAGGTTATGTTTCTGAGTTACCGGGTATCCGACGGGCAACAGATCGTATGCTGTGCGGATACCAAGCGTGATTATAACAAAAACGCGGGAAAAAGTATAGCAAAATTTGCGGAGGTTCTCTTCCGGTGCAAAAAAATATGCCGACCGAAGGAAAAATCCGTGGAAGTACTCAGAGAATTCTTAGTTGTAGTTTCAAAGGAAATATGATATACTCTCAGCAGAAAGTTTCAGGTAAACAGACACATAAACTGTCTCGAAACAAAAAAACAGATTGAGGTGCAGAATGAAAAGAGTATTATTGAAATTAAGCGGCGAAGCACTTGCAGGTGATAAACATATGGGCTTTGATGAGCCGACCGTTACAAAAGTAGCAAAACAGGTAAAAGAGATTGTCGATGCAGGTCTGGAAGTCAGCATCGTGATCGGCGGCGGTAACTTCTGGAGAGGCCGCTCCAGTGAGAATATCGACCGCACAAAAGCGGATCAGATCGGAATGCTGGCAACGGTCATGAACTGCATTTATGTATCGGAGATCTTCCGTTCTGTCGGAATGAAAACACAGATCCTGACACCGTTTGCATGCGGAGCGTTTACAAAACTTTTCTCAAAAGACCGTGTCAATAAATATTTTGAAAAAGGGATTGTATCTTTCTTTGCAGGAGGTACCGGACATCCGTATTTTTCCACCGATACAGCAACCGTGCTTCGTGCCATTGAGATTGAGGCAGATGTGATCCTGCTCGCAAAATCCATTGATGGTGTATATGACAGTGATCCGAAGACAAACCCAGATGCAAAAAAATACGATGAAATCTCTATTCAGGAAGTCATCGACCGCAAACTGGGCGTAGTAGATATGGCAGCGTCCATTCTCTGCATGGAAAACAAGATGCCGATGCTTGTTTTCGGGCTGAACGAAGAGAACAGCATAGTCAATACCGTAAACGGCAAATTCAACGGAACAAAAGTTACCGTATAATACCAGAATACAGGAGGAATCAGAAATGGATGAAAGAATCAAAGCATACGATGTCAAAATGACAAAATCATATAACAATCTGCTCGAAGAGTTCGGAGCGATTCGTGCAGGTCGTGCCAATCCGCACGTACTGGATCGTATCACCGTAGAGTACTACGGAACACCGACGCCACTTCAGCAGGTAGGAAACGTTACCGTTCCGGAGCCGCGTATGATCCAGATTCAGCCGTGGGATGCATCTCTGATCAAAGAGATCTGCAAAGCGATCCAGACATCCGACCTTGGCATCAATCCGAATACCGACGGAAAAGTGATCCGTCTGGTATTCCCGGAACTGACAGAGGAACGAAGAAAAGATCTGGTAAAAGAAGTGAAGAAAAAAGGCGAGGGTGCAAAAGTTGCTGTCCGCAATATCAGACGTGACGCAAACGATGCATTCAAGAAACTTGGAAAGGGAAAAGAGGTATCCGAGGACGAAGTCAAAGAGCTGGAAGAAAATGTCCAGAAGCTGACAGACAAGTATATCAAGGATATCGACAAGGCTATCGAGGAGAAATCAAAAGAGATCATGACCGTGTAGTCTTAGAAGGTAAATATTGGGTAAATACAGGGATGTTGCAGTGTGGCATCCCTGCTTTTTTGCACACAGGAGGTTTTGTGTATGAATATTCCACAACATGTAGCAATCATTCTGGACGGCAACGGACGCTGGGCAAAGAGCAAAGGGATGCCGCGTAATTACGGGCATGCACGCGGTGCCAAGAATCTGGAAAAAATCTGCCGTGACGCTTATGATATCGGTATCAAATATCTGACGGTCTATCTGTTTTCGACTGAGAACTGGAAACGTTCCAGAGAAGAAGTTGACGGGCTGATGAAGCTTTTCCGAAGCTATACAAAGACCTGTATCAAGACAGCAAGGGAAAATAATATGAAAGTCCGTGTTCTCGGAGATCCGACGGCACTTGCAGATGATCTGCAGGAGAGCTTAAAAGAACTGGTTGAGTCTTCCAAAAACAATACCGGGCTGAATTTTAACCTTGCGATCAACTATGGAAGCCGTGATGAGATCGTGCGTGCGATCCGGCAGCTCAGTCAGGACTGCGTAGACGGGGCAGTAAAACCGGAAGACATCACAGAAGATCTCTTCTCTGCATATCTGGATACGAGAGAGATACCAGATCCGGATCTTCTGATTCGCACCAGCGGTGAGCTGCGTCTGTCCAACTATCTGCTGTGGCAGCTGGCTTATTCGGAGTTCTATTTCACGGAAGTTCCGTGGCCGGCATTCAATAAAGAAGAACTGTTAAAGGCCATTGAGAAATATAATGGAAGAGAACGCAGATATGGCGGTGTGAAAGGAGAATAAGATATGTTTGTGACAAGACTTATCAGCGGTATCGTTCTGGTGGCAGTGGCACTTCTGACAATCTGCAGCGGAGGCTGGATTTTGTACGGAACACTGACCATCGTATCGCTGATCGGTATGTTTGAACTGTACCGTGCAGTGAAGGTACAGAAACAGGGTGAAAACCTGCTGGCAGTGGTGGGATATCTGGGCGTGATCTTACATTATATTCTGCTGAGTCTCGGATATTCGGAGTATACGATGATGAACCTGATCATTGTGCTGATCGCCATGATGTTTGTCTATGTGTTTTCTTATCCGAAATATCATGCAGAACAGGTGATGGCAGCCTTTTTCGGTGTGGTCTATGTGGGTGTCATGCTGTCCTACATTTATCAGACCAGGATGATCCGCGACGGAGCATTTCTTGTATGGCTGATCTTTCTGTGTTCCTGGGGATGTGATACCTGTGCTTACTGTGTCGGCATGCTGATCGGGAAACACAAAATGTCTCCGGTTTTAAGCCCGAAGAAATCCGTGGAAGGAGCCGTCGGCGGTGTTGTCGGTGCGGCACTTCTGGGAGCCATCTATGCGGCAGTCGTAGGCAGTCATCTGGAGGCAGAAAATCCGGTGATCACCTATGCGATCATCTGTGCAGTCGGAGCACTGATCTCCATGGTCGGAGATCTGGCAGCATCAGCGATCAAGCGTAATCACAACATCAAAGACTACGGTACACTGATACCGGGACATGGCGGGATCATGGATCGTTTTGACAGTGTGATCTTTACTGCACCGGTTATTTATTATCTTTCCATGTTTATGATGAGATAAGGAGGAACAAATGAAAAATATAGCAGTTTTGGGGTCAACCGGATCGATCGGAACGCAGACGCTGGATGTGGTGCGTGCCAATCCGGAAAGGCTCTGCGTAAAAGCACTGGCAGCAGGTCATAATATTACACAGCTGGAGAGCCAGATCCGCGAGTTTCATCCGCAGATTGCAGCTGTCTGGGACGAAGAAAAAGCAAAGGAGCTGCGGATCTGTACTGCAGACCTTCCGGTGAAGATCGTTTCCGGCATGGAGGGACTTCTTGAGATCGCACAAATGGAAGAAGCAGAAGTGCTGGTGACAGCGATCGTTGGCATGATCGGGATACGCCCGACCATTGCAGCAATAAAAGCAGGAAAGGATATTGCACTTGCAAACAAAGAGACACTTGTAACTGCCGGTCATATCATTATGCCTCTGGCAAAAGAATACAACGTCAAGATCCTTCCGGTGGACAGCGAGCACAGTGCGATTTTCCAGTCCTTAAACGGAGAAAAGAAAACACAGATCGACAAAATCCTGCTGACAGCATCCGGCGGTCCGTTCCGCGGAAAAGATAAAGCATTTCTGAAACATGTGCAGCTTGAGGATGCACTGAAACATCCAAACTGGTCGATGGGACATAAGATCACGATTGATTCTGCGAGTATGGTAAACAAAGGACTGGAAGTGATGGAGGCAAAATGGCTGTTTGATGTGGAACTGGATCAGATCCAGGTTGTGATCCAGCCGCAGAGCATCATCCATTCCATGGTGCAGTACAAAGACGGTGCGGTGATCGCCCAGCTTGGAACCCCGGATATGAAGCTTCCGATCCAGTATGCACTGTTCTATCCAGATCGGGAATATCTGGCCGGAGAACGTCTGGATTTCTGGAGCCTGTCACAGATCACCTTCGAAAAACCGGATATGGAGAATTTCGAAGGACTTCCGCTGGCCTTTGCAGCGGCAAAAGCAGGCGGCTCCATGCCGACTGTATTTAATGCGGCAAACGAGCGTGCAGTCAGCAAATTTTTGAACCGCAAGATCGGTTTTCTGGATATTTACGAGATCATCAAAACCTGTATGGATGCACACAAAGTGATTGAAGCTCCAACGGTGGAACAGATCCTGCAGTGTGAACAGGAAACTTATGAAATGATTGAAAGCAGGTGGTAAATTGAGCATAATTATAGCATTGTTGATCTTCAGCCTGATTGTTCTTTTTCACGAATTCGGACATTTCCTGCTGGCGAAGAAAAATGGCATTACGGTTGTGGAATTTTCTCTGGGAATGGGACCGAGACTGTTAAGCTTTGACAAAGGAGGAACAAAATATTCCTGGAAACTTTTGCCGTTTGGCGGTTCCTGTATGATGCTTGGAGAAGATGAAGGAACGATGGAACCGGGAGCATTTGCAGCGGCATCCGTATGGGCAAGGATTTCAGTTATTGCAGCAGGTCCGGTATTTAACTTTATCCTGGCATTTGTACTGTCTCTGTTTATTATAGGAAGTATCGGGTACGATAAACCGGTGATCCTGCAGGTGAGTGACGGATACCCGGCAGCAGAAGCAGGCCTGAAAGAAGGCGATATTGTTAAAAAGATCAATCACAGCAATATCCATGTGGCAAGAGAAGTAACCAACTATGTGACCTTTCATCAGAAACAGTCCGTGACGATGACGGTAGAACGCGACGGCAAAGATATCACCGTTCAGATGGATCCGGTTGCAAATGAGAGCGGTCGCTACATTTTCGGTATCAGTTGCAGTTCCAATTACCGCGAAAAATGCGGTATCCTCGGCACCTTGAAATACAGTGCCTATGAAGTAAAATATTGGATTCAGCTGACAATCGAGAGTATTAAAATGCTCTTTACCGGTCAGGCGAGCATCAATGATATGTCCGGTCCGGTTGGTGTTGTGAGTTACATCGGAGAGACGTATCAGGAGTCACAGTCCTCCGGAGGTTTCTATGTATGGCTGAATATGCTGAACATATCGATCCTTCTGACAGCAAACCTGGGTGTCATGAACCTTCTGCCAATCCCGGCACTGGACGGCGGCAGACTGGTCTTTCTGATCATTGAGCTGATCCGTGGAAAACGGATCGATCCCGAGAAAGAAGGAATGGTACATTTTGTCGGACTGATGCTTCTGATGCTTTTGATGGTAGTGGTGATGTTCAATGATGTGCGGAAAATCTTCTTTTAAGTGTTAAGATGTTGAGGTTAAAAATTAAAACTGCGATACCGGTGGATCATTCCGTGCTTTGCAGACTTACAATCGTAAAAAAGGTTCATAAGAATCGTAAAAAAATGTAAAAAAAGGTTGACACACACGGGTCTGTATAATATAATTAAGCAATGTGACGAAGTATGTAAATGTCTGATCCAAGCCCCGGTAACGACATTTTACTATAGAAACTTATAATGGAATATCAATCAGGAGGTTACCCCATGAAAAGTTATATGGCTAGTCCAGCAACAATCGAAAGAAAATGGTATGTAGTGGACGCAACAGGATATACATTAGGTAGATTAGCATCAGAAGTAGCAAAGATCTTAAGAGGTAAAAACAAACCGATCTTTACTCCGTTTATCGATACAGGTGATTATGTAATCATCACAAACGCAGACAAAATCAAAGTAACAGGTAAAAAACTGGAACAGAAAGTTTACTACAGACATTCCGACTACGTTGGAGGAATGAAAGAGACAACTCTGAAAGAAATGTTAAACAAGAAACCGGAAAGAGTTATCGAACTGGCAGTTAAAGGTATGCTTCCAAAAGGACCTCTGGGAAGAGAAATGTACAAAAAACTTTTTGTATATGCTGGTCCGGATCACAAACATGCAGCTCAGAAGCCAGAAGTATTAACATTTTAACAGGAGGTAAATGACAGTGGCTAACAAATTCTACGGTACAGGAAGAAGAAAAAAATCTATCGCAAGAGTATATGTAGTACCTGGTACAGGTAAGATCACAATCAATAAAAGAGATATCGACGAGTACTTTGGTCTGGAAACACTGAAAGTAATCGTTCGTCAGCCGTTAGTAGCAACAGAGACAGCTGATAAATACGACGTACTGGTAAATGTACGCGGTGGTGGTACAACAGGTCAGGCTGGTGCTATCAGACATGGTCTTTCAAGAGCACTGCTTCACGTAGATGGCGAGTTCAGACCAGTCCTGAAAAAAGCAGGATTCCTGACACGTGACCCGAGAATGAAAGAACGTAAGAAATACGGTCTCAAAGCAGCTAGACGTGCACCACAGTTCTCAAAACGTTAATCTCGATTATCAAAAAGAGAATACGAAAAAGTATATCAAACCTCAGAAACCTTGTGTTTCTGGGGTTTTTCTTTACCCTTAACTCTTGGTGAAATGTCTAGATATGTGGTGAAACTTTTTTAGTCAAAGTCATAGTGCCGGAGTGTCCCACAATTTTCTTGATGGTTGTATCCTGAGCACCAGCTTCCGATAACCACTATACCCTGATGTCTATGACACCGTTTCCAAAGAGGAAATAGCAGAATTTGAGGATATCATGCGTAAAATCATAACAGGAATCATCTCTGAGGCCAGTGGTATAGCTACATGGGTGTATGTGCAGAAATGTTTTTCTAACGGTTGGGACTAAAAGATGGACTGAATCTGAAAAATACAGTAAAATCTACATTAGAAATGTTATCGGGAAATATTCGTGGAGGGGAACTAAAAGATGAAGAATGAAATCGTATTATTTACAGATGGTGATGTCAATATAGAAGTTCAAATCAATCCTGAGCAGGAGACAGTTTGGCTGACGCAAAAACAAATGGAAGTGTTGTTTGATGTTAAGCACGCTACAGTAAGCGAACATATTTCAAATATTCTTGCTTCAGGAGAACTGGATGAGACTTCTGTCGGTTTTTCCGACAGAAGTACAGGGGGACGAAAACCCAAAATTTATAATTTGGATATGATTTTGTCTGTCGGATATCGAGTTAATTCTAAAAGAGGTATAGCTTTCAGAAAATGGGCAAATAATGTTCTTAAACAGTTTATTTTGAAAGGCTATGCAATCAATGAAAAGCGTCTTCAGGCACTTAAGAAAACAGTTGATATTCAGTCAAGGATGCTTGCAGATGCACTTGATATAGAGGAGAAAGATGTGCTCAGAGCTGTGAATGAATACACAGATGCATTGATTCTTCTGGATCAATATGACCACCAGTCATTAAGTAAGCCAGAGGGAAGTACTCCAGTATACCGCATTACTTATGAAGAGTGTGTTCAGATGGTTGGTCAGATGAAAGATTCTTTTGAAACAGATGTATTTGGTGTAGAAAAAGAGGATGGCAAGGTACAAGGAATTATTGCCGCAGTTTACCAGAGTGTATTCGGACAGGATGCGTATCCATCCTTGGAAGAGAAAGCGGCGAATCTATTGTATTTTATGATAAAAGATCATCCATATGCAGATGGTTGTAAAAGAATTGCCGCATCACTGTTCCTGGAATTTTTAGACAAGAACAATGCGTTGTTCTTGGATGGAGAGAAGAGACTCAGTGATGGAACGTTAGTAGCAATTACATTGATGATTGCAGAATCAAAATCAGAAGAAAAAGATGTGATGGTAAAACTGGTAATGAATCTGTTGAAATTATAGTGGCATTGCATCGCTTTTATATTACAACAGTATATGATGAGATGAAGCAACCTTGTGCCCAATGTGCACGAAGTTGGCACAGTCACTATCCCATCTTGTATACTATTAAAATAAATAGATGAGAGGTGGTAAAAAAACATGGCATATAGCGAGTTAGTAAAGAATTTCAATCGCATCCGTGACTATATGAGAGAATTTTATGTATATGGATTTAAAAGTCGTGACGAGTTTAGCAAAAAGAGTGCACGATCCTATGATGATGAGCGTCGTCTGGAAAGCTGACTTGGAGATTATATGCAGTTCCGTCAGACTCCTGAGGGAAAGAATGTTTTCATTTCCATCGATAGCCGGTTGTCTAATCATAATCCGCTGTATAAAGCATGGAAGACAAAGAGTTTTACAGATGGAGATATTACATTACATTTTATTTTGTTTGATATTCTATTTGATCCTTCCATTGAAATGTCATTTAGTGAGATTACAGACCAAATTGACGAAAGGCTCTCACGCTTTTCTGAGCTGAGAATGTTTGCTGAATCTACAGTTCGAAAGAGATTATGATATGGTGACTCCATTTTTGAATGCAAGAGATTTTATATTCCAGGCACAAAACAAAATGGATTTAGAAGAACAAAAGTTACTTTTACAGAAAGCCTTTGATCAGTTTACAACTGCAACAAATGCAGTGTATACAGATTTAAAAACATCTGCAGATCATCTTGCAAAACTCACTATACGTTCGTTTTTTAGAAATACAAAACAGATACAGAATTACATGAACTTTTTAGCATTAGATATGCAGTTGGCAACAAAGTTTGTAGGTGTTTATATGCAGGTGTTGGATTATCTGGGGGATAATCAAAGTGTGCAGCTTATATCCGCAAGATATCAATATGTATTGAAGGATTTCTTTACAAAAGGGATAGGTAAAAAGAATATATCCGCAGATGAAATTCTTCAAATGAACTATCCATATACGGAAAGCAATAGATTTTGTTAATGTGCTGTATCCGATGCCAAGATTTTCTGCACATCCACGTACTCC